>Ga0172375_10002322_pt1 | contig 29815 bp, 25 predicted proteins | sample LakKiv1m_FD_114537 | JGI IMG/M metagenome (GOLD analysis project Ga0172375, IMG submission 114537) | Freshwater microbial communities from Kabuno Bay, South-Kivu, Congo - kab_092012_11.1m | ecosystem: Environmental > Aquatic > Freshwater > Lake | place: Democratic Republic of the Congo... | reverse complement strand
TCATTGGGCCAGGATATTATCAATCAGTTATCCGGAAGCTCAGATGCAAAAGTCCTCTATTTGGATGATTTCATTAGCCGGCAAAAGAATCATGTCATTTCATGGGCACAGGATCAGAATCTTGCACGAATGTTTTATGGAGAACTGCATGGAAATAAAGCGGTCGACGAGGCAGGTGTAGAATCCTTTTTGCAGGCGGAGGTTTTGGATCACGATGTTTTAAGTATTGAAATACTGGATTTACAGGGGATTGTTCGCGCCACGACAAATCCCGCAGACTATGGCAAAAATTATAGTGCCGAACAATTTTTCATAAAAGGGAAGGTCGCGATAACTATTAACGATCTTATGTTTTCCCAAGAGCTGAATCAACCAGTTGTTGGGATTTCGACTCCACTCAAATACAATAATGAAATAATCGGTGTCATCGTTGTTCATCCGAACCTTCGGAAGCTATCTGAGTTTATTCAGCAGCCAACAGGATTTGGTGAAAGTGGCGATGCTTTTTTGGTGAATAAATCTCATCGGGTTTTGACATCCGTTCGGTTTCCAAAAAGTTTGCCGGCGCAGGGTACACTTTTCACCGAAGCGGTAAGCAGGTGCCTTCTGGAACAGAGTGGCTTTGATCAGCTTATTGACTATCGCAACGTCGCGGTGATCAACTACTATCGATGGTTACCGCAATACAATCTCTGCCTCATTATAAAAATTGACCAAAATGAAGCCTATCAACCAATTCGAAATTTTCGGACAATCGTTTTGTTTGGTTTGGCGGGCATTATTATTCTTTTGTTCTTTTTTTGGACGCTAACCGCGTTTATTCTCACCCGACCGCTCAAGCGTCTCAGTGACGGTGTGAAAATAATTGGAAAGGGCAATTTTGATTACCGGATAAAAGTTGAAAGCCATGATGAAATAGGCAAATTGGCGTTAGCTTTCAATGATATGGCAGAAAATGTCGCGTCAGCCCACAAGGGGCTTGAAGAAAAGATACAGGAAAGAACGCATGAATTAAACCAAAAAATGCTCACGATTGAAAACCAAAATGCCAAACTTGAGGACACAAAAAAAGCAATGCTCAATCTGCTTGATGATATAACCACCGAAAAAGCGCGCTCTGAAACGCTCGCAAATGATCTGCAAAAATTTAAGCTCGCCGTTGAAAACGCCGGAGAACATATCATTATTTCTGACGCTGATGGCATTATTGTATATGCGAATAAGGCGGCGGAAATTGTCACCGGCTATTCTCGCAAGGAGATGGTGGGAAAGAAATCCGGGGTACTATGGGGTGGCCATATGCCAAAAGAATTTTATGCAAATATGTGGCATATAATAAAGGAACAAAAGCAGATATTCCGCGGCGAGATTATGAATCGGCGGAAAAATGGACAGGACTATATTGCTGACGTGCAAATTTCTCCTATTGTAGACATAAAGGGTACGGTGACATTTTTTGTGGGTATTGAGCGGGATATCACAAAAGCCAAAGAAGTCGATAAGGCAAAATCTGAGTTTGTGTCCGTCGCATCGCATCAGCTTCGCACGCCGCTTACCGGCATCAAATGGTTTATTGAGTTGCTTCTCCTCAATAAAAAAAAGAAGTTGGCGAAAGATCAGATCGAGTCACTCAAGCATATCAATGAAAGCAATGAGCGAATGATCCGCCTCGTCGATGATTTGCTCAACGTTTCTCGCATTGATACCGGCAAAAAATTTAATATTGTATTACAACGAGCCGACATTTCTGCTATCATTAAGGATGTGGTACAGGAGCAGATTATTGTCTCTGAAAAAAGGAAGATTCATATCATTGTCGATGCGTCACTTCCCGAGCATCTCTATCTGATGGCTGACGCAGACAAAATACATCAGGCATTACAAAATATTATCAATAATGCCGCAAAATATTCGCATGTTCAGGGCGAGGTGCATATTGGATATAAAAAGGATAAGGAAAATGAAATTATATCTATTAAGGATGATGGCGTTGGTATCCCATTGGATCAACAGGGGCGCGTATTTCAGAAATTCTTTCGCGCTGAGAATGTCATGACAAAACAAACCGACGGAACCGGCCTTGGTCTGTATATTGCAAAGGCAATCATTGCAGGGCACAATGGAAAAATTTGGTTTGAATCACAGGAAGATGTTGGGACGACATTTTATATCGCACTGCCTCGGTATCTCCAAAGAAAACAACCAAAAAAATCGTTATGAAGAAGCTGATCAATTCGCCGAAAGCATTGTTACTTGTCAATCCCTATTTATTTGGTTCATTTTTTATTGTCGCGCTGCTTTCGACCGCCTTTCTTTTTACCTTCGCATTTACGGGTGCGGTATCGGGGCTCCACTATATCACTACAATTATTCCCGTCTATAATCGCGTCTTTCATCTCACCGATGATTTTATTTATTATGATGAGACACTGACGATGTCTGCACTTGCCGGCGCATATAGTGGAGATCCGTTATGGGAAGAACGCTATAATTCCTTTGATCATGAGCTTACCGCCGATATACATGAAATACAGGCATACATGGACGATCAAACGGATAGAGATTTATTGCAGCATCTTGTGGATGCCAATGACGCTCTTGTTGTTATGGAGCGACAGAGCTTTGAACTGACGCATGCGGGAAATCTTGTCGAAGCTCAAGCGATATTCAAGAGTGCTGGTTACCTTGGTGGAAAAGTGGCGTATCGAGATGGCGCAAATGACTTAATCGCAAGTATGCGGAAAAAGCAGGATATACTTTTCCGATCCGGCGAAAGAGTTGCTCTTGGGATTCTTACGGCGCTTCTCATTCTATTGCCAATCGTTTGTTCCTTTTGGGTTTTGGTATCCTTGCTTATCAGAAAACAGCGTCACCGAATTGAGCAGATGAATTCTCGGTTGAAGGAGTCAGAAGTACGACTGCTTCAAGCGCAACGGACTGCGCGATTGGGCAATTGGGAGTGGGATATTGTTCATGGTCATGACTATTGGTGTGTGGTAACCTACGAGATCCTTGGGCTTGATCCCCAAAAAACCGCGGCGTCTTATGATGAGTTTCTAAAAACAGTTGCTCTATCGGATAAGCGTGCTGTAGTTCAGGCGCTTGATCGCGCACGAAAAAATAGACAGCCCTATGATATTGATTTTCGGATCATTCATGCAAATGGCGAGGAATTAGTGGTCAATGCAAAAGCCACCGTTCTCTATGATGAGAGGGGGGAAGCGGTAAAGATGGTCGGTACAATACAAGATATTACTGAACGCAAAAAACTTGAGTCGCGGCTGAGAGAGAGTGAGCAAAAATATCTCACGTTGGTACAACGGAGTAATGATGGCATTATTGTGGTGCAGAACAACATAATCAAATTTTTTAACACCGCTATGCTAAAGATGCTCGATTACAGACGATCAGAAGTTATTGGAATGCCCTTTTATAACTTTGTTTCCGCAGAGCAGCGGGATATGGCGGTAAAAACCCACGCAGCACGTATGAAGGGGGAGTCCGCAAAAGAGCGCTACAATCTACAGATAGTGTCGAAATCCGGCACGCTGACCCCTGTTGAGATTAATGCTTCAATTATCGATTTTGAGGGTGCACCGGCTACATTGGCGATTGTTCGTGACATTTCGAAATTTATTGAGCTTGACCGCCTGAAATCGGAATTTGTTGCAACGGCGTCGCATCAGCTTCGAACTCCGTTGACTGCTATCAAGTGGTTTATTGAGCTCATTCTTAAGCAAAAAAATGGATTGAAACCGAAGTTGCGTTCGTATCTATTGCAGATATATTCGAGCAATGAACGCCTTATCTCAACAGTAAACGATCTCCTCACCGCTTCTCATATTCAAACAGGCAGAAAGTTTATAATCACCAAACATCCTGAATTATTGGGGACGGTGTTGAAAAGTGCAATCAGTGATACAATAGGACTTGCCAGGGAGCACGCTGTTAAAATTAAATGTATTCACAAAAATTCATCCAAAAAAGTCGTATCGGTTGACCGTGAGAAAATTATTGAGGCGATACGAAATATACTTGATAACGCGATAAAATATTCAAAAAAAGGCAGTACAATAACGCTCAACTGCAGTGAAGCAGATGGGAGTGTTATCATTTCAATAAAGGACCATGGTATCGGCATTCCCGAAAATCAGCAGGGGCACATATTTGAGCAGTTTTTTCGGGCAGACAACGTAGCGACGCAGCAGCCCGGAACAGGACTTGGCCTGTATATCGCAAAGCAAATTATCGAGGGGCATGGCGGGAGAGTGTGGTTTGCCTCAAAAGTAGGAATCGGAACGACATTTTATATCTCACTTCCTATAACATAATAATAATCATGCATACACTATGAAAAAAATTCTCGTTGTCGAGGATGACAATATATTATCGAAAGCAATCGTTGTTTCTCTTACAGAGGCAGGATTTAGGGTTGTGGTAGCAAAGGATGGCGAAACGGCACTGAAAAAAGTGAAGGTATCAAAACCTGATTTGGTTCTTTTAGATTTGATAATGCCCAAAATGTCTGGAGAGGAATTTCTCGAAACAATGCGAAAGCTGCCTCCACTAAGGAATATTCCGGTCATTATATCGACTGTAAAGTATGATGATGCATCTATTACTCGTTGTACTGCGCTGGGTATACAGGGGTATCTTATCAAAGCACATTATTCACTGTCAGAAATTATTGAAAAAATTCGGTCGGTTCTTGATGGCGCAGCACAAAAAACCGAAAAAAGAAGTATAAAATCAGCAACTTCAAAAAACAAAAAGCGGCGTTAGCTGCGCACAAACGGCAAGCGGAAAAGTTATTTTGCAAGCGTCATGACAAGGATGCCCGCAATAGTTATAGCTGTTCCGGAGAGCTTGCGCATCATATCATCACGCTCATTGAGAATGAGAATACCCGCAAGCACGGAAATGATCATCATGCTTTGATAGACGGATTGGACAATACTGACCGGTCCGAAAGATTGAGCGATGACATAAAGATAAAATGAGCCCGCATTAAGAAGTGAAACACCAATTTTTGGATAGAGATTTCTATTAAACAAGACGCCGATTTGTTGTTTGCGATTTCTCATGAAAAGGGGAAGTATAAAAACACTTGGCGTCGCCATTGCAAACATAATAAACGCAGGTGAAAAGAGTGAGGATGCCGCTTTGATCGTCAGCGCATTGAGCGCACCAATAAAGGCAAAAAGATAGGCATACCGCATACCCTTGTCTGATGTTAGCTTATGGGGTGCCCCTGCAATAACGATACCGATAAGAAGAATAAGAATACCAATATATTCCTGCGCGTGTAATGTCTCGCCGAGCAAAAAGAAAGCAAGAATTGGTAATCAAATGAGCCGAAATCGTATGATGATCGAGGAGAGTGAAAGATGGCTGTAAGAGTGCATCTTCATAAACGTGTAAATCGATGCGACTTCGACACCGCCAATAATGAAAAAGGAAACAGTATTTTTAAAATTCAACGCCGGAAGAGGTTGAAATAGAATAATAATTCCAAAAATAAAAAATCGAATACACTCAAAAAACCACGCAAATGTTGTTGAATCATCACCATCTTTGAGCGCAAAGCGTGTTAAAAAATTGTAAATATTTGATGATATTCCGCCAAAAACAGCGAAAAGAAACCAGTGCTCCATAGATGAGGCGACATCAGATTAATTACATGGTAGTGTGCTATTTTTGCTTGATCTGTTAATGTTCTTTCATTATTTTATGGTAGAGTTGCCCTGATTGCAAGACGTATTTAATAATACTCATCGATAAGATATTTTAAAAGATAAAACGTCGAACGAGGAGTGAAAACGCAGTTTTACATGGTGTTGTTTTCGGTGCTTCGGTTTGATATACTACACTCGTACCTATGTCGAAGAAGTCAAACGAACTAAAACACAAAAACGAAGAGGATATCTCTCCATCAATCGAGACGCTGAGCGTTGTAAACGCGGTGCAATTTTGTGCTGCGCTTGTGCGCGGCATTTTTATCGTTGGGCGTGCCGTTCTATTGGCGATTGGAAGGGCTGGTATTTTTTTTGGCTCGATAATTGTCACCGGACTCATTCGAATCGGTACCGGAGTTGGTTTTTGTGGATTCTATTTTTTTTATGGGATTGAAATGGCAATTTCCTCCGTCCTTCGCATCATCGGATGGCTCGTGAGAGGTTTTTTCTCCGCAGTCAATTTTGTCGCCATCATGATCTCCCGTGTTCTTGCGTGGTGTATTGTATCGGCTCTCTGGGGGATGTTTTTTATCATCCATGGTTTGTTTTCGAATATTTGGAAGGTTATTTCACTTGTCTGCTATCACATTCCTCGATTTTTTGTTCTGGGCATCATAGGTGTCATACGATTTATCGTCCGTTCATTTCAAAATGTCGCTGACGAATGCATTATACGCATTGCAGCTATCCCGGGCGATATTGGTGAAAGCGCGCATGATGTGAAAAACTCATTTTCGCTTCCTGCCCATTGGATGCAGCGCATGGCGATTTTTGTCGGCATCGCAGTACTATTCATTGTTCCATTTCCTGCAATTCGATCATATCAATTTTTGAACGATGTTCGCGCCGATACGGAGCGCGCAAGTATTGATGCACTTTCACTCTTAGAACAAGGCAAAAATGCGCTGGCGCAAAATGATATAGAGAAAGCGAACACCATCTTTGAACAATCGAAATCTCAATTTGAACAGGCCGAAAAAACAATGTCATCCGTGCCGGCGGGCGTATTGGGAACCGCAAAACTTGTTCCATTTGCAGGAAGGAAAATAGGCGACGGAGAGCGGCTCATACTGATTGGCAAAGATATCGCGAATAGCGGCGTTGTCATTTGCGATATTATAAAAAGCATGACAACAAATGATAGTGATAAAAATGAATTTTTCCCCCATCTATCAAATGCGCTGAGTCGGAGTGACGAGGCATATCATTTTTTGAAGGATGCCGACACGCTCATTGCACAAATAAACCCGGAAAGTATACCAAACGAATACAATGAACCATTTTCTGCACTCGCGAAAGAACTCCACGCATTCGTAGAGACAGCCGACCAAATAATGCCTGCCCGGGATACCATTATGGCTATGCTCGGTTCATACGACAAACGACGTTACCTACTCGTATTCCAAAACAACACTGAGCTTCGTCCAACAGGGGGATTTCTCGGAAGCTATGCGCTTATTGATGTGAACAAGGGACAGCTTGAGCATGTGGAGATTCCCGGGGGAGGAACATATGATTTGCAGGGTTCGTTGTATGAACGAGTACAATCGCCGTTTCCTTTGCATATTGTGAATCCGTCATGGCAATTCCAGGACTCCAACTGGTTTCCTGACTTTCCCACGTCGGCAAAAAAAATGGTCTGGTTTTATGACAAATCGGGCGGACCAACCGTAGACGGGGTCATTGCGCTGAACGCGTCATTTTTTCAAAAAATATTACAAGTTATCGGCTCTATTGATATGTCACAGTATGGCAAAGAGCTCACGGCTGACAATTTTTTTCTTGAGACACAAAAAGCAGTCGAACTTGAATATAACAAAACTACCAATACGCCCAAGGCGTTTATCGCAGATCTTTTTCCTAAAACGTTGGATAAGATGAATACACTTTCAAATGATAAAAAGAATGAGCTTATTGCAACTATTCTCACCGCATTTGTCCAAAAAGATATCCAGCTATTCATGCGCGATGAGCATGAAGAGAAAATTGTTCAGGAATTTGGTGTCGGTGGGGAGATGCGCAATGCACCGCTCGATTATTTTTCTCTAGTGGAAGCAAATGTTGGCGGAGGAAAGGGGGAAGGGGTTATATTGGAGGAGGTAAATCGTGATACTATTATTCGAGAAAATGGCACTATTGAGGTACATGTTACTATTCATCGCAAACATAACGGCAATCCGACCGACCCCTTTGGTGGAGTGCGCAATGTATCTTATCTGCGTTTTTATCTGCCAAAAGGAACCCGCGCGCTTTCCGCTACCGGATTTCGTCCGCCGGATATCTCGTTGTTCAAACAGCCTCTTGAAGGATATCGCCAAGATGATACGCTGGTTGCGGTTGAAGGCGCACCGGCACTTGATCCGGCAACAGGACTTGTTCAGACAACCGAGTTTGGCAGAAGCGTATTTGCTCACTGGATAGTGCTCAACCCAAAAGAAGAGGCGACGGCCGAAGTGGTATTTCTTTTGCCGTTTACCGTCAAGGATATTCCGCTCGATCGAAACGGGAATCGGCTTTATACCCTCCTGGTCCAGCGCCAATCCGGCTCGACAACACGATCATTTGCTGCAGCATTCCATAGCGATGGGCGTACTCGTTTTATATCAAGCACCCCGGAGGATGCCCAGCATTCCGATCATTTGCTCTCGATTGTACTTGATCCTTTTGTTCACGATCAAGTACTCGGCATAACTTTTCATGAATAACGACTCTATGGAAAAGAATAACGCGGTTCAGAAAAATGATTTTTATTCCTTCTATACGGAGGATGATGGAGAAAATCAAGAGCGAACACGAAGGGTAAAGGTATTTCCAAAGCAAAAAAAATCACGGGCGCCCTTCTTTGTTTTTTTTGTATTTGCAATTATGCTTGCTGTTAGCGCTTGGTATGGATACGGATTCTTTTCGTCAAAACAAAAGCCGGCCGAGGATCCTATTTCGCTGACCGTAACGGCACCAAAGACGATATCGCCGGGATCGCTTGTCGAAGTAACGGTTGATTACAAAAACATATCATCACTTTCCATTCCATCAGCAGAGGTGTTTGCCGAGTATTCTCCCGATTTTGTTGTTATGCAAACAGATCCCGAGACGACAAATACAAAGAAGAATTTTTGGAATCTCGGCTCGCTGGCGCCGAATGCACAGGGGACTATCCATATCCGCGGTACACTTGCCGGAAATCCAAATGAACACAAGACCATGTCAGTATCACTCCAGTACGATCATCCGACGTATCGATCTTCATTTGTCATCAAACGATCTGTCGATGTTGAATTGCTTGAAACTCAGCAAAGCAGATTGCGCATCGATGGGCCGCCCTCATTACGTCCCGGCGATACATTTGAATACGTCTTTCATTATACCGATTTGAGTGATCTTGGAGCGCTGGATAATATATCGCTTATCGCTGAGCTGCCTTCGGGTTTTACGATCAGCGATGAGAAACCCACTCGAACCAATACTGCAACAAATGAGTGGAGCGCAGCTGCGCTTCAAGCGGCGATTGATCCACTCACGAAGGAAGGAAACATTTCGATCAAAGGAAAAACGGAAAATCCCCCGATAGGAAATCAAGTGGTTACGATAGAGCTGCAGATACACAACGCCGACGGGACAACAACTTCTATTTTGAAAAAAAGTAGTCCGCTACAAATTCTTGGCGGTGATCTGGCACTTACGCTCGCTACCGGAACAGCAACACAGAAACCGGCTCAATTCGGCGACACGATTCCGTTGACAATCTCGTATGAAAATAAGGGAAATATAGTGTTTCATGGCGTTACCATCACCCTTACGCAGAAGAGTTCGCTTGTTGATTTCTCAACCGTCGATACAAAGGGAGGTGTAAAAGAAGGCGATCACATAACGTGGTCGGAGGACTCAATAAAGGCGCTTGCCACAATGGAGCCAAAAGCAAAAGGAGATATTGTACTCTCTCTGCCGGTTGTTCCTGCAGCAGTACTCAAGGATATGCAGTTTGCCGCAAGTGATCTTGCGGTGCAATTTGCCGTGACCGCGGACAGCGCGTCACAGGAACTGCCCAATGCTACGATTGTCAAAACCCCTATCCATGTTGATGGGCCATCGGTCAAGTTACCCCTGCTTTCCGATACGCAGTGTGCTGCCTTTGCCAAGGATATTACGCCGGAAAATACACCGTCGCCGGCAAAGAAAAACGTTCGTGTCTATTGGTCAGTTGAGAATTCTCTTCATGAGATAAACACAATTCAAGTTTCCGCCCTTTTACCCGAAGGGGTTGCCTGGGGGACCATCAATACGCGGACAGCGGGCGATATCGCCTATACTGAGAATTCTCGAACAGTTACATGGACGTTGAACAAGCTTCCGACAACCGTGCGCCGCATCGATGGTTCGTTTGACGTGACCGTGGCGGATCCCACACTCCTTACCGACAAATTGCTACTAAAGAATATAGTTCTTACGGCTCAAGATACTGTAGCGGGAGGAATGATAAAGCAAACACTACCCGAATTAACACTACCCTAGGCCGAGACCCATGGGCGGTATTACTTTTTGTAATGATTTTTTATGGAATTTAATGAATACCAAACACAATCACGCAGAACAGCCGTTTACCCGGAATTGGGAAATAATATTTCATATCCGACACTTGGTCTTGCCAATGAGGCGGGTGAGGTTGCCGGAAAAGTAAAAAAAGTATTTCGCGATCATGACGGCGTAGTATCTGATGTGCAAAGGAATGAGATTATGGCTGAGATCGGCGACGTTCTCTGGTACTGCGCACAGCTTGCCACGGAGCTGAATGTTTCGCTTGATGATATTGCCGCGCACAATATTGACAAGATTTTTTCTCGAATGGATCGAGGGGTATTGAATGGAAGTGGTGACAATCGCTAGGTGTCTAATAATGGATGCGGTATTTATGATTCGACTTTACAATACGATAACCCGAAAAAAAGAAGCATTTCGTCCACTCAAGGGCAGAACCGTTCGGATGTATACCTGTGGACCGACAGTATACAACTATGCGCATATCGGTAATCTTCGCTCATATATTTTTTCTGATACGCTAAAAAGAGTACTTCTTCTGAATAATTATCGATGCAAACACGTGATGAATATTACTGATGTGGGTCACTTGTCTTCAGATGCCGACATTGGTGAAGACAAGATGCTTATCGGCGCACAACGTGAAGGTAAAACGGTATGGGAAATCGCTCAATTTTATACCGACGCATTTTTTGAAAATACTGCCGACCTGAATATTCTTGCGCCAACGGTGGTCTGTAAAGCAACTGATCATATTTTTCAACAAATCGCACTTATTCAAAAGCTTGAGAAAAAAGGTTTTACCTATTTGGCAGGTGGAAATGTATATTTTGACACGACAAAACTGAATGATTACGGCAAGTTGGCAAGAGCGCAAAAAACAGCTACTCCCGCAGTCGCGCGCGTTGAAGGGGATGGTAATAAGAAACACCCACAGGATTTTGTTCTTTGGTTTACCAAATCAAAATTTCAGGATCAGGACATGAAGTGGGAGTCGCCATGGGGTATTGGTTATCCCGGTTGGCATATCGAATGTTCCGCAATGTCGTCGTATTACCTGGGCCAGCCCTTTGATATTCATACGGGTGGAATCGATCATATACCCGTACACCATACCAATGAAATTGCTCAAAGCGAGGCGGCATTCGGAAAACCACTTGCACATATATGGATGCACGGCGAGTTTCTTGTTATCGATGCAAAGCGAATGGGAAAGTCGGAGGGAAATTTTCTGACCCTCGCCAGCCTGAAGGAGCGGGGATATGATCCTCTTGACTATCGCTTTTTTCTGCTTCAAACACATTATCGACAGCAATTAAATTTTACGTTTGCGGCGCTTGATGCTGCGCGAAACGGCTATCTCTCACTCAAAGAAAGTGTGGCTGGATTTATGCGCCGTTCTGAAGACGGAAAACGAGCAAGTGAAGCTATCACTACGCTTCTTGAAAAAGTGCAAAGGAAATATAGTGCCGCGCTCGCAGATGATTGTGGAACACCGCAGGCGCTCGCCACACTTTTTGAACTCATTCGTGACATCAACCGGCGGGAAAAGACACTGACGGCGGGGGACTACAAGAAAGTGGTAGAATTTTTTTTGTACGCCGATTGTGCGCTCGGGCTTGGCCTTGATAAAAACGCGAGAGAGGAGATCCCGCAATCCATTATTGATCTTGCAAAAAAAAGAGAGACGGCGCGAACTGAAAAAAAATGGAACATTGCCGACGATCTTCGATTGCAAATTGCGAATGCGGGATATACGATTGAGGATGCTGCAGAAGGGCCGCGTATTACAAAACAATGAGGTATGATTTACGTTCTTATCTTTCTCGGAACCGCCCTTTTGTCGTTTATCTTTGCTGTTGTGACAAGCAAATTTGCAGCGGCACATAGTTTTATCGATCAGCCCGGCGATCCAAGAAAAATCCATAAAAAACCCATTCCGCTTTTAGGTGGGATCGGGATTTTTTTTACACTGTTTGTTATTTGCGTACTCTATTATTTTTTTGCACCCCGTTCGTGGCCGACATTGACAGATTTGCATGTGCCCGTGAAGCATCTTTTTGGCCTTTTTTTAGCCGCTCTTGGACTGTGTATCGGGGGAGCGATCGATGATCGCTATCAATTAAAACCCCTTCAACTTGTTATTGCACCACTCCTTGCTGTTATCGTTGTTATCGCGTTTGGGATGGGCGTTGATAGCATAACAAATCCACTGACAGGGAAACAGGTATTTCTTGATCAATGGAATATAACGCTATTTTGGTTTGCGGGGCTGCCACGACATCTTACGCTACCCGCAGATATTCTCACCTTTCTCTGGCTCTTTGGGACGATGTATACCACAAAGCTTTTAGACGGACTTGATGGACTCGTTTCCGGTATTACGAGTATTGGAGCTCTTATCATTGGTATTGTGAGCTTGTTCTTTTTTGTTAATGAACCCACGGCACTATTATCATTTATTGTCGCCGGGGCATTTGCCGGTTTTTTGGGTATGAATTTCAATCCGGCAAAAATGTTCCTTGGGGAGGCGGGAAGTACGCTCGCCGGATTTTTGCTCGGGACGCTCGCTATTATTTCCGGCGCAAAATTTGCGATCGCGATGCTGGTGCTTGGTATTCCGATTCTTGATACTGCGTGGGTCATTTTTCGGCGCATGATTATCGAAAAACGTTCACCGTTCAAGGGCGATCGAAAGCATCTTCATTTTCGTATGCTCGATGTTGGATTGTCGCAGCGACAGACCGTCCTTATCCTGTACGCGGTATCGGCTCTCTTTGGCGTATCGGGCCTCTTCTTGCAATCATCTCAGAAAATAGTCGCACTCATTCTCGTCGTGGTTGTTATGCTTGGTCTCGTTCTGCTCTTGCACCAAAGGAGAAGACGCTCTTTATCTTGACAGTAGAGGATTTCTGGCGCCCAAAGACCCAAAGCCGTTTCCTCTAGACAAAAGTAAGCATTTATGATAGATTGCTATCGCTGGGTACAAGAGACCGGCTGTTTTTAATTAAACGTTTGAATTTGTATGATCGCAGTCATAAAAACGGGTGGAAAACAATATATTATCAAGGAAGGCGAGATGCTCAAGATTGAGAAGCTTGCCTTAAAGGAAGGCGATACAGCACAGTTGACTGAAGTGCTGCTCACAGCGGATGATAATGGCAACGTAGAAATCGGCACTCCAACGCTTGAGAGCAAGCAGATTTCAGCAGAAGTCATTGAACAAGGCCGAGGAAAGAAAGTCACCGTTATTCGGTATAAGCCAAAAGTGCGCTATCGACGTAAAGTGGGACATCGCCAACCGTTCACAAAGCTGAAAATCGCAAAAGTGTAAAAAAGAAAACTCGCATAATCTGCGAGTTTTTTAATTACCGTTGAGCTCTCTCCGCGACCGGAGCGCGTCAGAGAGGGTAATATCATCGGCATACTCGATATCTGCGCCTCGGGGAAGCCCGCGGGCAAGCCGCGTCACCTTTATTTGATAGGGCTTTAGTATTTTTGAAAGATAAAGCATGGTGCTTTCTCCCTCAAGATCCGGATTGAATGCCAAAATTACTTCTTTAATTTTTCGTGTCGGGTTTGTCAGTCGTCCAATAAGCTCTTTTATTTTTAATTTATCAGGCGTTATACCCTCAAGGATATTCAATGTTCCATTCAGTACATGGTATACGCCCTTATACTCCTGTGTGCGTTCGAGCACTGCAACATTATGACTCGCGGCGACAACGCAGATAGTCGACTGATCACGGGTAGAAGAGGCACAGAGCGAGCAAGGATTCCTGTCGGCGTAATTACAGCACTGAGCACAGAGCAGTATTGCATCGGGGAGATTCATGATTAGCTTTGCAAGCTTGATGAGCTCAGCCGGCGGCTGACGCAAGAGAAAGAAAACAAACCGCTGGGCGGTTTTCTCACCAATGCCCGGGAATCGAGCAAAAAAATCAATCAGTGCTTGGATATGCTGTGGATATGCAGCCACGGTAAAATAATTATTGCTAAATAAACGATGTTAAAACGGTGTCGATGAGGACGAGGAGCTGCCCTCATCGAAAAAAGAGAAGTCCCGTTTTTGATCGAGATTTCGAAAACTTGCGCGACGCTCATCCCAGAAAAGGCGGACGGTACCGGTAGGACCGTTGCGATGTTTTGCAATGTGGATCTCTGCGGTGTTTTTCTCCTCATCGGTCAGCTCCTCTATACGGTAATTTCTGTCAGCTCCTTTACGATAGATAAACATAACAACATCGGCATCTTGCTCAATACTTCCAGACTCGCGAAGATGTGCAAGTTTTGGAATGGCTGGTTTATTCATCTCGACAGCGCGAGAGAGCTGAGAGAGCGCAACAACAGGAACATTGAGTTCGCGGGCAATCGCCTTGAGTCCACGGGTTATTTCGGCAATCTCCTGGACGCGACCCTCGGATTTTGCCGGCGATTCCATAAGCTGTAAATAATCAAGGATAATGAGCGAAAGTCCATGCTCGCTCTGAAGACGACGCGCTTTTGTTTTTATCTCCAATATATTTGCAGAAGCAGTATCGTCAATAAACAATTTTGCTTCCGAAAGTGAATTGATGGCATGCCCAATTTTTAGAAAATCTTCAGATCCGGGTGCATCGGATAGTTTTCCGGTACGCATTTTCCAGAGATCAATGCCCGCCTCAGAACAAATAAGGCGATCGACAAGTTGCTCCTTTGACATTTCCAAGCTAAAAACACCGACTGCTTGCTGAGATGCGACAGCAGCTTGACGCGCAATATCAAGCGCGAGACTTGTTTTACCAACGGAGGGTCGCGCTGCAATAATGACAAGATCAGATTTTTGCAAACCGGCAAGTATATTATCAAGATCAGCAAAACCGGTCGGAATTCCGCGCAATTTTCCCTGCTGACGATGGATTTCATCAATGCGTTCAAATGCATCCGAAAGTATTTCCTTGAGGGGGACAAATACTCGCTTGAGCATCTTTTGAGATACCGCAAAAATCCGTTGTTCCGCCTTATCGAGTATGGTGCTTACTTCTTCATCGCCCTGAAATGAAAGTTCTGATATTTCTGATGCGGCGGAGTTTAGGCGTCTCAGTAATGCTTTCTTCTGAATAATCCGCGCATAGTGAATGACATTACTTGAGTTGGGCACAATTGCGGCGAGTCCCATGATGTAGCTCCGCCCACCGATGCGCTCGAGCGACTTTTGTTCCTCAAGGATATTGCTCAAGCTGAGCAAGTCGATTGGCTCGTGTTTTTCATACAGCTCAACCATTGCCCCAAAAAGGGTACCGTGAGCATCCTTATAGAAATCATCAGGGGTAACAATATCTGCAATTTTAATGATCGCATCTTTATCGACAAGTAATGCTCCGAGACAGGACTGTTCCGCCTCAAGGTTATGGGGTGGTATTTTTGCCGTTATTTCTGGTGCCATATTCTTAACTTTATACTCTGGAAAACGTATGAATCTTAACGGATATGGTCGGATCGGGCAAGGTGTCAAAATACTTCGATATGCACCAAGTTATACACACCACACATTTTTATTGCTTTTTTTAAAAAAAGAGCTATGCTATATGCACATTTTGAGATATATTGTGTGATTGATTGCTGTTTTGCATACAACGCGCAGAGATAGGAATATGTTTTTTGCGCCCATAGCTCAATGGTAGAGCAACAGCCTTTTAAGCTGATGGTTCTGGGTTCGAGTCCCGGTGGGCGCATTTTGAAAAAGAATAGAGTACGAGAGGGTTGAGCCCTCTCTTTTGTTTATAAAAAGCAAGCTGTTTTATGTTATTTTTTTACGATATATGGTATGATTCAGAAAGTATCTGTTTATAACTCATTGCAGATGCCCATCAAAATACTATTAGAAAACTCATAATCCCATGCTTTTATGAAAACACATCCGACCGGTGAGGTCGTCATGATTAATTTGCCCGGTACCGGCTCCTTACTTGCCAGAACATGGGCGGCTTACCGTGAGCTTTTTCCAAACTTGATTGCGCTTACCGCTCTCTTTGGCATCGGAGCTTTTTTGAATGTCGTCATTCAAGACGGGCTTACATCAATTGTCCAGGAATCTCCCGTCTTTATGCAGGGCATCGTGAAAGTCGTCAATACACTGCTCAATGTCGCGATTACCGGTTTTTACTTCAGCTATATCTTTGCGGCAATGATCTATCTTGTCCATAGCTGGAAGGCAGGGAAAAAAATACAGCTCAATCATGCGCTCAAATTGGCAGGTGAAAAATACGTTTCGCTCTTTGTTGTGGGATTTTTTCTTTATCTCGTTATGAACGGAGGACTACTAGGTGTTGTGATGCCTTTCTTCTTCTCTGTATGGTTTTATTTTGCACTCTATATTGTGCTCCTCGACAACGAACGCGGTATAGCAGCGCTTGCAAAGAGCCGTTATCTCATCAATGGTCTATTTTTCCGAGTACTCGGTCGCTATGTCGCAATTATCTTGATGGTATTCATCGCATTTTCTTTGCTGTGGCTTCTCCTCCTTGTTCCTATTATCGGATGGGCGCTGTTTAGCATAACATTTGTTTTACTCGCACTTTTTGCGTTTCCATTTTTTATCGTGTACGAATATTATCGATATCTCGATGTCGCCGCGGTTCAGCGCTCTCTTCCTTTTACACTGTTTGCCGGAGAAAAATGGGGAATTATTGTGTGGGCAATCCTTGGGCTGATTATTGCGCTTTCTCTGTGGACATACGATGTTATTGGAGAACAGGGGAGATATCGCTTTACTGAAAAGGTTATCGTTCCTATCGCCGATTCGATACTACCACTCACAAACCAGTGGAATAAGAATATGGAGCAGTCAGCCGGTATACTGCAACAGCTTCGTATCATCACTCCGCAAACCCAGTCCGAAACACAGCAACAAATTCCATATTCAAATAGTTATTAAGCATGGGGTGTACTCCGAAACAATACTGCCACGGTAATACGAGCCGACGGAGTATTGGCGTAGGTATTTTTGTTATCATTTTGATCTTCTCTTTCTTCTCGATTCACACACTTTCCGGAGAAACGTTACCTGATTCTGATAATGATGGGCTTTTAGACCGGGATGAAATAAAGATATACCACACGGACGCACAGAACGCCGACACAGACGGCGACGGTTTTTCTGACGGATTGGAAATCAAGAATGGTTATTCACCACTGAAAGGAGCTGGAGCTACGCTTGGTCAGATAGATACAGATAACGACGGCCTCTCTGATCGCTTTGAACTTGCGTTTGGCACTGATTTGGGCAGCTCCGATACGGATAAAGATGGTTTTAAGGACAAATCTGAGATTGTGAGCGGCTATGATCCACGGACACCGCTTCCCGTCAAAATAACAAAGAAAATTCAAGTGTACCTTGCAAAACAGCGTATGGAGTATTATGTTAATACTGTTGTTCTGGCAACCTATACTATTTCAAGCGGGAAATGGAATTGGCCAACCCCAACCGGTGAATTCAAAATTATAAACAAATCACCGCGGGCGTGGTCAAAATTGGCGGGTCTTTGGATGCCGTATTGGATGGGATTTGCCGGCGGAAAGTTTGGCATTCATGATTTGCCAGAATGGCCGAACGGGACTAAAGAAGGCGCAAGTCATCTCGGTAAGCCCGTGTCACATGGATGCATCCGTCTCGGGACGGCTCAGGCAAAAGAGGTATATACTCTGACGCCGGTTGGAACAAAACTTATTGTGAGAAATAACTAATAAATGATTGATATGGTTCGTGTTCGAATGGCACCGTCACCAACAGGATATCTTCATATCGGCAATGCACGCACTGCGCTGTATAATTATCTTTTTGCAAAAAAGAACAACGGTGTACTGGTGCTGCGTGTTGAAGATACAGACAAAGAGAGATCAAAAAAGGAATATGAGGATGATATTCTTGAGGGATTACACTGGCTCGGGGTCCATTGGAATGAAGGTCCAGACGTGGGTGGTGAATATGGTCCCTATCGACAGAGTGAGCGTCTTGAGTTGTACAAAAAATACCTAAAAATTTTAGATGAGAAGGGCTATTTATATCGCTGCTATTGCACGGAGGAAGAGCTCGAAAAAAATCGTGAAATTCAAATGCTCTCAAAGCAGCCACCGCGATACAGCGGGGCCTGTTCTGCATTGAGTGAGGAGGAGTGTGCTGTCCGTGAAAAAGAAGGTAAAGCGTCAACGCTACGATTTCGCATACCGCATGAGCAAATCCGCGTTTCAGACTTGATTCGAGGTGATATTGATTTTGACATGTCGCTTCTTGACGATTTTATTATTGCGAAAGATTTTGATACCCCCTTGTATAATTTTGCTGTTGTTGTTGATGACTATCTCATGAAAATTACCCATGTTATCCGGGGTGAAGATCATATTTCAAATACACCAAAGCAAATTGCGCTGTGCAGAGCGCTTGGGTTTGATATTCCGCAATTTGCGCATCTTCCGCTCATTCTCAATGCCGACAAAACAAAGCTCTCAAAGCGCCAAAACAAAGTATCGTTGCTTGAATATAAAAAGGACGGGTATCTTCCGGAGGCGGTTTTAAATTTTTTCGTTTTGCTTGGATGGGGGAGCGGGGATGATCGCGAGCTTTTTACGCTGAAGGATCTGGAATCGCTTTTTGACTTGTCGGGCGTGCACCGATCAGGTGCTGTTTTTAATATGCAAAAACTGGATTGGTTCAATGCGCATTATATCCGCCAAAAACCGATTAATGAACTTGTTGATTTGTGTATTCCTTATTTTCTTTCTGTAAATGTGCTTGCGAAAACTGAATCGGCGAATGTGTTTCGAAGTTTTGGAACGGGCAGTGAAATTTCAAAGGATACACTGACCCAAATTCTTACCCTCGAAAAGGAACGCATAAAACGGCTCTCCGACTGCACAGTGGGGACGGAATATTTTTTTGTCGACCAGCCTTTCTATAACAAAGATATTTTGAGATGGAAACAAATGTCAGATGAGGATGTGAAGACGGCATTGTTTTTTGTCGATGAAATTCTTCAGAAAATTGATGAGAATCATTTTACTGCTATCCAATTGGAGTCCGCACTGAAAGCGGCAATTGTGGAAAGTGGAAAGCAAAACGGCGAGATCCTTTGGCCACTCCGTGTCGCCTTAACAGGCCTCAAAGCAAGTCCAAGTCCTTTTGATGTCGCACCCATCTTGGGTAAACAGAAAACGATTCAGAGAATTATCAAAGCGCGCTCACTCTTCTCCTAAATGTCATGACAATGACGCTCTCATTAAAATCAATTCTCATTGGCGCTATCATAGCAGTTCTGTTTGTTGTTGGCGGATTTTATATCGCCATTACTCGTGTTTCCGCCGAAGGGTCTCAATCAACTCAAGGCATTTCTGTTCTTGAGATCAATGAACAGATTCGAGACAAAAAAAATAAAATTAGCAGCATTCGACAGCAAATGGATGTCTATCAGAAGAATATCCAAAAACGAAAAGCTGAAGCAAGTTCATTGGAAAATGAGATAGCGATTATCGAGGATGATGTATCGCAGGCGCAGCTCGATATTGAGGCAACACAGACCGAAATCGATCAGCTCGATCTTGAGATTCGCGAGGCAGATATGAACATTCAGCAGGCAGAAGCGGAGATTGGATTGCAGAAAGAACGACTCGGCGCTTTTCTTCGACAGCTGTATTTCAATTCCGATCGCGACTATCTTGAGGTACTTTTGATGAATAATAATTTTTCGGATTTTTTTGACAGCGTCTATTATCTCGAAAAGGTTCATGATGATGTTAAGCAAACACTTGTTCGTGTAAAGAATCTCCATGATCAATTGCAGGCCCAGCGAACTGATCTGTCGCAGCAAAAAAAACGACAAGAGGATCTCCGAACTCAATTGGTTGCGCAACAATCTGCGCTTGAAGAAAAGCGGAGCGCAAAGCAGCAACTGATTGTCCAGTCAACCTTGTCTGCAGAAAAATTTCAGCAACTACTCAATCAAGCGCGGGCAGAACAGGCCGATATTGACACCGAGATAGCAAATCTGGAAAAGACCGCGCGGGAGAAACTCAAACTACAGACATCCGGCCCTATTTCACTTGCATGGCCGGTAGATCCAACACGGGGGATATCGGCATATTTCCATGACAAGTCATACCCATTTCGCTATGTCTTTGAGCATCCCGCAATCGATATTCGCGCATATCAGGGAACGCAAGTCAGAGCTGCGGAAGATGGATATGTCGGTCGCGCCCACGAAAATGGCACTGCCTATGCCTACGTTATGCTTATTCATGCCGAGAATTTTGCGACAGTCTATGGGCATCTCAGTCGAATTATTGTAAAAGAGGATACCTATGTTAAGAAGGGGCAAGTAATCGGCCTATCGGGAGGTGCTCCGGGAACGCATGGCGCAGGACCATTTACAACCGGTCCCCACCTTCATTTTGAAGTGCGCAAAAACGGTATTCCAACGAACCCACTCAATTATCTACCGTAAAGGGGGATAGAAATGAGCGGATTCCATCGTTAGTGGAATAAAATATTGTACGACACATACTACTTAACAGCTTTGACAGGAATAAACAATTTTTATACCCTCCATGATTAGGAGGGTATTTATGTCTGGTTTGATCAGGGTTATAACCGTGGTGGTGCTTGCCGGAGCTGGATTGCTCAGCAATGACCTCTTAGCAGGCGAAATCGTATGCTTCGCCGCGAGTGTTGCCGTGGTACTTATGCGGCAGCCGCTCCTTGCGGGCTACGAAATCGAGCCGGATAGTGCATCTGAGGGCGGATACGACTAGGGTCTATCCGCCTATCGTTTTTAAGACTTTCTCAACGGGTGAAACTGACGATGGGTTTTTTCCGCGTATTGATCTGAGGCATGCACATAGCGAGTAGTTGTATCAAGTGATTCGTGACCAAGGAGTACTTGAATCGCGGCGGGATTTGCACCAGACTCAGCAAGATATGTTGCAAACCCATGGCGCAGAGAGTGCGCTGACGTTGGGACATTAATACCAAGCCGTTCACGATATTCCTTTATTTTCATTTGGAGATAATTGGGCGAGATGCGAGCCCGTGAAGTGTTTATATTTTTCCCGCTGTATGGGATAAATAATGGCTGTGCCGTATCTCCGCGCGTCTGAAGATATTTCTTCGTCCAGGAAAGCGCGCGATCAGTCATATACGCAAAACGTTCCTTGCGCCCTTTTCCGCGTATAAATATTTTCCCCGACTCATCAATCTGATTGCGATTCAATGAAATCACTTCAGAGATACGCATGCCGGTTGCGAAAAGAATCTCAAGCATAACTCGGTTTCGCAGGGCAATGCGTTTGTCCTTCTCAAATTGCGAGGGTGACTCGATAAGTTCTATAAGCTGATTGAGCTCAGCGACGCGGGGATGCTTCTTGTCCATTCGAAGCAGTTTAATAACGTCCGGAGGAATTGGCGCAGGATGATCCATATCAATGAGATACTTGATATATCTGCGCAAACTCGAAAGATTCCGATTTACGGACCCAACTGATAGCCGCTTTTCCGCTTTTTGATTTGTTGCTGTGCGTCTATCACGCGAAACAAGAAACGCTTTGTATTGCTCAATAACACGCTTGGACACCTTTGTAAAAGCGATTTTTAATTCATTTGTTAAAAACAAATCAAATACCATGAGATCTTTTTCATAATTATACAGGGTCTCAGGTGAGTAGTTATTTGTTTGAATGTGAAGGAGAAAGTCATCAGAATAGGGAAGCATAGGTGTATTTGGAATATACGATCAACTCAGACTTAAAAAAAGGATGGTATGTGTCCATTTATCTGGCAATACTAATCATAGCACATCTATAGGTGCTCAAGAATAATACTACCCGTCGACAGAGGAGGAGAGTACTATCAGCATTAAATACAATTGATACCCATATGTATGAGCATTAGAGATATTATACTCATAGTACCAAACGGGGGAAAAGAGCGTAAGGAATAGAGATATATGCCTTCCAGGAAGGATTGCGAAGCACTCTTTAGGGTCATTCACGTACCGGAAACGAAACAATGTAGAACGAATAGCTATTGGATGCGGAACTGTAGTTGCTTCTTTTATGGTGTTTGTGTGCGTAGGTCAGGAATATTTACTGGTTATGTCTATAGTGTGCCCATTGTTTACTTGTGCACTACTATTACCTACTCACCACTACCCCCCCCTCGAAACATCATCTCCTTGTATGCGTCGCACAATATATAATTTGAAATGTAACTTTCATCTGTTAGGATATTTTTATGGGAGGTACGCTGATTTATGGATCGGCAGCACAAGAAGGATGATACCGAGCGGGAGGTTGACATGTTGTCACCCCTCGAGGTTGAGCCGCTGACACCCGCCCCGGAGACATCAACCCCACCAAATCCTGTTGCGGAGAGATTGAGCCCCCGAACACCGGCACCAGGATGGCAATCCTTCGTGGAGAGTCGGCCTGAAATTTTAGAACATCATTTTTGTCTCGCGGAGACGTTTCATTTCCTGCATCTCCTGCCATTGCGCCCACTGGCGATCAATATATGTCTGTATTTCGCGTTTAAAGCGATCCACGCTGTATTTTAATGCATATGAACGGATCGTCTCAGCAGTGTACTGTGAGGGATCAAAATGAAGTATCGTATCCACCAGCGCAGCATAGTCCTGATCATAGAAAAAGGTGCCTGTCACTCCATCAACAATGGTTTCCAATGCTCCACCCGCCGCATAAGCGATGACCGGACGACCAGAGGCCGTTGCTTCAAGCGCGGTGAGGCCAAGATCTTCCTCTTGCGGATGAATATAGGCGATACACTTGCTGAAGAGCTCTCCGCGAACATCATCATTCACAGCACCAAGGAATTCGATATTTTTTTTCGCCATTTTTTTTAACCTTGCGTATTCGGGACCATCACCAAAAATTTTCAAGGGAATACCAAGGCGGTTAAATGTATTAATAGGGATATCGAATCGCTTATACGAAACAAGGCGACCACCGGCAAGATAATAATCCCCAATATCTTTTGAGATATAAAACTTATCGATCGCGACAGGTGGATAGATAATATCACTGTCCCGTCGATAGTATTTTTGAATGCGCTCCCGAACTGTTTGAGAATTTGCGACAAATTTATCGACACGATCCGCCGCAAGTGCATCCCACATGCGCAATCGTGTCAGCATAAACGGTAGTATCTTTTTTACAACCCCCGGCAACTTCAGCTCTCGAATGTAGTCGTGCGTGTCAGTCCACAGGTACCGCGTTGGCGTGTGACAATAGCAGATATGAAGCGTGGTTGAATTTGTAATAACGCCTTTTGCAAAGGCAGACGCACTCGAAAGGACAATGTCGTAGTCATCAAGATTGTGCGCTTCAGTTGCCGTTGGCATGATTGGCAAGAGCCACTGATATTTTTTCTTTCCCCCGGGAATGTTTTGCAAGAACGACGGACGAATAACCGATGATGGCAATAAGTCCCCTATTTTATCCTTATCGTACAAGAGTGTAAAAATAGGCGCATCGGGATACAACTCATGGAATATGCGCAGAACACGCTCCGCTCCACCGGTTTGAGTAAGATGATCATGAACAAGGGCTATTTTCATACATTTGATTTACGAGAGATGACAGCAAGCGGGGTTTTGAGTAAAATAATAAAATCAAAAAGGGGCGACCAGTTCTCGATATACATCAAATCAAGTTGTACCTCATCGTCAAAATCAAGATCACTTCTGCCACTGATTTGTGCAAGACCCGTGATGCCCGGCTTGACACTGAAGAGCTGATGGTGACGCTTGTCATATCCTGCCACTTCGAGCGGCATATGCGGACGTGGGCCGACAAGGCTCATATTGCCAATAAGAACATTGAAAAGTTGTGGAAGCTCATCAAGACTCGTTCGCTCCAAAATACGCCCCATCCGTGTCCTGCGCGGGTCACGCAACACTTTGAATACCGGTCCCTTTCGCTCGCTCTGCTTTGCAACGAGATCCTGCTGTATTTGCTCCGCTTTTCCGGATGAGTCATATCCGGGACCCGTGCACAGCTCAATATGCATTGATCGAAATTTGTATGTCGGAAATAATCCCCTTTGGCCAACACGAATATTGCGATAGATGACCGGACCGGGCGAATCAAACATGATAAGAAGTGCAATGACAACAAAAACAGGAGCCAATAAAAAGATAAGGATTAGCGAAAGAATAATATCAAATAATCGCTTTAATATCCTCCCCCACCCTTCCAGCTTTGTTCGCTTTATCTCTATCAGTGGTATGCCTGACAACATATTAATCGCGAGTCGTTTCGCGCCGATAATATCTGCCGCATACCGAAGCGAGATATGTCGATAGGTTGTAAAGTCAACGATTGTTTCAAGATCGGTTCGTGACAACGATGGATCGAGAACAATAATTTCATCAATTTTTTTTGAATCGATAAGCGCAGTGAGCTTCGCTTGCACATCGTCAGAAAATGAATCCGACCATGCGGCTATACAGTATCCGCGAGTCGGATGAGCTTGGAAATCTGCGGCAAGAATATCCACGCGGTCCCGCGGTCCGATAATTGCAATCGGATGAACACCGATACCGTATCTGAAAAGCAGTGCACGAATGCCGCGCAAAAACATCCTACCGGTGATCAAAGCGGCAATGCTTAAGAGCCATACGGCAAGGATGATAAAACGCGACGTGAAAAGCTCTTGGCGAAAAAAAATGAATACGATAACAAGCATGATCGCGGTTGAGCAAGCGGTAAAAATTCTTTCGACTTCATTTTGGATTCGTTGAAATCCGATTTTATAGAGCCCCGAGAGAGCAAGAATAAACATAAAAAAAAGAGCAACAAATACGCTCCATGTCATGTATGATACAAATGGGATTTCAAGAATGACCGGCCGGACGGATGAAAGTGTCGTGAAGCGCAAAAAATACGCAAGGACTGCTGAGCCCATGAGCATTATAAAATCGAGTGGAATCAAGATTGCTGCAAACGTGAGATCGGAGCGCTTCATGTCCGAATACAATGAAAATAGCTAGTAACTCTTTATAAAAAGAAAACTCCGCAATATCACTAAACGATCCCGTAAGCCGAATTCTGTCCCCCGTTTTATCGGAGTGATGATCATCTCTCTAGCCCTGTGAACAGGGTCGTGCGAGCGTCAATGCTCTTGCATCTGGTAGGTGTTTGCCAAGCAGCCGCATCACTGCGGCTCTGGTGCGCTCTTACCTCTCACCGTTATGATGAAAGTCAACTCTTTATTGAGTATCCACACCATTTCACCCTTACCCCGACTATTCGTCGGGGCGGTATTTTATTTACCGATACCCAGTATCGATAAACTCCTTCAAAAGGACTTTTCTGTTGCTCCCCCAAAATTACTTCCGGGGAAATGTCTCCGCTCTCGCAAAGACACACTATCCCGTACGCGTTGACGATTTTTTATTCGTACCGATCACGCAGAAAGGGGTGACCTTTCGGCGATCACAAGAAGAAACAAAATCGCGATTCGTAGGTCGCCGTTAGCGACTACCGTTTTCCGTCCAATTGCTTGAACTTCGGATGTTCGGACTTTCCTCTCCGATATTCATCGGAGCGATCATCTCAGATTGTTTAGTGATATCAAAGAGCTCAAATAATAGGCAAAATATAGCAAAAACGTGCCTTTCTGTCAAACACTACTATACGGCCGCATCAATCGCTTCGTTGACAAGAGCGTCCGCTTCTTTATTCTTTTCGCGTCTAATATGATGAAATGAAATGTGTTGGATCTGTCCGGTAAGCTGCCATGCCTGCATAAAAAGTTTTCCAAGCTCAGCGTCCTTAACACGATATTCGCGCCTCATTTGTTTTGCAAGAAGCTCGCTATCCATATAACACTCGACGTACTGCGCGTTTTTTGAAACAACATACTCAAGTGCCGCCAGCAGTGCACGATATTCTGCCTGGTTGTTAGTTGCCTTTCCAATATATTTTTTTATGTCATGCCGTGATCCATCGGGAGCATAAATAACTGCACCGATTCCGGCAGGACCGGGATTGCCACGCGCTCCACCGTCCGTAAATGTTCGGTAGGGTTTATTCATACGTTTTTTATAAAATCTACCATACTAATAAGAATATCTGGCTGTCCGCTCCACTCGCGAGTTTCTATTTCACAAATAATATCAACGATCTGTTCCCTTTCAAGTATGCCGACTGATCCGCCCTTTTTGATCCCCAGTATTGATCTGCGGGCACTATTCTGTTCGACAATCATACGAAGATGTTGATTCTTTTTTCCAACGACGGTTTGGTTTACAACTCTACAATTTCGAAAAATAAATTGCGGTCGTGCATTGCCAATTCCCCAAGGGGCACAGCTAGAAAGTTGCCGTACAAAATCATGGGTGATGTCAGAGAGGGACAATGGATAGTAGCGAGGTTCGAAAGTATTCTGAGTCGGCTCGGATATCTCAGAATGGAGCGGCTCAATATGTTCTGAAAGTTCATCAATGGTGTATTGGTTTTTTAATGCAAAACCACCAGCACCTTGATGGCCGCCGAACCGCTCAAAGAGATGGTCGATTCTTTGGAATGCTTCAGTGATATGAAACGATTTTGTACTCCGTGCCACTCCAACCAGTTTGTCCGGTTTTTCGGAAATAAGAATGACCGGTTTATTATATTTACGTGAGAGTGTGCCGGCTACGAGTCCAAGCACGCCCAACGGCCAGGTTGGCGATGACCCGATAAGCACCTTTTTTGTTCTTTCGATTTTATCACACTGCTTTTTTGCCTCCCGCGTAATACGCGCGGTCACCTTTTGTCGATCACGGTTGAGCGATTGAAGCACGGTGGCACATTCCAGTGCCCGGGCAGCTGTCTCGCTTACGAGAAGATCAAATGCGCGAAGTGCATGATCCATGCGGCTTGCCGCATTCAATACCGGTGCAATATAAAACTGAATAATTTGTGGCGTGATATTCTCATGGCGAACGGGTATTTGATCAATGAGTACTTTGAGCCCGATTCGTCGCGTTTTATTCATAACAATCAGACCATAGTTCAATAGTGTTCTATTCTCACCGGTGATCGGAACACAATCTGCAAGCGTTGACATACAGACAAGATCAAGAAGCCATTTCTCATTCTGTGTCCCTTGAATCGATGACATCGAACGAAGCAATGCCTGCGCCAGTTTAAACGCAGTACCGCCACCGGAAAGCTCTTTGTAAGGGTACTGATCTGCGTGTACTCGAGGATGAATAATCGCAAAAACCATCGGAATATCAGAAGTATTCTGTGGCACGGTATGGTGATCGGTTATGATAACATCCACTCCCGCTGCGGTTACTTTTTCAAGTTCCCGCTTATTTGATATCCCTTGATCGGTTGTGATAATGAGTCGTGCTCCTTGCTGTACCAGCATATCGCAGGCGTGTTCATGGATCCCATATCCTTCGTCCTCGCGATGATTGATAGTGACAGATACTTTTCCTCCCATCGCGCGCAACGCATCATACAGGATAACCGTTGCACAAATACCATCTACATCATAATCGCCATAGATGGCGATGCGCTCTCCGGCCGCGACCGCCGCAGTAATTCTCGCAACCGCTTTTTTCATGTCATCAAACAAAAAAGGATCGTGTATATCGCGATCATAGTGTGGTGAGAGAAAATCCTCCATCTCATGTACACTCGCCATCCCCTGCCGCTGCAATATCTGACGTACAACGGGGTGAATCTTTAGTGAAGCGCTCGGAATTTCAGTCTCGACGGCATCAAATATATCAAACTGATTGCGTGTGTGCATGGGGTCAATGAATGTGCACTAGAAATAATAGAGCGGTAAAACAATCGTCATAAGCATGCTAATAGTCACAAGTGCTGTCAGTACGATAAGAAGTGTTTTTTGTTTTTTCTTTGAGAACATATATGAAAAGGTTTCTCCCACTCCTTTAGTGTAAACCAATTTTCCGCCCCTGTCACGAAGGTGCGCAATTAGCGCTTTAAAATACTTAAATAGGTATCGGTAGGAATATCAACACGACCACCTGCCTGCATACGCTTCTTGCCCTTCTTTTGCTTTTCTAAAAGCTTCTGCTTTCTCGAAACATCTCCGCCATACAATCCCGCGGTCACATCCTTACGAAATGCGGAAATACGTTCAGCGGCAATAATTTTTGCACCGACAGCCGCCTGTAGCTTTATTTCAAATTGCTGTCTGGGAAGGGTCTCTTTCAGGGTCTGTGTAATCTTTTTCCCACGCCGGAAGGCCTCATCGCGATAGACAATCGATGCGAGCTCCTCAACTTTTGAAGGCCCTACAATAATATCCATGCGAACAACATCGGCCGTGCGATAATCAAGCAATTCGTAGTTCATTGATGCGTATCCGGACGAAATGCTTTTTAGAGAATCGTAGAAATCAACAATAATGCCACTGAGTGGAATTTCAAATCTGAGAATGACTCGACGCTGAGCCGGCTTCTCTTCACCACCAAGATACTCCGTATTCTTGTATAAACCGCGCTTATCACTAACCAACGACATAATCGGACCAATGGTTGGTTCGGGCGTGATGACGTCAAGCGAGACCCACGGCTCTTCAATATGTTCAATATCATTTTCATCCGGCAATTCCAATGGACCGCGAATTGTTATTATTGTTTTATCTTTCCGCGTGACATGATAGGCAACTGAAGGAACGGTCACGATGATGTCAAGACTATATTCGCGACTCAGACGCTCTTTGATGATCTCGAGGTGGAGCATGCCAAGAAAGCCGCATCGAAACCCAAATCCAAGTGCGGGAGAATGCTCGGGCTCATAGGTAAATGCAACGTCATTGAGTTTGAGCTTCTCTATCGCGTCACGCAATCGTTTAAACTCATCCCCTTCTTTGCAGAAAATTCCCGCAAAAACCATCGGCTTCATTTCCTTATACCCGGGAAGTGCGCCAATTGATGTATCAGTTGTCAGTGTTATGGTGTCACCAACTCGACAATCACCGACGCTTTTCAATCCTGTTGCGATATATCCGATTTCGCCTGCGTTCAGAATACCCGTATCTTTATATTTTGGCGTAAGAATACCTACTTCAACCGATCGCCCAATTGCCCTCGTTGCCTTAAAAAGGATTGGCACATCTTTTTTTAGTGAACCATCGATCACACGGACATAGGCAACAACGCCACGATATTCGTCGTAAAGCGAATCAAAAATAAGCGCGCGAAAATGCGCGTTTGAGGTGCTCTGTGGAGCGGGAATTTTTTTAACAATAGCTTCCAGTAGGTTCGGTACTCCCTCACCTGTTTTTGCAGACACAAAGAGAATATCCTCATAAGTACACCCCAGCAACGACACGACTTCGGCCGCTGTCGCCTCTTTGCGCGCACCGGGAAGATCTATTTTGTTGATCACCGGAATAATGGTGAGATTCTGCTCAATTGCGAAGTAGAGATTTGCAATTGTTTGTGCTTGGATGCCTTGCGTTGCATCAACAAGTAATAGCGCACCCTCGACAGCGGCAAGGGAACGCGATACCTCATAGGCAAAGTCAACGT
>Ga0172375_10002321_pt1 | contig 29822 bp, 29 predicted proteins | sample LakKiv1m_FD_114537 | JGI IMG/M metagenome (GOLD analysis project Ga0172375, IMG submission 114537) | Freshwater microbial communities from Kabuno Bay, South-Kivu, Congo - kab_092012_11.1m | ecosystem: Environmental > Aquatic > Freshwater > Lake | place: Democratic Republic of the Congo... | reverse complement strand
AACCTCTCTTAATCCAATTTGTCCAAACATAGAACTAAAAACTAAATCAGTGGGTGCATTTGTAAGATTCAATAAAAAAGAACCAGACACCGCCTCTCCAACGGAATAATCCTGTTTAAGAGAAATATTACTAACGTTATAATTCAAGGCAGAAGCCGAAAAAGAAGAAAAAATCAAAGCTAACACTAAATAAGCTAAAATATAACCACCTTTTTTCATTCCAATCTAATACCTAGGCTCTTTATAAAATTATTGCTAAGAAAACTTTCCATCCCCAAAACCTTTATAAACCACTTTTTCAACAACTAAACTATGGCATACAAGGTAAACGTATCTCACAAAGGAAAGACAATAAAGTTCGAAACAGATAACGAAGAATTAATTGGAATTATAATTGGAAGCAAAGTTGAAGGCAAACAAATTTCTGCAGATTTAGAAGGATACGAATTAACACTTACAGGAACTTCTGATAAAGCTGGATTCCCAGGAATGCCGGACATAAAAGGTCAAGCATTAAAGAGAGTAATCTTATCAAGAGGACGTGGAATGAGAAACAATGCTGAAGGATTAAGATTAAGAAAAACAGTTAGAGGAAACGAAATCTCTGCCGATACAGTTCAGATCAATTTAAGCGTTAAGAAAGAAGGTTCAAAGAAATTTGAATCAATGATTCCAGTTAAGGAAGAAAAGAAATAATTCTAGAAAAAGTTGTGATAAATGAAACATGACAGAAATACAATTATTAACACACGAAGAACTCATAGCACCAACAAGACGTTTCAAAAGAATATTGTTGCCAGACGAAATTCCACTTCACCCATTCATTTTTAAGTCAGACTTAGTTTATTCAAGAGAGTTTTTAGATGAAGTTAGAAGAGCATTGCCCGTTTCTGTTTCCGAAGATGTCACCCAAATAGAAAAAATGCTCGGCAAATCTCCAGAAATTCAAGTTACAGAAACAGGAGTTGCAAATAAACTTCCACATGCTCTCGAATATGCATTTTCTGATTTTAGTTTTCATGCAAAGAATAACAGACAAGTCGATGTTGCTTATGGTTCAGCAAATATTGGTATGGATGCCCAAGAAAATAGAAGAATCTTCAGAGAAGTAGAAGATTTAGAAAATCATCCAATGAGCTTAGAAAAATTAAAAAATTACGGGATTCAAGATGATGATAAAATAAAGAACATATTTTGGTACGTTCATAACGTTCACGGTTATGGTATGCCTGCAGAATTAATATTCAGAAATTTTGCAATTCTGTTTAACAATTTAGGACTAGCGAGACTACAAGAAAAATAATTCTCCCCAACCTTTAAAAATCAAATAATTCTAATTAGTTTATGGAAAAACAAATAGACATCACAAATTTACCAACAATAAACGTCGGAACTGTCGGACATATCGACCACGGCAAAACAACTCTATTATCAAAACTTTCAGGAAAATGGACGGATACTCATTCCGAAGAATTAAAACGAGGAATTACAATCAAGCTCGGCTACTCTGACACAATCGTAAAACAGACCGAAGACGGAAAATATACAACAAAGAAAGACGTCGAAGGAAAACCAGTCCGATATTTGACGTTTGTAGACGCGCCAGGACACGAAATGCTCATGGCAACAATGTTATCAGGTGCCGCAATTATGGACGCAGCTATTTTAGTCGTCGCTGCTAACGAAGGCATTAAACCTCAAACCCAAGAGCATCTAGTCGCTTTACAAGCAAAAAAAATCAAACACGTAATCATAGTTCAAAATAAAATCGACCTAGTTTCTAAAGAACAAGCGTTTGAAAACTATAAAGCGATAAAAGAATTCGTCAAGGGAACAATCGCCGAAAACTCTCCAATCATTCCAGTTTCAGCTCAACAAGAAGTTAATTTAGATAAAATCTTAGAAGAGCTTTGCAGAATAGAAATACCAGACAGAAAAATAAATGAAAAACCAATTTTACTAATCGCAAGAAGTTTCGATATCAACAGACCAGGAACTGCATTAAAAGATTTACACGGCGGAGTTTTGGGTGGAGCATTGAAACAAGGAAAATTAAAAATAGGCGACGAAATAGAAATCAAGCCAGGTTACAGCTACAAAAAACAAAATCAATTCTACTATCAAACTGTAAAAACGAAAATAGTTTCAATGCATAAAGGAGAATATAGTGTTAATGAAGCTATACCTGGCGGAAGTTTAGCAATTGAAACAGAACTAGATACAAGTCTAACAAAAGCAGACGCACTCTCTGGCTGTATTGCATCCACCGTAGGAAATCTAGCCGAAATAACCAGTACTATTACAGTAAAATACAATCTTTTCAAAGAAGTTTTCGGCACGGGCACACACGAAAAGATGGGCAATTTAATACCAAGCGAACCACTAATGCTTAGCGTAAACACGTCCACAACCGTCGGAACGGTCAAAAAAATCAAAGGCGACCAAGTCGAACTTTCACTAAAAATCCCAGTAGTTCCATTAAAAGGCGAATCCATCGGCATCGCAAGAAACATTAATTCTCACTGGAGATTAATCGGATTTGGTGAAATAATTTAAGATTTTTAATTAAGAATTCTAACTAGAACAATAACCAATATCACAATCATAACGAGTATAATTCCACCAACTAAAAATAATATAAACGTGCCTAAATCCATCTGATCCTCTTCAGATTGAACAGAATAATCTCCCAAAACCAATGGAGTTTCGTTCTCGTTATCAATCGATATTGTTCCATCTTCTACTGGCTCGCAATCATTACATCCATGACAATCATTATTATCATCGTCGTCATCTCCGCCATTCAAATCAACCGAAAAACTAACAGAATCAGAAACAATCGCGCCAGTACTATTATTTGCCCAAGCAACTAAATTATAATTTCCTTCAGATAAATATAGATACAAAGCTCCGTTATAAGTTATGTTCGTTCCATTGTAATTATACCACACGTTCGTTCCATTACTAGAAATATTTAACAAAATTTGAGAATAATCGTAAGTTCTAGACGCTGGAGATGCGATATCCACGAACAATCCAGTTGAATTTGTATTATTATTTAAACAAACTCCATTCAGACATCCATACAAACAATTCGTAGAACTTTGATTAAATAAAGAAACCCAAGAATTTGACTGACACAACAAATAAGAAAAATTGCTCAATAAAGTATTTCCAGAACAGGTATTGTTTATTAGGCTATAATTCGTCACACTGCCATTAATACACGAACCAGGGCATCCCTCGTCAAAGCTTCCATCGCAATCATCATCAATATTATTATTGCAGATTTCCTGAACTGGAACACAGATAGGGACACACGATTCTGTTTCTATTTTAGTTTGAATACTTCCGCCTCTCGTCCATCCGGCAGTTGTAGCACAATTACTACCACAAGAGTTTGGAGAGGGGTTATTACAAGTTTGATTTAAAATTCTAAATCTCTGCCCGCTAGAATTACAAGTAGACCAACTGCCCACAACGGAAGAAGACCATCCGCCATTCACGGGAATACATGAAGCCTCACACGTAATTTTATTTGCGTAACTACGAACACCCATATTCTTAACCCAGACACCATCATCTTTTATGCTGTCACAACATACAACATACCCATTATCATCACATGCACATGCGTCATTATTAGAGCCAGATCCGCCAAAATACCCATAACAATACCAATTACTTGGATAAACATGAGACGCACCGGCAACATTTCTAAGTTCTATCCCATCAGTCCCAAAATTCACAATATTACTAAATGCACTAACAAAACTAAAAGTTAAAACTAGAACTAATGCGAAAATTGCAAGTGCGAGTCTTGTTTTATTCTTCATATTCAAATTCACACTTCTTCTTTCCGCAGGTCTAAATAGTTGTAACTACAAAATAACAACTATTTATAAACTTTTTGATTGTAGAAAATGGGATTCTTAATCCTTAAAAACCCAATTTCATATAAATAAACAATGAAAGTTTCAAAAATAGAAAAAGAACCGAATAGAAATATACGTAAAATAAAATTCTGGATACTTATTTCCTTTATAGCATTGTGCATAGTATTTTCTATTTATTGGCACATCGAAGACTATTCAGTAGAAGATAGTTTTAATCACATTAAAGAATCACCTCATGCCACTACTTACTTCATTCTATTATCCATTGTTCTCTCTTTTGTACCAGTATTACCAATTTTGTTTACTGGAGGATTTATATTCCCATTTATACCAGCAGTAATTTATGCGCTTACAGCATCTCTAATCTTTTCAACTATTGTATTCTATCTTGCAAGAATTCTCGGAAGAGACTACTTTGAATCTTATGAGCCAAAGAATAAAAAATTAAGAAAAATAGATCTAAAAATTAGAGAAGATCCATTTGAAAATCTTTTATTACTCAGATTCTTCTTCCTTATTCCACCAGAAGCCATAAATGCTTATGCCGGACTAACTAGAATAAGATTCAGATACTTCATTCTTTCCACACTAATTGCCAACATTCCCTTGGCCGTATGTTCAATTGGATTAATTCGAGGAAGAATTGTGCACGACCCATTCGCATTCTACGGCTCAATTCTTGGCTTCGCAGCCATGTTAGCCACATCCATAATATTCTCAGAAAAAATTAGAAATAAAATAAAAAATTTTATAGACTAAGAATCCTTTGTTTTACGACAGAATTTTTTACTAAAATTCACTATATCTTTGGTTGCGCCAACTATTACAAGAACATCTTCCTTGTTTATCTTCTGATCCGCAGAAGGAACAACAATAACCTTATCATTTTCTCTAATCGCTAAAATTGAAATAGAATATTTACTTCTTAACTTCAAACTATCTATAGCCTTTCCGGCAAACTCATCCGGCGCAGGAACTTCGGCCACCTGATAATCCGGCGATATTTCAATATATTCCAAAATATCAGACGAAGTTATTTGATTTGCTAGTCTCACCGCGCTTTCCTTTTCAGGATAAATAACCCTAGTGGCTCCAATTTTCTGTAAAATTTTCCCCTCTTCATCCGTTCTAGCCTTAACGATAATATTCTGAACCCCTAATTCTTTTAAGTTCAAGACGGTCAAATAAACATCCGGACTTTCAGAAGCTAAACAAACAATAGCCGTATCACAAGCTGACACGCCACTATTAATCAAGCATTGCTTATCAGTACAATCTAAAATTGCAGCCGAAGTAACGTAATCTCTCAATGAAGAAACCGCGTCCTCACTCTTATCAAAAGCGAAAACCTGTTGTCCCAGGCCTTCGAGAGTTGTAGCAACGTAACTACCGAATTGTCCAAGTCCAATCACCGCAAAATTCTTTTTCATTTTGCGAAACTCCTCCTAATTTTATTTTGGAGTTCGCAAGGCAAAAAACGCGAGGCGTTGACTGCCGTTATCGGACAATTTTCTTCAAGCGAATGCTTGGAAGTATCGAAAATTAGTCCTTCATCCATCATTTTTTCCATAATACACCAACTCTTTCCATATTTAAAAACCTAACCCACAGCCACGCTTTCCTCTGGATAACTAATTTTAGGCTTGTCCTTTCTCATTAATAACGTGATTAATGCAAGCGGCGTTAATCTGCCGATAAACATTAGAACAACTAATGCACATTTAGAAAAACTAGTCAAGAAAGGAGTTATCCCAGTTGTTAAACCAACCGTTCCGAACGCAGAAAAAACCTCGAAAATTATCTGACTCAATTTGAATGGCTCAAAAGCTATCAATAAGAAAATAAAAAGCCAAATCACGACGACAGAAGAAAAGAAAAGAAGAAGCGATCTATTTAGAGTGTTGTAATTTATTCTTCTTCCGAATATCTCCGGCTCGTCCTTATTGCTTAAACTCGAAAAAAACCACAAAACCAAAACCGCAAACGTGCTCGTCTTTATACCCGCACCAGTACCGCCTGGAGACGCACCCACAAACATCAAAAAACACAAAAGCAACAAAGTGGGAGTAGTAAGATTATCCAATGGAACCGTATTAAATCCAGCCGTTCTAGCACTTATCGACTGAAAAACCGAAATCATTGCTTTATTCGCAGGACTATACCCATCCAGCGTATTATTATTCTCGAAAAAATAAAAACCAGCCGCCCCAAGAACAATTAAAATAAGAGACGTCGTCAAAACTATCTTACTATGAAGAGCCAAACCCTTCTTTTCTTTTCGTAAAACTTGTAATATATCCGAAATAACAAGAAAACCAATTCCACCCAAAAATATTAAACCAGCTATAGCAAAATTCAAAATAAAATTAAAATTATATTCCGTAAAACTCTTGAAACTACCAATTAAATCAAAACCAGCATTATTGAACGCACTCATTCCATGAAAAATAGCCATCCAAAGTCCACCAGAATCCCCCATATTTTTCCAAACAGAAAATAATAATAAAATTCCTATAATTTCAAACACGATAATAGTCAAGAAAACCTTTTTAGCAAGCCTAAAAATTTCCCCCAAAGAAGGAAGATTAAGAGATTCTTTCACAAAAACCGCATATTTCGCACCCCAAGCATTTCTTGCAAAAAAGAAAAAAGAAATGATTGTCATATATCCCAAACCACCAATATTAATCAATATCAAAATAATCACATGCCCACCAGTCGTAAAAGAATTCAACACATCTAACGTATTTAATCCAGTAACCGTAGAAGCTGAAGCAGCAGTGAATAACGCATCTACATAAGAAACTTTCACGCCATCCTTATGAAAAGCAGGAATATACAAAAGCAAACTTCCGATTAAAATAGTGAATATTAACAAGAAAACTAAGAAATTCAATGGATGAATCTTCTTCTTTAAAATCGGAGCATTGATATGGCGAAAAGAAACAATATCTCTAAACATATTCGGCTCTGGAAACTTATTAAACGAGATAATATCACCAAACGCACTCCCTTTCTCCATAAAAAATATAATCTAATGACGTTTTTAAACCCAACAGATTTATAAAACACATCCACCTACTAATAAAAAAGAGAATGAAGAGTTATTTTATCCCAACCATAAGAATTTGGTATACACTAGGTGGAATTTTGCTTTTTGTATTAGCAATGTCTCTTCTAAATTTCCCAATTAGTTCATTTATGAGTATAAGTCCAGATGCTTCCGCTAAATTTGAAATTGGCTGGCCCGCAACATTTTTAACAATAGATTTAATGAATACAAATATTTCTATTGCATGGCTTAGTTTAATTTTAAGCATAATAGGCTATTGCATATTTGCATATCTAATCGACATAACAATATCGATAATAATGGATGGATTGAAAAAACCGATGACTACAGATGAAATTCTCACACAAGCCAGAAAAGCCTACTACTATCAAAAAAGTCAAGGCATAGAAGAGTCTAAAATAAAGGACATGTTTAAACAAAAAGGTTGGAAAGATGAAGATATTGAAAAACTCAAAGAATAAAATTTCTCCACAACTAAAATATCGTAAAGCTGTATTTGTTGTAATCTACAAAAAAGAAAACGACAAAATATTTTATCTAATTCTGAAACGATACAAACACTGGAAAGGTTGGGAATTCACGAAAGGCGGAATTGATGAAGGAGAAACAGAAATTGAAACCGCGAAAAGAGAACTAAAAGAAGAGACTGGATTAAAACTTAAATCGATTAAAAATCACAACATAAAGGGCAAATACAAATATCCACGTCAATTTCCAGACAGAAACGGAATTATCGGTCAAACATATTCTCTATATTCAGCAGAAGTCTATCCAGGTGAAGTAAAAATCGACAAGAACGAACACTCGGATTACAAATGGCTCGAATATAAAGACGCACTCAAAACACTTTCAAAACAAAATCAAAAAGTTTGCTTAGGAATTGTTAATAAAAATCAATTACCCGGTTCTAGTGCAAAATAAACGTTAGTATCAAACAATCTTCTCTCTACGGATGCATTCTTTCTAAAACAATGAACAATAAGCCTTCCCGCTAACGCCTCAAGCTCACCCACCTCACCGGCAAAAGTTGTATAATCCTTATATCTTCTAATCTTAGATCCTGATCTACCGAATGAAACTCTTCTAGCATCACCCTCGTCATTATCCGTAATATCTGCCACAACCTCATCATCTGCGTTAAGAATATATCCCGTTAAATTCGGAGTAGTTCTAAAAAAACCAAGTTTAAATGGAGCAACTCTCTTAGAAAATCCTGTAGATAAACCATGAAAGGCGCCATCCTTTCTTTCAAAAACAGAAAATCCATATTGCATTATCCCATTTTGTCTAGCAACTATATCAAATTCAACATAACATAATGGAGATGGCAATTCAACCTGATTTGTCGTAGCATAATAAATACCATCGAATTGATTACCCTCATCCTTATCACCGACAAGATCCGAATCTTTCCACACGCCATCATCCTTAACATCTTTAATTCCCAGCTCTCTACGTGAAAAATCCCAAAAATTTCTCAATAACTCTCTATCTATAGTTAATCTCATAAAAAAAATAAATTTCACGTCTTTTTAAGGAAATGTATAATAGAAAATATATTACTACTTCTTTAAAAACCAAATTAATACAAAACATATTTGTATCTTTAAAGGAGTAACAAAGAGAAAGATTTAAATACAGAGCTTGTGAATAAAAAAAATGAAACCGACTACAATAATGCCAAGCGGATTAAAAATTGAAGACAGGGTAGACACATTAAGCACAGATGGGCTAAGAACCAACTCTCCAGATTGTATAGTTATACACTCCACTAGAACATATCCAACATTTGAAGGGGTATTGAATTGCCATCGACAAAGAGGATTTGCCGGCATGGGATATCATTTTTTTATAGACTATACTGGAACAATATACCAAGCGAGACCAATACAGACAGAAGGTGCACACGCATTGGGTTTCAATACCCATTCAATAGGAATATCTATTTTTAGTAAAGACGGAAATTTAAAAGTAAGAAGTAGACGGTCTGGAAGAAAATTAATAGATTATTTAGTATCAGAATATCCCGAAATAAGAATAATTCCACACTTACAGGCACAAGTCGAATATATAAACACATTATTAAGAAATAATGGACACAAAACACAGTTCCAATATTCAAACGACATGCTAGGGGAAGAAAATTTCAGAAGACTAAAGGTCGCAGTAGACCTGTACACTGGCTCTCTTTCTACAGAAAAAAATGAGCAAATAAAAAGGCAGTTAAAGGCATTAAAAAATTGCCCCGGAGCCCTATTCAAAAAACTGAGGAGAACGCGATGACAAATAGGTATATCGGAGTAGAACAAGAATTTATAAGTTTTTCCCAAGAGGAAAAACCACGGCAGTTACCATTCGAATGGTTTAAACAAATAAAATCAAATGAACCCAATTACTATGAAAAGGGAAACACTGCTATTAGAACAACAACAGGCCATGCAATCTATAAAGATGGCAACGAAATAGAAGTTTGCACCCCTCCCGTAAGACTTAACAAGGGATTTGCCACAAGACTTTCGGACCTTATCATGATTGGAAGAGAAAAAATAGTAAGAGCGGTACCACTTCAGCATCACACGGGTTACTCGATGCATTGGAATAATAGCTGGGGAGATACTCCCCACGATGAAGCTTGCTCTAGTAACGGCAATACAGGAAGGTTTTATAGAGGATTTGCAATCCCATTCAATCTATTCGGGATAACTCCAGTCTCAACCGGCTTTAACATGAGAGCAAAAGACGACAACGGATCTGGCTTAAGAATGGAATTTCTAGGAGATTATCTATCCGGGGAACAGCAAATAAATGCGTTGGCTCTTTTGTTTGGAGCATATAGTTATGCGTTCGACAGTGCTAGTGGCGTAGTTCCCATTTATCCATGCAACCCTTTAGAGAGAAAATTTGAACCCGGACAACAAAGAAAGAATATGCTAGAAAATGGTAGATATAGTCAGCTGACAATAGCAATGCCAGAAGAAGGCGCACCAAAAAATTTTAGAATTATGCAAGCACAAAAATATATTGAATTATTTTATCAGTGGTTGGCACCAGCAGTAAGATTACTAGGAACAAAACAAGAAATAGATAATTTAGAATCATTCGTTTTTGGAAACCAACCACTAGAATTTGATCGATTCAAATTTTTCGCCAACTTACTAGATAATAACGGAAAAACTAATGGCATCTACATGCCAAGACCTGTTTTAGATAAAGCCATGCCAAACAAGACAGTCATACTTTCTACAGATACTCCACGACCAATTCCACTGGAAGGAAGATTAATGGGGGGCATTATAGCAAATCACAAAAAACTCGGTATTAGACATATAGGATGGGGACAAATACATGCAATATCAGGACTTGATAAGCAAGAAATCAATGGAATAGACGAAGTTTATGAATATTGTGCAGCAAGATCTGAAGTAGAACAAACATTAGAACGATCTCCAGGCATACAGGACTTGGCATCACCATGCCGACTCGACACATCTTCATTAAAGAGACATCGACAAATCGGGCCACGTAATTACGATAAGAATAAGGATTCATACGTAGAATTTATAGAACCAAGTTTATCAGAAAAAATCTTAAAAACAGTTTCTGACGAGATTAAAAGAAGCGCGGCATCCTGGATAAAGTCTTTTGTAATTGGAGGTTCAATTGGACTACTTGCGCCAATATTATTTACTGGAATAAGGACAAGGGATCAAACAGTAAAGACAAGAAATCATTACATAGATGCATTTAGAACAAACAATGTTTCTGTCGTATGTCAATCTACAAATAATATCCCAAATTTGGAGGCAATAGATAGAAGATGAGATCTATTATAAATACACTAAGAAGTAAAAATTCCGCCCCCCCATTAGTAAGAAAACTAATAGGAACAACAATCGGTATCTGTTTGTGGGTGGGCGGATGTGATAAAATCGCTAAAGTTTCAAGCGATAAGTTAAAACCAATAATCGCAAAGAGAGTTGCAACACACATAATTAACGAGACCGATTCTACATATAATGCCACGAGATTATTATTGCCATTCTTGAAAGATAATCCTCAGTATATCGACTTGGTTGAATCGAGTAATGCGGCCCAACTAAGAAGATTACACGAGTGCATATCCACCAATACCCCGCCATCCTCAACAACAAATAATTTTCCAAGAGTTAGTACACGTGGATTCAGAGTAGATATAGATGATGGATCATCTACAAAAACATATTTTTCAGACGATAATATATCGCAAGGCGTTTCTTTTTATCCAAAACCAAATGTGATTTTTACAAGAGATACTGGCCGACTTTATTTCCTACCGACAGATAGCCAAGTTCTAAATAATAGAGTTGGTGGAATAAGTCAAGTATTGCCGTTAGGGGAAGATATATATATACAGCAGGGAAACTTTGTTTATAAAATAGAAAATGGAAAACTAATAAAGGCATTTGATTGTGTTCAAAATAACGGATTAGAAAGAATACAAAGAACACCATTTGGTATAGTTTTTAGAAACAGAGGAATAGAAATTATCGGTGAGAATACACACGTAAAACAAGAATTAGAATCAGCTTTAACAAATGTTAATTTTATAGTAGAATCGAATACCAAGGTATTATATGAGGGTGGAAAAGTATTTATGAATGATAGATCAAGAATTAGATATTTTAACATCGGACAAAGCACAACAAATGATATTGGTATAAGTATAGATGCAACAATTTTAGATTATACAGTTCTAAAACATGACGATAAAACATACACAAGCATATTGGGTTTAAAAACCACAAAAGATAAGAAAGCCGATTATTTTTTTGAAACCAGAACAAGTGATGGAATAGAAAGAGTATCTGCAGACCCAAGTTATGACACCTATAGATTCCCAGAGAATCCAACGCTAGATGACATAATTTGGCAAATGCCGCACAAAATTGAAGAAGAGATAAGAGGAAGAATTAATGGAAAAAAGTAAATCTCAAAAACTAACAAGAGATCTTGAATCTACAATTGAAAATTTACAAACAATCGGTGCAGATGCAGAAATAAAAATTAGCATTTACGACTTAGCGGATAAAACATCAGCATCCGTCAACGGAAATCAAAGCGGATGGGCAGCATCAACAATTAAACTTCCCATTATGATTGCCGCATTAAAACAAATAGAAGAAGAAAAATTAAGTTTTCAATCAAGAATAGTAAAACAATCAAGATTTGTATTAGAGCAATACGATAGAATAACACGAATACCAGATGGAACACTCGTGCCATTACCGGAACTTTTATACACCATGATGGTTTTGTCTGACAACACTGCCACAAATATGATTGCAAATAGGATTGGAATTAGAAATATTAATTATATGATGCGACAACTAGGAATGCATGGGAGTATGTTGGGACATCTTTTATGTAGAGACACACCGAGATATAGATCGGAAACTAACCAAAGTGGAAGTAATATCACATGTACGGATGACATGGTAAAATTAATAATGAGCATTTATGATCCAAGCAAAAAGACATTAAGCCCACAAGTAAAAGAATGGGCTGATATTATTATGAATTTTACACATGCCAGCTTCCTAAATCATAGACCCTATTGTCTCGCCAGAATAAAAGCCAAGTGCGGATTTATATCAGATATGCAAGATGGATCCGACATGCATGAAACAGGAATTATAAATGACCATCTAATAGTTAGTATAATGTTAAATAAAATCGGACAAGAAAGCTTAAGGTATTCAGGTGCCCATAACGAACAATCTTGGACGCCTCAACCAATTAGCCCAAACCAAATATATGATCATTTAATGAGAACCATTGGAAGACATATTCCTGCTTAAAAATATATTACTGTTTTTCTTCTTCAATATCTGGCACCCTCGCCAAATCCGTAACAGAATCTCCATCAGCCAACTTGATTATTCTGACACCCTGAGTCGCTCTTCCCATAATTCTAACGTCAGAAACCGGAGTTCTAATCACGATTCCTTTAGCAGTCGAAACAATTATCGTATCATTTTCAACAACAGACTGAGAAGTAATAATATCGCCAGTCTTATCTGAAACGGCTAAATTAATAACTCCTTTTCCGCCACGAGATGTTAATCTATAATCTTCAATCTCGCTTCTTTTACCATAACCATTCTTTGAAATTGTTAAAACAGAATATTTTTCCTTATTTTCCATCGGCAAAACTTCAGCAGAAACGACACAATCTTTTCCATCTAAAGTTATTCCAATAACACCATACGCATTTCTTCCAGTCGGTCTAACATCGTCAGAACTAAATCTACAAGCCTGTCCATCTTTCGTAACCAAAAGCACTTCCTGATGTTCTCTAATCGGCTTAACAGCAACGAGAGTATCAGTCTTACCATCTAAATCAATTGCCTTTATTCCGCCTTTTCTCGGAGAATCAAATTCTTCCAACGAAATCTTCTTAACGGTTCCTTCTTTCGTAAACATCATCAAATAGTCCTTAAATTCCTTAACTGCGATAACAGAAGTCACATTCTCGTCCTTCAATTCGAGCATATTAACTAATGCCTTACCCTTTCCATATTTAGCAATCTCCGGAACCTCAAACGCCTTCAGCCAATGAACTTTTCCCTTGTCCGTAAATAACAAAAGATAATCATGCGTCGAACACATCAATAAATCTTTAACGAAATCTCCCGTCGCTAACTCAGTTCCAATAACTCCCTTTCCACCCCTATTCTGTTCTTTATACGCCTTCAAATCCATTCTTTTTACATATCCCTTATCCGTAATCGTAACGACAACATCTTTCTTATCAACCAAATCTTTTTCTTCAAACTCTTCATTCAAACTAGAAACGACAGTTGTTCTTCTCTCATCACCGAAATCTTTCTTAATTTCATTAAGATCTTTCTTGATAATTTTAAAAATTTCTTTCTCATCGGATAAAACCTTCTTCCATCCATCAATAGACAATCTTAACTCTGCATCTTCATGAGTTAACTTATCATGTTCTAATGAAGTAAGTTGATGTAACTTCATTTCTAAAATAGCTTCGACTTGTTTCTCTGAGAAACCAAACTTAGCTCTTAATTGTTGAGAAGCTTCAACCTTTCCACTCGCCGCTCTAATCATCTTAACAACTGCATCAATATTCTTTTGCGCCAACAATAATCCTTCTACTAAATGCAATCTCTTCTCGGCCTTATCTAAATCAAACTCAGTTCTCTTTCTAATAACGCCCTGTCTATGTTTTACATAGACTTCGATAATTTGTTTTACATTCAGCTGTCTCGGCTGATCTCCAACCAACGCTAACATATTAACATCGAAAGTAGTCTGTAAAGAAGTATCTTTCAAAACTCTATTTAAAGTAAACTTAGGATCCGAACCTTTCTTTAATTCAATAACCACTCTAACCTTTCCCTTAGCAGACTCATCTCTAATATCAGAAACATCTGGAAGTTTTTTCTCCTTGACTAATTCTGCAATTTGTTCAACCATAGTCGCCTTATTGACCTGATACGGAATTTCTGTAATAATAATCGAAGGCTTATTTCCATCCTCAATTTTTGTTCTTCCCTTCATAATTAATCTTCCTTTACCTTCCGTGTAAACTTGCTTAAACTGACCAGAAACATAACCACCAGTCGGGAAATCCGGAGCTCTGATAATTTTCGCCAATTCCTCAACGGATATTTCAGGATTTTCTAAATAAGCTAAAGCAGTATCACAAACATCATTTATATTGTGCGTAGGCATATTTGTCGCCATACCGACGGCAATACCAGAAGCACCATTAAGCAAAAGATTTGGTAATTTTGCCGGCATATATTTTGGTTCTTGTAAAGTATTATCGAAATTCGGCAACATTGGAACTGTATTTTTTTCAATATCCAAAATAAGTTCATCAGTTATCTTATCCATCTTAGCTTCAGTATACCTCATCGCAGCAGCTGGATCGCCATCCATCGAACCGAAATTACCTTGGCCCTTTACCAACGGATATCTTAATGAGAAATCCTGCGCCATTCTAACCATAGATTCATACGCAGCAGTATCACCATGAGGATGATATTTACCAATAACATCTCCGACAATTCTCGCCGATTTCTTCGTCGGTTTATTATGTTGCAATCCTAAATCATACATCGCCCACAAAATTCTTCTATGAACTGGTTTCAAACCATCTTCAGCAGCAGGCAACGCTCTATCGACAATAACTGACATTGCATAATTAATAAACGATTTTCTCATTTCCTGCGAAACTTCTGCATTAACTAATTCTTTAGCTTCAATATTTTTCTTCATTTCCTCTCTAAGTTGACTAAGTTGCTCCTTGCTCATTCCATTTTTCTTTTCTTCTTCTGCCATTTTACCAAACTCTCTCTGCTTTATTTAATTTGAGAGTTGGTAAGGCAAAAAATGCAGAGCATCGACTGCCGATATCGGTTTTTTTCGATCGAGCCAACAGCTCGAAACTATTCGAAAAACGACCTAAGTAGTTATTCAGTTTCCTCTTCATTTTTTCACCTTCTTATTTTCACATTTATTACAAAATCCTTTTTTCTTTTCGCTTGGTCTAATTCCAAACAATGTACTAGCAACTAATCTATATCCAATTCCTTCTAACGGAACTCCGCACATTTTACATCTTTTATTTGCCATTCTTTTTCATCGCTTTTTTATTTAATTGCTTTAATTTCTTTTCTCCGACGACCCATTGCGGAAAAACAGGAGCTGAATATTTACATTTCTTACATTCCATTTTTGGTATAACGCCGAACGCATTTCCGAATCTAAAAACGTACCCAACTTGTTCAGACTTACATTTCGGACAAAAATACACTTTCACAACTTTTTCCTTTACGGGCTCTTTACCGATACATCCGCAATCACATTCACATCCGACATCTAATTTATTTGCCATTACAAATCCAACTCTGCCTCCTTCGCATTTTCTTCAATAAACTTTCTTCTTGGTTCAACTGCATCTCCCATTAAAATAGAAAATGTTTCGTCCGCTTCAACAGCATCTTCAACTGAAATCTGTTTTAAAATTCTTGTCTTGGGATTCATAGTCGTATCCCAAAGTTGCTCATCATTCATTTCACCAAGACCTTTGAAACGACTAACTTCCGGATTTCCAGAAACATCTTTCAAAACTTTTTTCAATTCTTCATCTGAATAAACATAAATATCTTTTTGTCCTTTTCTCACTTTATATAACGGAGCAACCGCAGCAAAAATATGACCCGAATCAATCAACTCTGGAACATATCTAAAAAATAAGGTCAATAATAACGTCTTAATATGCGCACCATCTACATCCGCATCAGTCATAATAATTACTTTTCCATATCTTAGTTTTTCAATATCGAACTGATCTCCAACACCAGTTCCAATAGCAGTAATCAAATTTCCAATCTCCTCAGATGACAATGCCTTCGCATGATTTGCTTTTTCAACATTCAAAATCTTACCTCTTAATGGTAAAATCGCTTGACACTCTCTATCTCTCGCACCCTTCGCTGTACCACCAGCAGACTGACCCTCTACAATATACAATTCTGTTTCTTCAGCTTTCTTCGACGAACAATCGGCTAATTTACCAGGCAAACCACCAGAACCCAAAGCATTTTTTCTTCTAACTAATTCTTTTGCTTTTTTCGCAGCCTCTCTAGCCCTCAAGGCTTCAGATGCTTTTTTTGCAATCGTATTTGCAATAGTTGGATTTTCTTCAAAAAATTCTCCAAGAGCAGTCGTAGTCATAGAATCTACGATACCCTTAACTTCGGAATTACCTAACTTTGTTTTTGTTTGTCCCTCAAATTGTGGCTCTTTTACCTTCGCAGAAACAACAGCAGTCAAACCCTCACGAACATCATCCCCTTCTAATTTTTCATCTTTCTTAATAATTCCTTTTTTCTCAGCATAATCATTGATAACTCTAGTCAAGGCCGTCTTAAAACCAGCGACATGAGTTCCGCCCTCAATCGTATTAATCGTATTTACGAAACTTTGAATATTGTCATTATAAGAATTATTATATTGAATACCGACTTCAATAACTAAATCATCAGATTGTTTCTTAAAATAAACCGGTTTTGAATGTATAGTATCCTTAGCTCTATTAAGCCACTTTACAAATTCAACCAAACCACCAGCATAAATAAACTCTTCTTTCTTATCAACTCTTTCATCTGCAAAAATAATCCTTAAACCCGCATTTAAGAAAGCAATCTCTCTAAATCTTGTAGCTAAAGTATTAAAATCAAAATTTGTCGTCGAGAAAATTGTATCATCTGGATAAAAAGTAATAGTCGTTCCCGTTTCTTTACCATCGTATTTACCAATAACGTCTACTTTGTCTTGCGGAACACCAATTTTATATTCCTGCATCCAAATCTTTCCTTCTCTTTTAACTTCAACTCTCATTTTTTTCGATAAAGCAGCGACAACAGAAATACCTACACCATGCAAACCACCAGAAACAGCGTAAGAACCCTTATCAAATTTTCCACCTGCATGTAATTTCGTAACGATAATCTCCATCGCAGATTTCTTATAAACTGGATGCATATCAACCGGAATTCCCCTTCCGTTATCCTCAACAGTTATGCTTCCGTCTTTATTTATCGTAACTTTTATCGTATTGCAAATTCCAGCCATACACTCATCAACGGAATTATCGACAATTTCATAAACCAAATGATGCAAACCCTCTTTAGCTGTAGAACCAATATACATCGCAGGTCTCTTTCTGACTCCTTCTAATCCCTCTAAAACCTTAATGTTTTCTGCAGAATAACTCTTCTTTTCACCTTCAGTCATAAATCACACCCCCTTGATTAAACATGATATAAAAAAACAGGGTGGCTTTATAAAGTTTGTGGCAAAAATTTGTCGACGGAAGATTTGAGGACAAAAATAATTAAATCTTAAATAATGGCGCTTCTTGCTGTCTAAAATCCCAAATTGTTTGAAAAATATCCCCCTTTCTTTCGCCATCCACAAACGCAAATGCAAATCTTCCAGTGTTGTAAAAATAATCTGCATCAAACTCAACAAGCCTAAGCTGTGGTGGTTCTTTTCCCAGAATTTTTCTTGCATCACTCGGCAATTGATAAAACATAAATGACTGCTCTATTCTTTCATCATCGGTAGTAGGAGCTGGAATAAAATATTTATTCCTCATCTCTATTTTTTCCTCTTCGGTTATAGATTTTGGATTAATAATATCTTCCACACTCCCTCTATACATATCATGAAATCTTTCTCTGTGTCCAAATCTTCTCAAAATTTGCCATGTCAAATCCATATATTTTGGACTTGCTTGTCGAAGCTGCAAAAATAATTCATTATAACTCGCTTTCGCCTTAGTTAGTTCTGCAACAACATCCATTCCGTCTGCAGCAAGAGCCTGCAAATCTCTTACCGGATCTGATTTACCATAGCCCGCAGCCATTGCATCGCAAGCCCGTAAAGACTTCCCATTCCCAGTAACAAACGCTTCATGAGATGCCATCCTACTCCTCATTTTCATGGCACTCTGCTCTTCCGACGTAGGAAAACCATTTCTTTTTAGAATTTCATCCGCTAACCACCAAACTCCTGGATATAACTGAAATCTATGTTCTAATTCTGCCATTCACAAAAGAATAATTTTATATTTATAAGAATTTATATGATTGAGTTTTATCATAAAAACATTTAAATAAAGCCAAGACTGAGATTATTCATGTTCTTCAAACCAAAAAAAGAGCCAGTAGATATAAGAGATTTACCAAGGAATATTCCAACAGGAAAAGCCTTTGTTGCAAAAGACGGCTACGGTTTTGTAGATTTAACTAAAAAAAGAAAACTTCCGTCTGAAATCGCAAAAGAAAAAGCTCTTCTAAAATCCATGTCTACTCCAAGTACAAGTTCGTCTTCCGAATCAAATTCGTCGTTTAGCTTTTTTGATACGCCGTCTACACCAACACAAAGTTACCCACAAGCAACGTCGACAAATTCCGATATCGAAGATTCTCTTAGAAAAATATCCACTCAAATTTCAGACCTAGACACAAAAATTTACAAAATAGAACAAAGAGTTGATTTATTAGAAAGAAAAGCTGGAGTTTCTAATTCTACTGGTGGCGGATTTAGTTGGTAACGATATCCTTAAAAATATCCTTATTCTTCTACAAACATGATAGAAAACATCGACCAGAAAATGCTTGCGTATGCACTGAAAAATGCAGTTGACCACGAAGGAAAATGTCAATCCGGAGCAGTTCTCGCCCCGTTATTTCACGAAGGATTAGATAAAGCAGAAGTTAAAAACGTAATGCCAAAAATCAATGAAATAGTGAAGAAAGTTAATTCTATGTCTTTAGATGAACAAAAAGAAGAACTTGAAGAAACAGAAAAATTTATTTCACACAGAAAAGCTAGGGCAGAAGACGAATTACCAGAATTACCAAACGTTCCAAAAACCGGAGTTATCATGAGATTCGCACCAGCACCATCTGGAGCATTACACGTCGGACACGCAATTTCAAACACAATTTCTTCGCTATATGTAGAAAAATATGGCGGTAAGTTTTATGTAAGAATCGAAGATACAAATCCAGAAAAGACCGACAAAGATGCTTACAAAACAATAAAGGAAGATTGTGACTGGTTATTTGGAAACGTAAAGGAATACATTATACAATCTGATAGAATTGCAATTTATTACAAGTATGCCGAAGATTTAATCGAAAAAGAAAAAGCTTACGTTTGCACTTGTTCTCAAGAAGAATTCAAAAAGCTCTCTGAAAAAATGCAAGATTGCCCATGTAGAAACATAATTAAGGAAGATCAAAAAGAAAGATGGGAAAAAATGTTAAGCAAGACTGGGTATAAAGAAGGAGAAGCTGTTTTAAGATTTAAATCTAATATGCAAGACAAAAATCCAGCCATGAGAGATTTCCCACTAGCAAGAATTTCACTAAAAGAACATCCAAGACAAGGAAATAAATATCGTGTCTGGCCGCTCATGAATTTATCTGTTTCCGTCGACGATATGGAATATGGAATGACTCATGTCATCAGGGGAAAGGATCATCACGATAATGCAGAAAGACAAAAAATGATTTTTGAAGTATTTGGAAAAGAATATCCATGGACATTTTTCATGGGAAGAATAAAATTCTCAGACATGAAGCTTGGCAAAAGACATATCAAAGCCGCAATAGAATCCGGAGAGTTCACCGGCTGGGAAGACGACAAGTTACCAACACTAGTTTCATTAAGAAAAAGAAAATTCAACCCTATAGCTTTTAAGAAATTCGCAACACAAAGAGGATTAACTTCCGTAGATAAAGTAATGGACTCAAAAGAATTCTTCGCGATTTTGGAAAGATACGCACAAGAATAATTAATCCACTCTCGCATCGAAAATTCTCGAATCCGGACTCAATAACAAAACATGATCTCCTTTAAATCTAACACCTCTAGCAACTTTCTGTATTAAATCTCTTCGTGATTTATCCATATAGAAATCCATAAATTGACCGGGCTTTTCTCTTTTCAAAATTTGCCAAAACAATCCCTGAATATTTGGATACGGATACTTGGTCAAAATAATTGAATTACATTGCTCACCGGGAAAATCTACACCACGAGAACACTTTGTTGTAAAAAGCAAATCTGTCTTACCAGACTTAAACGAATCAAAAGACTCATTGTTTTCCTGCATCTTTCCAAGTTCTTCCCTGGAAATAATATTACTAACACCAAATCTTTTCTTTTCTTCTTCCGTAGGCAAATCTCCAAACGAAGAAATATGAACCAGCGTCGGTGTTTTCGCATTAGCAATACACGCAGAAAGAGCCTTCAAATATTCCGCACGACTATTTGGATTCGATTTCATAAGCTCATACTTACAATTTTTTTCCAAGCCTGTTCTATATTTTGTAATCGTGCCAGGGCTTTGAGTTTCTGCCTCAATTACCTTAAATTTTTCCAACCCAAAAATATCTTTCAGAACTTTTTCGGAATGTAAAGTCCCAGACATCAAAACTAAAACATTATTTTTTTCTATCAAATCCTTAAATCTTCTAGAAACATTTATTGAAACAAGACTGACATAAGTTGTTTCTCCATAATTATTTCCAAATAAAGACTGCTGTTCTTGTTTAGCTTTTTCAAACGCCACATAAGTTTCTTCAGTCAAATCCTCAAAACTTTTCACGGATTCAAAAACAGAATTATAATAATTTCCATCCTCTCCTTCTGCTAAATAAGGATTATCTAAAATTTTATCGAACAGGTCTTTAAACAAATGAGATTTTAACTTATCAACGCCTTCCGAATGAACCGCAATAACTCTATTCGCCAACAAAATCATTTCCTTGATAGAATTTTTATCTTTCGGTCCTTCTGGAATCAAGCTAGACAACGCAGAAATAAATCGATTTAGATTTATTTTTTTCTCATTCGCAAAACTGTCTAAAAAATCATCACATTCATCAATAACATCCAAATCTGTTTTTGGTTTTCGACCAATTGCCGTCTCGATTAAATATTTCTGCGCATTAAAAATTAAAACATCCGAATCAATATAAGAATGATATTGCTGATAATAACCGCAACCTTTCGCTCTCTCAAACAACGCGTATTCTTTTCCAGAAATTGTCATATATTTTCTTTTTCTAGCTTTACCCAAAATCTTCCCACCGGTTTCAGCAGACATAATCGGCGACCAATAAGGACAAGCAGAAGCAACACTAATTCTCCTAACGTCAGTAATACTTGAAAAATCTTCTTTTTTTACCTCTTTATTCTGTTCAATAAAACCCAAAATCATTTTCATATTTTTTTCTCTCAATTCAATATCACAAGGCAAATATGAATCATCTGCTTTAGACTCACCAGAAAAAGGACACTTAAAATTTCCACGACCTTTAATAACCGAAATTTTCAATTTCTTTCCATCATCTTTCAAAATAAAATTTTTATTTGTATAATCTCTCTCATACTGGTCCTGTAAACTTTTTATCGGAACTACTATAGATGTTTTTTTAAAATGCTTCGCCAAATTTAGAGCAATTGCAGAGTTATGAACAATGATTCCATTTGCAATAAAATTGTGTGTCTCAGAAACCTCCAAATCATAAGTCAAATCTTCTTTTATAAAATCTATCGATTTTGTCTTATCCCAGATTATCTGCTCATTACACACAAAAGACAAAACATCATCACCTATATGACGATTGACCTCCCTCAAATGACTTCTTAAAAAATCTATTTTCCCCTGCTTAAATACACAAGGAGTTTTTACTAATTTATTTTTTCTTATTTGTTTAAAGCCAATATTTTCTCTTAATTTTTCTATTTCTCCATAATTGAGAAACCTGTCTAATTGATTATAATCATATCCCCTGCTCTTTAAATATTCTCTAATAACTCTGGGAACTTTATCTATATTTGTAAACTTATGCACCTTACATAGACTCATTATTTGCAAGGCCAATTTTTGTTTTTCACCTAAAAAGCCAATTTTTTCAACATATTTTCTAATTTGTTCCTGGTTAGAAATATTAATTCTCCAGGAATATTCACTATTCTCCCTAAATTTATGAGAAGTGATTGTATGCTGAATTCCAAACCTATTAAGTAATAATGAAACACCTAAAATTAATTTCCTGGAAATAGAATCATACTCTATAACAAACTGCTCCTTCTTTCTACTTTTTTTAAGATAAATACTTCCATCTCCGGAAAAAAGAGCCTGAAGAAAAATAGCAATCTTTTCTGTAGACAAATTAAAGATAATATTGGGAACAAATTTATCCGCAGATTTTGTTCCCTCTAACCCAAATTCTCTAACAAATAATCTTAATTTGTTGGTCGTACCATTTTTAGTATTCATATTTCTAAAAACAATAGTAACTTCTGCCTGGTGTTTGTCTATAATTTCTCCATCTGGGAAAATCATCTTTAGAGAATCAGTATAATCTTGTCTTATTAGTGGACTAATTGTTTTATCTTGATAATATTTTGGAGAACCAGCCACATCTCCCAGCTTCCCCTCTGAAATTAAATGCCCTAAAATTTTGAGTTTAGCATCTTCGATGGTAATCTGAGAAGAATCAATATTTAGTTTGTTTGGCAAACAAATATAAGACTTTTTATTTAATTCCGCCAATGAGCTCCAAGCCAAGCCATTTTTACTAATAGTTAAAAATGGATGATTTTCAGATGCTAAAATTTCCCTTCCCGTAGATGTTTTTAATTTGAAAATTTTTTTAACACCCGTTTCCCTTACGTTTTTAAATTTGGATTCAATGAGATTTCCGCTTTTATCTAAAGAAATTATCTTTCCATCCTTGCCAACCAGGGAAGATATCTCATGGTGCCCAAAACAAGCATCCCCAGTGGGCTTGCAAAATACTTGCGTTTTACCATCCAAGCACTTGCCACTTCCACAAACGCCCTTAACGAAAATAATTTTGTGTCCACCATCAATCGCTTTCAAAACTTCCTTGACAACATCTTCCTGCGTCTTCCCATTCGTAAATTTTAACGGATCTAATTTATCGCCCGCAGTATTTAATATATCCAAAGTGTTTTCGTCATCAGAAACACCCTCTTTCTTTCTATATAAACTCCAAGAAACGTCTTTAAAAGAAGATTCTTTTTCCACACGCTCCACACCTGGAACAATTATTCTACCATTTTCATCAAATTCCACTTTATCACCCATGCACAAAAAAATAAATGTCTTTTTAAAGATTTATATAACGCAAACACCAATTTAAACGTCACTAAGTCTTTTTCTAACTTCTGTTATCACGTTAAACCAATATTCTCCATGTGGACAAAAACGCCTATAATCCGATTTCAAATCCTCTTCCAACTTATCAATAGAAACAAACTCAACTTTCTGAACCTCTCCGTCTTTGAATTGGAAACCATCAATATCTCCATCAAATTTTAAAAAATAAATATAACCAAACTCATTATTTTTTTCTAATTCTCCATAGCATTTCTCAATCTTATGAAATTGTAGATCTTCTGCACTAACATTTAATCCAATCTCTTCTTCCATTTCTCTCAAACAAGAAACGATTGGTTCTTCACCCGCCGCCACATGTCCAGCAGCAGAAATATCCCACAAATTTGGATATTGTAATTTATCTTTTGCTCTCAATTGAAGCAGCATCTCTCCTTTAGAATTATATATAACAACGTGTACTGCCCTATGCCAACTCCCGTCGCTATGTGCCTCTGACTTCATCTTTCTCACATTAGTAAAATTATTATTCTCGTCAAAAATATCGACTAACTCATCTGCCATTTTATAATCCCTTCTCCATATAAAATCCATCTCTATCTAAACTATATCCCAAATTCTTATAATATTCTCTCACACCAACACCAGAAATAACTCTTAGTTTTTTACATCCGTATTTTTTAGATATCTTTTCAGCTTCCGCCATTAATTGTTTTCCAATACCTTTATGTTGAGAAATAACTCCTTCTTCACCAAGATTCAAAGCAGGGCCATAAACGTGCAACTCACGAACCATACTATCCTTATTTTTTTCAATTCTCAATCGGAGTAATCCAAAAAGCAAATCATCTTTATTTACCACTTCTAAAAAAATCTCCTTACCGCTCGACGCAGAATAAATAGTTTTTCTGACCCTCAGGGCTGACCCTCGTATGGGTTTTTTATCACGCAAAGCAAATCCTATTTCCCTAAATCTTATTTCATTTATTTTGATTTTATTGGCCCTTATATAATCCTCAACTTCTTTTCTCAAATCAATTTTTAAAAGACCAGAAACCAAATAGGACTTCGGAATCTCTCTCATAATTCTCATAACTCTAACGTATCTAGGAGTATACCTTAACATTTTAACAATCAAATCAGCAGTCGTTTTTTCATCATACGGAATAAATTTTTTATTATAGTACCAATTTTCCAAACCGCTTCCCTTAACCACTTGACACGGATAAATTTTCACTTGGTCTGGCTTAAATCTTGAATCAGAAAATATTTTTTTATAAACAGATAAATCTTTTTTTGGATTACTACCTGGCAATCCTGGCATTAAGTGATATCCCAACTTAAATCCAGCTTTTTTTAATCTAAATGTAGCATCAATAACATCTTTCACAGTATGCCCTCTATTTACCAATTTGTAAATTTTATCGTCGATAACCTGAACCCCAATCTCAACTCTTGTCGTGCCGAAATCCAACATATCCCTTATTTGCTTATCTGAACAAAAATCCGGTCTAGTTTCAATACAAAGCGCAACACATCTATGTTTTGAAGTTTCATTTATTTTCTTAGCCTCATCCAAATCTTGACTATCACAACCATTCAAAGCATCATAGCATTTTTTTACAAACTCAAACTGGAAATCTCTATCAAAAGCTAAAAAAGTTCCACCCATAATAATCAACTCAATTTTATCAGTCGGATGCCCCATTGCATCTAAAGACTTCAATCTAGATTCAACTTGTTTCACCGGATCATAATTCAAAGTCAATGCCCTAAGAACGGCCGGACTCTCTGGAGTATAACTCTGCGGAGAATTCCCAAAACTCGGACAATACAAGCACGAACCATGATTACATTTTCTCGGAGGAATCATAACCGCAAGCGGAGCTACGCCAGAAATCGTTCTAGTCGGCTTCTTCTGAACGCCTTCAACTTTCGTTTTCTTTTCAACGTATTCCATTAAAAATCCTCCTTAACAAAATATCTCATACCTATTATCTTCATTCTTATGATATCCAACTTCTATACCAAGTCCTACCTGAACATCCTTAACTTCCTTAAGAGCAAGCTTTGCCCTATTAATCGAGCCACTCTTAGTTTCTTCATCCGTAATCGGCTGCTCAGAAACACTACTAGGAACCTTTGCCGGAACAAACTCCACATCTAGTCCTATATCTCCAGACACATTCTTCATAAACTTTAACTTAAGTTCAGACATAGTTCCAACAGCTATTTTTATCATATTCAATCAACAACGAAGAGATTTAAAAACCCATCTTCATTCTATAAAATATGGGAAATTTTCACAGACCAGATCATAACGAAGAAGGATTTAATCCGGACGCTCCAGTTAGAGTAAAGATGCCAAGAGGCAGAGAAGTAATTGGAATCATAGCTCAAAGAGTCGGCGCAGGAAGAATGCAAATCTCATGTATGGACGGCAAAACAAGAAATTGTAGAGTTCCTGGAAGACTAAGAAGAGAACTTTGGTTAAGAGAAGGTGACGTAGTTATTGTAGAACCATGGGAATTCGACCAAGACGAAAAAGGCGACATTTTATTCAAATATTCAAAAGCAGCAATTGAAAAGTTGAAAGAAATGGGTCAATTGAAAACGTCAGATTCCGAATTCTAATGGCATCCTGGATGAAACACAAGAAAAAACAAGAAGGTTGGACAATTAAAAATTCTCGACCAGACGAAGTTATAGGTGATCCTTTAGAATATTACACAGACGAAGAAGTAGAAAAGTATTCTCGTTCTAGCGCAATGAAACGTGCACAAGAAAAAATCGCATACAGAATTTTAGAATTATTAAAAATAAAAGATGGTTCCATTTTAGACCTAGGTTGCGGACCCGGATACACTTCCAGAATTTATCAAGAATCTGGATTCGACGTAACTTGCCTAGACATAACTCCTCAAATGGTAGAAAAAGCAAAAGAAAACGGATTCAATATTTTCGAAGGCGACATGAGAAATATAAAAGAAATATTCAAGAATAAAAAATTTGACGCAGTCGTCTCGGCCTCCGCTCTCCAATGGCTAAAGCAAGAAGAAGACATCAAGAAAGTCGCCGAAGGAATATACTCCGTCCTAGATAAAAACGCACAGGTGATAATCCAATTCTATCCGAAAAACGAACAAGAACTAAAACAAACCGCAAAAATTTTCATAAATAACGGATTCACCGGAGAAATAATAGTCGACTGGCCAACAATCCCTAAAAACCGAACCTTCTTTTTAGTCATGAAACGAGCTTAAAATTTTCCTTCTTGCCACGACTGATATTTTTCTGCACCCTTGTCCACTCCAACGCCAAGAACTCCGCCGGCCAAAGCTCCGACTAGCCCAAACAAAACAGGAATATACCATCTTCTAGACGGAATCGGTATACCATTGTTAAAATTTTCTTCTAGTAAATTTTCTGCAAGACGTCTTGTTTCTCTAGCCAATTTAACTTCCTTGGGTGTTATTGTCTGCGCCTCAGATAGACGCTCAAGATTACCGTTTATAGTTTTAACAATTTGCTGAGATCTTTCTACAATTCCGATCATAGACCTAACTTCGTCAGATGTTTTTTCAATATCATCTACATGTTGCTCATAAAAATCAAATCCTTCTGGAGCTCTTCCGTGGCTTCCTTCTATTGAACCAATTGCAAAACTATTAAGCGTTCCTTTTGAAATAAGCGCCGCCGCTGGAGTATAAACTCTTGATTTATGATTTACTGGCGCACTAACAAATATGCTTTCAAGCCGAGTATTGCCCTGCTGCACAGAGTCTAGTTCTCCTAATATCGCATTTGCTTGTGCTGGAATTTTTGCATTTTGAACCCAAGAACTAGCAATGTTTCTAGCATCACTATCGCTCGTAACATTTTTTGGATTAGCTTGCCTTCTTGATTCTGTAACTGCTTGAACATTTTCAGAATTTACAGCAGATGGTCTTTGTATAAAAAATGGAGAATCAGCCTCAATCTTATATCCTATTGCGTCTTTAAGTCTAGACAATGCAGTCAATGATGTTGCTCTATCCAAAGTATATTCGTGATCTGTCCACACGTGTTTAAGTGCAATCCTCACACCAGTATGTGTTGTAGTGTGACCCTTACCATCTGAAGTTGTGTATGTGTATGTTTCCGGCAACGGAAGATATTGTGCATGAGAATCATGTCTCCAAACACTATCCAATTCTGAATGCGCAGAATTAAGTTTCGGAAGAACAGTATAAAAACGACCCAGTTCTTTCTGAAATCCAGAAACAACTCCATCAAATTCTTGGGCTAATCCTTCTAAATTATAATGAAATTTTGTTTCCCTATATTTTTTTTGTAACTCTTCTGCAAAATGCTCATCTTTTTCGGTAGGAAAAAGCAATGCTTGATTGTTAGCTTCAAAAACTTTCATTGGAATATCAAGAGCGCTCGCGTGATAAATTGTATTAGCAGATACGCTATCTCCTCGAGCTTCAGCATCTCTTTCTATTTGTGATCTCTCAGAAAATTGCAATGGATAACATCTCTCTTGCCAATTACTTAAATATGCAGAACCAACTCCAAATAATAATCCTCCAGCAACAGCTAAAACCGGAACTTCTGCTTTTGTTCTATTCAAAAAATTAGTAATTCCACTCAATATACCCATACAGTAAATATGATTTATCTATTTTTAAACATTTCTATTTGTTACTACTATAGAATTCATACATAAACACTATTCGTATTCCCAATATCTTTAAATATCTGGTTTTATTGAGTTCAACATGGAGAGGTGCGAAATTCTTATAGGCGGAAAAGCCGGACAAGGTCCAAATTTTTTAAGCGAAATTCTGGCGCAAGCCCTAATAAAACACGGATATTACGTTTTCTACTCAAGAGACTATCAATCACTAATTCGTGGCGGACACAATTTTAATCAAGTCGCATTTTCAGACAAACCAATTTATTCTAATACGTCTAAAATAAACATTTTAGTTTGTCTAGACGAATCTACAGAAAAACTACACTCTAAATCAGTTGAAAAAAACGGAATCGTTTTGAAATTTATACCAGGAAAAGACAACATGTTTTATGCTGGAGCTTTATTCAAAATACTAGGAATAAAACTTGAAGAAATGAAATCCCTACTTAGAGATTTGAAAAACTTTGAAGAAAACATGAAAAACGCTCAAGAAGGTTACAATTCTGAAAAACGTGAATTAGGAATAAAGAAATTAAATAATAAAATTGAAATGAATCTATTAAACGGAAGCGAATCCACCGCATTATCTTCTATAAAATCTGGACTTGATTTATATTATGCTTATCCGATGACTCCCGCAACACCTCTCATGATGGAACTAGGGACAATGCAATTAGACTCTAAAAATAAATACAGAGTTATTGAAGTCGAAAACGAAATTGCAGTCGCGTTGGCTGGAATAGGATCGTCTATCGTAGGAAAAAGAACGATGGTCGGAACAGCAGGTGGCGGATTCGATTTAATGACTGAAGCATTAAGTTTTATCGGACAAGCAGAAATTCCAATAGTATTTTATTTAGCCCAAAGACCCGGACCTGGAACTGGATTAGCAACCTACACTTCGCAAGGAGATTTGAATTTGGCTTTGCACTCTGGACATGGAGAATTTTTTAGAATGGTAGTTGCGCCAGGAGACAACGAAGAATCTATTCAACTAACTAACGACGCATTTTATTTTTCACATAAATACAGAATTCCATCTATAATTTTAACGGATAAACATTTGGCGGAGAGCAAAAGTTTATTCGACGAAAAAGAAATTCTATCAAAAATTAAAGAAATAAAAAGTTCTGTAAAACCAGGAGAAAGATTCAATAGTTATGAACACGATAAAAAACTAGACAATGTAGCCACTGAAGATGCAGAAGTTACGAACCTTAATTTTGAAAGACGAATGAAAAAAGTTAAGGAAATCGAACAAGAATCACAAAAATTTGATATGATTAAAGTTTATGGGGATAAAAATTCTAAGAATTTAATTTTATCTTGGGGTTCAACTAAAGGCGCGATTTTAGATGCGATTTCAGATAAATTAGACGTGAAATTTATTCAAATTTTATATATGAATCCGTTCCCGATGAAGCAGATTTT
>Ga0172375_10002318_pt1 | contig 29831 bp, 28 predicted proteins | sample LakKiv1m_FD_114537 | JGI IMG/M metagenome (GOLD analysis project Ga0172375, IMG submission 114537) | Freshwater microbial communities from Kabuno Bay, South-Kivu, Congo - kab_092012_11.1m | ecosystem: Environmental > Aquatic > Freshwater > Lake | place: Democratic Republic of the Congo... | reverse complement strand
TGGCTTTAGCTAAATCAATTTTCAAATCATGAGAAATGATTAAAAGATAATTAAAAACATCTGCCAGTTCTTCGCCAATTTCTTCTTTATTCTTTTTGATATAGTCCTGAATTTCCTTTTCGCTTTTCCATTGGAAATGTTCTAAAACTTCTCCCGCTTCCAAAGACAAGGAAATCGCCAAATCTTTTGGCGTGTGAAATTGCTTCCAATCCCTAGCATCACGAAAAGCTAATATTTTTTTAGTTAAATCTTTAATTTCAGACATATTTTTAGCTTATTTTACCCCTTAATCTTATCTCTTTTGCTATTTTTTTGCAACAAAAAAGGCTTTTTTGTGAAAGCCTCTTTTTTTTGCGATTATTTTGATCGGTAATCGCGGATTTCGATTCCTCCCCCAGTTAAATACGCTTCGCTTTTTGGCTACGCCAAATTTAACGGGGTAAACCTTTATTTCTTTTTCCAATCTCGAATAACAACACTACCATTAACTTTCTTCACAACCACCTTCTGTTTTTCCCTCCACCCCAAATCCTTAACGATTTCGACTGGAATGGTAACCGAGAGACTCACCCTCCCCGCTTTGGTTAATTTTCGGATACTCTTGTCAATTAATTTTCTCATAATTTTAAATTATGTACTTACACATGTACGTACACGTGTACGTACTAAATTTATTAAAATAACATTCTCACATTCTCGAGAATGTGAGAATGTCCTTTTTATATTTTCAAAGCCAATCATTTTATTTTAAAAGCAACATGGCAGCTTCAAATTTTGGTTTAATTATTTTTTTTGAACTATCAAAATGAAGTTGTTTCCATTTTCTTTCTAATTTTTGCCTGACAGAATCTTTGGCTTCACCTTGATTTTTCCCTTCATACATAAAGGCCGCTTTGAATAATCCTGAGATATTACTAAAACCACTTAGAGTATCCGCTTCAGCGACAATTTTCTCTTCAATGCTTTTTCTTTCATTTGGAACAGAACCTCGATGATTTAAAATGCATTTTTTTACTAATTCAATTTTTTCTTGAGGATAATTGAATTCTTTTAATTTTTCTTCGGCAATTTTGGCACCGGTAATATGATGATCTTGGCGACCATGAACTATTGAGCCAATATCATGTAGCCATGAAGCTAATAAAATTACTTCTTTATCCCCTCCCAATTCATCTGCCAATCTTTTTGCATATTCAACCACGGAAGTAAAATGGAATTGAAATGAATCATACCCATAATTACTATTTGGTTTTTTGCATTCACTTTCAACAAAGTTTTTTATTTCTTGAACAATATTCATTTGAATAATTACTTATTTTTACCCCTTAATTCTACACTTCATCCCAATTTTATGCAAAAAAGCGCTCTCGAGCGCTTTTTGTGTTTTGGCTATTTACTTCCCTAGCCCCAAACCCCTACTTTCCATCCCTCCCCAAAAACCCCCAAAAAACTAAAACTATTAACAAACCATAACCAACATTAAAAAAATAACCTTGGAAAATAACATTCTCACATTCTCGAGAATGTGAGAATGTCCGTAAAGCGGTGTAATAGAAATAAAAAAAGGCTCGAGCATAAAGTTTTGCTGAGCCTTGATAAATTAAAAAACTTATAAAGCAATTTCAAATTCATCCTTATTGATAATAAATTTGATCTTGCATTTTGAAGTTTCACATCCAAGCGATTGAAGGATTTTCAATAAAGTTTTTATTTTAAGACAGGAACTATCCCTTTCAATTCTTACGATAGTGCCCTGACTGACTTTTGCCAGTTTGGCAAGGTGTCCTTGTGCCAGACCCATATCCAAGCGTTTTTTAGTAATAAATTTACCCAAGGAAGCGGGTCTTGTTTCTGCCAGATTTATCTTTCTTACATATCTCCGGTTTATATTTCTTCTACTTCTGGCTAATTTTAGCACTTCGACATTGATATTTAATGCTTGAGAAAATTTATTAAGTGCATTATCATCAAGCAACTTGGTTTTTCCCGTTTCAACAAGACTAACGGCTTGATATGTTATCCCCATCCGCGAAGCCAGCTCTCTAATAGTAATTCCTAGTTCCAACCTACGATTCATTATTATTTGACCAAGCTTACTTCGCTTAATTTCTTCAGACATAATAAGGCTATGCCCTTCAAGCTCCAAGGCTTTATTTAAAGCGCTTAGGGTTTTATAAGATAACTTTGAAGTACTAAGCTCCATACAACGGGCCCTTTCTTTTGAAACACCCAACCTCTTTGCAAAAGTCATTAAATTCAAGCCTAACTCCTCTCTTCTATTCATAATGAATTTTCCAATTTCGGTTGTAGGTATTTTTCCTTTCCGAGGAATTAAAGCTTTAAGCTCTTCGCATGAGCAAAATAAAGCTTCAGATATTTTTTTTGCTACTTCCAGATTGGGATAAAATTTTCCTTGCTCATAGCCTCGATAGCACGCAATGTTTATTTTGCATTTTTTTGCTATTTGTTCTTGACTTGCTTTTATTTCTAATCTCTTCGTTTGCAAAAACATCCCTACTTGAGTTCGACTCTTGGCCTTGCGCCATCCAATTTGAAAAAATTTCTTATTATTCTTCATTATAATACTCCTTCTCGAAGTTAAGGTACTATCAATTTAAATAAATTGAACTGATTATGCTATCATTAATTATATTTTTTGTCAATCTTAAATAAAAAATCCTTCCCGCTTTTGGGTTTTTTGGCAATTTAAAAAGGCTTCCTTTCAAAAGCCTAGTCCAAACAGGAAAATAACATTCCAACATTCTTAAGAATGTTGGAATGTCCTAATCAAGCAAAATTATTTCCTTCTCCAGTCTTTTTTGAAAAAAACTTTCTCACTGGTAAAAGTAATCCTACGAGACTTAACGCAATAATCACTATTAGAGGTGGGAACAATGAAGATTGTGATTCAGAAGGAAGGGTTGAGCTAAGGACTGTCCAAGCCAAAAAGTAAGCCGGAATAAACCAAAAAGAATACCAAGCCCATTTTTGTCCTTGTTTATAGGCAAAGAGAGAAATGACTATAATTAAAAAAGCAAAACCCAAATCAGACAAACCTCCACCACTAAAATAGAAACTATATAAATTAAAAAACATCGGACTTGAAGTTTTAATTTCGTCTATTGTTTTTCCGCTAATAGTTTGAACCAATGTTGGGTCGGTATTAATACCGAAGGTATGCGGTATGGCACCAGCTAAAACTATAACTCCAATAATTAGGAAAACTACCCACGCATACTTTTCATAAAATTTTTCGTTCGCTAAATTTTTCATAAATTTAATTTATTTTTACCCCTTAATTCTACACTTCATCCCAATTTTATGCAAAAAAGCGCCCTCGAGCGCTTTTTGTGTTTTGGCTATTTACTTCCCTAGCCCCAAACCCCCACTTCCCCTCCCAAAAAACCAAAACTATTTAAAAAACATAACCAACATTAAAACAATAATATAAAAAAATAACATTCTCACATTCTCGAGAATGTGAGAATGTCAGAATATCGGAATAATTTACGTTTTTAGATATTTTGGAATTTACAAAGAAAATCGTAGAGAATTTTTCCGTAAGGTGAAAGCTCATGCGCCATTGCCCTACCCTCATAATGTTTATTCACCAAACCTGATTCTGAAAGTCTTCTGGTGTGCCCAGAAATAGTTTTCACATTACAATCCAACCGCTCAGCAATACCATCCATCGTAATTCCCTTGTTTTTCGCAATCAGAAAAATAATTTCAATTCTTCGGTGATTAGCAATCCCCTTCAAATGTCTTTCCATTTGCTTAGGCGTCTTTTTTAATTTTGCAAACTTTGGTCTTTTTTTCGCTAACATATTTTTATTTTAATATTTAATGTTCCCATTTTTTACCTAATTTCATTATACCACAACATTCTCACATTCTCGAGAATGTGAGAATGTCAATAAGGCAATAGAAAAAAAGTTAAAAGCGCCTTCGAGGCGCCTTTATAGATTTAACTACTTTATTTTATCTTAGCAAAAATGAAAGCATCGTGATATTTTCCATTTTTAAAAACTTCTTTTCTTAGCGTTCCCTCCAATTTGAATCCATTTTTCTCCAATACTCTAACCGAGGCTTTGTTTTCAATAAACACTCTAGCGGTTATTTTTTTTAATTTCATTTTTTCAAATCCAATTTTCACCAACTCTTTGGCAATTTCTGTTGCCAAACCTTTACCCCAACATTTTTTAGCTAACCAATATCCAATTTCTGCTTGATGTTCTTTTCTTCTAATTCCACATCCTCCACATAATTTTCCCTCAATTTCAATCGCAAAACCTATTTTATCTTTTTCAATTTGAACAGCTTTTTTTAAAAATTTATCCGCATCTTTTAACCCATAAGGATACGGAATGACCGCCATATAGCGAGAAACTACCTTATCATTAACACTTTCAACCAAATCTTTTCTATCTTCTTTTCTATATGGCCTCAAGATGAAGCGCTTGGTTTTAATAGATTTAAATTTCATATAATTATTTTACCCCTTCATCCTATCTCTTTTAAGGCTTTTTGGCAAAAATTAAAAAGAAATTTGGTCGCCAATTTTGATTCCCCACTCCGAAATTTTTCCCGCGTTTATTTCCAAAACTTTATCCGCCATTACGCCCGGAATAATTTTTTCTCCTTCCCCTTTTAGATGGGAAACATTTTCATTAAGCTTTACCACTCGGTCGCTATCCAACCAAACAAAATCTAAATCAAATTGCATTTCCTTCATCCAAAAGACTTGCCTGTCAGAACGCTGCAAAAGAAAAAGCATTCCACAATTGGAGCATAAACTTTCTCTTCCAGAAAGTCCTCTAATCGCATCGGCTTGTGTTTTCACTACTTCAATTTTAATTTTCTGCTTTCCAATTTGCGCTAAATCACTTTCTTTTTTTTGCCAAAATAAAATTAGGGCTATCGCCAAAAAAAGAAAGGAAATGATTAGCAGGCGATTTTTCATATTTTTCTTTTTGTTTTTTGCTTAAGCCAAAGAAAAAATCCAATCGCGATGAGCGCGAAAAAAAGTAAGGTGGTTAATTTGCCAATCGTTCTAGTGTTTAGCGCTACCAAAGAAATCAGAACGGTGATGGAATAGTAGAGAAAAGTAATTTTTTTCTGTGACCAACCTATTTCCAAAAGCTTATGATGCAAATGATTTTGATCAGCTTTAAAAATAGATTTTTTATTTTTTATTCTCTCTCCAATTACCCAAATAAAATCAATGAGGGGCAAGACTAAAATCAAAATGGCAGTGGCAATTTTTGTTCCAGCAAAAATCGCTAAAGTCGCCAAAAGAAAACCCATAAAAAACGCACCGGTGGTACCAGCAATAATTTTGGCTGGATAAAAATTAAAAACTAAAAATCCTAAAACCACTCCCGCCAAAACAAGTGAAATGATAGCCATCGGTGGCTGATAGACTTCCGGCTTAAGACTTAAGAAAAAAATCGTCAGCGCTCCAATGAGCGTCACTCCGCCGGAAAGTCCGTCCAAGCCATCAAGCCAATTGAGTGCGTTCATCACCAAAACAATCCAGAAAACCGAAACCAAAAGAGAAAAAACAAAACCCAAATTGATAAGTCCCGGTCCAAAAGGATTAGAAAAATAGAAAATGCGAACACCAAAAAGAAATACTGCTAAAGAAAAAATTATTTGAAAAAAAAGTTGTTTTTGCCAAGAAATTTCTCGCAGGTCATCCCAAAGTCCAAAAATTAAAATCATAAGCGTCACGAGCATCAAAGCGCCGAGTGGTTTTTCAATCACTAAATTTCTGTCTCCAAGAAGTGTTAAATTAAAAGCTAAAATCATCGCTATCCCTCCAATTCTTAAAACTTTTCCTCGATCAATATGCCTGTTTGATTTTCTTTTTGACCAATGGATTTTTTTTCCCAACCCCAAAAAAGCCAAAGCGAAAATTGTTGTTAAGATAAAAGCACTAAGAAATGGAACCAGATAAATTGAAGCTGACATTTTAATAATTTATCAAAATGATACTTAGGGAAGCTACCAGAAGACTCAACTGAATCATTAGATTGGCAATCATCAAAATGTGACTGGCAATTCGCTCCTTGCGATTGAAAAAATAAAGTCCTAAAAAAGTATTCACTAAAAAAAGAAAGATTCCGATAGCGGGCATCAGATAGACTTTTTCCCAACCATCCAAAACATCCACTCCGAAATAGACATTGTAGTGCAAAATGATGGGAAAATCCACTGGCTTCACAAAAATAGCCAAACTCACAATGTTTGTGAGATTAATCAGAAAACTCAAAGCCAAAAGCCAAAGCACGATTGGATTTTTGAAATATTCCTGGGTAAAAAAAGCCTGGCTTTTTTCCCTAAAGCCCTTGGGTCCATTTTTAATTTTCTCCCAAAACTTTCCTTCCCCCATAAATCCGGATTTGAAAAATTATTCTTCTTTTGGTTTTTCCAATTCCAAAGGTTCAATGCTTTTTTCCCCTTCGGTAATTTTGGAAACATCTTTATCAATTTTTCCTAATTCTTTGTAAGCTGAATTGTAATGACCAACCGCGGTAGACATACTGCCTCCCAATTTTTTCATAAACTCTTCAAAAGTCAGAATATGCTTTCCCAATTTTTCCACATTAGTCTTGATTTGCTTGGCACTTTCTTCAATTTGAAGCGCTCGAAGTCCTTGGAGAACCGTTTGGAGATAAGCCAGAAAAGAAGTCGGCGAAACGATAATCACTTTTTTATCGCGAAAAGCATACTCAATTAAATCGCGGGTGCTAATTTGCACCGCGCCAACTTTGTTGATTAATAAATCATAGTAGATGGCTTCGGAAGGAATGAACATAAAAGCGAAGTCCAAAGTTTTTTCATCTGGCTTGATATATTTGGAAGTTTCATCGATGCGATTTTTCAAATCTTGTTTGAAAACTTTTTCCAAAGCTTCGCGTTCTTCTGAATCTTTAGAATTCAAAATTCTTTCATAATTTTCCAAAGAAAATTTAGAATCAACTGGAATAATTTTATCCTTTACAAAAACAACCGCGTCCACAATCACTCCATCTTTAAATTTATATTGCATTTGGTAGGAATTGGGCGGCAAAACATTTTTGAGCGTTTCTTCCAAAAAGTATTCCCCTAGTACTCCTCGTTGCTTGGGATTTTTCAAAATGTCTTGCAGATTTTGCAATTGGGCAGAAAAGTTGATCACTTGTTTGTTGGTTTCATCCAATTTGGTAAGTTTTTCCGTCACTTCGCTGATAAGACGAGCGGACTGTCCGCTAATTCCTTGCACCGTTTGAATGGTTTGATTGATTTGTTCTTGATTGGTGCGATGTGTTTCCGAAAGCTTATCATCCATCGTTCGACGCAAATCGCGATTTTGTTCAGAAAGCATGGAAAGCCGTTCCAGAACCGCGGTGATTTTTTCTCCACTTTGGCCGCTTTCCAATTTTTTCTTCATATCAAAAATCAGCCAAGCCAAACTCAAGCTGATCAAAGTTAAAATTCCGATGAGGAAATAAAGCATAATTTTTGTTTTTTAAACTTACTTTCGATTAGCGATAAATTGTCTAAGTCCAGGAAGCTTGTTAATAACCTCTTCATGTGGGCCCTCTAGAAATTCCAGAATAAATTTGTCCAACATATTCAAACGGTATTTGAATTCATCATGCGTCATAGTTACGAAATCAATTTCCTTGCCGATTTCCGCTTCCAGACTATTCATCAAATTTCGCAGTTTCGCTCGACTGATTCCATCTCCCACCAAAATCATATCAGCTTTACTTTTGTGGTAGTTGATAAACGCACCACTAATCACCGCCAATTTGATATTGCCAATATTTTTGATTTTCGCCAAGCTGTTGGAATCTGGGTAAATATTGGCTTTGGAAATTAAATTTTTGAGTTCCGGATAGAAAATGAAATTTTGATTCAAGACATAGCTCGTTGCTCCTTTTTTTTGACGACGAATGATAAATTTCATTCTTTTCAGGTTTTCTAATTCATAGCGAATGGATTTTTGCTTCAGCATATTTCTTTTGGCAATTTCCGCAATGCCATATTCTTGCTCAGGATTAAGCAGGAAAAATCGAAGCAAACGCATTTTCTCCTTGGAACCAAAAAGATTTTCTAAAATAGCAGACATATTTTTGCTCTTAAAAGTTAGGTTTTAGGCTAGATATAGTATAATACCCCACCGAAAAAAAGTAAAATGCTTATTTTCTAAGCCATTTTTCATCCTTTTATAAATATGCTAAAATAAAGCTAGCAAAAACTTGACTCTTAAGGATTCAAGATTTGATTTCTAATATAAAAAAGACGAGGTTATGTCCAAGAAAAGGAACGAAAAAAGAATAACCACCCTAGAATCATTTTTTGAAAATATTTTGGTTTGCAATGATCGAGATCTCAGACCGTTTATTGAAACTTTTCACTGTGAAGCGGAAAACATTGAACAGGAAAAACTGGGCACGCTTTTTGGTATTATGGAAATCACTGATGACAGCGAAGAATCTTCCTACGTCGTCAATTATCTCATTTCGGTTATTCGCAAAGAATATTTTTCTAAACCCAAGAGAGGGGCGGTGGAAAGTTTGGAAGCCGCGCTTCACAAAGCCAACTTGGCGCTTTCTAAATTGGCCGAACACGGCAGCTTAGCATGGCTCGGGAAATTGCATTCCATTGTCGCGGTAATTGAAAAAAATAATTTGCATCTTTCTCAAGCTGGTCAAGGATTAGCACTTTTATTAAGAAATAAAAATCTTACTGACATAGGAGAAGGACTTTCCGAAGAAAACACCGAGCCTCATCCGCTTAAAACCTTTGTTAATGTTTTAAGCGGAAGACTTGAAGATGAGGATAAATTAATTTTAACTAGTAGTGAAATTTTTGAAATTTTTTCTTTTGAAGAAATAAAAAAGAGTGCTTTGCGTTTTTCCCAAGAGGATTTTAATCAATTCTTGCGTACCGCGCTGAGCAATGAAGTTTCCAAAGCCGCTATTATGGTCGTTAATTTGAAAGAAAAAGAAGAAATTGTGGAAATGCAACCCCAAGCAACAATGGCAACCGTTAATGTTTTCAGTCAAACCGCTTTTTCCAAAAAATCTTCCCGACTCGAAGAACATGTTATTGCTCCAGAAGAAGAAACAATCTCGTCCAAAACCGAGCCTGCAAACAACGGCCATCTCTACATCAAAGAAACCCCAGAGCTCCCTCAGGAATCTGAACCAAGGTTAGAATTTTTCTCTTCTTTTCGAGAAAAGATAAGCGTATTTATTCCTTCAAGAAAAATGAATGCTCCTAAAAAAGAAAACTCTTTCCATTTTGCTTGGAAAGAATATTTGAAAAAAATAATTTTTTGGCTGAAAGTTTTTTTCTCCCAAGTTTTCTTTTTGATTTGGAAGGGTAGTCGATTGACCGCCGTGTTTGTTGGAAAAATTTTTCAAATTATCTTTTTTGAATCAAAAACGGCTTGGGAAAAACGCCAAGCCAAAAAAGAATTCCTCCGTCAAGAAAATTTTTCTGCCACCTTGGAAAAAAATCCCAACCGAATTTATCTTCTTTGGAATAAAATCATCCCCCACTTTTCTTTTATCGGAAATTTTTTTCGTCGTTTGAATAAAAAGCAAAAAATTTATCTGGCAATCACTTTCTTAGTTTTCTTTGTTATTTTGCCAATCACTTTTAATGTTCTTTGGAAAGTGCGCGCAGACCGTCTAGAAGCAGAAAGACTGAGCCGAATTGTTCCGCCAGCTCCACTGCCTTTGGCCGAGGAAAACAATGTCACGCGTTTGGAAAAGGTGGACATCATGCTGGAAATTCCTGACGTGAAAAATGTTTCCAAATTAAATGGAACCTTTTTCGCTCTTTCGGAAAAAGAAATTTTCAATCTAGGAAATCAAGAAAAATATGCCTTACCCGAAGAATTAGGAAAAGCAGATTTGGTTTTTCCAATGGAAGATTTAAATCTCCTCTTGCTTTTCAATAAAGAAAATGGAAAAATATTTTCTTTTAGCCCACTAAACAAAAAATTTCAAGCTAATAATTTAGTTCTTCCCGAAGGCGCTTCCATTTCCGCCGGTGGAACTTATCTCACCTATCTTTATCTGGTTGATCAAAAAGCTAATCAAATTTATCGCTATCCGCGCGCTGAAGGCGGTTTCGGAGAAAAAGCCGATTGGAAAAAAGATGCCACTGAAATTAAAAATACCTCGAGCATTGCCCTCAACGAAAATCTTTTCCTGACTGACAATACTGAAATTTGGAAATTTTTCCGTGGCAAAAAACAAGATTTTAATTTGGAAAAAACCGCTCTCCCTCTCAAGCCTTTCCGAATTTATACTGAATTGGAAAATCCCAATCTCTATGTTTTAGATCAGGAAAATTCACGCTTTGTGAAATATAATCAGGAGGGAAAAATAGTTTTTCAATATTATCATCCATCCATAAGCGGCGCAGAAAATTTCTCAGTTGATGAAACTGCCAAAAAAATAATCTTCGCTGATTCGGAAAGAGTCATCACTTTCAATTGGCAATAAAAAAATTTACAGAAATTTTAAAAGACGTCACCGAGACGTCTTTTTTAGATTTTATTTAGTTGCCTTAGACTTTAGTCATTTTAGTTCGCTCCATAATTTCCCGATTAACAATATCTTTATCGCGACCATATTTGAGTCGAGAAAGTTCTTTGAGCGCATTAGCAATTTCCTGATTACCTTTAGTTGGCGGATAACCCTGGATATTGAAAGGTTTAGATAAAACTCCTTCCACTAAAATTTTGGCAAAGCCTTTATAATTGTCTACATTAATCAAATCATTCTTTGAAAAAACTGGGTCTAATTGTTTTTCCAAAAATTCTGCATCTTCCGGACCAACGCGATAAAGCACCATCGAGCCAACATTACCAAAAACCGCTTTGGAAATTTCTTCTTTAAGTTGCGCGATAAATTGATGCGCAATATTTAAGCATAGCCTGTATTTTCGAGCTTCAGAAAGAATTTGAGCAATAGAATTGGTGGTCACATTTTGAAATTCATCCATATACAGGAAGAAATCTTCTCGTTCCTCTTCTGGCATATCCACTCGAGAAAGAGCCGCCATTAAAATTTTTCCCACAATCACCATTCCCAGAAGCCTGGCATTAATTTCTCCAATCTTACCCTTGGAAAGATTGACCAGAAGAATTTTTTTCTGATCCATGATTTCGCGAAAATTGATAGTGCTTTTTTGTTGAGCGATAATCGGACGCATCATATCATTAGCAATGAAAGTGGTAAGTTTGGAAGTGATGTAGGGCACCATATTAGCCAAGGCCGCTTCCCCACCCGCTTTTTCTGCTTCTTTAGTCCAAAAATCAACCACAATCGGATTCTTGCATTTAGAAATTTTCATCGCCCGAAATTCTTCATCCGCCAAAACTTTGGAAATTTCCATGAGCGTCGAACCCGATTCTGGATGATCCATAATGAGAAGCATCGCATTTCGCATATATTGTTCAAACATTGGACCCCCCGTCGCTTTCAAATCGTAGAGTTGATCAAAAATTCCAATCATCTCATTGATGACAAAAGTTTTTTGTTCCGGATGAGCTTCATCATATTCCAGCATATTAAGTCCAAAGGGACGTCCCACATCGGCTGGATCAAAAAGAACCACATCCTCTGCTCTTTCTTTGGGAATACAACTCAAAATTGATTCTACCGCTTCTCCATGTGGGTCAATAAAACAAAAGCCTTTACCTTCGCGCGCGTCTTGTTTGGCCATTTCAACCAAGATGGTAGTTTTACCAGTTCCCGTTTGTCCAATGGTGTAAAAATGTCTGCGCCGATCGTTTTCGGTGAGCTTGATTTCGGTTTTTGTTCCGCGATATTCATTGAAACCAATAATCGTTCCTTCTTTTGGAAGATTTACTGGCGCTGGAGCAGCATCTGATTTGAGCCATTTAATTTTTGGCGCTTCTGTGACAGAAATCGGCAAATGAAAAATACTAGCAATTTCTTCTACATTTAAAATCATTGCCTCTCCAGAAATGAAATTGCGAAAAATAAAATCATAAGCCACATCACTTTTTTTGCCGCGATTTTTGATTTGAAAATAATTCAGATCCGCATTTTCATATTGAGCAAAAGCATTTTCCATTTGGGCTAAAATTTGTTGCGCTCGTTCTTCCGAAGCCGCCGAAGCCACCAAGCGAATATTGACTTCAAATCCAGCTTTGTTGGATTTTTGATCAATTTTTTTTACCAATTCCTGTTCTTCTGGAGTAAGTTGCACATTTTTATCCGTTGGAATATTTTCATTTTTCTTACTACCCAGACTGTCCTTCAAAGTATTCCCCAATTCTTTTCCTGCCTTGTTTAGAAAAGAAGCATTGGCATCTTTAAGTCTTTTCCCTTGTTGCATTCGATGCGCAATTCCCCTGCCTTTGGAACGCCAGCCAGATTTAGCTGGGCGAAGAATCAATTGAATAGCTGCTCCTTCTTGAATTGTGTCTAGACGACTCAAGGAGTTTGCTAAAGCATTCAAGGGATCAACTTCCAGATGCTCATAAGTTTTTATCGGAAGAGCATGGGTTTTTTTAAGTTTAAGAATTGAAGCTGCAGTAAAACTGCCAGGAGAAAAGATATTAAAATCTTTAACTTTTTCCAAAGAAGCATTGGGGAAAAAACTGTGAATTTGTTTTTCGGCCGCTTCGCGAAATTTTTTTGGAATAGCAATAAAGAAAATTATTTCTTCGTCTTTGGCTGTATTGGCAATTTCCAATGAAAAATGAGGTTGACCATAAATAAGTTGTTTCCAAATTCCCGCTCTTTCTTTGAGGGTAGCCAAAGAAGTCAAAAGTTGCTCCATGGCTCCAATTTCCTCTTTCCAAGAATCTTGTCTCTTCTCTTCGGTTTCTTTGGGTTTGGCATTTTTGGAAACGCGAATAATTTCCAAATCCATATTCATCGAACGATTGATTTGCACGCGCGCTGTAATAAATCCCATAACCAAAACCCAGATGCCACTCAAAAAAGCCACCACGCCAAAAACAATACTCAGAAAAAATAATATTAAATTTAGATTAAGTCCCATTTTTTATTTTTGTTTTTTAAATATTTTCAATAAGACCATTTTTTAAAAGAGCATCGTGTAATTCATTCTCTAGGAGTCGATCATGAAATTCATCTAAGACAAAATTATCTTGAAGATGCTTGGCTACTTTTACCGCATGAATTACTCCTTTTTGCATCGCTAGCTGAACTAATTTTTCCACCTTCTTTTCCGCTGTTTCTTCCCTTGAAGTGCTTTCGGCATCTAGAGAAATTGTTTGCTCATCCGCTGGTTGAACGGATTTTACCTTAGAAATAATTTTGGAATAAGTCTCGTCTTTTTCCACTGTTCCTTCTTTTCGCTCGACGACATTTTCTGGAAGAGCAGGTTTTTCCACTGATTTTTCTGGACTAAAAACATTTTCTTTTGGTTTTTCAGAAAATTTATCCTTTAAATTTAAATCTTTTTCTTCTATTGGTTCTAGATTGGTCATATTTTTTAATTAATCTTTTTAAGCTCATCTTTAAAGTCAGTAATGATTTTTTCAATCATCTGATCATAACCAGGAATTTTTTCCATCAAAAATTTTTCTATCTCTTCTGGATTAGCTTTCTCTTCAACCATTTTTCCATAACTTTCCTTATCCGCATCACTAAGACGTTCCAGTGTTTCTGTGTAAATTCTCGTAAATAGTGTTTCAGTTATTTTTAGGATGAGTTCCTTCTGTTTCTCTTCTGGTAAATTTTCCAATCCGAGTTCTTCGATGATTCCTTTTAAAATTTGATTGTATTGATCCATATTTTTATATTTTAAAATTTTATTTGTTTGGTATTTTTTTTCATTGATTCATCAACAATTCTTGCTACCCATTGAATCACTTTTTCTCCTGGCAACGGATTGGCTGAATCACCAATAATTTTTTTGTATTTATCAATAACCTTTAAAATTCTCTTGTAATTTTTTTCTGGCAATTTAAATTGAACGTCTCTTGCTGTCCAATGACTAATTGTTTTCCACCGATCTTTATCTTTTCCGGAAAGAAACTGAATCGTTCTTTTTCCGCGCCAATCAAAGTTATCTGGAAGCATTTTTTCCCTTATCTTATTAAATGTATTACCCAATTCTTTAGCGGCAAATGCTGTAGCCGTAGCACCAGCCACTGAAGCTGCGCCAAGGCTAAAATCTTTCCAATCAGAATGGGCTTCGCTACTATTAGCAATGCTTGCTGTCGCGTTATCTGAATTATTCAAAGCCTCTTGAATTACTGTATCAGTGGCGTTATCAGTCGCATTAACAAGATTTTCCGTTGCATTAATTCCAGCTCCTTCTTTTATTCCTTCTTTGACTGAATCAATCACCTCTTTCAATCCAGCTTGAGGAATATTTTTTTCCAATTCAAATCCTCCTTCAGGCTTAAACCAACCCAACTTATCATCACCTTCAATTCCCAATAAATGTTTTCCATCCTCACTCATAATCAATTTGGCTCCCTTATGAATCAAACTATATGGACCTTTATCAGAAATACCATGCTCTCGAGCGTAATTCAATGCCATTACATGAGCCTCTTTTCCAGCCTCCGCAGGATTCATTCCTAATTTTTCCAAATGATCAATAAGTGTTCCCTCAAGACTACTTCCCGGTTCTACTTCCAAAATTTTCCCCAAAGCATCAGCCATTTTTTCTTTCACAGCTCCTGTCATTACTTTCCCAGCATCCGCTCCATGCTCAGCTAATGTTTCTCCAGCTTTTCCAGTTAACCCAAGTGCCACCTTTATCTGTTCTGGCGTCATATTGTTCCAATCATATCCGCCCGTTTTTGGAATTTCTGCATGCCCACCACTAAACCAAGTAACACTGGAAAGTCCCATCGCACCAGCAAAAGCAACCCAACCCATCAAAGCTCTTTTTTTCGCTTTTTCATTTTCCGTTTTCAATTTATTTTGAAAACTCTCCATTTCCAATTCAAGTTCCGAAACTATGCTTTCCATTTTCTTGTCCGCTTCAGCTAAATCATATTGCTCCATAATTTCTCCACTTCTGGCATTGATATTTTTTTCCTCTTTTTTTCGATAAAAATTTTCTAGCATCGCCGAAGTTCCTACTCCTGAAGCCACTGAAGCAAGAATCTTTCGCGCCGCTACTCCAACCGTGATTGCTCCTGACAAAAGACCAGCGCCAGTAGTTACTCCAGTTAAACCCAAACCAATCACTACTCCGGTAGCTAAAAATTTATATTTAAGTGGAAGTTTTCGGTACCAATTCACCACTTTTTTTGCCGTATCAACTGAACGTTCTCCAAAAAGATTATTCCATTTCTCAAGCTTGGAATAATCATTATCTCTCTTGAGATTAGCCCATTCATCCACATTAAAATATCTCACCAAAGCACCCATTTCTTTTCGCAATTCCTCTGGACTTAAATTCATTTTTTTCAACTCTTCAATTTTAAAATCAAGCAGTTCGTGCTTTTTAGCATTGTATAAATTAAAGGCCTCCTCTATTTCACCTATATTAGTTGGCTTGGTTTTTAAAAACCTACCGATAATACTACCTACTTTCCCTAACTCTTCACTACAAGTGCTATTGATTCTGGTATAGTCTTTTCTCAATTTATCCAATTCACTAACCAATGTTTGTTCTTTTTGATCTTTTATTTCAGGTTTAATTTCTGATTCGGGCTTAGGAATTGGAACAGGTTTCGAGTTTACAGGAATATTTTCTGGTGCTAGAATTATCTCCGGTTCAATTTCTGGAACTGGAACTGGAATTATACGCTCCGGCTCTTCCACTAATTTTAGTGGCTTTTTTTCTGGAGTGACTTTAACTTTCCCATCTTCAATTCCAGAATCTTTTCGCAATTTTCTTGATTCTTCCGCTTTTTTCACTTTTTCCGCATAATTTGATTTTTGAGCTTCTAATTTTTTTATTTCCCCTTCTAGGTGAGCAATTTCCTCATCAACATTCAAAATCTTTTTTGATCCGCTGGAATAATCATAAGACTCTGATTCACTCGTTGCCACATCTCTAACTTTAAAATTTTTATCATCACGACTTTTTTGAATAATTTCTTCGATTTGCTTCTTTATTTTCGCTATTTGCAAATCAATCTTAGAATCACTTTCTTTATTATCAGAAGACATCTTCTTAGTCGACTTAGTCCCACTTGTTTTTTTTCTTTCTTTTTTTCTTACCAAAACACTCTTTTTTTCAACTAAAGAAATATCCTCTCCTTTTTCATCAAAACGATAAGCCTGCAAAAGAACTTCCAGTTCTCCCCAGTCTACTTTTTTCCAGGAGTTATTATCTTTTATTTCAATTTTAGAACCATCTTTATTAAGACCAAAAACATAAATCCAATTTCCAGTTCGATCCTTACTATCAAAAAGACTTCTTTTAAGCCAAGGACCAAATTTTTTATAAAATTTTTCTTTATTTATTTTTTCCAATTGTTTTGGAACCGCATCAATTCTGCTAGCGGCCGCGCCTAAATCTTTAGGCCTTGGTTCTTCCAAAAAAGCCTTCCTCACTTCTTTTGCCAACACTAAATTTCCAGCTGTGCCTTTGGCTCCATCCGGTAAGGATCCTGGAAAATTATCTTTTCTAGCTTCTGCTTCTGTCTTAACCATAATAAAAAATAAAAAACCTGATTTTTTTAAATTATACCACAAACAAAAGAAACTTTCGCTGTGGATAACTTTTTATTTTTATGGTATAATTGAAAAAAATCTATGGAAAAATATCAGGCTTTTTTAATTTCTGCTTTTTTACTAATCTTAGCCAACTTCTGGCATTTTTTCAGTGATGTTTATCTATTCCCACTTATATTTGACTATGCAGCTTATGGCTTTTTTATTTTCGGAATATTCAAGCTAACAAAAAACAATGAAAAATAAAAAATTTAAAATTAGCCTTTTAGTTTTTCTAATTGTTGCTTTTGGATTTTTTTTACGAATTTATAATATCGATAATACTCCTCCCGGAGTTTATCCTGATGAAGCTGTTAATGGCGAAGATGCACTTCGTGCCTTGAAAACTGGAAATTACCAGTGGTTCTACACCGCCAATAATGGCCGCGAAGGATTTTTTATGAATTTTATCGCTCTTTGCTTCTCTCTTTTTGGAGTGAGCATTCTAACTCTAAAACTACCGGCTATCATTTTTTCTACTTTATCCATTTGGGGCACTTATCTCTTTACTAAGGAAATATTTAATCGTCGCTTAGCTTTTATTAGTTCATTTTTAGTGGCTTTTTCTTTTTGGTCTATTAACTTTGGTCGCATTTCTTTCCGAGCTAATATGCTTCCCGCTATTTTAGTTTTTTCTTTTTATTTCCTTTTTAAGGGTCTCTACACTAAAAAATGGTATGATTTTGCTTTTGGTGGTGCTATTTTTGGTTTTGGTATGCACTCCTACATTGCTTGGAGAATTGCTCCCTTAATTTTGATTGCATTTTTATTTTTCTTAATTATCAACCGAAAAAAATTTATAAGAGATTATTGGATATTAATACTCACTTTTCTTTTTGCATCATTAATCATTGCTTTTCCCATGATTTATACTTACTTGAGTCATCCAGAATATCTTGAATCGCGATCAGCTTCTGTTTCCATATTTTCACCAGAAGCCAATGGAGGAAGTGCCACGCTATCATTTTTGAGAAGCTTCTCTTTGAGTTTAATAAAATACACCTTTGTTGGAGATATGAATTGGCGTCATAATTTTAAACCTTATCCAATTCTTAATCCCCTAGTTGGGTTAGCTTTTCTTTTTGGAATTATTTTTTCCATAAAAATGTTTTTCAAATCGCTTTTCGCTAGAATTAAAAATAATGCCAGAACCCTAGAGTTAGAAAAATATTCCTTTCTTCTTTTGTGGTTTTTTGCCATGCTTGCTCCAGAATTTTTAACTGCCGAAGGCAACCCACATGCTCTTCGTTCCATTGGCACCTTGCCTGTCGCTTTTATTTTTGCCGGAATCACTTTTGAATATCTTTTTGACATTTCCAAAAAATTTAAACCTGCATCTCGAAAATTTACTCTCTGTTTAATAATTTTGATTCTTATTTTTGTTGGAATTTTTGATGTAATTAAATATCATATTGTTTGGGCTAATAAGGAAAGAGTGGCCTATTCTTTTAATAAAAATTTGACCGATATTTCTAGGTTCATTAATGATTTGCCCATAGATACTGAAACTTATGTAGTTACCAGTTACAATACTTTGGAAAAATTACCTATCCAAATTTTTAATAAAGGAAAAGCCAATCACTACCTCTTGCCTAATGAACTTAACAAAATAAACCCAAAAGATAAAAATAATTTTTACATTTTTTTCACTGAAAATAACCAAGGCGCTATCGAAGAAGTTTGGCAAAAATTCCCTCAACTTCAACGTCAAACCATTCGTCTTGATCGAGGAAGTATTTTTTATATCTTAACAACAAATTAAAATGAAAGTATTTTTTCAAAGACATTATAAAAAGATAATCATTCTTTCTTTAGTTCTCACTGTTTTTATTTCTGTGCTGAATGCTAAAAACGATAGCTTGATTTATGACGAAGCTGCTCACATTCCAGCTGGTTATAGTTATCTAAAAACTTTTGATATGCGTCTTAATCCTGAACATCCTCCTCTCCTAAAAGACCTAAGCGCTTTTCCTCTTCTCTTTATTAATCCGACTCTGGACACGAAGGAAGATTTTTGGAATCAAAATCCCAACGATGCTCAATGGAATGCCGGAAAAAGCTTCCTTTTTGAGTCTGGAAATAATCCCGATCAAATTATCTTTTGGTCCAGATTGCCAATTATTTTGGTTTTTATTGTCTTATCTTTATTTATCTTTTTTTGGACCAAAGAAATTTCAGGACTTGGAACTGGACTTTTAGCTTTTCTTCTTTTTACCTTTGATCCAAATGTTCTTGGCCACAATCATTATGTCACAACCGATTTGGGCATCGCCGCCTTCATTACATTTGTTTTCTACTATTTCCTAAAATTTCTCAAAAATCCAACCTGGAAAAATGTTTGGATTTTAGGAATTTTTTTGGCTCTTGTTCAACTAACAAAATTTTCTTCGGTTCTAATTTTTCCAGTTTTTGGATTAATTTTATTCATCTATGCTATTTCTAAATTGGACCGTCATCCCAAAGACACCACCTTATTATTTCGCCTAAAAAATCTGCGTGATTATATTTGGAAATTTATCATCGCTTTTGGAATTTCCATTATCATTATTTGGATTGCCTACTTTTTTACTACCTTCAATATGCCGAAAAATAAGCTTCCAGAAATTGCCAATCATTACTTTGCTAAGGAAAATGCTCTGTCTGTTTATTCCAAACAAGCTGTTTCTATTCTAAATGAAAATCCAATTATGCGACCAATGGCAGTTTACCTCTTTGGAATTGCTCGAGTTTTTCAAAGAGTAGCTGGCGGCAATGTTACTTATTTTCTTGGACAAATTTCTACGCATGGATTTCTCTCCTATTTCCCCGTTGTTTTTCTACTGAAAACTCCTTTGCCAACATTAATTTTAATTTTTTCTGCTCTTGGAATTGCTCTCTATGGATTTTTTAGTCAACTCAGAAAACCTAAAGAAAACCAAAAAATCAGATTACTTTCTCGCTTTTTCAATTTCATGCGAAATCATATTTTGGAATTTTCCTTACTTCTTTTTATTTTCATCTATTCTTTAACTAGTATTACTGGGAGACTCAACATCGGCTTCAGACACCTGTTTCCAATTCTGCCATTTGTTTATATTTTGGTTGCCAAAACAACTTTTTCTTTCTTGAAAAAAATAAAATTCCGAACCGAAAAACGTATCGCCTATGGAATTCTTATTTTTCTCTCCATCACATTAATTACTGAAACTTTAGCCTCCTATCCAAATTATGTTTCCTATTTTAACTCAATGGCTGGCGGACCAAAACAGGGTTATAAATATACAACTGACTCTAATGCTGATTGGGGTCAAGATTTAAAGCGTCTTCGAAATTGGATTGATGAATATAATCACTGTGCGCTACAACCTAATCCAAAAAAATGTTCCTCTGGAAAATATCCAATTAATTCAGACGGACCAATCTCTAAAATTCGCGTGGATTATTTTGGATTAGCTGATTTAAATTATTATTTGGGAAGCTATTATGAATCTTGGTGGAGTGGCAGAAGGCCAATCGAAGAAGGCTGGTATGCAATTTCCACCTTATTTTTACAAGAAGGAATCTACGATTTAAGAAAAATCAATGCCGAATCCTATCGTTGGCTTATAAATAAAAAACCCTACCATCAGGTTGGGACTTCCATTCTAATCTATAAAATTACTAAGGAAGACATTCTTCCTTAGTCTTTAATTTCTTCTTTTTTAGTTTCTTCTTCTGCTAGTTTTTTAAACTTGTAGTATATTTTTTTATCCGAACGTAAATCTATATATTCCAAATTTTCCAAATTTAATTCTTCTTTTTTTTCTACCAAAAGAGCACTAAGCATCTTAATTTCTTTCTCTACTGGGATACTAGAATCGAAATAAATCGACCACCCCTCCAGAGATTTAACTCGCAAATCTCCAGAGATAAGCCGAGGGGTAATAATATTCCTATCGATTTCGATTTCCAATCTATCAACTAACTTTTTTTTAATATCAAAAAGATATTGAAAAAATTCTTTTTTTAAGACCATGTCCCCTTTTTTTATTTCTTTATTCTTTTCACTATGAAGAATTAAAAGATTATCACCAAATTCCTCAAAGTTTTCCATTTTAATATCAGATAAAATAGATCCCTCTTCATCTACAAGAAAACATTCATCTTCATTACAAAGAATAAGCACCTCCATTCTTTCCTTTAAAGAAATTTTTAATTTATCTGGGAAATATTTATCCACTGAAATTTCCTTGATATTTTTAAAGTTTTCCAGAATTTTTTTTTCAATAGATTTTTCCCTAATCAAAAGATAGCTGTTTTTTTCTAGCCAGTTAAAATATTTTCCTTCTAATTCTAACCTTACTACTTCCTGAATCGGTGTCACTTCCAAACTCTCATTGCCAGAAATTGATATTTCAGAAATTTTTGTCCAAGGTGAAAAAAATAAAATGTAGGTAATCGCTCCTAGAAAAAATCCTAAACATAACCAATATAAAAATCGTCCAAAAAAATTACCTCCTCCTTTTTTTCTATACTGATGAGAAATATTATTATTTTTATTTCTTTTTCTTTTAAACATTAGATGTTAATTAATAGATTTTCTAATATTAATCTGGAATTCGCATTAGTCGTTAAAATTAAGTTTCTACTTTTTTCAATTTGATCTAGCCAATTAATTTTTTTTTCTGCTGAAAGATTGACAACAAAATTTTCATTAAGAGTTGCTTCTCGAATAATTACTTGCCATAAATTCATCTTTTCCAAAGTCCTTTCAATGTTTTGAGACAATTCTTCTGCTAAGACCATTTTTTCTGCCACATTTTTGGAAAAAATGCTCATAAATTCAGTTAGGGTTTCTTGGCGAAAAGTTAGCTCTGCTTCTTCGTTTATTAATTTTTGAAAAAGTCCTGGCCGACCCAATGACCAAAAAATTATATCTTCTCCTATTTCCTTATTAATACTCATTGATAGTTCCTTTTCAGAAACTGTACCAAATTTCAAGCGATAACAACGAGAAATAACTGTTGGATAAATTTTTTCTTCATTTTGTGTCACTAAAATTACCACCGTTCCAATGCGAGCATCTTCCAAAGTTTTCAGAAGTGCGTTTTGAGCAGTCTTGTTCATTTTTTGTGCGTCGTCAATAATTGCCACTTTGGTTTGATTCTCAAAAGCAGAAAGGCTTAACCAATGCTGAAGATCCTTGATCTGTTCTATTTTTATTTCCAGTTTCTTGTTTTTTTCCTCATCTACTTCTGGTTTCAATATATATATATTTGGATTTAATTCTTTTTCGCTGCCTGTTAATTTTTGTGCAAAATCCAGAGCTACTGTAAATTTCCCCACCTTTTCTGGACCAGAAAAAAGATAGGCCTGGGCTACATTCCCCCTTTCAATACTTTTGTTTAAAATATTTAATTGTTTTTGGTGACCGATAATCTGCATCTTTTGAATTTTAAATTATAAATTTTAAGTTTTAAATGAAATTTAAATTACTAAATTTTAAATGAAAACTATGTTATTGTCATTCCCGCGTAGGCGGGAATCTAGTCGCAAATATTTTAGCCTATCTACTGGATTCCCGTTTTCACGAGAATGACAGAAAAAATAATTTAATTATTAAAAATTAAACATTGATTTAAAATTTAAAATTAAAAATTTAAAATTTTATCTAAACATTCCCTAAACTCTCTAATAAATCTTTCTTTGCTAAATCTTTCCACGCTTTTTATTATTTCCTGCTTATCGTATGTTTTTTCTTTTTCCCGAAATCTCCTGACGCAATCAGCAATCACTTCTGGTGTGGCGGCGTCAAAAAATTCTCCGGTTTTTCCTTCTTCGACAATTTCCAAAATCCCGCCTTCTCGAATGGCCAAGACTGGAACCCCATAGCTCATCGCTTCCACAGGAGCCATTCCGAAATCATCCACTCCCGCAAACACGAAAGCTCTCGCCTGAGAATAATATTTTTCAATTTCCTCATCTGATTTCCAACCTAAAATTTGCACATTCTTGCCAGCAATTTTTTCCAAATTTTTCCTTTCTTTCCCTTCACCGATGACGATAAGTGGTAATTCCAATTTATTAAAAGCCTCCACCACTTCTTTAATTTTTTTATATTTTGATAATCTCGACACGATTAAAAAGTAGTTTTTTTCTTGATCCTTGTTCATTGTTCCTTGCTCACTGATAACTGGTGGATATATCACTTCACTTTCTCTTCCATAATACTTCCCGATTCTTTTTTGAGTATATTTTGAATTTGCCAAAAGATAATCTGGCCGGTCAGCTGCCAATTTATCCCAAACCCGAATATAATTCAAGAAAATTCTAGCAAAAAAACTTTGAACTTTGAACTTTGAACTTTGAACTTGATTAAGATATTCCTCATTCATATCCCAAGCGAAACGCATCGGACTGTGAAGATAGGATATGTGAATAGTATTGAGTCGCGTCACGATGCCTTTGCTCCATGCTCCCGAAGAAGAAATGACTAAATCAAATTCGCGCAAATCAAAAGTTTCCGGTGCAATTGGCAGAAAGGGTAAAAGCCATTTGGGATTTCTTTTCATCCACTTCGGAAATTTTTGCAAAAAGGAAGTATAAACCACTTTGTCTTTGAATCGCCTACGAGTTTTTTCTTTGTCATATAGCAAAGTATAAATCGGCGCTTCGGGAAACATTTCAGAGAGCACTTCCAAAACCCTTTCCGCTCCGCCATAATTTACTAGAAAATCATGAACCAAGGCTACTTTTAAGTCTTTTTTCGCTTCAATATTCATATGAATTATTCTAACGGACTTTTAATATTTTTCAAAACCGGATTAGTTACTTTGGTATAAATTTGCGTTGTCCGGATATTACTGTGCCCCAAAAGTTCTTGCACATATCTAACATCCACCCCATTTTCCAAAAGATGGGTGGCGAAGCTGTGACGCAAAGAATGAAAAGTAGCTTCTTTTTTGATTCCCGCTTTTTGCAAAGCTATTTCAAAAACCTTTTGCGCTGTTCTTTCCGTTAATTTTCCTCCCCGCTCGCTTTCAAAAAGAGTTTCGTTTCCATGCTGGAGAGCAATCATCTCGCTCAAATCTGATTTCAATTTCTCAGGGAAAATGGTTATCCGATCTTTTTTCCCTTTGGCATCTTTAATATGAATAGTAAGTTCCTGCAAATCAATATCCCGCACCTTTAAATTTATCACTTCACTCACTCGCAATCCCGCCCCATAAGCTAAAGCTACCATCAAACGATGTTTTTCGTTTCTGATGGAATTAATTATTTTTTCAATTTCTCCTCGAGAAAGAACGACTGGTAATTTTTTAGAAGTCTTGGAAAATTTAATATCAATAGAAACATTACTTTTATATATTTCCCGATAAAAATATTTAATGGCATTTAGATGCAAGTTAATGGTTTGACCAGATTGTCCCAATTCTTGCTTTTCCAAAAGATATTTTTTAATTAAGGAAGCATCCGGATCTTTTTTAATATTTTTCACATAATGAAAATAATCGGAAAGACAGCCCAAATAACTTTTAATCGTTTTTCGACTATAATTTCTCAATTTCAATTCATCTTCAATTTTAACCAAAAGCTCTTTTAATTCCATTTTTTTATGCTATAATGAAATTGATAATTCAAACATCTAAATTATACCAACACTACGCATAATATACAAATTTGATATTAAATAACGAATTGTATTCGCATATAAACGAGTTATATGTAATTGCTACGGGGTCGCCTAAATAAGATACTTTTTATAAATGAATGAATTTGCAATACTATTATGACAACAAAACCTCGCGAACCAGATGAAGAAAATTATGTTTTTACAGAGGGTATTGATTATTCCCAAACTGAAAAAACTTCAATCTGGGGAATTGGTGATAAAGACACTCTGGAACTTCTAAGAAAGATTGAAATTCGTGGCAAATGGTTGAATCTTGCCGCAGGTGATGGTCGCTACAATTTGAACTTATTGGAAAAAGCTGATTCTGTTCTTGCTTCTGACATTGATGAAAGTGCCTTAGAAAAACTAAGGCAAAACACGCCTGATAAATTCAAAGTAAAATTACAAACTAAAGTTTTTGACATCACAAAAAGATTCTCTCTTGAAAATAACTCATTTGACGGCGTGTTTTGCACAGGCACTTTACATCTTTTTCCAAAAGAAATTTTGCGGCAGATTTTCTCTGAAATTGATGGAATCCTGAAGCCACACGGCAGAATCCTCATTGATTTTGCAACCGATATTAAACGTGTGCTTCCAGACGGCAAACTTTACCTAAGAAAATCTGAACCACAATATGGTCTCAAAGAAGCCGCAAAATTTCTTACTGAATTGTTGAAAAATTATAAAGTTCAAATTGTAGAATCAGAAGTTCCAGAGGAAGAAATAAAAACGCGAGGTTTTGTTTATAGATTTAGTTGTAAATTCATTCTACTAGTAGCTGATAAAAAATGACGGCGACCCCTTCGCAACTTGCTCACTATCGTTCGCACCCCGCTGCGCTCTCACTCCGCTACGCTTCGTTCGGGACATATAACAAGGGATATACGGTTCGGGGCTCGGCTCGCCCCTCACCCAAATTTTGCTCCGTTTCACTCCGCAAAACTTCGTATATCCCTAACGTTATACGACATTTAAAATAATTTCACTAATTTCTTCTGCACACTTCCCCCACGAAAATCTTTGGACATTTTCAAGACCTTTTTGGATGAGGTCTTTTTTTAGATTTTCATTGGAAAGAATTTTTTGCACCGCTTCGGAGATTGCAGAAGGATTTTTAGGATTGATAAGAAGCGCAGAACACAAACTTGTCATCGCGAACGACTGCAGGGCGTGTGGCGATCTCGTGATATTAGCTGAGATTGCCACGTCGCTTCGCTCCTCGCAATGACATCCAACTACTTCCGGCATCGAAGAAACATTGGAAGTAACTACTGGCACGCCCACGCTTTGGGCTTCTAGAATTGGCAAGCCAAAACCTTCATATAGCGTTGGGAATAAAAATACTTCGGCATTTTTTAATAAATTCCATTTTTCTTCTTCGCTCACAAAACCCAATTCAATAATATCAGACAAATAGGAAGAATGAGACAAATGCTTTTTTATCTCTTGATAGCCAAACCCGCCCTTTCCCGCCAACACTAATTTATGTGGAATTTTATATTTCTCTTTTATAATTTCAAAAGCAGAAATAATTCCAATAATATTTTTTCGTTCTTCTAGTCTCCCGATAAAAAGCAAAAATTTTGAATTTTGAATTTTGAATTTTGAATTTATTTCGGATTTGTTATTTCGAATTTGTGATTTTTCTAAGTCATATCCTTCGTATATAACCCTTATTTTTTCAGCATTAACTCCATAAAGCTTCACCAAATCTTGCTTAGTATTGTTAGATACCGCGATAATTTTCTTCGCCCACTGGCAAGAATTTTTGATAGACCAACGCATATAAATTTTTTCCCAAAAAGAATAGGCCTCGGGACAAAATTCATATTCCAAGCCGTGAATTGTCACCACTGTATTTTTGGGATGAATCCAAGGAACAGTGTGAGCCGGAATAAAAAGCGTGTCCACAGGATGGAAAAGCATTTCCAAGGAAAGACCCCCTTGCGTCCAAAGTCGCGGCCAGTTTATGGTTTTCACAATCCAATTTTTTGGTAATTCAAAATCTACTTCTTGATTTTTTCTGAGATACAAAAAAACCTGAGCATCTTTCAACTCATTTCTCAAATGTTTTATTACTTGATAGGAATATTCTTCAATCCCCGTTCGCTTTTTAATGAAAGCTCTTGAAGCGTCAATTCCAATTAACATATCCGATTCGAAATTACGAATTAAAATGCGAATCTACGAACCATACAAATTTTTCGTAGATTCGAATTATTTCGTAGGTTCGTATCGGTTTTTATTTACTTAGCAAGATAGTGCGCTTATAAAGATCCAAATTATCCAAAGCAATACCAATACCTTTCACCACGCATTTCAATGGATCTTCCGCTACATAACAAGGCACTTCGATAGTTTTGGTGATCAATTGATCAAGATGTTTCAAAAGTGCTCCTCCTCCGGAAAGCACCATTCCCTTATCCATCACATCCGCTGCTAATTCTGGTGGCGCCTCTTGTAAAACTTTCTTGATCGCATTAATAATTTCTCGCAGTTCATCTTGCATCGCTTCGATCACTTCATTAGAAGAAATTTTCACCGTCTTAGGCAGTCCTCCCGCTAAATCACGACCGCGCACTTCCATATGATCTTCTTTCACTTGCGGTAAAGCCGAACCGATTTGAATTTTCACTTCTTCGGCGGTTCGTTCTCCAATTGCTAAACTATATTTTCTTTTAATATAATCCGCGATAGCTTGATCCAATTTATTTCCTCCTACTCTGGCACTGTTGGCCGCGACAATTCCTCCCAAAGAAATGATGGCCACTTCCGAAGTACCTCCCCCGATATCAATAATCATATTTCCGGCGGCTAAATTAATCGGGATGCCAGCGCCAATAGCTGCCAGCACTGGCTCCTTGACCACATAAGCCGCTTTGGCTCCTGCGCGAATGGCCGCATCAGTCACCGCTCTTTTTTCCGTAGAAGTCACTCCAGCCGGAATGGAAATCATAATTTCTGGACGAACAAAGCGCACTTTCCCGCTCACCTTGTTGATAAAATAACGAAGCATCGCTTCCGTTACTTTGTAATCCGCAATTGCCCCATCTTTCAATGGTCGACTGGCAGAAATTGTGTCTGGAGTGCGTCCTAACATTTCTTTCGCGTCATTTCCCACTGCCAAAACTTTATTATCTAAAATCGAAACCGCCACCACACTGGGCTCATCAGCAATCACACCTTTCCCTGGCACAAAAACCAAAGTATTCGCAGTTCCTAAATCAATTCCAATTTTTCTGACGAACATATCCGATTCGAAATTACGAATTGAAATGCGAATCTACGAACATTTATTCAAAACTCTTTTTGTCTTGATAAATTCATCCCGAAAATTCACAAGCAATCCTAACTTTTTATTTAAACTAATTAAATATCTTTTGATTTGATAAAAATCATCTTTTGTTATAAATTTTTTTGCTTTTAATTCTACAACTACATTATTTTCAATAATAAAATCTATTATATTTCCTGTAAAACTTTTTTCTTTAACAATTCTTTCTTCTCTTAAATATTTTAAACTATTTCCAACTAGCTCTCTTTCAAAAGCATCTGCATATTGTTTCTCTCTGCTATATCTTCCAATTTCCTTATGAATTTTAAAAAATATTCCATTCAATTTATAGGATAAATCTGGATACAATATTTCGATGTCTTTTTTTATTATTCCCCTCATTTTTTATTTTTCACATACTTTCATTTCGTATGTGCAATTTCGTAGATTGCTTTTCGCATACCTTTATTTCGTATGTGCAATTTCGTAGATTGCTTTTCGCATACCTTTATTTCGTATGTGCAATTTCGTAGATTGCTTTTCGCATACCTTTATTTCGTAGATTCGAATATTTTCGTAGGTTCGTATCGGTCTACATTCTTTTAATGTCTGCTCCTAATTTTTGGAGTCGCTCTTCAATTTTTTCATAACCACGATCAACTTGATAGATATCATTAATCACCGTTTTGCCTTTAGCCAAAAGTGCGGCAATAATAAGCGACACGCCCGCTCGCAAATCATAGGTCTCAATTTCTTTTCCCGTTAATTTTGTTGGGCCAGAAATCACTGCTTGATGAACATCAATCACTTTTGATTTAGCGCCCATCTTGCCAATTTCGCTAAGATAATTGAATCGTCCTTCAAAGAGATGATCCTTGATTAGTGTTTCACCTTCTGCTTGAGTTGTCAAAACTCCAAAAGGCGCTTGGATGTCAGTTGGAATGCCCGGATAAATTCCTGCTTCCACCTTAGAAACCGCCTTGAGTTTTTTTGCCGGAATAACTTCGATCCAATTTTTGGAAATTTTAAAATCCGCTCCGAACTCACGAAGTTTTTCAATCACGATATCCAAATTTCCAATCAAAGCATTCTTCACTTTTATCGGACTGCCAGTCGCTACTCCCATAATCAAAAAGGTGGCCGCTTCATTCGCATCTGGGATGATGGTGTGTTTCGCTCCACCTAGATTTTCTGAACCAATTATTTCCAAGGTGTGCGTTCCCAGTCCTTTAATTTTCGCACCCATAGAAATTAAAAATTTTCCAAGATCTTGGACGTGGGGTTCCGTCGCCGCTAATTTGATGGTGGTTTTTCCTTTTATCCCCGCTGCCAGCATCATCGCATTTTCTGTCGCCGTTACCGAAAATTCATGTAGCACAACCTCGGTGGCTTTTTTATTTTTAGCATTGATTAGATATTCTTTGCCTGTTTTCTTAATTTGCACTCCCAGTTTGGCCAAGGCTTCAAAATGCGTTCCCACTGGCCTTGCTCCAATCACACAGCCCCCTGGATGATACATCTTGAAATTTTCAAAACGCGCCGAAAGAGAACCGAGAAGCAAAATTGAAGAACGAATTTTTTTTACTAACTCGACATTCATTTTTTTTGGATCAACATTTTCCGCCTTCACGCTAATTTTTCCCTGGCCGGGCAGGCTTTTTCCCAGCCACTTCACTTCCACTCCCATACTTTCCAAAATTTCAATCATTCGAAAAACATCTTCAATTAGTGGAAGATTAGAAATTACACATTCTTTTTTAGTGAGAAGAGTCGCGGCTAAAATTGGGGTAGTGGCATTTTTTGAGCCCATTACCTCAATCTCACCTTTTAACTTTTTCCCACCTTTTATTTCGAATATATCTGACATTTTTTCCATTTTTGTCCGCGAATCGTATGAACGGAAACAAAAATGAGAATCCCGCACCAATTCGCAATATTAACTTTTTATTAAATACTACTTAAGCCGTAAGGCGAAAACACACACAAATCTAGGCATTAAATCAAGATGTAATTGGAATTTGGTGCTGGGATAGTAGTCATTTTTAGCCTTATTAACCTATGCCTTAGTATATTTCATTTGAGCCTTTTTTTCAAGCCTTATATTTTGAACTTTCTTTTAGAAAGAAAGTTACAAAGAAATCCCGCCCGGGGCTGGTGTTGGCTAAATTTCTAATTTTATTCACTAAAAGTCCAAAACCCCCGCTAAGGCGGGGCTAGTAAGGACTTTTTT
>Ga0172375_10002317_pt1 | contig 29832 bp, 32 predicted proteins | sample LakKiv1m_FD_114537 | JGI IMG/M metagenome (GOLD analysis project Ga0172375, IMG submission 114537) | Freshwater microbial communities from Kabuno Bay, South-Kivu, Congo - kab_092012_11.1m | ecosystem: Environmental > Aquatic > Freshwater > Lake | place: Democratic Republic of the Congo... | reverse complement strand
TACTTTTTCTTATCAAAACAGTTCGGTGAGTAATGCTCATTTGCAAATCAATGAATCGCAACCGCGAATTTCCATTAAATTTTTTGCTTGGGCGCATGATGAGCAAATGCCTCTGCGTCGCGTCTCTGTCAATTGGGGAGATGGTCAGATTTCAACCATTGGCAATAAAAATTTAAAAACGAAGAGTGATGATAATATAAGTAAATACAAAAATCACAAACCGCGTTGTCAGGAACAACCGCACGAAGAGCTTGGTTTGTGCGCCAAGATTGCGGGTGTAAATGATTTGGATCAGTTGTTTGCCAAAGAGCATGGTTTGGCTTGCGCCACTCACAATGATTGCGCTAATCTTGGGACTGGTTATATTTGTTACCCAAATAGCAACAATCCCAATTCTATTAATTTAAAATTGGATCGTTTTGGCGATACGACCGAGGCTTGCGCCGAAGAGTATTTCCAATTCAATCACACTTACACTTGCAATTCTTCAATTACGCAGATGTGCGCTGATATGGGATCTTTGCAGACCAATTGCGTGGTGGAGTTGGCTGGCATCAATTATTGCCAGTATCGTCCGGGTGTTCAGGTCTTGGATAATTGGAACATGTGCCGCAATAGCAATGGAATTGGTCAATATGATGGCGAAGAAGATATAGAAAATAGCGCTTGCGAAGTGTCTTATTTGAGCAACTATGAAACTGACAGCAGATATATTCGTGTCAAAATGGTTGATTAAAAATTTATTGGCAAATAAAAAAAATCCTCAAACATGTTGTTTGGGGTTTTTTATTCCGCCGGCATTATTTCGGCTTTTTTTTTAGGTTTAGCTGGATCATCAGAATCGTAGAAGTAATAACCGGTCATGGTTTTTGGATCTATGGTGGGCATCTCGTCGTAAAGCAAAAAAAATTTGTCAGTGGCCGGATCACCCCATTGGGTAATGGGTTCATGAATGAATGGTAAAAGTCTTATTCTGCCATCAGGCAATTCAATTGGAAAGAGCCATGTGTTAAACAAATCACACGAATTATTCACAGAGATACACGGCCCAGTTAGTGGTTTACCGTATCCGCGTGTACAAGAACCAATAGCTTCTATCTCTCCGCCTTCTTCTTCCGGAAAGAATTTACAGAAAAATCCTCCGTAATCCTCATAGATGAATGCCCAGTCAATAAACAACCAGCTATACTTTTCTTGGAACTCCCTTACGAACTCTTCCTCGGTGAGGATTACCTGATCATCAGCGAGGTCCTCCGAGACAATGTCCGGGTCCTCTTGGTCGTTTTCTCCGGATTCATCAAATTCCGGAGAGTTGTCCATTTCCTCTTGTTGATTCTCCGGACTTTCGCAGCCAAAGAAACAACCGGCCATTAAAATGACGAACAAAACTAGAAATTTTTTCACGACGACCTCCTTTTTTTTGCCCCAAGCCAAAATCAATTTTTGGCTTTTTTTTTGGGGTGTTTATAAAAAGAACTGCTTTCACTTTGAAATTAACAAATTAATTGCTTTTTGTCAAGGTTTTTAGTAAAAATTATTTAAAATTAGTTGTTTTTTTGCAATGAGGTGATTTGCTTTTTTAAAGGAAAAATTAGATAATTATTCATGTGGGTAAAAATCCATTATTATTATAATAAATAATTATAGAACATTTAACGCCAAAATGTCGACCATGTCCGACATTTTTTTTAATTTTTCTTATGGGAAAATTTGTTTTTTGACGATTCTGACGACTGTGGATGACAGTTTTGTTAAATTTTTTTTCCTTAAAAGCTACGATAATAATGTTCTTTGACAATTCATTTTTCTATTCAATGGAGGATCGCAATGGGAAATTTTTTTAAAATTTTTGGTGTTTTGTCGCTTTTGACCATGGGGTGTTCTTCTTCCGGCGCCGTTGTCGGCAATTATGAGTATTTTGGCAAAGTTGATTTTGTTGAAAGCGGTTTGGATTTGCCAAAAAAAGACAATCTGATTGTGGGATCTTTTTCTCACAATGAGAGAAATTGGCGGCCGGCGGTTTTGGCTGAATTCGCGACCGTTTTTGATTGGTTGGCAACCGGTTCTTTTGATTCCGGTAAAATTATTTTGCAAAAACAGGTTGGCGAAGCTTCGTTGATCTGTGAAATCAGACCGCGTTCAGTAAAATTCAATCGCGGACAAGAAAAAGCCGAATATTTGATTTTTTTTGTCAAAAAAGAAAAGATGTCCGTTGATTTTGAACAGGTGATAAAAAATAAAAAGATAAAGGAGCCGAAATTTTTTGATTACGGACCGATTAAAATTGTTTTTGATGAAGCCGATGACAGTCATCAATTTGCCGCGCCAACAGTTTATTTTTATTTTGGCGATTATTTGTTTGAAGCGGTTTTGATTTACAAAGGATTGTCCAGAAACTATGTTAATAATGTTTTTAACAAGTTTCCTTGGGCTTTGTTGGCTAATTAAGGAGGCCGGTCATGCGTAAATTTTTTTTGATTTTATTTGTTTTGTCTAATGTTTTTGCTTGCGATTTGGAATTTGACAACAAGGGGCAAGCTTTTTGGCTGGAAGAATCTGACAGTTTGATTGGAGAACCTTTGGCAATAGAAAATTCAATCGCCGAAGAAAATGAAGAAAATGAAACGGTGAGCGATTGGCAAAGATTTTCCGAAGGGCCGAGATCTTTTTATTACAAAAAAGGTTGGCAAGCGGAAGAAAAAGTTTTTGACGTTGATTTTGGTAAAAAATATCAGATCAAAGTTCGCAATGTCTCCGGTCAACCTGTTTTGGGCGCGATTTTGCCGACAGATTATTGGCAAAACGGTTCGTTGAATGAGCGATATTCGGCTGATTATATTTTAATTCGCGTTGATCAATATGAATTCGCCAAAAGTGAATCGTGGGCTGATTTTTTTGCCTTGTCTTTTGCCGGAGTGATTGATGAGTATGAAATTTATCAAGTGCCGTATCGCGATGATTTAATGGCGGTAAAAGAAACTCGTTTGTCCGGAAAATTGTCCGGCAGTCAGCGTTTTTTTGTCAAATCCGGCAACAAAATTTATGACGTCGGTCTTTATTGTTCCGGCGGAGATTGGGATTTGATTTGGTTTGAATTTGTTGATTTCATTTACAATTTTGAATTTTAAAGGAGAATTGGCAATGAACAGAGTATTTTATTTTTTCGGATTGTTGTTTTTGTTGATAATGTCGGAAGTTTCCGCCAAAGAAATAATTTTACAAGATGTGCCTTTTTTGCCGCAAACTCCGCCCGGTTCGTGGTCGCATACCATGAATTGCGGACCGACTTCGGCCATTATGCTTGATGGTTATTACGAAAATCCCAAAACAACCAAAACGCAAAATGATATTATCGCGGTTGATGATTGGCTTTATGAACTGGGTTATATTTTTCCGCAAAAAAAAGACAATGCTCTCTATTATGACGGCAATGCCACCAACGTGACGATTTTGGAAAATATTTTGACCGGTTATTTTGATCTCGGTCCGGTGGTTTTTAATTCGGAAACAGCTGATTTGGCTTATCTGGAAGACAAGTTGAGCAAAAAAAATCCGGTGATTGTGGCCGTGACCATTAATATGGATGAATCGGAAGATGGACATTTTATGGTGGTTGTGGGAATTGACGATGATGAAGTCATTGTTCACGATCCGGGCAAAACAGCCGGCGCTTTTAATCGTTATTCGCATGAAAAATTTTTAAAAGCTTGGGCGACTTCCAATTATGCCAGTGTTTTGGTTGATGTAAGCGAAACGACCTGGCATCCCAATGGAACTTTGGTAAAAATTTCCGGACAAGATGAAATTTATCAGATTATTGAAGGCAAAATTTATCATATAATAAGCGAGGCCGTTTTTGTTGCGCATCAATTTGATTTGCAAAAAATTGTTTTCATCTCTACGGAGGAATTCAACTGTTATGCTTATGGTGGAGAAATATCTTGGTCGCCTTATCGCGAATATTTTTTTACCGACGGAATTTATTATTTGATGGAAAAAAACAATTACGCCAACAATACTTGCGCTTATTACAAGTTTGCCGGATTTTCGGCTTTTCACAGTTGGCAAAGTTCAAATTTGGCGACAGCTTTGTCTCTTGACGAAGCGCAAAACAAATATTTTAACAAATGCTCTTTTAACGGTATTTTGTATTTTCGTGATGGAGCGTTAATCAAACCGGCATTTTCTTTGCCTGATTTTGGTTCGGGCGTGGTTTTCTTAGCCGAAGGCAATGGCCGGTTGCAAGCTTTTGAAACTTATGATGTTTTTTTGCAACTGGGTTATGGCAAGTATCCGTTGGAATTTGTCGGCGCGGATGATTTTTTTCAGTGTTTTGTCGGCTTTGGCGAAATGATTACCGCCAATCGGGCAAAAAGTTGTTTGCTTTCCGATATAAGTGGAGGGACAGGGCAAACGTTGGTTTCCTTTATTGATCAAGATGGTGACGGATACAATTCCTTGACCGATGATTGCGATGATGCTTCCGGTTTGACCAATCCCGGCGCGATTGAATTTTGCGATGATATTGATAATGATTGCGACGGGTTGATTGATGAAGACGTCAAAAACGCCTGTGGCAATTGCGAGCCGTATGTGCCGGAAGAAGTTTGCAACGGAGTTGATGATGATTGCGATGGCTTTGTTGATGAAGGAGTCAAAAACGCTTGCGGTGATTGCGGCTATGCGCCGGATGAAATTTGCGATGACATTGATAATGATTGTGACGGCGCGATTGATGAAGGAAGTTTATGTGGCAATAGTGAGCAATGCGTTTTTGGTCAATGTCAAATTTTGGAACCTGATTTTAATCCGAATGAAAATTTTGAATATTTAAATTGCGTCATCACTTGTCCGGTCGGCTTTCGCGCTTATGCGTGGTATGGTTCTTTTGGCGAAGCCAAAGGCACTCCATCAGCCGAGATCAATGTAAGTTGGGAAGAAATTTGTCAGCGCGGCGCGGCGTGGGTTGATTATAATTGCGCCGCGATTTATCCAAAAGAATGGGCCAGTTTTGATCCAACGCTGGCGGAAATTGAATGCAACACTGCGTTTGTTGATTATTATCCGGGGTTGGTTGATTCTGTCGGCGAAGCGGAACTGTGGTTTGATTACAACTGTTTTGAATAACATTTCAAAACAAAAAACCGTCGGTAAAAATATCGGCGGTTTTTTATTTCAGTTGAAAATTATTTTTTCTTTTTGGCGACTTTTTTTTGGGAAGTCGGTTTTTCTTTTTGTGAAGCGTCTTTGGCGATTACATCAACGTAAATTCTTGTTTCAACTTTGCCGGTGAAACGTTTTACCCTTTTGTTGCGAAAACGTAAAATTCCGGATTCAGTGGCAAACAAAGTATCATCAACTCCTTTGGCGACATTTTGACCGGCGACAAATTTGCTACCTCTTTGTCTAACGATAATATTACCGGCTTTGATAACTTCTCCGGCGAATTTTTTTACGCCTAATCTTTTTGCTACGGAATCGCGACCCAGCGCCGTACTACCGCCGGCTTTTTTGTGTGACATATTTGGTTTATCTAAATTTATTACAAATAAACGACAAGAATAGTTTATATTATTTTTATCTGATTGTCAAGATGATATTTTCGCCTAAATTAGTTGAAAAAAAACATAATTTGCGATATATTGCAGGTAGGTATGAAAATTTTGCTTTTTGTGTTTTTTATTGTTTTTGTTTTGGCCGGTTGTTCTAGAAATTTTTTGAACACGGAACGCTTTGTTGACGGCGAACAAAAAAGTTTTTTGAATTTAGCAAATGATTTTGGTCAACAAATTTTTGAAATTGGCCAAAAAGAATCAGAACAACCGGAGAAAAAAAACGCGATAAATTTACCGATAAATTTTGTTTCGCAGTCTCCGGCCGGCGATTGGGGATTGCCTTATCAAGAAGCGTGTGAAGAATCGGCGTTGATCGGCGCGGCGAAATATTTAAAACAAGAACTTTTGACTGCGGAGATAATGGATCAAGAAATAAAAAATTTGGTGGAATATGAAAAAAACAATTTGCCTTCATATACCGATAATTCCTTGGCGGAAGTAAAAAATTTGGCGGAAAATTATTTCAATTTAAAAACGGAAATTGTTAAAAATGTTGATATAGAAAAAATTGAACAGTCTTTGCGCGCCGGACGAGTGATTATCGCGCCTTTTGCCGGACGAATGTTGGGCAATAAGTTTTACAGCAACAAAGGTCCTCTTTATCACTTTTTAATTATTCGCGGATTTGATGAAAAATATTTTTATACCAATGATGTCGGGACCAGACACGGAGAAAATTTTGCTTATGAAAAAGACAAATTAATCGCCGCCATGCATGATTTGCCGATTTTGGAAAATGGAGAAATTTTTCGGCCATATGACGACATGATTTTGAGCGATGAGAAAAAAGAGGAGTTGATGAAAACCGGAGAAAAAGCGTATTTGGAATTCGTAATTAGTAATTCTTAATTATTAATTTTTAGTTTTTTTAGTGGTTCTTTAACAGGGAGGATAAATATGAAGGGGTTCAAAATTTTTACCGGCAATTCCACTTTGGATTTTGCCAGAAAAGTGGCAAAAAATTTGCGTGTCAATTTAAATGAACCGGGCGACAGCGATCGCAAAGGTCGGCAGATTTGTTGGTTATCAAACGTGAATTGTATGGTGGATATTAAACAAAATGTGCGTGATTATCACTGTTTTGTTTTTCAAACGCAGAGTGAAAGTCGGGTGCATTTGGGAAAAAATGAAAATGGGCAAGATATTTTTGGCAAAGGGTTGGGTGTAAGTGATCACATTGTAGAATCGTTTGTTTTGATTAATGCGTTGGCAACTTCCGGCGCAAAAGTCACTTTGGTTTTACCATACATGCCATACATCAGAAGCGACAAAAAAGATCATCCGCGAGTGGCGATTGGCGCGCGATTGATGGCCGATCTTTATCAAACTGCCGGCGCGACCGGAATTTTGCTGATGGATCCGCACTTCTCACAGATTCATGGATTTTTTGATGAAAAAGTGATTAAAGTTGAAGTCTTGCGTGCCAAGCCTATTTTGGCCAAAGCGTTAAAAAGCATGTATCAACTTTCAGCCGACAAGTTTGTGGTGGTTGCGCCAGATGCCAACGAAGCCAAGCATGCCGGCTCAATGGCGACAATTTTGAATCTAAAAATGGCCATTATTGACAAACGTCGTTATGGCGACAATGAAAAAGCCAAACCGGAAAATTTGATGGGCGAGGAGTATGTTCGCGGCAGAAAAGTTTTGATGTTTGATGATGAAGCGGCCAGCGCGGAAACTCTGATTGAGTCGGCTAAGTTTTTGGTTGATAAAGGCGCTCAATCAATTATCGCTTTGCCAACGCACGGAGTTTTTAGCTCAATGGAAAATTTAAAAATTATTGGCGAGTCGCCGCTTTTTGAAAAAATAATCACTACCAATACGATTTTTTTGAGCGAAGAAAAAAAAGCGCTTTGTCCAAAAATAATGCAAATTGATGTTTCTTCTTATTTTGCCGAGGCTGTCAGAATCTTGTACGCGGGGGAATCATTGGATAAATACAAACGCAGTTTGTATGATGGCTTGGGCGAAGTCGATTGAAATTTACGCTCCGAGATTATTCTCGGAGTTTTTTATTTGACAAGAATTTTTTTTATTGGTATTCTTTTAATACATACTAATTTAGTTGGTTTTATTATGAAGTTTTCCACCAAAGCTGAATATGGATTAAAAGTGTTATCCAACCTTGATCCCACTGGACGAAAGTCAGTCTCTTTGGCAAAAATTGTCAGGGAGGAAGGATTGTCTTTGTCATATTTGGAAAGATTGTTTGCCCGACTGAAAAAAGCAAAAATTGTGGTTGCCGACAAAGGCGTAGCCGGTGGTTATCGTTTGGCCAAATCAGCCGCAAAAATAAATTTGCTGGAAGTTTTGGAAGCGTTGGAAGGTCCGATTCATCCGGCCAACTGTTTGTTAAAACCAAAAACTTGCGCTTGTTTGAACTGCCGAGTGATGCCGATTTGGCAAAAATTGGACAAAGATATTCGTCAAACTTTGCAAAAAATGAAATTAAAGGAAATTTTGAAATGATATGAGTTTATAAAGTTAAAAGTTTTTAAAGTTTATAAAGTAGTTTGAATAATTTTAAATCGAATTAACTTTATGGACATTATGAACTTTACAAATTTTATGAACTATTAATATGCAATACACAAAAGAGTTAATGAATCATTTTGCCAATCCGCACAATCAAGGTCAAATCAGTGACGCGGATGGTGTTGGAGAAGTCGGCAATATCAAATGCGGTGATATCATGAAAATTTATATAAAAGTTAAGAAAAATGACAAGGGCGAAGAAATTCTTGATGATGTTAAATTTGAAACACTGGGTTGCGCGGCGGCTATTGCGGCCAGCTCGGCTTTGACTGATTTGGCAATTGGTAAAAATTTGGAAGAAGCGATGAAAATTTCCAAAGAGGATATTGTGGCTGTCTTTGGCGAAGTTCCGCCGATCAAATTGCACTGTTCAATTTTGGCGCAAGAAGGCTTGAAGAAAGCGATTGAGGAATACAGAGACAACAGACCAACAGATTAACAGATCAACTGAACAATTAAGCAAAAGAACAAAAGAACAACTGAACAAGGAACAATGAGCAATTGAACATAAGTAAGACTGCGAAACTACGAAAGTAGAAAATGAGTAAAGCGCGTTGTTGTTCGTAGTTTCGTAGTATTAGTAGAATTCGTAGAAATAGATTCGTAGTCGAAAATTTTATAAACTTTCTAACTTTATCACAAAGTGATCCCGTTGGGATAAACTTTACAAACTCATTTATGCACGAAAATGTAAAAAAATTAATTGAAAAAATCAGACCGTTTTTGCAAGCAGACGGCGGTGATGTTGAATTGGTGGAAATCACTGACGACAATGTTGTCAAAGTTCGTTTGCAGGGCGCTTGTTCTCATTGTCCGATGGCAACTTTAACTTTAAAAAGAAACGTTGAAGCGGTCATCAAAAAAGAAATTCCGGAAGTGAAAGAGGTGGTGGCGGTTTGAGGACAATTGAGCAATTGAACAAAGGAGCAATTGAACAAAGGAACCACAAAGTGGTCCCGTTGGGACAAGTGAACAAGGAGCAAGGAACACGGGATTCCGACTGGCGTAGTATTGCGGGCAGGTAGTTTAGTAGTATTAGTAGAAATAGATTCGTAGTTAAAACTTATAACTTTACAAACTTCGTAATATGAAATCAATTTATTTTGACAATGCGGCGACGACGAAAGTTGATTCGCGCGTTTTGGAAAAGATGTTGCCATATTTGAATGATGAATTCGGTAATGCCGGTTCAATTCATTCTTATGGGCAAACTGCGCTTGGCGCGGTGGATGAAGCCAGAAAAACCGTGGCTGAATTTTTTGGCGCCAAAAATCAAGAAATTATTTTTACTTCCGGCGCTACGGAAAGCAATAATTTGGCTATTCAAGGTGTGGTTGATTTTTTTCTAGAAAAAAACAAAAAGATGCACATTATTACCAGTAAGATTGAGCATCCGGCCGTATTGGAAGTCTTTCAAGAGATGAAAAAACGCGGAGCTGAAGTTGATTTTATTAATGTTGATGAGTGCGGAGTTTTAAAAATTGAAGAATTAAAGAAAAAAATAAAAAGGAATACAGTTTTGATTTCCGTGATGTATGCCAATAATGAAGTCGGTGCGATTCAACCGATCAAAGAGATTTCCGAGTTGATAAAAAATGAAAGAAGTCGCAGGACAAAGGATGATTTGTCGATTTATTTGCATACTGATGCGACTCAAGCCGTTAATTATTTGCCGGTCAATGTTGATTATTTGGGCGTGGATATGTTGACTTTTTCCGGCCACAAAATTTACGCGCCAAAAGGCATTGGCGCTCTTTACATTCGCGCAGGGGTAAAAATTAAACCGATCAATTTTGGCGGACATCAAGAGTATGGTTTGCGAGCCGGAACGAATAATGTCCCGGGAATAGTTGCTTTGGCCAAAGCGGTGGAAATAATTTCCATTGAACAAAAAAAAGAAATTCAAAAATTAAAATCAATCAAAGATAAATTGAGCAAAGAGTTGTCCGGTTTTGAAAATTTTAAATTTAATGGCGCGTCGGAAAAACAGTTGCCGAATATTTTAAATATCAGTTTTCTTAACGCCGAAGGCGAAAGTATTCTCATGCTCCTTGATATGGAAGGAATCGCTATTTCCACCGGTTCGGCTTGTTCTTCCGGTTCGTTGGAACCGTCGCATGTCTTGACGGCCATGGGTAGAAAACCGGAATGGGCGCATGGTAGCGTGCGAGTTTCTCTCGGTCGTTTTAACAATGAAAATGAAGTTGCGCCTTTTATCAAATCATTAAAAATTATTATTGATAAACTACGCAAAATGGCCCCATAAAATTGTCTTTGAAAATTAAAATTTTTACTAAAAATAAAAAAATGTCATGGTGAGAGTCTGCACTGAGCTAAGTCGAAGTGCTCTCGAACCACGACATTTTTTTCTTGACTTTTCCCCGACATATTGATAAACTGTAATTTCTCTAGTTCGTTGACATTTTATGGCATTTTTATAAGGATGCCAAAATGGAGAACCTTTTTATTTTTTCTTTTGAAGCATCAAAAAGGAGGCGCACATGAATTTCTTGGTTATTCTTTGTTTTTTTGTTGTTTTTCTTGTGGGAATATTTTTGCTTGAAAAAGTTTTTAATAAAAGCGTTCATCACTTTGATTTTAAAAAAGAATTTATTGTTGAAACAATAATTGGAGCTTTTCTTTTGTTGGTTGTTGCTCCAATATCAATTTTTTCTTTGTTATTGTTGTTTGGACAAGAATCGTCGTTGCTAAATATTTTTGCATCATTTTTGGGTGTGTGGTTGGCTTCGTTTTTTTTCCAGTACAAAGAATATCTGCACAAGTTTGGTGACAATTATCATTATCACTTACATTTTTATACTTATGATAATATCAATTTATCAATGATAAAAAAAGCGATGCCGAATGAATTGTGGCAACAAATTATGGATTTTTGTTCTCGGAATAAGTTGTTGGATGGTAATGTCGTTTGGTTTAATAATTCAGAGAGGAAGATGGATAACAAGCCGGAAATTCAAGTGACCGGTAATTCGATTATTATTTCCGCGCCAAGCAATTATAGTAGCAAAAACAGTTTCACCAATCCACGATATCAAAAGATGGCACAAAGATTTTTGGATTTTGCAAAAGATAAAATACGAAGGATGGGTTATAACCATGAAGAGTTGATAATAGAGGAAGTTAGAGGAAAAAACAAGGTGGTTTTTTATTTTCCGGACAATTATGATTTTTCAGGATTGTCTGAATGGGCGGAACCGGACAGTGAATTTGTTTTGAGTATACATGGTGATAATTATGAAGTAAAAATTGCAATTTATCGTGGAGCGATAGAAGCTGTTTTTATTTTGACTCCGGAAAATGCGGTTAAGCAGTATAATCTGGCAAGAGATTTGTATTTTTCGTTTCAGAGCCAATATCCGATAAATATTATTTTTGATACGCAGAACTTGTTTGAATATACTGGCGATGATAGAGAATGGAGCGGACGAGAGAGATTTGCTTGGATTACCAATTGGAGTCGAAATAAAAATAAAGTGATTTGCAATTTTCCAAAAATCGTTCGGCCGTTGTTTATGATGATTTTTGGTGATTTTGAAAGTGCCGATTTCCTGTCACTGATTGAACCAAGAAAAGTTGCATTAACTTTGGAAGAAAAAAACAGCCTTGTTAATCGGTATAATTACTGGCTTTTGAAAATGAATAGCGATTCAGGCATGATTGTTGGTAGATATTTAACGGTTCTAAAAAGTGGAGAAATTCTTTTTTCTGAGTCCGCCGCCGGGCATATTTGTTTTGGCGCAATTGTCCCATTGTTGTTGAAAATAAATGAGTGTGAAGATCCCATGTGTAAAAAAATAAGAAAACGCAGTGGAATAAAAGATTAAACAAAAACCCGTCGCAACGGCGGGCTTTTTTATTTGTTAATTCAATAAATAAATTATTTGGTTGTTGAATTTTTTGAAATATTTCCCATCAGTCCGCAGGCACCCATAAGAATCGCTAGCGAAGTTCCGCCGTAACTGATAAAAGGCAGTGGAATTCCGGTCATCGGCGACAAGCCAACCATGGATGAAATATTAAAAAACGTTTGAAATCCGATCCATGAAACAATTCCGGTAACCATCAATCGGCCGAATAAATCGGGCGTTTTTTGAGCTATTTTTAATCCGCGGAATAAAAAATAAACAAACAAAAATATCAAGCCTACGGCAAAAACAAAGCCCATTTCTTCGGCAAAAATAGCAAAAATTGAATCTCCGGTAACTTCTGGCAAATATAAATATTTTTGTCGGCTGTGTCCAAACCCTAAGCCAAAAAGTCCGCCCGTTCCTATTGCCAAAAAGGCTTGATTGATATGATACCCGATGCCTTGCGGATCCAATTCGGGATGAAGAAAAGTTGTCAGACGCGCGGCGCGATAAGGAGATTTGACAATCATTAAATAAATTGAAATCAATCCGGCACAAAGCAAAAAGAAAACGTGTTTGAATTTTGCTCCGGAAATAAAAAAAACCGATAAACACATAAAAATAATTACGGACAAAGATCCCATATCCGGTTGAGCCAGCATCAGCGCGGAAATCAAACCGAGTAAAAACATAAAGGGAAAAAATCCGTAATAAAGATCTTTTACTCCGGTCTCGCCACGTTTTTCCAACCAAGAACAAAGATAAATTAAAAATGTAAGTTTAACAATTTCCGCCGGTTGAAAACTAAAACCGAAAATATGGATCCAACTTTTGGCGGTGCCGAATTCGGCGCTTAAGCCGGGAATAAAAACCAAAACAAGCAAGATGATGGAGCAAAAAAGAGCCGGGGTCATCAATCTTTTCCAAAAAGAGTAATTGATTTTGTAAAAAATAAAAAATAAAAAAATCCCCGGTAAAAATCCGAAGATAAATTGATGTTTAAAAAAATGATAACTGTCATTGAATTTTTGCAAACCGACAGCCGTTCCGGCGGATGACAAAAAAGTCAATCCCAGCAAAACCAATGCGGCCATTATTGACAAAAAAACATAGTCCGGTTTTTGTTCGCGAATTTTTTCAAATTTCATTTTTTAATTTTTTGACCAATTTTTTAAATTGTTCTCCGCGATCAAATTCATTGACAAACAAACCAAAGCTGGCGCATCCGGGCGACAGCAAAACAATATCTCCGGGCAAACTCAAATCATAAGCTCTCAAAAAGGCCTCGGAAAAATCATTGAATCTGCCGGCAATCAAATGTCCACCTTTGTTGTTGATTATTTTTTTTTGCAATTCGTCTGTAGCCGTGCCTTCAAGCAAAATAACGGCTTTTACTTTTTTGGCAATGGCTTTGGCAAAGGGGGATAAATTTAAATTTTTTGTGGCGCCGCCGGCAATAAGAACGATTGGCTTATTAAAAGATTGCAAAGCCAAAACTCCGGCAACCGGAGTGGTGGAGGTGGTATCATTAAAAAAATCAATATCATTTATTTCATCAACGAACTCCAATCTATGTTCCAAGCCGTTAAATTCGGCGATTGATTTTTTTATATCTTTTTCCGGAATTTTAAAAATTTGGGAGACGCAAACGGCGGCGGAAATATTTTCCAAATTGTGTTTTCCCGGGAGCTTGACAGACCAATCAGCGGGGAAAGTTTGTCCGGAAAAAGTGATTATTTTGCTTGGCACTTCGGGAATTATTTTTTGTGTGTAATTGTTGGTTGAATTGATTACGCAATAATCTTTTTTGTTTTGAAATTGAAAAATGAATTTTTTGTCGTTGATATACTCCCGCATGTTTTTGTAGTAGTTTAAATGATCGGGAAAAATGTTGGTAAAAACAGCGACATGCGGGCTGATTTTTTTTGTCCCAAATCCTTGCAATTGCCAGCTGGACAGTTCCAAAACAATCAAATCGTTTTTGGTCGCTTTGTCAATGAGTGGTAAAGTCGCTTCGCCCATAATATTTCCGGCTAAAAAAACATTTTTATTTTTTGTTGAGAAATAATCGTTTAAGATTTTGTAAATTAACGCGGTGGTGGTGCTTTTCCCTCTGGTGCCGGTAATGCCGATAATCGGACATGGGCAATATTCGGCAAAAAGCGATTCATCCATGTCAACTTTTATTTTATTTTTTTGCGCCAGTTTTATAAACGGCGAATTTTTGGGCACGCCGGCGTTGCGAATAATCAAATCAGCCCAAAGAATATCTTCGTTTTTGTGTCCGCCGAGGGAATATTCAACATTGGAATATTTTTTTAATTGCTCAACGGAATGTTTTAATTGTTCGGCGTTTTTTAAATCAGTCACTCTGACTTGCGCTCCTTTTTCCGCAAAAAAAATCGCGTCTTTCACTCCGCGTCCCAGCAGTCCAAGACCGAAAATCAGAATTTTTTTATTTTTAAAATCAGGAAATTTTTTTTGCGGCATATTCTTTGTGTCCAAAATCCTTAATCCTAAATTCTCCCAAAGGGATCACTTTGTGATGAATTCTTAATTTTTATTAAAGGCATCCCGTTGGGATTTAGTAATTTGTAATTAGTAATTTGTAATTTGGGATTTGGGATTTTATTAATACCATCCTTTATCCAATATAAATATTATCAATCCAATAACGGAAAAAATTGAAGAAACCAACCAAAAACGCATGACGATTCGCGGTTCGCTCCAACCGATGGCTTGCAAATGGTGATGAATCGGCGAGGATAAAAAAATCTTTTTGTGACGAAATTTTTTAGAAATCATTTGCACTATAACGGACAAAGATTCAATGACAAAAATCAAACCGAAAATAGGCAAAAGAAAAGCCGTGTTGGTAAGCATGGCTAAAATACCGATGGTAATTCCCAAACTCATGGCGCCGGTGTCGCCCATAAAAAATTTTGCCGGATTGATATTAAACCACAAAAAAGCGACCAGCGCTCCCATAATGGCTCCGCAAAAGACAGCCAATTCAAATTTGCCTTGCAAAAAGGAAATTGCGCCCAGCGTGGCAAAAGTGGTGGCAATGGTTCCGCCTGCCAAGCCGTCCAGTCCATCAGTTTCATTGACGGAAAAAGCCGTTGCCACCAAAACAAAAATAAAAAATAATAAATACCACCAACCGACTTCAAAATTACCGATAAAGGGGACATGAATAACGTCCCAATCAAGTTTAAAATAAAACCAAAGTCCGCAAATCACCGCCACCAAAGTGTATAATCCCAAACGATGTTTCATTGATAATCCGCCGCCTTTTGGCCCGATTTTTTTGATTCCCAAATAATCATCCAAAAGTCCGATCAAAGCGGATAAAACCAACGCGCCAAGCGGGATCAAAGTTTGTTCGCGAGTTAAAAAATCCAATTTGCCGGTAAGCGTATTCGGGAAAAATTTTTCAATCAAAAAGAAAACAATCGCCAAAAAAACAACCGGCAACCAAATCATCAATCCGCCCATGGTGGGCGTGCCTTTTTTGCTTTCGTGCATTGAAGCGAAAATAGGCGCGTCTTTGGCTTCTCTTATTTGTTTGCCCATTTTGTATTTATGCAAAAAATAGGTCATTATTGGTTGAAAAATCAAAGCTAAAATAAATGAAAGAACGGACAAGCTGGCGATTTTAAAAGCGATGGCGGTTTCCATAAAATATTAAATGTTTATAAGAATCGTTAAAAATGTTGACAATAAAAAAATAATTTGCAAAAAAATTGATGAAAAAATTAAAAAATAACTGATTATTTCTTTTTTGTTGTATAGCCAAGAAGCCAGCAGGGTATTTAAAATCAAACAAAAAGTTCCAATGGCTGGAGCGATTAAAATCATTGTCCAGTGTCCAAAAAGATCAATGCCTAAATAAATGTTGTAATGCAATGGAATGGAAATTTTATCTTCGGGCAAATTTTTTACCAAGGGATAAAATTTAAAATAGATTAACAGCCAGTTGCTCAAATTTAAAATTAAAGTTGCGATGATTGGCCAAAATAAAAATTTTCTTCGCCAAACCGGTGAGTTTTTTATTTTGTTGGTAAATTCGTAAAATTTGATAAGCATAAAAGATATTACTTATGAATTATAGCAATATTTTTTAAAAAATGGAAATGTCCGCTTGTTGCAATTTTGGCGAAAATTTGTTATATTTATCGGAGTCAAGTCATCCTTTAATTATGCACAAATTTCACATAATCACTTTTGGTTGTCAAATGAACCATAATGATTCCTTGCGCCTCGCAGCGGTTTTGGAGAGTTTTGGGTTGCAAGAAAGCTCTTTGGCCGAAAGCGATTTGATCGTGGTCAACGCTTGTTCCATTCGTCAATCCGGTATTGATCGGATTTGGGGGATGTCGCGACAATGGTTGCAACAAAAAAAAGAAAAAGATTTAAAAATATTTTTAACCGGCTGTGTTTTGGAAAAAGATAAAAAAAGTTTCGGCAAAAAATTTGATTTGGTTTTTGATATCAAAGATTTGCCAATATTGGAAAATTATTTACGCCAAAATTTACCTTCGGAAAATTTTTATTCTTTTCAACCAAAAAAAATGAATCAGGCGTTTGCTTTTGTGCCGATTATGACTGGGTGCAATAATTTTTGCAGTTATTGCGTGGTGCCGTATACTCGCGGTCGTGAACAATCAAGAAATGTGGCGGAAGTTTTGGCGGAGATAAAAAAATTGGTGGCAGACGGAATCAAAGAAGTTCATTTGCTTGGACAAAATGTCAATTCATATTCGCCGAGCGATGCGGAAAATTTTTCACCGGAAAATCCCTACCAAAATAATTTTGCGCGGTTGCTTTTTGAAGTCAATAAAATTGAAGGTTTGCAGAGAATTCATTTTTCAAGCAGTCATCCAAAAGATATGAGTGATGATTTGATCCAAGCGTTGAGTTTATCAAAAATGATTAATTATTTGCATTTGGCGTTGCAGTCCGGAGATGATGAGATTTTGCAAAAAATGAATCGCAAGTACGCCACGGCCGATTTTTATCAAATTGTGGAGAAAGTCAGAAAAGTAAAACCGCAAATCGCCATTGGCACGGACATTATTGTCGGTTTTTGCGAAGAAACGGAGGAACAATTTCAAAACACTTTGAAATTTTATGAAAAAGTTGATTTTGATATCTGTTTTTTGGCCATGTTCAGTCAACGAACGGGAACGGCCGCAGAAAAGTTTGCTGACAATGTTTCTTTGGACGAAAAAAAATTGCGTTGGCGCAGATTGCAAACTTTAATGGAAAAAACAGTTTTGGGAAAAAATAAAAAATATTTAAATCAACAAATTGAAATTTTAATCGATCATGAAGGCGCTGATTTTTGGGAAGGTAATAGCCGCGAAATGAAACGAGCGCGTGTTTTAAAAATTGATTTTCCAAATGCCAAAGTGGGTGATTTGGTGGTGGCGCAAGTCAAAAGACCGGAAATGTGGATGTTGTACTGTTTTTAATTTTTTCTAAATTTACATCTGTGGATAACTCTTGAAAATTACCGCCAAATCCGCGGTTTTTTTTGTTGTTTTTTGTTTTTGTAGAAGTTTATTTTTATTTAAAATTGCTTCTTGTCCCTTGCTCCTTGTCAAGGAACAACCACCCCACAATTGCCATTATATTTTTTTTCCGTTCTATAATGGTTTTGTAAATGAAAACTGTTTAACCAAAAACCATATGCAAGAAATTTTGGCCAAATTAAATGAAATGGACGAACGTTACGAAAAACGTTTTGCTGCTATTGATGCGCGCTTTGATAAACAAGACGAGCGCTTTGCCAAACAAGATGAGCGCTTTGCCAAACAAGATGAACGCTTTGCCAAACAAGATGAACGCTTTGCCAAACAAGATGAACGTTTTGCTAAACAGGATAAACGTTTTGACGAACATGAGGCTCGTTTTGATAGACAGATGAAGCGTATTGAAAAAAGATTTTCTGATCATGATAAACAATTTGCAGAAACGAAGCAAAGGTTAACGCAGATTGAGCGAACTTTGTCCTTGCTGACGGAGAAGGTTATCAGCCATGATGAAAGATTGGAAAGAATAGAAAACACCATGGTTACCAGAGCGGATCATAATGTTTTGTTAAATAGAATGGATGAAATGTTAGTTATTTTGAAAAAAAGAGATTTGGAAATGGTGGCTGTGGCGCATAACCAATCCATTTTGGCCGATAAACATTATTTATTGGAAAAACGAGTTTCCTTGATTGAAGAAAAAATATGATTTATCCCAATATGTTTAAATTTTTATAAGTAATATATTTTTGCTTAAATTAGATAAAAATATTAGATATTGACGAACAATAACTTTTGTGTTAATCTTTTTAAAGTTCTTTTTATTTTATTGGAGGTGCAAATGAAGAAGCAAAAGGGAATTGAGTGGAAAATTTCAAGAAGAGTTAACAGCCCGAACAATCGCCAATACGACCAAGAGTTGATTTGGCGGATTCCGTGTGCTCTTTGTGGGAGAGTTCCCGATTCCGAGTTTGAAAATGAGGATGTTTGTCCAAATTGCGGACTAATATTCAACAAGGATCGTTTTGTCAAAAACGAAAAACAAGGAGCAAAAGCATAATTATAAAAAATTCTCCAACGAAAAAGGCCGGCAGTATTGCTGGCCATAAGCGAGAGGTTCAATTAGTTTAGTAGCGCGGATCAATGATTCGCGCTTTTTTTTTTATAAAAGTTTTACTTTGATGGCGATTACGCCGAACATTTTTTCTTCTTCCGGTGTATAATATTGGTAAAATGTTTGTAAAAAATCTTTTTGCGAGATCGTTTCTGCAAAGCCCATTTCCGACAAAGAATATTCATTCAAAAGTGAAACAAAATCAGGAAATTTTCGCAATTCAATTATTTCCACCAAAATTTTTTCGCGTAGCTCCGGTTGTTTGGAAAATTCAATTTGTTCGCCGATGCGAAGCGCTTTTCTTTTTTCGTCAAATAATCTGATTTCAACGGTTTTGTTGTTGTTTTTTATTTTTTCAAAAAATTGCGGTTGCATTTTCATCTCATGTATTCTGATCATAATTTAATTTTTAGTAAAGCGAATTTTTTCGCTTTGATTTTTTTAAATATATTAACCAGCCGACCCCAAGGCCGGCAAAGAAATAGAAAATAAAAAGCATGATTGAAAGGATCAAAAAGGCGACTAAATTTATTTTGTCCACGCAATTTTCATCAGGAACTTTTTCCAAACGAAGACAGCAACCAGGAGTATTTTCCATTACCCATGGAGTTTGGCAGTTTGCGGTGGCGACTTGGATTACCCAATAAGGACAAATTGTTTCTTTGGCCGGACAAAAGATTTTTGGTGCCGGCGAACCTTCAACTATGAAGTGCGATAAAGATGGAAATAAGTGGCCGGTAATTAATGGTGGAATCATTAGCAAGCCATCAATTGCCGGTGTTGCTTTTTCTGATTCATGAACATTTCTGGTCATTGGAAAATAAAAGAAAAAATAAAAAACAAACAATAATAAGCAGACAAATATCCCAATTAAACCGCCGGATAAAAGATAATTGTTTTTTGGTTTCATGTTATTTTTTTTCGTTTTTCAAAGAATCTCTGATTTCTTTCAAGACTTTTAATTCCTCGGAATCTTCGGATTTTTTTGTTTCTTCTTTTTGTTTAAATTTGTTGATTTGTTTGACCATGACAAAGACGGCCAAAGAAATAATCAAAAAATCAATTATCGCGTTGATAAAATTACCGTAATTGAAAGAGACGGCCGGTTTATTTTCGGTGGCCGCTTTTAAAACGATTGACAGTTTTGAAAAATCAACACCGGCGAGAATTGCGCCGATCGGCGGCATGATGATGTCATTGACCAGACTGGTGACAATTTTGCCAAAAGCTCCGCCGATGATTATGCCAACGGCCAAATCAATGACATTTCCTTTAACCGCAAATTTTTTAAATTCTTTGAACATAATTTAAAATATTTTTGTTATTTTATGACCGATATGCAAACCCCCAAAAATTTGTTTTTGAATTTCTTCGTCGCGATAGCGAGAACCTTTGATCATTAATTTTGTCGGCGTTTTTTCAAAAACAATTTCTCCATGGGATGATTCGGAATTTAGTTCCAACGGATAAAGGCCGACTTGTGGCTCAAAGATTGGCACATTATTATGAAAAAGAGGATAAAAATCCATCTTAATGGCGTTTTTTACTATTTCAAAACCGGATTCATCTATAAAAAAAATATTTTTCATTATTGGTTGGATACTCATTTGACCATTGCGACGATCAACGCGAAAACGCAAGGATTGACCATCTTGGGTGACAAAATAAGTTGAGCCCAATTCGGTCGCAAAAACGTGTGCAAAACGATTTTTTTGTTCCAGCAGTTTTTTCAAAAGATTTTCAATGATTTTTTTTATTTGCAATTCCGGCAGAGTGATGGTGGCCGTATTCGCAAAAACATCAACCGTGGACGGATCATCCAGTTTGGAAATCGCCTCGTAAGTTTTTTTCGTTAATTTTTGCAATTCCAAATAAGACATGGGAGAGACTTGTTGAATCATTGCTTCTATTGGCATAATTGATTATTTTAAAGTTTATGGGGGTTGATTGATCTTATTTATATTTTAGCAAAAGTAATTTATTTATGGAAATTTTAGCAAAAATAACTTGATTTTTTGTCTTTATTCTTGTAAAATTAAAAATACAAGATGATTTTTTATGGCAAAAAAAAGAAAAATTATCGTGGTTTGCGGTCCGACGGCCAGCGGCAAGTCGGCTTTGGCTTTGAGTTTGGCCAAAAAATTTAACGGATTTTTGATTTCTGCTGATTCTCGTCAAGTTTTTAAAAAAATGGACATTGGCACCAACAAAGATTTTGGAGTTTGGGAAAACGGTCGCTTTTTTGTTGAGGGGGTGGAAGAATATATAATTGATGTGGTTAATCCAGATGAATATTTTTCTGTTGATAATTGGTTGTCAAAAACAAAAGAAATCATTGCCCAAAAAGATGAATTGCCGATTATTGTCGGAGGCACCGGTTTTTATATTTCCGCGTTAGTGGATAATTATGATTTGACCGGTTTTTATGATGAGGAAATCAGAAAAGAAGCGGAGGAACTTTGGCAAAAATTCGGGTTGAATCATTTGCTTTTGGAAATAAAAAAAATTGATTCGGAAATTGAAAATAAAATTGATACGCAAAATCCGCGTCGTGTTTTGCGCGCATTTGAAATTATTAAGCAAACGGGCAAGCCATTGTTTTTGGCAAAAAGAGAATGTCAATATGATGTTTTGCAAATAGGCAAGTTTTTGGAAAAAGAAAAATTATCCGAAAAAATTGACAAACGAGTTGAGCAGATGATTGAGCAGGGGTTGATTGATGAAGTGAGAAATCTTTTGCGAAACGGTTATAAAGAAAAGTCCAGCGCTATTTCCGGAATCGGTTATCGGCAAATTTATCAATTTTTAAATCATGAAATCAGTGGCGAGGAAGCAATTCGGCTTATTAAGAGAGATACGCGGCGTTATGCCAAAAGGCAGATGACTTGGTTCAAAAAAGATCGCCGAATAAATTGGGTAAAAGATGAAAAAGAAGCTTTGGATTTGGTCGCGAAATTTTTAATTGAATAAAAAAAGTCCCCCTTGATCATAAGAGATCAAGGGGGTAAAACTGTACAAGGCAAGAGGTTTGCCGCCAAAGACGGAAGGGGTTTTGACGGCAAGTCAAGGGGAAGTTTCAGAGCCAAACCAAGAGCAATCTGTGGATTGCTTTTTGCCTCAACGTAGTCGCGATTGAGGCGACATATTTGAGCCGGTTTGAGTGCAACCTTAGTCGATGTTGGTTGAACCGAAACAGATTTGAAAAAAAGAGCGGATTGGTGAAAAAAAACCGGCACGAATAGCGGGCGCTATTCATGGTTGGAATAGCTCTTTGGCTTCTCCGTCATAAAGATTATAAAAAATATATAAGTTTGTCAAGTTTTCTTTAAATTTATATAAAAATGTCTTGTTGACAATTTTTATTATTGTGATATTATAAAATGTTCTTTTTATAGGGGGTAAAAATGAAAAAGTTCTTTGTGGTAATTTGTTTCTTTGTCAGTGCTTGTGATTGCGGTTGCTGGGATGATTATGATTGTCCGAGCGATTATTATTGCGCCAGCGATAATAGATGCTATCCGCTGGAAGATTACTATTGGTCCGGGAATTATTATTATGATTGTTCCAGCGATTATGATTGCGGGCAAAATGAATATTGTGGCAGCGACGGTTCTTGCTATTATTATGATGAAAATTATTCCGGCGGTTGTCATTATGACGCCGATTGTCCGAATGGAACTTATTGCGATTCCGGAGACAACGAATGTTATTCGTTTTGCTATGCGCATGCGGATTGTCCTTCCGGAGAATATTGCGGCTCTGACCGCGAATGTCATTAAAAACACAAAAGCGTTCTCAATAACGAGGACGCTTTTTTTATATGTTTTTTTACAAAATTATTTTGTAAGTTCCTTTTTTAAAAATTTTTCAGTTTCAATCGGCTCGGCTTGTCCTTTGGTTTCTCGCATTACCAAACCAAGAAAAAATTTTAAAAGAGGTTCTTTGCCTTGTTGATACTCGGCCAATTGATCAGGGTAGTTCTTCTTTATTTTTTCAACTATTAATTTTAAATCAAAAGCATGAGGCGCGGTTTTTTGATTTTCTGCCAATATATCGGATGGGTCAGAACCTTTTTGAATCATTATTTTTAATATTTCCTGCGCTTTATTTTGATTCAATTTTTTTGAATAAATAAGATTTAAAAATTCGGCGAAATTTTCCGGCGTGATTTTTGCGTTTTCTATTTTTTCGTTGCGCGCATTTAATTCCGGCAACAGTTTGTTGATAAGCCAATTGCTGATCATTTTGCTTAATTTTTGTTTGTTGTTTTGCCAAATCGTTTTGGTGTCTTCATTTGTTTCATCAAGCGAAAGCAACCACTCTCTGGCTTCGGAAAAAACTTTTTCCGCATAATCGCTTAAATTTTTTTCTTCGGTTAAAATTTTGGAGTCTTCATAACTAAAAGCATATTCATCAACAAAGCGGCGACGTTTGGCTTGCGGCAATTCGGGCAATGAATTTTTTATTTCCAATAATTGTTCATCGGGAATTCGCAATGTCGGCAAATCCGGTTCTGGAAAATAACGATAATCGTCGGCCGCTTCTTTGCTTCGTTGAGAAACGGTTTCATTTGTTTTATCATTCCAACCGCGTGTTTCGCTGAATTGCGGAGCGGAATTTTTTTCCCAAAGAATCGTCTGTCTTTTGATTTCAAAAGTAAGCGCCTTTTCCAACGATTTAAAAGAGTTGATGTTTTTTATTTCTGTTTTTGGAAAAAGTTCGGAAGATTTTTTGGGGCGCAAGGAAATATTGGCATCGCAACGCAGTTCGCCTTTTTCCATATCCGCGCCCGAGACACCCAAATGTCTAAGCAACAAACGCAACTCTTGAGCAAAAGTTTTTGCTTCGCTCGGGGAACGAAAGTCAGGATATGTGACGATTTCAATTAACGGCGCGCCGCCGCGATTAAAATCAATCAAGGAAGCGTTTTTTTCGTGGATTGATTTTCCTGAATCTTCTTCCATGTGCAAGCGAAGCAATCTGATCTTTTTTAATTCATTTTCATTATCCAACCGACCGCAAAGTCCATCGGGATTGGCAAAATTGATAATCATTGAACCGTTTTCGGCCAAGGGCAAATCAAATTGTGAAATCTGATAGCCTTTTGGCAAATCCGGATAAAAATAATTTTTGCGATCAAATTTCGTCGTTTGGTTGATTTGAAAATTCAAAGCCAGAGCCGTTTTTAACGCTAAGTCAACGGCATGGGCGTTAACTTTTGGCAAAGTGCCGGGATGGGCCAAGCAGATCGGACAAACATTGGCATTCGGTTTTTTTTCATCGCTGTTATTTTCGCAACGACAAAACATTTTGGTTTTTGTGTTTAGCTGGACATGAAATTCCAAACCGATAATGACTTCTAGCTTCATATGTTAAATTTGCTTATTTAATTTTATTTTAGCATAAATGATGAAAAGAGCAAGCAGTAATTGGCAAGAATAATTAAAAAAACAACCGCTTGGCGGTTGCTGGGATTCATTTGTTTCCGTATTTTTCTTTCAGTTCCAAATAGCAATGTCGGCAAACCGGTTTGTAGCATTTGTCGCCAACCAAAATTTTGCCGGTTTCAACATTATTCAACATGCGTGTATCCAGCCAACTTTTGCTGGCATTTTGACTGCCGCATTTAAAACAAACAGCCAGTTCTTTTGTGATAAATTCAGCTTCGGCCATTATTTGGGAAACGACTGCAAAAGGTTCGCTTTCAAAATTTTGATCCAAACCGATAACGATTATTCGCAATAAGTATTTTTCAGCCAAAATTTTTACCACTGCGACCAAATCAATATCGCAAAAATGCGCTTCTTCAATAACAACGGTGGTTAAATCAGTGTGTTTGTCCAAATAATTTTCAACATGGCGTAAAATTTCCCAAGGATCGTTTTCATTAAAATTAACGGCCGGGAATTTTTTTCCGCAACGGCTTACCATTTTGTTTTCGGTATTTACATTTTTGCGACTGCCGGCCAATTTTACGACGCGATTGGCTTTGTTTGGTGTAAAGATCAAAACTTTGCGATCTCGGGCATAACTTTCTTTGGTAACTCTTTTGGCGCCTTCTTCGCTTTTGCCGCTAAACATGCAACCAACGATTACTTCAATGTAGCCAGATCTGATTAAAGGTTTCGTTTCCATTTTATCCTCCATTCTTTTTGACAAAAATTTGTCGCCAGAAAAGAACAAGCTTTATTATAAAAAATTTTACAATAAAGTCTGTTTTATTCTTTTGTAAATTCAATAAAAAGTTGCCAAATATTTCGTTCCACGTCAGGGATTGATTGACCGGCGTCAATGGATTTCCAATTTGGCAAAGTTAAAACCAATTCTTGATATCCTTGACGAACCCGATTATGAAATTCCAGCGCGGCGCTGTCAAAACGGTCGTTGTTGATATTTGCGGTGATTCTTTTTAAAGCCGATTTTGGTTCCATATCAAAATAAATTGTTAAATCAGGAATTAATCCGCCGGTGGCGAATTCATTAAGTTTCTTTATTTTTTCCAGATCAAAAAGTTGCCGGCCAAATGATTGGTAAGCAAAAGTTGAACCAAAAAATCTATCGCACAAAACAATTCCGTTATTTTTTAAGATCGGTAAAATTTTTGTTTTGACATGTTGCGCGCGCGAAGCTAAAAGCAAAAAAAGTTCGGTTTCCGAGCACATTTCGCGATTTTCCGGATCTTTTAGAATTGTTCTGATTTTTTCCGCGATGGGGCAGTCTGTTCCTCCCGGTTCGCGCGTCACAAAAACTTCTCGGCCGAGATTTTTTAATTTGTCGCCGAGTAATTTTATTTGCGTGCTTTTGCCGCAGGCTTCGCCGCCTTCAAAAACAATGAATTTGCCGGACATATAGAAAAGTTTTTAAAGTTTGTAAAGTTAAAATTGTTTTTAATAACTTTATGAACTTTAAGAACTTTACAAACTAATTCCCCGTGCTACCAATCCCGCCACGGGAAGGCTCGTTGATTTCTTCACTAATTTGTTGAATTTCCGCTTTTTGATAGGGAATCAGCACGGCTTGGCAGATACGTTCGCCTTTTTTAATTTGTACCGGTTGGTCGGAAAAATTATACGCTTCAAATTTATATTCATCATCATTACCGCAAAAATCTTGATCAAAAACGCCGACGCTGTTGGCGCACATCAGATTTTTTTTGATCGGCAAAGAGCTTCGTGAAAAAAGTCCGATAAAATAACCTTCGGGAATTTTGATGATGACATTTAACGGCACCAGCAGCAAAGTTTTTGGTGGAATTTCCATGTCAATTCTGGAGTATAAATCAAAAGCCACGGCTCCAGAAGTTTTATATTCGGGCATTGGTAGGGATGGATCTATAAGTTTGATTTTTATTTGCATAAAGGATGAAAAACGAAAAAATTTTTGTTTTACAGAATTTCTTTCAGTATGTTTTTTAATTGATCAAGGGCTTTTTCCTGTTCGGTTAAATTTAAAATCGTGTAATCGGCCATAGCGATTGGGCCACCTTTTTCAATATTTTCAATTTCCGCGTAATCGCGACTTTTGGCCGATTCCGGTGTAGCCGGACGATAACGCATGTCTTTGTCCGTTTGCGCCAGACTTCGTTTTACCAATCGTTCGTAACGAATTTGCGGTGGCGCGTAAACGGCAATGATGGTCAATCTGTCGCCGTAATAATTTTTTAAAATTTTATATTCGGACCAAGAATACAATCCGTCGGCGACTAAATTTTTTTCTGTTAAAATCTTGTCAAATTTGGGGATATTCAAAGTTGCATAAGCTCCCATGCCGTATTCTTGGCGGACGGATTCGCGAATCATTTTTTCATTTTGTTCGTTTGGTTCCAAACCGCGTTTTTTTACAATATCCAAGGTGATTTGGCCAAAGCGGGCAAAACCCCAGCCTTGTTCCACCAAATAATCGGCGATTAAACTTTTACCTGCGCCGGTCATGCCGACGAGAGCGATGATTTTTGTCATACGGTAGTTTATAAAGGTTGTAAAGTAAAAAGTTTTTAAAGTTATTTGGATTTTATTCTTTTTAACTTTACAAACATTATAAACTTTATAAACTGATTTATTTTTTTACAATATCCTGCAAACCGCGGCGGACGTCCCAGTCATCTTTTTCCAAATCAGCGTTTAAAATCAAATTGGGAAAATTTTCTGTGAGCGCAAAACACATTTTGTGCGCAATCTGGCGCAAAGTCGGATGCACCGGTTTGCCAGAGCGCAATTCAGCGACGTAAACAGTAGCCGGCAATCCAAAAGCAATTCGGCACGGAACCAAAAAGCCGAGAGGAATATAATATTGTTTGATTTCGTCAGATGCAAAAAGATTATTGATTTTTGTTGTTTGTTTTTCAATTAAAATTTGGGCAACATTTTGCAAATCGCTCGGCAGTTGCGATAAATACCAATTATGAAAACCAAAACGCGTGGTCAGAAGCGGCATGCGGCAAACTCCGTGACGGTGTCTTTGGATATCGCGAAAAGATCCGAAATCAAGCAAAAATTCAAATCTATTTAAACCGAGCTCCGTTAAAAAGTGGGGCAAACCGGTTTTGCTCGGTCGCTGCAAAATTGATTTGTATTCATTTAATTCGCTTACTTTGATTTCCGAAGAAAATTTAAAGTCAGCGGAAAAATTATTGGGATTAAAATAATTATATTTGATATTGCAACTTTGTTTGTAAAAATCTTGTTCGGCCGTCGGTTCAAAAGCAAAACTGTGCGGATATTTTTCCGTTAAATTTTTTAAAATTTTTTCGGTAATTTCTCTTACTTCGGGAAGTGGATGAAATTTCATAATGGACAGTTTGTCCCAGGCTTGTCGCAAATTGGTGTGCCAAGAAAGTTGTGTGGTTATTCCGGCCGGCAAAAATCCGCGCAAAATATCAAACGCGCGCGCTTTGATGGCTTTGTTGTAAACCGTTTCTTTTTCATCAGTTTTTTGCGGGTATAAATTTTTTAAATGATCTTCCACTTTTTCTTGACCGGCTGTATAAAAATTCATCCAATCATCTAAAATTTGTTTTGATTCAGCGGTTGCCAAAGGATCAATGATTTTTTGTTGGCTCATATCAACGTAACGAGTGCTGGTTTCCTGTCCGGAATAGAGTGGCCAATCTTGAATCGCTTTGTCAGCCAAAATGCTGATATTTTCTATAAAAATGGTCGTTGATCCGCAGTCCGCGATGCTGGCATGTCCATAGCCAACGTAAAAAGTTTCCATAAATTTGCCGGAACCGGTTTCACGAACTTTGTTGACATGCGTTTCCACTGATTCCGGACTGCGCGAATAAAGCGCTTGCAACATGGCTGTGTCCTCGGGATTGAATTCGTCGTAAATAAAAACATCTTGCAGATTGCGAATTTTTTTGGAAATAATTTCATTGGTTTTTTCAGGATTGTTTATCTTGACAATATTTTCACCAATGGTTTGATTGTTCTTGCCCATATCGGCATAAGTGACCATTTGATTGTTTTCTAAGACATATTCCACTCCGGCTTCGGCAAAAATTTCCTTGCTGCGCGATCCGGCGTGATAATCCATGGCGCAAACAACTCTTTTGATGCCCGAGTTGATAATTAATTTAGCACAGGTGTAGCAAGGTGTCATTTTGCAATAAAGCGTGGCGCCATCAATGGAAACTCCGGCTCTGGCCGCTTGCACAATGGCATTTTGTTCGGCGTGAGTGGTGCGAATGCAATGTCTGGTTTGTTCACCGCTTTCATGGATAACGGTGTGCATTTCATGTCCGATTTCATCGCAATGTTTTGTGCCGGACGGAGAGCCGACATAGCCGGTGGAAATTATCCGTCTATCCCGTGTGATAAGGCAACCGGAACGACCGCGATCGCAAGTGCCGCGACTGCCGACAATTTCCACAATTTTCATAAAATATTCATCCCAAGATGGCCGTTGAAAATTTTCTTCATTCATAATTATTAGTCAAAAGCCCGCCTCCGCTCTTGTTTATTTTGAATAATGTTTTATCCTTTATATTTTAGCAAAAATTGAAAAGTAAAATAAGAGTTGGTAAGTGGTGGGTATGTGAGTCGGTAAGAAAAAAAAGAGGCAATTTTAGGGAATAAAATTTATAGGTGTGGATATGATTGACAACAAAGTGTTTTTGTTTAAGAAATAAAAAAATAGGGATCAGTTTTTTGACCAACCCCTATTTTTTTAAAATTTTAAGCTTGCACTTTAATGGCCGGACCCATGGTGGAACAAACTGTGACATTTTTTAAATATGTGCCTTTGGAAGTTTCCGGTTTGGCTTTGGTGATAGCGTCAACAAAAGCTTGATAATTGGTTAAAAGGTCCTCAACTTTCATGCTTACTTTGCCAAAAGCCAAATGAATGTTGGAAGTGTCGTCGTTTTTAAAAGAAATTTTGCCTTTTTTTAATTCTTCAATTGTTTTTTTGATGTTCATGGTGACGGTTTCGTTTTTTGGCGAGGGCATTAATCCTTTTGGACCGAGAATTCTGGCCAATGGCGCCATGGATTTCATCATTTCTGGAATAGCGACAGCCACATCAAAATCAGTTTTGCCGGCTTTTTTGAATTCATCCAAATCCGCTTCGGTGATGATTAAATCAGCACCAGCTTCTTTGGCGTCTTTAGCTTTGTCAGAGGTGACAAAAGCGGCGACTTTTTTGGCTGTGCCAAAATTAAAAGGCAACACAATATTGCCGCGAACTTGTTGTTCGCCTTTTTTTGGATCAATGCCCAAATTGACATGTAATTCTATCGTTTCATCAAATTTGGCTTTGGCTAATTTTTTGATAAGTTCAAGAGCTTCGGTTGGGGAATAAAGTTTTTCGCGATCAAACGCGGAATAAAGCTTAGAAATTTTTTTGTTCATAAAATTTATTGTCGGTCAAAATAAAATAAGGCTTTTGACGGCCTTATTTTGAAAAAATATCAAAAGATATTTTTAATATTTTGGCCGTGGTGTAGCGTTTGCTTGTGGCAAACTTCCACAGGTTAAAGATTAAAGATGTGAGTGGTGATTGTTTTATTACTCACTTAATAAGATTACTCAACGATATTAACGCCCATTTGTCTGGCGGTTCCTTCAATCAAACGCATAGCTGATTCAATTTTGTCGGTGTTTAAATCAGGCAATTTGATTTGAGCGATTTCGCGGACTTGCGCTTTGGTTAATTTTCCGACC
>Ga0172375_10002316_pt1 | contig 29833 bp, 18 predicted proteins | sample LakKiv1m_FD_114537 | JGI IMG/M metagenome (GOLD analysis project Ga0172375, IMG submission 114537) | Freshwater microbial communities from Kabuno Bay, South-Kivu, Congo - kab_092012_11.1m | ecosystem: Environmental > Aquatic > Freshwater > Lake | place: Democratic Republic of the Congo... | reverse complement strand
TGCCATCGGCCCGCGTGCGGGCCAGACGCGACTCCAGAGCACGACGCCAAGGCTGCCGCCGCCCACGTGCCCGGCCCGCCGGTCCGCGGGTACGCCGCCCCGCGGACCGCAATCTTGAAACAGCCCTGCGAGCGCGGTCACGCCGCTTGACGCCGCGGTCGTCATCGGGTACGCTGTCGGGCACGGTTGCGTGTTCCGGAGAACCCCACGATGAAGATCACCAAGCTCGAGACATTCCTGGTCAAGCCGCGCTGGCTTTTTCTGAAGGTCCATACCGACGAGGGGCTGGTGGGCCTCGGCGAGCCCGTCGTCGAGGGCCGGGCCCTGACCTGTGCCCAGGCGGTGGCGGAACTGGCGCCTTACCTCGTGGGCCAGGACCCGCGCCGGGTGGTGCACCACTGGCAGGCCATGTACCGGCACGCGTTCTACCGCGGCGGCCCGGTCCTGGCCAGTGCCCTGAGCGGCGTCGAACAGGCGCTCTGGGACCTCACGGCGAAGGCCCTCGGCGTGCCCATCTACCAGCTCTTCGGCGGCCCCACGCGCAACCGCATCCGGCTCTACAAGCACGCCGGCGAACCGCAGGCCATCAAGGACTGGATGGCCAAGGGCTACAACGCCTTCAAGACCGGCGTCGCCGGCGGGCGCCCGGCCCGCTTCATCGAGACCAAGGGCTTCGTCGACCAGGCCGTGGCCAGGTTCGCCGCCCTGCGCGAGGCAGCCGGTCCCGAGGGCGATATCGCCATCGACTTCCACGGCGCCATCAGCCCGGCCACAGCTAAGCTCCTGATCAAGCAGTTGGAACCCTACCACCCGATGTTCATCGAGGAGCCCTGCCAGTGCCAGAACGTCGACGTCCTGGCCGACATCGCCCATGGCACCCACCTACCCATCGCCACCGGCGAGCGGGTGTTCACCAAGTGGGGTTTCCGCGAGATCCTGGAGAAGCGCGCGGCGAGCGTGCTGCAGCCGGACCTGTGCCACGCCGGCGGCATCCACGAGGTCCACCTGATCGCGGGCATGGCCGAGGCCTACTACGCGGCCCTGGCACCCCACAACCCGCTCGGCCCCATCTCCCTGGCCGCCTGCGTGCAACTCGATGCGACCATCCCCAACTTCGTCGCCCAGGAACACACCACCCTCGGCGAAGGCTACCTCAAGCAGCCCTTCACCGTCCGCGATGGCTACCTGGAGCTGCCCACGGCCCCCGGCCTGGGCATCGAGCTGGACGACGAGGCCATCGCCGGCAAGCTCGACCACGATTGGCGCAGCCCCGAGCTCTACCAGCAGGACGACGGCGCCGTGGTCGACTGGTGAGGCGCGAGGCCGGGACGCCGCTGAGGGGATCGGACAGATCCGACAGATCCGTCCGATCTACCCGCGCCGGGGCCGCACCCACGGGCGCGGGGCGGCCCGGTCGGCCGCGACCGGGCCAGGTAGCCGGCGGCGCCAGGGCCGCGGGCCCCGCCGAGCCGCTGGCTACGGCACGTGGAAGAGCACTTCCGGCGGGATCTCCTGTTTGGCGATGCCGGGGCCCTGCCAGGCGGCCGTGACGACTTCGCCACCGCCCTGCTCGAAGAAGGTCACCATGATGGCGTGTCCGCCAGCCCCCAGCCGGACGGTGCCCGACTTCTCCTCGGGGCCGTGCAGGCCGCCGTTGTCGACGACGAGCTGGCCGTCGATGTAGAGGCGGCTGCCGTCATCGGAGGTGGTGTAGAAGGTATACTCCCCCTCGGCCGGGACCCGGATGAGGCCATCGAAGCGCAGGGAGAACTGGTCGTCGCGGGTGCGCACCGAGACGTCGATCTTGGGCGTGACGCCGCGCTTCTTCGGTTCCGCCTTCTCGTAGGCGGCCAAGTCGTCCTCCAGCACCGCCTCATAGCAGGCGTAGGCAATCCCCGGGAGCTGGTCCAGGACCGTGAAGGTCGCCCGCGGCTCGGCCAGGGCATTGGGCTGCACGGCACGGTCCACCAGGCCCGTGGCCGTCAGCTCGTAGGTGGCGCCCGCCGGCAGCGGCGCGGCAGTCTTCAGGTCAAGGGTCGTGCCATCCTCGGAGAGGGTCGCGGCGGCGATGGCACCCCCGGTGTTCAGCGTGTAGGCCGAGGCTTTCTGGGCGGCATCCGCATTCATGGCTTTGGAGAACGTCACGCGGACCCGGTCGGCCTCCGAGGCGAAGCAGGTGGCCGTGAGGAGGCGGGGCGGGATCGTGTCGAGGAAGCGCAGGCGGACCTCGGCCGGGGCGGACTCGGTCTTGCCCAGGTTGACGGCGCGGATGGCATAGGCGTAGGAGGCGCCATCCTGGGCGGTCCGGTCGATGAACTCCAGGCGCTCCGCCGGCCCTGGCGGCACTACCCCAAGCGGTTGGCCATCACGGGATACCGCATACTGCCAGAGGCCGCTGTCAGGGTCCTCCGAGGGCGACCAGGAGAGCCGGACCGAGTGCGAGTCCACGGCCTCCGCCTTCGGCGAACCGGGGGTGGTGGGCGCACTGGGATCGGTGAAGCCGGCGGCCATGAGGCCCTTCTGGGCCAGGTCCCGCAGGTAGCGCTCGGAGGGCTCGGTTCGGGTCTGGTAGAGGTAACGGTAGACGCGCTGGGCTTCGGCGTTGTGCTTACCGGCGACCAGGGCCTCACCCATGGTCAGGCAGGCCGCCGCTGCCCTGATGCGCTCGTAGCCCTGGGCGTCGGCCGCCTTGAGCAATCGGTCGACCGATGGCCGGTCCCCGAGCCGGGCCAGGCCGAGCAGCGCCGCCAGCCTCACGTCCGCATCCGCGTCGTCGGCCAGCCGGCGCAGGGCGGGCAGGGCCTTCTCGCCGGCCGTGAGCAGCAGGCCCTGCGCCAGCGTTCCCCGTCGGGCCGCCGGGAGCCGCTCCAGCGCCTCGAGGAAGGCCGCCTCGGCCCCCTCGCCGATGGCCAGGATGGCCTGGGTCGCGCTGTCGCATAGCTCTGCATCGCCCAAGAGGCGGCCCAGTGCCGGGAACTCCCGGCTCGTGCCGCAGACCTGGAGCTGGCGCACCAGGAACCCGCGCACCGCGGCTGGCTGGGTCCCGTTCGCCGCTTCCGCCAGGACCCGGCAGAGCAGAGCGCGCTGCTCCTTGCGGGCCGGCGGGCAGACGTAGACCGCCAGCCCATGCAGTATGTACCGCGTCCGGTAGTCGCTGCCGTCATCCACCTCCCGCAGCATGCCGATGAGTTCCTGGAGCCCGGCCGCGCCGGCTGCCAGGCAGCCCTCGAGGATGGGCTCCATGGCGCTCCGCGACGGCCCCGTGAACTTCCCGTCCTCGTCCAGCGCCGGGACCTGGTCTACCAGACTGGCAATGGTTGCCTCTGCCATGATGGGACTCCTGATCGTCGGACCCGGGACCATGGACCCGGGACCATGGACCCCGGACCTCAGCTCAGCCCGACCGGCGTGTACCGGGTGAGGACAGCGGCCACACTGCTCGTCAGCAGGGCCAGCAGGGAGGCCCCGATACCGGCCTCCTTGCCGACCGCACGCTGGAGCCCGTGCAGGGGAGCGAACGCTTCGTCGGCACGTTGGGACACGCTTCCGTAGTCCGCTTCCGCAAGGTAGCCGAGGTCGCGGGCCAGGAGCACGAAGTACTCGGTCTCCCGCAGCGATGCCTCGGCGATGTTCAGAAAGTGCAGGTACTCGCGCTTGGAGCTCCTGGCAGAGCCCTCGACGATGTTGGCCGCGGCGCCGTAGGCCGCTCGGCGCACCTGGCTGGTCAGGCCGAAGCGCTCCTCGGCCGGAAACGACTGGCTCAGGCGGTAGACCTCAAGCGTGACCTCATGGGCCCGCTGCCAGGCCACGATCTTGGTGTAGTCCCTTGCCATCCTGCCCTCTCCTTCCTCTGGTCGATAGTCCCGGGTCCATGGTCCCAGGTCCGTTATTCTGTCCCCAGCCCTGCAGCCTTCTCCCTCCTGAGGTCCATGGTCCATGGTCCATGGTCCCGGGTCCTATAAGTGCCACGGCGCGCGCATGGGGACGTTCACCAGGCGGTTGGCCTCCGGGTCACCGAGGATCTGTTCCTGCACCGGGTCATAGTCGATGGGGCGGCCGGTGCGGATGGCGATATTGGCCAGGTGCAGCAACGTGGCGCAGCGGTGGGCGGCCTCGGCGTGGCCGCCGGCCTGTTTACGCTCGCGCACGGCCTGGCCGAACTCCACCAGGGGCTCGGGATCCGGCATGGCATCCACCTGCCGCATGATCTCGGGGGCGATATCCTCGGGGTTCAGGCCCCGGGCCGGCTTGCGGTTGTAGGGCTCGCCCCATTCGCCGCTGTCCAGGACCACGGTGAGGCCGTCCGCATAGGCCAGCTCGACCCAGGCCCACATGCCGCACACCTCCGGGTGGGCCGGCGCGGCCGAGGCCTCGACATGGACCGGGCTCGTCGCGTCCTTGGCATAGGTCCACTGGAACGGATCGAAGTAGTGCTGGCCCATGTCCGAGAGGCCGCCTCCCTCGTAGTCCCAGTAGCCACGGTGCGTGCCACCCGTGCGCTCCCGGACATAGGGCTTCATCGGGGCCGGGCCGACGTACATATCCCAGTCCAGGTTCGCAGGGACCGGCTCCGGGGGCAGGTTGGCCTTGCCGCTCCACTCCTTCACCTTGAAGCCACCCTTGTGGATGAAGACCCCATCGCAGGGCTTCAGGAGGCCACTGCTCATGATCTTGTGCTTGCGGACCTCGGCCTTGTTGTGGGCCATGCCGAAGCGACCGAAGGTGCCGATCTGGAAGACGCGCTGGTAACGCTCGAAGGCCTGCACGACGGCCCGGCCTTCGGCGATGAAGCGGCTCATGGGCTTCTCGCAGAGCACGTCCTTGCCGGCCTCAGCGGCGGCGATCGAGATCAGCGCATGCCAATGGGGTGGCGTGGCGATGGCGACGACATCGATATCCTTGCGCTCCAGCACGCGGCGGAAGTCGGTGTAGTGGGTCTTGTTGTCGGCACGGCCGACGAACCTGACGTCGCACCAGGCCAGTTGGCGGACGTTGAGGCCCCCCCGGCTGAGCCCCTCGAAGGTGCCCGGTCCACGCCCGCCGCACCCGATCAGGGCCCCACCCACCGTCTCGCTCGGAGGCGTGTATCCTGGGCCTCCCAGCACCTGCCGGGGCACGATGCTGAACACTCCCGCGGCCGTGGCCGACGTCGTCAGGAATTGCCGCCTCGACATCCCCTTGCCCGGTTCCGGCATCGGACCACCTCCTCCGGGGGCATACTGTCTGACCGCCGCGCTTCACCCCGGTAGCCGCAATGTAACGCCCCTCGGCGCGGGGCCAAGCACCCGGCGCGTGGCGCATCCCGGCGGCGCCGACACCTGAGACCCGTCGGCAGGAGGCCCCCCGACGCCAGCAGGGGGCGTTGGGGCCGTCGGACCCACCGGTCATGCGCCTGACGGCGCGCCGCTCGCGGCCGGCCGGCCAGGCTGGCGCCCCTGGCGGCTGCCATGGCCATTGCCAGCGGGCCAGGCTGTGACGCCCAGGCCGTGCGGTGACGTCCGCCAGCCTTTCGCCTCACAGGTACGGGTAGCGACTTGCGCCCGGTGGCACTAAGGTCAGCATGGCGCGCTCGATGCGACTCGGCGTCTGGGCTCCGGCGAGGACGTGTGACCATGGGCAGTGTACAGCGTGCGGCGGGGCTGTTGCTGGTGGCTGTTGGCCTCGGTGGACTGCCCGCGGTCGGGGCCGCATCCGGCACCGCCACGGCCCCGCTGCGGGTGCTGATCCTCGGCGGCTTGCACAACCACGACTGGCAGAGCACCACGCCGGTCATCCGGGCGATGTTCGAGGGGTGTCCACGCTTCGGTCGGGTGGCAGTGACCGAAGACCCCGCTCGGCTCGATGCGGCGACGCTGGCGGGGTATGACGTCGTGGTCAGCAACTGGACCCCTTACCCCGACACGCGCCGTACCTGGCCGCCGGAGACCGAGACGGCGTTCCTGGAGTTCGTTCGCAACGGGGGCGGTTTCGTGGTCTTCCACGCCTCGGCATGCACCTTCCAGGTCTGGCCGGAGTTCCAGGAGCTGATCGCGCTGACCTGGAAGGAGAACTACACCGCCCACGGCGCCTACCACACGTTCCGGGTGGCGGTCACGGACGCCCATCACCCCATCGCCCGCGGCCTGAGCGACTTCTACACCACCGACGAGTTGTACCACAACATGGTGCACCTCGCCGAGACACCCTACCAGGTCGTACTCAACGCATTCTCCGCCAAGGACAAGGGCGGCACGGGCAAGGACGAGCCGATGCTGGCCTGCACCACGCTGGGCCGGGGGCGCGGGGCGAACCTGGTGCTGGGGCACGACGTGGGCGCCATGGGGGCTGGGTTCAGGACGCTGTTGCTGCGCAGTGCGGAGTGGGCCGCGACGGGGGCGGTCACTATCCCGCCCCCCGCCATCTGGCCCTCGACACCGGCAGCCATGGCGGCCGCGGTCGTGGATGTGGAGGCGGCCCTCGCTGCCGTGGCACGCTATCGGTACGGGGATTCGCGGCAACCGCTGCACGACGTCGAGGAGCTTGTGCGCTACGCCTCCGGCCTCCCTGACCGGGACGCCAGCGGCCTCCGCCGCCGACTGGCCGAACGGCTCGGGGGATTGCTGATGTCCGCCGACACCACGGCCCCCGCCAAAGCCTTCCTCTGCGGACCGTTCGCGGGGCTGGCGACAGCGGCCCAGGCACCGCTCCTGGGACCCTTGCTCAGCGCTCCGGAAGCAGAGGTGGCTCAGGCCGCTCTCGGGGCCTTGGCGAGGATCCCGGGACCGGCCGCCGACCGGCTCCTGCGGGATGCTGCCGGAACGCTGACCGGCGACCTCAGGCTCGGCGCGGTCCAGGCCCTGGGAGAACGCCACGACCGCGCGTCCGCCGCCATCCTGGTGGCGTTGCTGAGCGACCGCGGTGAGCCCCTGGCGTGCGCGGCCGCCGCGGCCTTGGGTGAGATCGGCTCTGCCGCCGCGGCCGAGGCGCTGCAAGGGGTCCTGCCGCGTGCCACCGGACCGTTTCGCGAAGCCGTCGCGGAGGCGTGTCTGGCCTGCGCTGACGGGATGCTGGCGCACGGGGATCGGAGAGAGGCCGCCAGGCTGTATGCGGAGCTTGGCGAGGACGGACCGCCGGCCCCTCTCCGCATGGCGGCACTGCGGGGCCAAGCCCTGGCGGATCCGGCGCGGGGCGGCGCGATCGTCGCCGCGGCGCTGACCCGTGGCGATGCGGCCCTGGAGAGCATGGCCCTGCAACTGGTGCCCCAGATCCCCGGAAGCGCGGCGACGGCGCAGTTCGCAGGATGCCTGAGCACCGCGCCCGCTGCCCTCCAACCGGCGCTGCTGAGGGCCCTGGCCGTTCGCGGCGACAGGGCCGCTCGAGAGGCGGTGACAGCGGCCCTCGCCAGTCCCGTCCAGGAGGTCCGCCGTGCGGCTCTCGAAGCCCTTGGGCCGCTAGGTGATGAGACCACCGTTGGGCCGTTGCTCGGTCACCTTCTGGCGGCTCCAGGCAACGACGAGGCGGCGGCAGCCCGGGAGGCCCTGACCCGGCTGCGCGGCTCCCGCGTCGACAGAGCCCTTGCTGCCAGACTGGCCCTGGATGGCGAGGCCGGCCGGACCGAGACCGTCCGCATCCTGGCGGCCCGCAGGGCGGTCAGGGCCGTCCCCGTGATGGCCGGCTTGGCAGGGGACCCGGCCGAGGCCGTGCGCAAGGAGTCGTGGAAGGCGCTCGGGGGCCTGGCGGGTGCCGGCGACGCCCGTCTGCTGCTGGACCTGCTCAGCCGGGCCGGGGAGGCCGAACGCGATGAGGCGGAGAAGGCTGTGACCGCGGTGTTGCGCAGCCACGGTGGCGCCGAGGCCTTGCTGCGCAGGCTGGAGGAGGAGTCGCCGCCGGCGGTCTGCGCGGCACTCATCCGGGTAGCCGGCAGCCTGGGCGACGACCGTGCGCTGCCGGCGGTAGGCCAGGCCGTGCGGTCGGGTGACGCCGGCGTGCGGGATGCCGCCGTCCGGGCCCTGGCCGCGTGGCCCTCCCCGACACCCTTCGAGGAGCTGGTCGCGCTGGCAGGGCACGCCCAGGAGCCGGTCCATCGGGTCCTGGCCCTGCGGGGGGCGGTCCGGATGTCAGGCCAGGTGGGCGGACGCAGCCCCGAGCAGATGGCCCGGTTGGTCGGGGAGCTGATGGGGCTGGCCGGTGAGGCGGCCGAGCGCAAGGCGGTTCTGGCGGAGCTGGGGCGCTGTCCGGCGCCCGAGGCGTTCGCGCTGGCACAGAGGTACCTGGCGGACCCCGACCTGGCCACCGAGGCGGGGGTTGCCGTCACGCAGATCGCGGCCGGCCTCCAGAGCACACACCGCGACCTGGTCCTGGCAGCGCTGGGGCCGCTCCTGAAGGCCTCCTATGATCCGGCGGTCAGCGCGCGGGCCGGCAGGGTGCTGAAGGACATCCTCAAGCCGGTGAACCTGGCTCTGGGTGCCACGGCGACCAGCCCCGACAGGGTGGACCCGGATGGTGCCTCGGGTGGCGACGCGGCCGCCATCGACGGCAACCCCCAGACCTACTGGGACGAGACCGACGGCTGCGAGTTGTACCGGCTGCGGGTAACCTGCCGCGAACCGCAGGAGCTCGTCGCCGTCAACCTCCTCTGGCACCCCTACGAACAGCACCAGGCCAAGGACCTCGACGTGCTCTGCGACGGCACGCTGGCAGCCCAGGTCCGCGACCGGCGTTGCCTCGACAACGAGATGTTCCTGCTGTTGCCGGCGCCAACCCGGTGCACCTCAGTCGAACTGGTGATCCCGGGCCGGAACGGCCTGGTCAGCCCCGCCATCCACGAACTCCAGCTCTTCGGCCGCGACATCTTCCCGCCGGAGGCCCCCTGATGATACCCTCCATGAGCCGACGCCAGTTCCTTGGCAGCGCCGTCCGCACCGCCTCTCTGGCCGCGCCCCTGATCGTCCCGGCGACAGCCCTGGGCCGTGCCGGCCGCATCGCGCCGGGCGAGCGCATCGCCATGGGTTGCATCGGGGTGGGGACCATGGGCTTTGGCGACATGAACGCGTTCCTGAGTATCCCCGAGGTGCAGGTGGTAGCGGTCTGCGATGTGAAGCGCGCCATGCGGGAACGCGCCAAGCAGGCCGTCGACGCGCACTACGGCAGCCCGTCCTGCGCCACCTGCAACGACTTCCGCGAGCTGCTGGCCCGGGATGATATCGATGCCGTCTGCATTGCCACCCTCGACTCGTGGCACGTGCTGCACGCCCTGGCTGCCGTGCGTGCCGGCAAGGATGTATACCTCGAGAAACCCCTGGGCATGGGCCTCCACGAGATCAGGGTCCTGCGCGACGCCGTGCACCGCTACGGCCGGGTGTTTCAGTTCGGCACGCAGCAGCGTTCCAGCCAGGAGTTTCGCCACGCCTGCGAGATTGCCCGTAACGGTCGCCTCGGCAAGGTCCACGCCATCCAGGTCGGCGTGCACGCCGGCGCCAACGAACGCTCAGGCCTGAGGACGTATGCGGCGGAGCCGGTCCCCGAGGGTCTCGACTACGACCTCTGGCTGGGGCCGGCGCCCTGGGCCCCGTACACCACCGCACGGCTGACCTACCCGCACTGGTTCCACATCAGCGACTACTCGTTGGGCTACGTCTCGGGCTGGGGCATCCATCACATCGACATCGCCCAGTGGGGGAACGGCACCGAGCTCACCGGACCGGTCGAGGTCGAGGGCTCGGCGCGCTTCCCGGCCGACGACGCCCTGTGCGACAACCCCGTGGGCTGGGAGACGCGGATGCACTACGCCAACGGCGTCGAGCTGGTGTTCACCGGCGAGGGGCCGGGGGTTGCCGGCGTCCGGCAGGGGATCACCTTCCGGGGACCGGACGGCTGGGTCTGGGTCAACCGGGGGGCCATCGAGGCCGAGCCCGCGTCACTGCTCAAAGAGCGCTTCGGCCCAGAGGAGGTCCACCTGCCGGTCAGCACCTTCCACCAGGCCAACTTCATCGAGTGCGTGCGCTCGCGCCAACCGACCATCGCCAACATCGACGTCGCGGTGCGCTCGGACACCGTCTGCCAGCTTGCCTGGTGCGCTTTCCAGCTCCAACGCCGGTTGCGCTGGGACCCCGAGGCCGAGGTGTTCGTCGGGGATGCGGACGCCAACCGCCGGATGACGCGGCCGCTGCGACCGCCTGGCGGCTGTAGCGGCTGGCGGGTGCCGGGCCCAATCCGGGCCGGGGCACGGGCCCGGCGCTGGCTGGGCGGAAGGCTGATCGGAAGCCACCCAGGCGGACCCTCCTTCACTGGCCGTCGTCGGCCAGTGAAGGAAGCTCCGATGAACGGGAGACTCACGGCTTCGCCGCAGCGCTCCCGTTGGGGTCTACGTAAGCTCCGCGCCCGCGGCATGCGCGCCGACGGTCCCTGGAGGCCGGGATCTCCGCATCCCGGCACCGCGGCATGCGGAGATGCCGCGCGCCACCGGCGGCCGAGGGCAGGGCATGAGTGGCGTCGCGGGGCTGCGGCCTGGCCTGCGCCCTCCGCTTCCCACTGCTACTCCTGGCGAGAGCGCAGGATGGCACCCGCGCCGAGGAGCAGGCAGACCAGACCGACCAGCCCAGGGCGGGACCACAAGCGACGCCGCCGCACCGCCGCGCCGTCGGCCAGCCGGTCCCTCAGCGCCTGGGCCAGCGCCGCCGGCCCGTCCGGGCCGAAGCAGGCCCCGCCGCTGGTGACCGCCACGGCCTCGACCACATCGGGACGCGCCGGCACGGCGGCGGACTCCGCTGCCCTGGGGGTTGCCGGTGGGCCCCGAGGCGTTGCCGGAAGCCCCTGGCCACCACGGCGGCGTCGACCGTCTGCGCCGGGCGCGTAACGGCGGTACTCCGCGAACTCGGAGCCGGCGCCGCGGTGCAGGCCGCGGTGGATGCCCGTGAACCCGCCTTCCATGGGCAACCTCGAGCGTAGGGGGATAACGGGCGAAGCGCCGGACCCGGTCCAGGTCAGGGACGACACGGCTCGGGACGGGGATGGGCATGCAGGGCGTCCTGGAGTGTGGCGCCGAATGTAGGGGTACGGACACGGGCGGTCAAAGCGCTCTGTGGGGCGCCGCCGCCGGGTTGCGGAGAACCCGCCCTCCAGGCGCCTCATGTGCCCGCCTCCCTGGAGAGCGGCATCTCCGCATGCCGCCGCCGGGTTGCGGAGGACCCGGCCTCCAGACGGCGGACGCACGACCCGGGTCTAGCGCCTGAGGCGGGCGCGGCCGGCCTCAGCGACGTACCAGGTGCAGTTGCCGGTTCCCCGCCACATGACCCAGGGGTCGTCGCCCTGCTTGCGCACCGAGAGGTTGAGGGCGAGTCGGAGGTCGGGCTTGGGCGAGAGGCCCAGCGAGGCGAAGGGCAGGCGCATCTCGGCGACCCAGCGCCCGGCCTGGGGGACGGTGGCCGCATAGCGCGCGCCCTCAGCGGCCTTGGCGACCACCTCCCGCGGCGCACCGGCTTCATCGCTGGCGAGGAAGGTGCCATCCGCAAAGCCGCGCAGTACGAGAATGGGCGCCTTCGCTCCGAGCGCCAGGTTGCTGAGGGCCACCTCAACCGCGTCGTTCATGCCCCAGACGGCGTCGCGCTGCATGGGGAGGTCGGTCCGCACGGCGTTGTCGAAGGCGATGTAGAGGGCCTCCTCGTCCCAGGCCAGCCAGGCCCTGGATGGCGTGGCCACCTTGTCCCCCTCGACCCCTTCCTGCAGGACGAGGCCCCGGGCGGGGTCCAGGCCGAACCATTCCTCGGGCGTGAGGGTCCCGTCCACCGCGATGGCTCCCGCCAGGTGCGGGATGGCGAGCTCCGGCGGCGGGCCGGCCTGGCGCGGCGGTTTCGGCTTCGCGGCCGGCGGCAGGGGATCTCGGCGGAGGACCGAGCGGACCGGCCACGAAGCCCGGTCCGGGCTGGCATAGACGCCGATCTGCTCGCAGGGGATATCCTGGAAACCGAGTTGCCGGGCCGGCGAGTCTGGGCGGAGTCGGAAGGACGCCGGCGGCTTGCCGGCAAAGAGCGGGTCGGCGTCGGTCAGGTTGTCCTCGAACTTCACCAGCGGCGTGGCCCTGGCTTCCGTCCAGCCCCAGGGACCGCCCCAGCAGACGTTGCGGGCCACGACATTGCCCTTGGGTGCCAGGGGCTCGTCCTCGAGGATGCCCAGCAACTCGGGGTAGCGTGTCGACCAGGGCGGCTGCGTGTAGTTCAGATCGTGTAACTCCTGGGTGGCGAAGGTGCCGACGCCCTTGGCCCAGCCCAGACCCCGGGCGTCGATGCTGAAGGCCTTGCCGCAGTTCACGAAGAGGTTGTTGGTGATGGGGTTATCGCGACCGCCGCCGATGAGGATGGCCGTGGCCACGTCATAGAAGATGTTGCTGGAGATGTCGGCGGAGGAGAAGCAGTCGTCCAGGTAGACCCCCAGACAGCCCTTGCCCAGGAAGCCGTGGATGTTGTGCAGGTAGTTGAAGCGGATTCGGTGCCCGCGCATGGACCAGGTCTCGTCCGGCGGCGAGGTGTAGATGGCCCCCGCGTCGTTGGATTGGAAGACGCTGCTGTGGATCTCGTTGTACTCGATGGTCATGTCGTTGTCGGCGAAGCCGATGGCGATGTGGGGGACGTTGTCGATGAGGTTGTGGGTCGCGCGGTTGCCGACGCCGCGCAGGGCGATGGCCTGCTGGTAGACGGGGTCCCAGCGCGAGGTGTGGTGGATGTGGTTATTCTCGGCGTAATGCCCTGCTGCCGTGAGGTTTTTGCGGTCGCCTCCCTCGAGGTGGATGCCGCCCTGGCCGGTCTGGTAGAGGTCGCAGCCGACCACCCCATGGCGGGCGCCGCCATAGACCTTCACGGCCCAGTTGCCCAGGTTGCGGAACGTACACGCGACGACGCGCACGTCGCTGCCGCCGCGGACAGTGACCGCGTTACCGCGAGCCGCCTCGACCAGCAGGCCGCGGAGGGAGATGTGGCTGGCCTCGGTGAACCGCAGCGGGTCGCGCACGACCGACACCACGGTGGACCCCGACGACAATGCCCCGGGCGGCCAGAAGTAGAGGATGCCCGCCTCCCGATCGAGGTACCACTCGCCGGGGGTATCGAGCTCCGGCAGGACGTTCTCGGCGTAGAACCACTGGCCACGGCGCAGGTGGTACTCGCGGCCGGCCTTCGCCGCCAGACTGAGGGTACCCTCCGCGGAGTCGACGCCGCCCAGGGGGATGCGCTCGTCAGCCCAGTCCCAGACCCAGAAGCCGTGCAGCCAGACGCCCTTCTCTCCGGCCCACGCCCGGGGCCGGGGGTCGGCACAGCGGAAACGGCCCTCCGTGGTATGGGCCTCTGCCGCCTTGGTGGACCCGTCAGCCGCCAGCACCTCGTCCAGGTGCAGGTAGCCGTTGTTGGGGTAGCGCGCCAGGGTCATGGGCTGGTCGTCGAAGAAGAGCTCCAGGCCGGGATCGGACTGGTAGGACTGCGGCCGGTTGATGCCCTCCAGGTCAGCGATTCCCAGGGCTTTGAGGTCAGCCTGGCGGACCGGTTTGCGGGCTGCGGCAGGCAGACGCTCCAGGACCGCCGGGTCCGTGACGCGCTGCCAGCCCGTCACCCGGCGGCCGCCGACGAGGCGGACGTCGTCTCCAGGGCAGGCCCGGTACTCGATGGGGCTCGCGGCCGTCCCGGAGTCCTCAGGGCCGAACTCCACCGGGCGCGCCAGCTCGTAGGTCCCCCGGCGCAGGAGGACCGTGACCCCGCCCTGCGGCAGGGGGCCGCCGCGCTTCAGGGCCCGGATGGCGTCGCGGGCGCCCTCGAGCGTGGCGAGGGGCCTGGACTCGGTGCCGGGGTTGGCATCGCTGCCGTCCGGGGCGACGTGGAACGTGGTCGTGCCCGTTGCCGGTGTGGGCCCGGAGTCGTTCGCGCCCGGCCTGGTGGTCACACAGGCAGGCATTCCCATGGCCAGGGCCAGCAGGGCGGCGTCTCGTGCGGTCATTGCGGTCTCCTCGCTCTCAGCCACCCAGGTCAGTATAGCCCGGGATACGGGTGTCGGGCCAGGCATGGTCCTGGATCAGCAGCAGGGCGTCCGGATCCACGGGCAATGCCTGGCGGGGGAACTCCTGCCACTGGCCATCGGCGGTGATGCCGCCGGTCTCGCCGCCGTCCCGCAGGTGGGCCACCAAGGCGCCTCGCATCCGGTTCAGGGCCTCCCGGCACAGGGGCAGGCCGGCGCGGCTACGGGTCTCGAGCGGGTCGGTGATCCGGTCGAAGAGGAACTCCCGGTGGTCCGGGGCGCTGTAGACGTACTTCCAGCGCCGGCTGACGGCCATATAGGTCGAGAGGGCCGCCCGGCTGGCGGGGTCCTGGTGGAGCAGGTGTCCCTGGGGCTTGAAGGGCACGAAGGCGTGCTGTGAGAAGACCATCTCGCGCGGCGCGGCGCCCGTGGCGAGGTCCGCCAGGTCACAGCCGTCCAGGGGATGGGAATCGACCCGTGCGCCGGTGGCGCCGCAGACGGTCGCGGCGAGGTCCACCAGGCTGGCGGGCGTGTCGCAGACCTGTCCTGTCGCAAACCGTCCCGGCAGCCGCGCCAGCATGGGGATGCGGGCGCAGGCGTCGTGCATCGAGCGCTTGCCGAAGCAGTGATAGTCGCCGAGCAGCTCGCCATGGTCGGCGGTGAACAGGACCAGGGTGTGGTCGAGCTGGCCGGTCTCCTGCAGCGCGTCCAGGAGGCGCCCGACCTGGTAGTCGATGAAGGAGATGGTGGCGTAGTAGTAGGCCTTCTGGCAGCGCAGGAGGTTCTGGTCAATGCCCTGGTCGCGGTACTTGTAGCGGTTCTGGAAACGGTTGACGAAGGTCTGCAGGGCTTCGTGGTCGGCGGGCACGTTCGGCAGCGGCATCAGCGGCGCGCGGTACAGCTTGTGCCACGGATTCGGCGGCGCAAAGGGCGGGTGCGGATGGATGAAACTGGCGAACAGGAACCAGGGCCGCCGGCCGCCGGCATTCCCGCGCACAAAGGCAAGGGACCGGTCGCCAATCCACTGGGTGGGGTGGAGGTGTGCCGGGTACTGGCTGGGCTGGGGCACGTAGTACATCTCGCCGCGGATCCCATGGGGATCGCAGACGTGTCGGAAACCATGGGCGTGCAGGTACCTAAGATAGTCATCCTTCTCCGGGTCGCGGATCAGCTCCTCCTGGTGTTCCCGGCTCTCGAAGCCGCGGAGGGCATAGCCGTCCGGGGTGAAGTGGCACTTGCCGATGCCGTGGGTGCGGTAGCCGGCGGCGGTGAGGGCCGCCATGAACGTCTGGCGGCCGTCGGTGGGCATCTGCGTGTTCTCGTAGCAACCCGTGTGCAGAGGGTACTGCCCGTGGATGAGGCTACAGCGCGCCGAGACGCACACGGGCGACGGCGAGAAGGCGTTGGTGAAGGCCACCCCTGAGCGGCACAGGCGGTCGAGGGCCGGCGTGCGAATCACCGGGTTGCCCAGGGTGCCAATGGTGTCGCCACGCTGCTGGTCGGTGAAGACCAGAAGGACGTTTGGACGGGAGTCGCTGGACATGGGATGGTGGCCTCCGCCGGACCGGGTTTGCCGCGATACGGTAGTGCAGCCCCGGCCGGCCGTCCAACCAGGACAGCGAGCTCAACCTGCACGACGCCCTGGCCGCCGGGCTCTCCTTCGACCTCGACTTCGCCCGGGACCTCGTCAGCGACCAGGTGATCGCCAGTGCCGGAAGCGTCGGCGTCTTCATGCGCGACTCGCGGGAGAACAGGTTCTCCAGCCTGCTGATCCGGGACCGCCACGACCACGGCATCTTCCTGGCCCAGGTGGATACGGACACGAGCACCGCCGCCGTGCGCAACCTGTTCACGGGCTGCATCATCAGCGCCCTCGCCTGCGGCGGCCGCTCCGCACGGGCTTGGCCCGTGTCGGCTGGGCCGCCGGCGGCGCGCCGTCGTCCCATCGGTCCCATGCTTCCTATGCGTCTCATCAGTCCCCGGTGCCAACGGCGCGCCGCCGGGCCTGGGAAATGGGAGGTATGGGGAGGATGGGAAGGATAGGGATGATGGGACCGCCGGCAGGGCCAGGCCGTCGCACGACTGCGGACGCCGCCCGGCGCGGGGTCCCGGCAGCTTGCGGCCGCCGGGCGCGCCAGGTAGGTTAGGCCCGTAACCGTACAGCGATAGGTGCACCCGAACCGTGATTCCGCTCCACTCCATCTGTGTTCCGGCCTCGCCGCCGGTGGACGTCGGCGAACTGCGGCCGCTGATTGACCATCCCTACTTCCAGAGACTGCGGTACCGCAAGCAGTTAGGGGTGAACTTCCTGGTGTTTCCAGGGGCTGTTCACACGCGCTTTGAGCACGCTGTCGGGGCCCTGGGGCTGACCCAGCGCCTGTGCCGCATCCAGGGGCTTCCCGAGGAGGCCCGGCGGCTGGTGTGCACGTTCGCCCTGCTGCACGACATCGGCCATGGGCCGTTCTCCCACCAGATCGAGCCCATCATCGGCGGCGACCACCACGAACACGGCCTGCGTTGCCTCGACCCCCTGCGCGGGGAGTTGCGGCAGTGCGGTGCCCCGTTCGACGATCTGGCCGCCATGCTGCGGGGGACCCATCGCCTGGCACAGTGGGTGACCGACCGCAACCTGGGCACCGACAAGCTCGACTACCTCATGCGCGATGCCCTGCACATCGGCTTCACCGGCGCGCCGGACATCGAGAGGATCCAGGCCTATACGGTCCTGGACGGCGACCGCCTGGCCATCGAGGAGAAGTTCCTCGAGGAGGTCAAGCGCCTGCAGAAGTTCTACTCGTACCTGCACCAGCATGGCTACCTGAACAAGGCCGCGCTGTGCGCTCAGCGGGTCCTGCAACGGGCGGTCCAGGAGGAGCTGCGGGAGCGCCGGACGGCGAGTCGGGAGGCCCTCTGGGCGATGACGGATGACGAGCTGACGGGCTGGCTGCGTTCCGGGCAGAGCCCCGCCGCCCGGCGGCTCGAGGCGCGCCTGGCCGCGCGGCGGCTGCACCGGACCGTGCTGGCCATCCGGCCGGAGGGATACGGTTTCGTCGAGCGCTGTACCGGGAAGCCGATGGTGGTCCTGGAATGGCCTCGCGGGGCCCTGCGTCGGGTGGCGGACTACTGCACCGACTGCCAGGTGCTGTCGGAGCTCGAGGACCGCCTGGCTCGACGCTGCAACCTGGCGGCTGGCGACCTGTTGGTAGCGCCCATGCCTTACTTCCGCAAGCTGCTCCCGCAGGATGTGCGCATTGACTCGGCGGCGGGGGGGTTCGGCCTTTTCGAGAAAGACCGCGACCACGTGCACTCGCTGGAGGGCGACTACCTGCGGACGTTCGCCGTGCGGGTGGTGGCGGTGCCGGAGGAGCGCGAACGGGTGGCACGCCAGGCCGGGCGCCTGGCGGAGGTTATCCGAGAAGCGTGTGGATCAGACGCAGGCGCCGCAGGCGGATCCCCTGGATGAATTCCACCTCGGCCGCGACCAGTTCCGGCAGGCTGCTCTCCAGCGCCCGGCGCCGCGTGAGGAACCGCCTGGCCTCGGCCGCCACCGCGGCCAGGTCCCGCAGGATGCCTCTCGGGGCCACCTCGGCGAAGTGAACGGGCTCCAGGACCCGCCGCAGGTGGTCCTCGTGCATCAGCCGCATCAGGCTCCGATACCGTCGGAGGATCTCCATTTCGAGCAGCTCCTGCTGCCGGTAGCTGGCGTAGAACACCGCCAGGAAACGCACGACCCGCTCGCGCTGGCGGAGGGAGTCAAACCGCATCGTGGTCGCATCCAGTTCGCCTAGGGCGGTCTCGAACGCCTCCCGGTTGCCGAAGGTCAGTCTGCGGATGGTCTGCACGGGACTCAGCCCTTCGCGCAGGTCCCTCAGAAAGGCCTGGCGGACTGCTTCTTCTGCCATGGTCGCCAGCTTTGCCTCCCATTGCTGGCGGCCGTTGCCGACCAGCCCGAAGAAGGCCACGGCGAAGGTATTGGCGCCATCGGGGACATCCAGGATCCGGTCGGCGGTCAGCATCACGGGGGTGAAAAGGCCCTCGACGCGCAGGATCTCGCGCACGATGGCGCCGCTGCGCCAGGGCTCGGCACCCTCGGTCTCGGTGGAACGGCTCAGACTGACGAAGCGCAGGATGGATTCGCCCACCTCCATCAGCGCGGCCCGAAGCCACCCCAACAGGCTCTGGTCATCGGTGCGCCGGGTCTGCGCCAGCACGTGCAGCCGTGACAGAACGGCACTGCGGACCGGGCCGCCCCGCATCCAGGCGTTCAGGGCGTGCTGGCACAGCATCCGGTCCGCGCGCCGGACCACGTGGGGCCACTGCTGCTGCAGGTTCTCGTCGGCGCTCCAGGACTCGGCCCAGGCCAGGGCGGCCCGCGGCAGGGTCGCCTGAGTCAGCCAGGCGTTGATGAGGTCCCGCACGACGTCGGGGTCCAGGTCGCCGCGGCGTTCCTCGAGCCAGGCGAGCTGCCAGCGCAAGGCCCTGCCGGCGTCCGCCCGCAGCAGGACCACAAAGGCATACTCCACCACCGTGCCGACGAGTTCATTGCGCCGTCGGCAGGCGTCCACGGCCCTGGCGAGGTCGCGTGGCAGGTCCGTGCCGCAGAGGACTTTGCACCACTCCAGGGGAGTGTAGAGCTCGCGGGGGACAAGGGCCACGGACTGGCTCGCCTCGGTGGCTTTCGGGGGCTCCTTCTGGACCTCGCCTCGCTCGGCCAACAGGCGGGCCGAGTGGTTGACGTAGTCGAAGTACTCGGCCAGGGTCTGGGCCGCGACCCGTTTGGGGGCGCTGTCGAGGTAACCGTCCACGATGTGGCCGACACTGGCCGCGATCTCGTCGAAGTGGGCGCCGGTGGTCAGACCGGCCAACGTGTAGAGCTCCTCCAGTTCCGTCACCCCCATATCGGGGTTGAGCAGAAGGAGCCCTTCCAGCCGTTTGCGCAACGCCTCGAATGCCTGCTGGGCTTCCATGGCTCTCCGCGGTGCGGGCCGACCGGGCCGACACCGCACGCCAATCTAAGCCCGGATCGGCCAGTTGCACGGAGGCACTCGGCCTCACGGCAGCGGCGTGACGGTGATCCGCAGCTCGACGTTCAAGGCGGTCCCCGCCGCCACCTTGCCGCCGAGGGGGTAACCGGCCAGGAGGTATTCCGGCGTGTTCCACTGGCGGTGGTCCACCAGGCCGAGGGGGACCGTGCTCTCGATGGCGATGCGCGTCTTGGCCACGGTGATGGTCACCTTCGCCGCTGCCGGCAGCAACTGGCTCTCGCCCAGCTCCTTCGGGAGGGTGATGGCGTGCCCTTCGGCCTCGGCCACGGCCCCTGCGTACTGCCGCACCGGGAAGGCGACGTAGTGGCGCCACAGGCGCAGGTCGAGGTCGTTGGGGATGGCGAACTCGAAGCGGAGTGTCAGCGCGTTGGCGGCGGTGAGCGTGCAGGTCTCGGTATACTCGATCCGCCGGTCGGACTCCTGCAGCGTCCCGCGGCACCGGACCCGGGCCTCGGTGGCGCTGGCGGCGACCTCGGCGGCCTCGTGCCGGGCCACATGGTACGGGCGCATGGGGTGGTTGTAGATGCCGGGCCAACCGCCGGTCAGGAGGGGCTCGCCCTGGAGGAGGACGTGGCGGAGTTCCCCGCTGGCGTCAAGGCGCACCTCCAGGCCGGCCGGCGAGCGGGCGACGAGGGTCCCATCATCGAGGCGGACGGCGGTTGGGCTGGCCGGGGGCTCCCGCAGCAACTGCGGCGGTGGCTCGTCGCCGGGAGTCGGTGCGGCCTCCGTAGGCAGGAGGATGCGGCCGTCACAACGGGCCACGGTGAAGCGCTGCCCGACGCGGCCGGTGCTGACGTCCATGGCCCGCTGCCGCAACTCGACCACCCCGTCGTAGGCGGTCCCGTTCACCAGCACCAACCCGCCGTCGAAGGAGCGTTGCCAGAGGCCATCGGCCCGGCGTTCGGCAGGGCCCTTCGCGAAACCCAGCGGCGCGTCATACTCCGGGTACCACCACCAGTTGCCGCGGGACAGCCCGTTCCCGCCATCGTAGCCGAAGTAACCGTCGCCCAGGAGCGTAGTGGTCAGCCCGAAGCGCAGCATCTGCGGATCGGCGGTCCGGGCTTTCTCCACCAGCGCCAAACGCTCCTCGTGCGTGCGCTTGGCGTTGCCCCAGGGGTCCTCGATGGTCGTGCGTGGATGGCATACCAGCATGGTCACCAACGGCTTGCGGCTCTCGCGGCACCAGCGCAGGTAGCGTTCCAGGTAGTCTTCGAAGGCGACCTTGCCTTCGGCCACGCGGTTCAGTTCGTCCTCCGCCAGGCACCCATTGAGGCTCTCGAACCCGCGGCTCGGCAGGTTCCAGTCGTTGATCATCACGACCGCCTTGCCCTCGCGCCGTTGCGCCGTCCGCGGCACCAGCCAGTCGTCGGGGCCCCAGCAGTCGTAGAAGACACCGTCGAACAGGGGCCGCGCCAGGATCTCGTCGCGCGTTTTGGCCAGGTTGAACTGCAACACCTCGGGCAGGGCGGTGTTGATGCGGTAGTACCCCGGCCAGCCACTCCAGCGCTCGCCGTTGCGCCGATCCCACCAGTGGGCGGGGAGCGCGGGGTTGTCCGGGCCCTCCACCACATCCACATAGGGGAGGTAGAGACACTGCGGGTTGACCTCGCGCAGACGGGCCAGGTTCTCCTCCACCCGGGCCAGCGCCTTCGGCCAGCGCGGGTTGTCCCAGTCGTAGTGCAGGTCGTAGCCGCCCCCGATGATCAGGTCCAGCTTGGACCACCACTCCGAGCCCTGCTCCCAGGTCTTCCAGGACAGCCCGGCGCCATAGCAGGTACCAATCCGGGGGAAGGACGGGTTCACCGTCGCCGGGTCGCGCGGCTCCGCCGCGCCGCAGAGGGCGGCCATGGTCAGGACCCCGAAGCCAGTGGTGCACCGCATGGTCTCGTCTCCGCTTGCCGGCCGCGGTGGGTCCCCGCCCTCACCGACCGAGCGCCGGCCCTTCCGAAGTATACTACGGTTCCGGCGAGGGGCTCGCGATGCACCCCCCGCGCCGGGCACCCCGGGAAGCCAACCGGATGGGCGACGATGGCCAGGCGCACGATAGCGCGGCGCTGGCCGTGGCGGCGGCCGCGGGTGCACAGTAACGGCTCCAAGGGGACGCTGCCCATGCTGCACCCGATCCTCGACGCCATCGCCAGGGAGTTCGACCCGGGCCTGTGCCTGCGGGACATCCGCAACCACTGGGCCTGTCGGTGCACGGTCCCCGGGGCCGGCATGCGGCGGGCGGCCGAGCTGCTCTGCGAACGCTACCGTACGAACGGTGCTGCGGAAGCGCGCCTCCACCCCTACCCGGCGGACGACCGGACCGAATGGCTCGATGGCCGGCGCAACCCGCTGGAGTGGCGCCCGCGGGCGGCGGAACTGAGCATCGCCGCGCCAGCCGCCGCGGCCGGCCTGGTCTTTGGCGCCTACCTCTACCTGCTGGCCGAGGCCGGGGCAATGGTCTGGAAGGCGAGGTAGGGCGGATCTGACCGATCTGACCGACCTGACCGCTCTGACAGATCCGGCAGATCCGGCAGATCCGGCACCTGCAGGCCCCCGGGCGACCTGGGAGGGGAGTGCCGGGGAGCGGCTCGCGGCTCAGGCCACCAGACCCCGCAGGGCCTGCCCTGCCTGCCTCAGCGCGGCGGACCATAGGCCGCCTGGCGCATCTCGCGCATCCGCACGAGCGTCTGCTCCAAGGTGACGGCAGCGGGTCGGAGCGAGTCCGGGAAGAGTGTCCTGAGGCCGGCACAGACCTCCTCCACGTGGGCCAGGTACAGGTCTGCCAGGAAGCGCGAGTGGGGGGTATCGAGGAGGCCGGAGAAGCGCTGCAGGGCGGGGTTGAAGGCCGTGCCCTGGCCATAGACGAGCATGCCGGGGAAGAGCTCCACGAGGTCCCTGAGCAGGCGCTGCTGTTCCGGGGTGCTGCCGACCCGGAGGATGGCCTGGCCGATGGCGCGGGCCGGGTCGTAGTCGTGGGGGTTGTAGGCGTAGTCCAGGCAGGTCAGCAGGGGGAGGCGGTTGAGGCCGCTCTCGGTCTTCATGGGGTTGGACATGTAGCCATGGCAGACCTCCCCCAGGTCCGGGTCGCGGCCGGTGACGGGACCGAGGTGAAGGGTGGGGTTGCCGTCGTTGACGGGGTAGTTGTCCCAGAGGATCAGCCGGTGCCCGCAGCGTTCGCGATAGCGCTCGGCGGCGCCGCGGGTGATGCGGGGGGTGACGACCGCGTCACCGGTCCAGAACAGGTAGACCTCGGGGTGGAGGTCCCTGGCGAGGGTCTCCAGGTAGGGCGCGGCCGTGCCGGAGCCATCACCCCAGTAGCAGGTCGGGCAGAAGATCAGGTTCGCCCGGGCATCGGCGGCCCGCAGCCGGCTGAAGACGGCGTTGACGACGTTGGCCTGGCCGCTGGCATCGATGCCCTGGCTGATGTCATCGAGGCAGATCGAGAACCAGGTCATGCCCGCGGCCTGGAACTGGGCGTAGTGTTGCCACAGGGCCTCGAGGTCCTCGGGCTTGCCGTAGGCCAGGGGGCGGCTGCTGGCGAGGTTGGGGTTCAGGCTCAGGCAGAGGTCGACCTTGCGCTCCTGGCAGGCCCTCAGCAACTCGATGTAGGCCTGGCGCTTCGGCTCCGGCAAGGGCAGCCACCAGGCATTCTGTTCCGGCCACTCGGGATAGCCCTCCAGGTTCCACATCGAGCCGTAGCAGATCATCAGGAAGTTGCCGCCGGCGGCGGCCAGGGCGGGCAGTTCGGCCTGGTACTGCTCGGGCCGCCAGAGCCAGCCCTTGGTACCGCGGAGGGCAAAGCCTGGCTGGCGGCCTTCGGCAAGCGGCGTCGGCAGGGGTAGCAGCGCAGGGGGCAGGTCCACGTGGAAGTCCTGCTCGAGCCGGGGCCGCGCCTCCGGCGGCGTGTTCGCGGTGCCGACCACGCCGCGCGCCACCATGAACCAGGGCGGCTGGCCCAGGGACCCCTGCTCCTCGAGGCAGGCGATGCCCAGCTCGTTCTCCCCCACCCGCAGACAGCCTGTGGGGATGCCGTAGCGCTCCCAGCGGAAGGCCGCCGGCGGGAAACGGTTGGGGCCGCTGAACAGGGCCTGGCCGTTGAGGGTGATCGCCACGGCGCACTGGCCGCCGGTGTCCTGGTTGCAGGCGCGGAGATGCAGGGAGAGGGCCACCTCGGGAACAGCGGCCAACGTGAAGCGTGCGGCCATGGTCGCGAAGGCCCCCGTGGGCTTCGCATAGACGTAGTTGGCGTGGCGCTCGCCGTACTGGGTCGACCCGAACTGGCTCTGGGCGCCGCCAGCGAAGTCGGTGCCCTCGAGGTCGACGAGGACCCCGGTCGAGTCCTGGGCTGCCCCGAACGGAGCCAGGGCCAGCGTGAGCAGGGCAGCCGCGCCGGCCAGCCGCAGCCGCCTTGGGCGACGTCTTGTCATCGGGGTCCCTTTCCTCAGACGGCCCCCGCTACCTCGGGCGGCATCCGCCCCCGTCGGCGCCGGGGAGCGGCGAGAGGGCGGCCCCGTCCGATCCGCCCGATCTGGCCGATCCGTCCGATCTGACCGGTCCGCCCGCTGCAGACCCCCCGGCGCCTCACTCGTCCAGGGCGAACCAGCGTGTCTCGCCGCGCTTCATGCTGACCTCCAGGCGGTCGGTACGCTCGGCCAGCACCTGCCCGGTGGTGAGGTCCGTCACCCGTGCCGGGCGCGGGAGGCGCAGCGTCTTGGTTCCAGGGAATATCGCGTGGATCGTCAGGAAACGGTCGCTGGCGTAGACCGCATCGCCGGCCTCGGCAGCGCACCAGCAGCCGGCGGCCTCGGCCAGGTTGTGCAGGAAGGCGTCGGTGAGGCCGGGCACACCGATGAAGACCGAGCGCCATGAGCCCAGGTCCCGGACGGCGGCGGCCGTCTGCTCGGTCCCGCGGTAACGGGCGATGGCCGTAGCCTGGGGGTCGGTCACGGCGAAACAGGGGGCGTCGGTCGGCCACGAGCAGGTCCCAAGGTAGCCATCGAGGCCGCGCAGGAGTGGGTGCTCGACGCCGAGGGCTTCCAGCGCCGGCTCGCCGACGCCCTGCGCCTGCGCGACCCGGATGCCGGTCAGGTCCGAGATGGCCTGGGCGGCATCGCCGGCGCCCACGGCTCCGGGCGCGTGCAGGAAGACGAGCGTCCGCCCGTCGCGTTTGAGCCGTTCCAGCGCCTGCCGCTCGGCGGCATCCAGGCGGTAGGAGTTCAGGAAGAGATAGGCACGGTGTCCGGGCAGGCGCGGGTCGGCGAGGTCCGACTGCAGGTAGAGGCGGTAGGGGACGCCGCTGGTGTTGAGCTGATGGATCTGGTCGAGGATGCCCTGGACGCGGGCCAGGCCCTGGGCCTTCGGGGTGACCCAGTGGTTGCTGTCCTCGCTGACCACCACCGCCAGGTCGGCGCTCGGGGCACGGTCGCTCACCAACTCGCGGTTGAAGGCCCGCAGGGCCTCGGCAATGCCCGCCATGATGCCGGGGTCATGGAACCAGCCGCCGCTCATGTCGTACCACCAGGTACCCAGGCCGAAGGCCAGCATCATGCCGCACTCGCGCCGCACCATGGCGTTGTGGATCTCGGCGGTCTCGGCGCGGCCCCACGCGAAGTTCTCCGCGGGCCCGTCCGGCGACGACCTAAAAGAGCGCCAGTCCTGCTCTGTGAGGTAGACCTTGCCGTGCAGGAGGGTGGAGCCGAACACGGACCGTACGGCGCCGGGGTAGCCCGGGAGACGGATGCTGTAGGCAGCGGGCCCGCTGAGGTAGTCCATGGCAGGGCTCTGCAGATGGAGTCGGAGAGCAATGTGGCTGTTTGAGTTACAGGTGATGTCCTCGTAATAGGTGCCGCAGAGGATGGGGCGGGGGGTAGCTTCCTTGAGCGCGGCCGCGAGGCCGTCGACGGTCTCGGCAACGCCTTCGCTGTGGAAGCGGGAGAAGTCGGCGATGTCGCCCTGGGTGGCGGGGTCGAGCAGGAAGCCCTCGGCCAGCATGCGTTCGCCGCTGGGCGGCCGGGCGGTGCCGAAGGTCACCTGGGGCTGGTTCCAGGCCTGCCGGAGCGCCTGACCGTCCCCCGCATAGCGGCGCGTGAGCCACTCGCGGAAACTGGCGATGGCGCCGGGGGAGTAGTCGGCGAGGTGGATCGGGCCTTCCCCGAGCCCTTCCCAGTGGAACCACTGTCCATCGTTATAGCCGCAGAGGTGGTAGCCGATGACCGCCTTGCCAGGCTCACTGCTCTCGACATGCCGGACCAGCTCCCGGAGGGCCGCGGCGGTGTCCTGCCGCAGTTTGAGGGAGACAATGGACGGGCCGAAGCGCTCGCCAGGCTTCGGGTCATTGCCCCAGCGCTTCGGGTGCATGTCGACGATGGCCTTCAGGCCGTTCTGGTCGCGGGTCACCTCGTCCGGGTTGTCGGCACCCCAGGAGCGGTACGCGTCGCAGCCCATATAGAAGAGGACGTACGCCTGCGGGTCCACGCGCAGGGCGCGCCAGAGCAACTCGTCGACGCCGCTGAAGTCGTACTGTCCGGGCCCCAGCCATGGCCCCCGACCCGGGTAGACGTCGCGCCCCAGAATCAGCGGCACCAGGAACACGCGCACGCCGGCATCACGGAAGTCCGCGACCTGGGCGCCTGCCTCCCAGTTGAACGGCGGTCCGACGTAGAACGCCCAGGGCAGCGCCCGGCCGTCGACCACCAGACGGGGCCGGCCACCGCGCACCTCGACCTTGGCCGTGGCCCGGGGCCGCTGCCGCACGATCGCCTGCGCCGGCGCCAGCTCCGGAAGCGGCTCGGGCACGGCCGGCTCGTAGCGCGGCGCGGGCGCCTCCCCAGCCAGGCTGACACGGACATCGTCCCAGCATACATCCGATGGGGTGAAGGCCTGGATGCAGTGGATCCGCAGACGGTCGTTGCCCGGCCGGACCGGCACCTGGACCACCACCTGCCGCCACTCGCCGCCGACCAGCGGTTCGGTCGTCGAGCCGAAGGTGTTGGGCAACTGCCCGTCAGCGCTTCCGGCAGGGAACTGGTTGACCATGAAGTAGACGCCGCGGCGCACATGGCGACGTGGGTAGACCCAGGCGGTCACCTCGTAGACCTTGCCCGACTCCACGGGGACCATGCCGCTGCGCAGGTCGGCGTAGCCCACCACACCCAGCTTGGTCACGCGGAACGCGCGCCGGCCGCCGTGGACGGTCTCGGTCTCGACCTGCGAACTGCCCCGACCTGCCTCGCCCAGGGACCATGACCACGGCACCAGGCCGTCCGGGCCATCCTCGAAGCCGGCGTTCGGGACCGGCGCGTCCGCCCCTCGAGCCCACAGGGCGGCCGCGAGCGCCAGGGCGATCACGGCGGAACGGCGTGCCATGCTGGACCTCCGGAGCAATGGCCCTGGCGCACCAGGGCGGGCACATCCTTCCAGTGCCAACGCGCACAAATCCCTACCGACATCCCCGCGGCGACGGCTGGCAGATGCCACCGTGCGGCCTGGGCCCCGCCGGCTGGCCCGCTGGCACGGCCTGCGCTTGACGACGCAACCCCTGCACCGTTGAGGCAAGCTCCCGGCCAGGCCGGGAATGCCTGGAGCGCGGGTCCTCCGTAAGCCGCCGCCGGGATGCGGAGGTCCCGACCTCCAGGCCGCTGGGGGCTCTTGGCGGTTTGGGGCGGAGCTCTGCTGGCCCGGCGTACTCACGAGCACATCGCCTCGACGGAGCTTGTCCCCGTCGGGCGAAGACAGGGGGGGACCGAGAACCGTTCCACCGACCCGATCTTCGCCGGACCGCCACAGGGACGGTCGCGGGCGGAACTGAGCACAGCCTGAGCAGTCCAGGCTAGGCGAAGAGCGCCGCCACGCTGTCGGCAGCGGTCACGATCCGGCCGCCCTCGAAGGTGCTGACGAGCTGGCCGCTCTGCCACCGGCGCAGGCGGTAGAGCGTGGCGAACGGGAACGTCGGTGCCGCCGCGCCCTGGCCGCCGACGATCTCGCCACCCCGGCGGACGTTGTCGCGCATCCACGAGGGCAACCCGAGATGGTACGGATTGCGCCGCACCTCCTCGACGTGGAACGTGAGCGCCGCGATCAGGTCAGCCAGGTCCTGAGCGCCGATCTCGACCAGCAGGTTGGGAGTGTCCATGGGCGCCCAGAACTCGGTCTCGACCACGAAGCAGGTGAAGGCCGGGCCCAGCGTGGCCAGGGCGTCGAGCACCAGCAGGTTCGTGCCAATATGGCTGCTGTTGGCGTCACGGTCGTGCGGGACGAAGACCACGCGGGGCTGTTCCCTGGAGAGGATGGCGGCGATCTTGCGCACCGCCTCAGCCCAGTTGTCGGGAGCGGCCACCTTGCCCTTGGGGTTGATCTTCTCCAGGCCGCCTTCCTGCACCTGGATCAGGCCGAAGCCGAGGTAGTTGCAGGCGCCCTGCAACTCGGCGAAACGCGGGCCCTGGCGCTGCTTGTTGCTGCCCTGGGTCACGGCGACGTTGGTGACCTTCATGCCGCCGGTGCGCAGCAGGCGCAGCGCCAGGCCGCCGACGATGCACTCGTCGTCTGGGTGGGGGGAGAAGATCAGCGCCGTCGGTGCGCCGGCCGCCACGGCGAGCCGTGGACACGGCGCAAAGCCGCCCAGAGGGGCCCCCTGCGCTTCCCGAATCGCTTGGACCGATGCCTCCACAAACGAGAGATAGGGGTTCATTGCCGCTATCCTTCCGTCGTGACCGCCTCGCACGTGCCTGGCGGCCGCCAGCGACGCGACCACCAACGATACGACCAAGCATAGCCCGGAACCGGTGTCCTGCAACGGTCAGGGCTGTCTTGTCGGGGCTGTTCTGAGATTGCGCGTCGGCCCCCCCTCTGCTTGGACCGCCCGCGGCCTCGCGGGCAATGGCCGCGAGCCGCGGCCGCTCCACCTTCTGCTGAAGGCCACCGCCAGAGCGGAGATGCCCAAAAACGAAACAGCCCTGCTGTCTTCTCGGCCCTGCTTGCGTAGCGCCTGCCGCGGGCCGCCGGACGACCGCCCTGGGCATCGTGTGCAGGGCGTTGGCACCACCTGCACACCCACCGCAGAGCGTTGCCGGAGCGGTCTCGGGCGGTCGGGTCAGGCCGGCCCGGGTACCATGGGCACAAAACGCACCCAGATGTCCTTGGTCAGCTCGACCTCGTGGCCCGTGCGCCGCAGCAGCACCAGACGCTGCATACCGGTGCCGACGGGCAGGATCAGCCGCCCGCCAGCCGCCAACTGGTCCACCAGGGCCTGAGGAACTTCCGGCGCGGCACAGGCCGCCAGGATGCCGTCGAAGGGGGCTTCCTCGGGCCAGCCCAGATAGCCATCACTGACCCGCGCCGCCACCCTGCCATAGCCGCAGGCCAGCAGCGTCTCTCGAGCGTACTCGGCCAGGGACGCGATCCGCTCGATGGTGAACACCGCCGCCCCGAGTTCGGCCAGCACCGCCGCCTGGTAACCACATCCCGTGCCGACCTCCAGCACTCGCATGCCCGGCCGCACGTCGAGCCGCAGGCTCATGTGGGCCACGATGAATGGCTGCGAGATGGTCTGCCCATGCCCAATTGAGCAGGGATGGTCGCCATAGGCGTCTCCGCCGCGGTGCGAGGCCGGGATGAACCGGTGCCGCGGTACCGCCGCCATGGCCGCCAGGATGCGCTCATCGCAGATGCCATGTCGGCGCAGCGTCGCGAGCATCAGCTCCCGCTCAGTCGCCCACTCCGCGTCTGGCCGTTCGACCATGCGCCCGTCCCCCTCATTTCGCCGGCGGCACCTCGGCGCTGGTCAGGATCTCGCGGGTGGTGATGGTCGTACCGTTCACCGTCACCAGCAGGAAACCCAGCGCCGCGCCTTGGAAGTTCCAGGCACAGGACCGCAGGGTGATGCAACGGCTGCCACCGACGTCGTCCTCGCGCGTCGGGAGGTGCTGGTGACCGAAGAACGCCACCGTGGGCGCGGTCCTGGCGAAGAGCTCCTTCAGATAGCGCGAGTCATTGCGGCCCAGGTACATGTTGCGGTCGCCGCCGGCCGGGTCCGGAGGGATGTGAGCGAAGAGGACCTTGGCGGCTTCGGGGCGGGCCAGCTCCCCTTCGAGCCATTCGCACTGGCCTGCCGGCGCGATGTATTCGCTGCACAGATGCCCGACATGGTCCCCGCCACCCACGTCGCAGAGAGCGATGAAGCGCACGCCGTTGTGGGTGAAGGCGTAGTAGTCCGCGGGCTTCCCACTCGCCCGGAAGTCATTGGGAAAGAGCTTGCGCAGCAGGTCCCGCGCCTCCCGGTTCTCGTGGTTGCCGGGCACCACGTGCAACGGTATGGGGACCCGGTCGAGGCACTTCTGCAGCTCCGCCGGATGCAGGTCGCCGCAGACCAGGGCGAAATCAGGCTTGTCAGGGCCGGTGAGCTTGGCCATCGCCTCGAAACAGCGCAGGAAACGGTCCCCATGGGTACCATTGGCCTCGACCTCCCAGGAGGCCTTCTCGGCCAGGTGGGGATCGGTCAGCACGGCGAAGGAGAAGGGCCCCGGGGCTGAGGCGGGTTGGACGGCATCCTGGGCCCGGAGCCCAGAGGCCGCCAGGAACAGTGCCACCAGGCACGGCCAGGGAGCGAGCCGTCGTGACAGGGCCTTCGTGGTCCCCGTGACCATGAGTTCTGCTCCTGCTGACGTAGAAGGGCCTCTCCAGCGGACCCGGCGGTACGCCGGGCTGTCTCAGGCCGATTCCACGTCCGTCGTAGAGCATTGGCCGGTACCGCGCCCTGCGACCGCGCAGTCCCCGGTCATCCGGCTGGAGCGCCCACGGCCTCGTGGGCATGGCCGCGGGGGCGTTCGCCC
>Ga0172375_10002315_pt1 | contig 29834 bp, 25 predicted proteins | sample LakKiv1m_FD_114537 | JGI IMG/M metagenome (GOLD analysis project Ga0172375, IMG submission 114537) | Freshwater microbial communities from Kabuno Bay, South-Kivu, Congo - kab_092012_11.1m | ecosystem: Environmental > Aquatic > Freshwater > Lake | place: Democratic Republic of the Congo... | reverse complement strand
GCTGTCAAAAGTACAGAGCATAAGCTATAATATACCAGGGTTTAGTGGTGATGTTTTTCATTTTGGAACGATTGTAATACATACTTTCGTTGGTGATTTGGTGATACATCACGTTGAACACCCGGTAAAAATTTATAATAAATTACAAGATGCAGTAGATAATGTAGTTGAAAGTCGTGAGCTAGATGAAGAAATTAGTTAATAAAATACGAAATAGGCGAAAGAATCTTCCGCCGCCATCCCGCATAACCAGCGAAACAATTGAACAACACCGCGAACATGTTCTAGCTGGCGGACGAAAGTTCAAATACCCGCTGCAATACGCCAAACATAAACTGGTGTTCAACGCTATAATAATTGCTATAGCGGCTTTTATTATCGCGATTGTTGTTGGCTGGTGGCAGTTATATCCACAGCAAAATACTAGTGAATTTATGTATCGCGTGACGAAGGTCATACCGGTACCGGTCGCATATATTAACGGCCAGCCGGTACTTTACAGTGATTATTTAATGAAGTATCTTAGCTCGATTCGTTATCTTGAACGCAAAGAACAACTAAACACCAAGACAGACAGTGGAAAAAGGCAAGTAGAGTATATCAAACAGAAATCGATGCAATACGTAGTCGAAAACGCCTATGCCGAAAAGTTGGCCGGTCAGCTTGATGTATCCGTAAGTGGTGACGAGCTTGATAAGTATCTAAAAGAACTCAGACAGACCAGCGCGGGCGAAATTTCCGAAGCAACCAACGACGCTGTAATTATGGATTACTATGGCTGGGGCTCTTCTGAATATCGTTACATAATTAAAAAAGAGCTTCTAAGGCAAAAAGTCTCATATGTCTTGGATAAAAAGGCACAAAATGTAATTGACAAAGTCAAAGCCAATCTTGACGCGAAACCAAAGACTAGTTTTAAAGCTTTGACTGGTGCACTATTGAAACAATCGGATAGTGAACTATCGTATGGAGTTTCCGGCTGGGTCCCCAAAACCAATCAAGACGGAGGAATTGCCAGTGCTGCATCTGCGCTTAAAAAACAAGGAATATCCGGCATTATTAAATCTACTTTGGGCGACGGTTATTATATTGTCAGAATGCTTGATACGCGCGATGACCAAGTCAGGTATGAATATATTAAAGCTCCTTTGTCCGAATTCCAGGATTCTTTGGATAAGTTAATCGAAGACGGCAAAGTTAGCGAGCTAATCTCAATCCCTGACTCCAACGGTTAATGCTGCTAGAACAAGCCTTTAATCTAGTATACTTATAGGGATGAAGATATCAGATTATAATTATGATTTACCAGATTCTTTGATTGCAAATATGCCGCCTAACATGCGCGGAACCTCTAGGCTTTTGGTGTTAGATCGTCAAAGTGGTACGGTTTCTGATAAAAATTATTCTGATATATCTAAATACCTTAAACCTGGTGATGTTTTAGTGTTAAATAACACAAGAGTGATCAAGGCTCGTATAAGAGTAACAGATGAAAATGGTATAGAAAGAGAGTTTCTGATACTAGAAAAGCATGGTTATGACAACGACTGGTACAGTCATAGGGTGTTATATCGAGGAAAAATAAACGAAGGTGAAAGTCTGTATTTGAATAAAATTAAAATAGTGGTTGAAAAGGTTATGGGTGACGGGCTGGCTATTATTAAAAGTGATGTCGATTTGCTTAGTCTCACCGAAAAATACGGCGAGGTTCCTCTGCCACCGTATATGCACCGGAAAGCGACCCCCCTTGATATTACCCGTTATCAGACCGTGTGGGGAACGGAAAGGGGGTCTGTAGCTGCTCCTACAGCCAGTCTTAATATGACAGATGATATTTTGACAACATTGAAAGAAAAAAGTGTAGTTGTAGTATTTTTGACATTACATGTTGGTCTAGGAACGTTCTTGCCGATACGAACGGATAATATCGAGGATCATCATATGCATCAAGAGTACTTTCAAGTTCCCCTAAATACGGTTCGCGTAATTCAGAACGCAAAAAAGTCAGGTAGGCGAGTCATTGCGCTTGGGACAACCGTAGCTCGCACTTTGGAGTATTTATCTGAAAAATTAATGAATACACCAATCGATCTTGAGGGCGAAGCTGATATATTTATTTATCCAGGTTATCGGTTCAAGGTGATTGATGGTCTAGTGACGAACTTTCATGCGCCAAAAAGCACGGTATTAATGCTAACCGCTGCTTTTGTCGGTTGGGATAAGCTGTTACCGGCATATTGCTATGCAATCGAGCAGAAGTATCGTTTTCTTAGTTATGGCGATTCAATGTTGATTTTATAGATGATTTTACGGTACGCATGACGGCTCTTGTGCCAAGGCGAATGCCACGCTTTTTTACTGGAGTCGGGTAATACTCGTTGCTGTCAACTGCACGTGCTTTAATGCGATGCGCGTCGGATTCATTCAATCTTTTTTCCGCCTCATCTAAAAGTGGTAGTCTGACCGTTCTGATGTCTTCATTACTATCTTTTGCCAGATCGTACAAATGTAATGCTTCGTTAAAGTTTTTTTGTCCGGCTAGTTCACTCACTTCTTTACTCTCCTTAGCGGCATCACGGTAACCATCGGAAATATTTAGCCACACCTCGGCATCATCCAGTATTTTTTGACTAGATTCATTATTTTCTGTACCGCTGTCAGCTAGTTGATGGAGTGATTCGGCCATTTTGAAAGTTATAAAGGCTACTTTTTCGGGCTTTTCCCTGTCGGTTAATATTTCTGCCATTTCATACATACCGAAGGCTTCGCGATATTTGCCCAAGTCCTATAGTTGTTGGGCTTTAGACATAAATCCTTTGAAATCGTTATTATAAAGCTCTTCGTCTTTGACTAGCTCGGTGAAAACGCCACTTTCGGTATCACCAGGTGGCAAGAGTGTATCGGTCGTTGGCACTTCAAGTAAATTGGTGTTTGTTTTATTTTTAGCCATATTATAATTTTATCATATTTACCTAAATAAATCAAGTCCAGGTAAACACTTCAGATGAGAAACTGGTATTATATGTTTATGGATAAACAAGCCTCGTCTTTTATTATAAGAAAAAAACTGGATGGTACATTGGCGCGTACCGGTGTAATTAAAACTATAAACGGAATGATAAAGACCCCGGCTTTTATAGTTGGGGGTACGCAGGCCACGGTAAAGTCGTTGAATCCGGAACAGATCATTGATTTGGGCGGACAGTCTGTTTTGGTCAATGTTTATCATCTAATGCTGAGACCTGGAGCTGATGTTATAAAGTCAGCTGGAGGTGTTCATAAGTTCATGAATTATGATCGACCAATCTTTTCAGACAGTGGTGGTTTTCAGGTTTTTTCATTAGGTATGGCATATAAAAAGGGCATAGATGCCACCAGCCACAGTGTAAAAGGGGACTCAAAACATGCCGTACATTCCAAATCACAGCTGACAAAAGTGACGGATGACGGTGTTCATTTCAGGTCTCACTTGGATGGGAGCAAGCTGTTCATGACGCCGGAATCGTCAATGGAGCTACAGCACGATATCGGGGCTGATATTCATATGTGCTTTGACGAGCTTACCTCGCCACTTGCCGGTCGGGATTACATAAAGCAGGCTATGGATAGAACCCATATCTGGGCAGAACGTTGTTATAAAAAACACAACGAATTAAATGTTGAACATAAAAAGCACAACGAACCCCTGCAGGCTTTATTTGGAGTTATCCAGGGCGCGCGAGAGGAAGAACTCAGAAAAGAAAGCGCCAGGTTTTTGGGTGCGATTAACTTTGATGGTTATGGAATTGGCGGTGTTTTTGAACCTGAAGAAATACCTACGACCCTTAAATGGGTTTGTGATATTTTACCAGAAGACAAACCTAGGCACCTATTGGGGATGGGGGCTCAGCCGGCCGATTTATTTTTAGGAGTAGAATATGGTATCGATACGTTTGATTGCGTAGCGCCGACTAGGCAAGCCAGGAACGGGGCATTGTTTACTCTTGATGGTCGGATTAATATAATGAACACCAAATATAAAACGGACTTTACTCCGATAGACACTGAATGTGATTGTTATACCTGTAAAAATTTCACTCGGGCATATTTACATCATCTGATTAAGGCTGGTGAGATCTTAGGTTTAACCCTGGCAAGCATCCATAACGAGCGGTTTGTGGTTAGAACCGTTGACAATATCAGGAAAAGTATCGAAGACCGTAGCTTTTTTGACTACAAAAAGGCTTTTTTAGAGAGGTATTACGGGGAGGGCGAGGCTAGAAGATTTCTTTAATGTATCTTGATGCATTTCGCGACCCGGAGTCCTTTGAGTTAGCCAGACCCCCAATGCTGCCTTATTTTAACGTCGAGTTACGAATCATAAACTTATATATTCTCATTGATATACCGAAATATAAAAGGGTAGAAAATATCCCAATTATGTATTCAATCTCTTTTGGAAAGATACTCCACATACAGGTGTTCCCGCAATCCATTCTTGACATGTTAACAGAAACATAAACTCCCAACAACGAAAATATCCCAAGCACTATTACCGAATTTCTAAACCATCTTGCATGTCGAATTTGATTCTGCAATCTAAATGCCCAAATAAGCGCAAATAAACAACCAATCCCTACGGTTAACCAGCCAGCTCCAAAAAAATCTCCTAGATAATATTCTACATGAATAGCTGGAGTTATGGTTTTATAGTGATTAAACGCTGCATCATTGTGTGCAAAATAGGCAGCAACAATTATTCCAATTAAAATTAAATAGATGCAAACTATTGTTAGCAATTTTGACTTTCTATCATTTCTCATTAACGATATATTACATCAAAGCAAGAACTATGTAAAAAACCTCTGTGTTAACATGAGCGGCTCGATCGGATTATCGGCCTTGAGGCCTTCTCTGTTTGCTCATAAAAATGTGTAAACACATTTTTATTTCGCAGCACTTCGCGACCCGACGATTTACTCGCTTCGCTTGTTATCGCCGGCACAAACCTAGGCGAACTGGCAAATTAAAAAGTCCACTCTGAAGGTGAACTATTTAATTTGGCGGGCTCGACCGGATTTGAACCGGCGATCTCCTCCGTGACAGGGAGGCGTGATAACCCCTTCACTACGAGCCCAGAGCTTTTGCGACTTTAGGTATTTTAGCAGTTTTCTATCTGTAAAGCAACAGATTAGCGGCGTTTATTTTGTCTTCTTAGGATGCTATAATGATTTACGAATCAACTGAGTGCCGCTGTAGCTCAGCTGGTAGAGCGGCGCTTTCGTAAAGCGTAGGTCTCCGGTTCAATCCCGGACAGCGGCTCCATTATAATACTTTTAAAGCAATAATTTATGAAAAACACCATCAAAGAATCAACCAAAATGCTTATCGAGGATCGGTACCTGTTAGTGCTATTAGTTCTACTGGTTCTGCTGGCCATAGTTTTTTCCGTTATCATCGGATTTTCAATTCATTCCAGCGAAAGACAGCTGATATCGCATTATTCCGCCTACGGTATCACTCATTTTTATTTTGATCAGTGGTTTTATTCTTTAACATTCTTGGCGTTTCAAATCATTGCAGCCGTTTTACATGTAGTAATATCTATTAAATTATTGAAAGAAAAAGGACATTCATTTGCAATCTTGTTTGCCTGGTTGGGGATAGCAGTAGTTATCATAGGCTATATTACGGCTTCTACTATTTTAGGCTTAAGGACATTGCTATAAAGTATGGTCGATCTTGAGATCCCATCCGGTAAAAGAACGTTAAAGTATCGTTTATTCGAGATGTTACCGGCGGTCATAAGCTACGGAGCGTTAATACTGCTAGTGGTCCTGTCGTTACTTAATCCCACCTGGGCTGCGGTTTATTTGTTGCTAGTTATAACGACACTATTAGTCAAGGCGGTAGGCATAGCCTTCAGGACTATTCAGGGGCGCAGACATCTAGAAGCTGCCCAAAAAGTGGACTGGCACAGTCGGTTAGCCGACCTTGAAGACCCGCAAGCTTCATATGAAGTGATGAAACATAGTAAATCAAGGATGTTCAAAATCAAGGAACATGTCGAAAATCTCCGGATGCTGTCTATGGATCCGGGCTCCTACCCAAAACCTTCCCAGTTATATAATGCAGTAATCATTGCAACCTATAATGAATCGCATGAAATTTTAGCGCCGACGATTCAAAATATAATTGATAGCACATACGATACAAAAAGGATAATTCTAGTTTTAGGATACGAGCATAGGGGTGGCGAGAAAACCAAAGCTAATGCTTATAGGCTTCAAAAAGAATTTAAGGATAAGTTTTTTGATTTCTTATTGGTTGAACATCCGGACAGTCTACCCGGTGAAGTTATTGGCAAGGGACCAAACATAACTTACGCAGGCTTTTATCTGAAAAAATGGCTCAAAAAGGAAAAAATTGAATCTAAAAACGTCATGGTTACAACCCTTGATTCGGACAATAGACCTTATCCTTCTTATTTCGATTATGTGATGTATGAATATATAGTTCATGAGGATCGCAAGCATCTGTCATACCAACCGACATGTCTGTATTTTAATAACATATGGGATGCTCCTGCGCCAATGCGAGTTATTGCTACCGGTAACTCATTTTGGACGATAATCAGTTCGATGCGGCCGCATACTTTACGTAATTTTGCTTCTCATTCACAGTCTATGGACGCATTAGAAGAAATGAATTTTTGGAGCACGCGCTCGATAGTGGAAGACGGGCATCAGTACTGGCGCAGCTATTTCCATTTTGATGGCGATTATGCCGTTTTACCAATTTATGTTCCCATCTATCAAGACGCCGTTCTAAGCAAAACGTTGCTCAGAACCCTTAAGGGCCAATTCTTGCAACTTCAAAGATGGGCATATGGCGCCTCAGACGTTGCATACGTGGCTGTTAGGGTATTTTCGCGTAATCGTAAGGTTCCACTTCTGGGTGGCATCGCAAGGCTTCTGAGGCTGCTTGATGGCCATGTTACATTAGCTTGTGTATCAATCTTGGTTGCTTTTGGTGGCTGGGTGCCGTTGTTAATCAACAGTCAAGCTGACAGAAGCATTGCAGCCCATCAGTTACCAGACATCGTCAGCACCATACAGCAAGTTGCTCTGATTGGTTTATTTATCACGATTTTTATTACTTTCAAGATGTTGCCGCCGCGCCCCGAACGTTATAAGCGCACCAGATCATTCTGGATGTTGGCGCAATGGGTATTGATGCCATTCACAGCCGTCTTATACAATTCAATGGCAGCCTATAATTCTCAGACACACCTATTAATAGGTAAGTATCTTGAGGTGTTTAACGTAACTGATAAAGAAACGCACGAAACTGTGGCGAAGACTAAAAAGAGTCATAAGCTCCCCTTGAAGTTACGCGAAAGATAAGTAACAAGAAATAAACGCGGGGAGACCACTTGTTAGAAGGGCGGTCTCCGTATTTTCAGACATATCAATTTTATAAGGAATGTTATTCTAATGTTCGAATGCGCACATCTCGTTTGACTTGCTGTAGGGTTTTATCGTACTCAAAACCCAGGACAAAGCGTTCCAATTTGGATGCTGTCTCGGTGGTTTGTATCTGTTGTTTCTTGTCCATAACTACATATTAGCATAAACACTAAAAATTGTCAATAGAACATGGTTACGTGTATTATGCGATGTATGATATAAATATATAAACATACGACCCGATTATAGCGTGGAAAACTCCTGAAGAAAGTGGGAAAACATATAAAAAACCCACCACATTGTTGTGGTGAGCTTGTATGAATTGGTGGGTCCTGGAGGATTTGAACCTCCCACCTCCACAACGTCAATGTGGCGCTCTAGCCAAATGAGCTAAGGACCCCCGTGTTCCAGTTACTTTAGAATACCAAAATAGGGGTGATGACGCAAGAATATGGTATTATTATTAGTGAACGCTGAAGCGGTCTAACCATCCGCCTAGTTCCGTGGGAGGTGGCGATGTACGTAACGTTGCCTCATGAGCGTTCGCCATATGGCGAAAAGTCCGGTGGAACCGTCCGCACTCAATAGCGGACCCGAGACATGCGATATATCCATTTAATGTATTTAAGTGCAAAAATCGCATGTTTTTACTATTTAAACAGGGACTGATAACATGAATGAAGACCAACTACATATAATGCGACACAGTATGGCTCATATTACGGCTGCTGCTGTTAAAAACCTATGGCCTCAGGCAAAATTCGGGGTAGGACCGGTGGTGGATGATGGATTTTATTATGACATAGACCTTGGTGAAACTAAAATTTCCGATGCTAATTTTCCAGAAATTGAAAAAGAAATACGCCGAATTATTGAGCATGGTGATGATTTCGAAAAATCCGAAGTTACAATAAACCAAGCTATTACTTGGGCAAAAGAAAACAAGCAACCCTATAAAGAAGAACTTTTAAACGACTTAAAGCGTTCTGGCACAACCAGTGCAAGAGATTTAGATATGAACGAAATTGGTGTTGCTACTGATAAAGATTCAGCAGTTGAAAGCGTAACGTTTTATAAGCTTGGTAATTTTGTGGATTTGTGTCGTGGGCCACATATAGCGAATACCAAGGAGGTTTCGAGTACGTTTAAACTAATGCGTGTCGCAGGTGCTTATTGGCGAGGCAAAGAAACGAATCCACAAATGCAACGCTTGTATGGCGTCTTGTTTGCAAATCAAGCAGACCTTGATGAATACATTGCAAGACTGGAACAAGCCAAACTACGTGATCATCGCAGGATAAACCATGATTTAGATTTGTATCATATTGATGAAGAGGTTGGCGGGGGTCTGGTGTTGTGGCATCCAAAAGGGGCTTTGTTGTGGTTTTTGATTGAAAGTTATTGGTATCGTGCCCATCTTGACAGCGGTTATGACTTGGTTAGGAGCCCACACATTGGCAGCAGATTGTTATGGGAAAAATCAGGACATTGGGGGTTTTATAGTGGCAGTATGTACCCGCCATTAGAAGTTGGTCAAAGCCTAGAAGATTCAGAGGCGTCAAAAGCCGTTGAAAAATCAGAGCAATATTTGCTTAAACCTATGAATTGTCCTTTCCATGTACAGATTTACAATCATAGTCAGCATTCTTACCGTGATTTGCCTATGAGGTGGGCCGAGATGGGGGACGTTTACCGTTTTGAAAAAACCGGTGAACTTTCTGGGCTAACAAGAGTAAGGGGCTTCACCCAAGACGACGCTCATATTATTTGTCGAAAAGATCAGGTTAAGGATGAGCTAAAAAGGGTTATAGATTTTATCCTAGATATATATGATGCATTTGGTTTTGATAAAAAGTCAGTTAAAGTGTATCTATCTTTAAGGGATCCAGATAACAAAGATAAATATGCCGGAGATGATGTTGGCTGGGAGTTTACCGAGAAAGTGTTACGGGAAGTAACTATCGAAAAAGGTCTTGATTATAAAGAAGAGCTAGGCGAGGCGGCTTTTTATGGGCCTAAATTAGATTTTAAAGTTAACGATGTTATAGGGCGCGAATGGCAATGTTCGACACTGCAATTCGATTTTAACTTACCAGAGCGCTTTAATATGTCGTTCGTGAACGAATCAAGCAAAGACGAAAGGCCCTATATGCTTCATCGGGCGCTCTTTGGCTCTATGGAAAGATTTATCGGGCTACTTGTCGAAAACTATAACGGGGCTTTCCCTGTTTGGTTGGCTCCGGAACAAGTTCGAATATTAACAATCAACGATAAAGTTGAAGATTACGTAAAAGAGATAGAAGAAAAACTGAAATCCGTAGTATTGATGGAACCAATAAAATACAACGAAATTCGTTATACCATTGATTCTCGTAATGAATCGCTTGGCAAAAAAATTCGAGAAGCTTCAACCTGGAAAATCCCCGTACAATTAATTATTGGCCCGAAGGACAAAGAAGCACGCGAGGTTAGTGTCAGAACCCAAGGAAATGAAGAAAAGATTAAAATAGATCAACTTGCGGATTACTTAAAACGATTGTAGATATGGTTAATGGCAACTTTCGACAAAAAATACATGAACTGATTAACCAAATTCCTAGGGGTAAAGTTACTACTTATGGTGATCTTGCGGCGCTTGCCGGACACGCCAACGCGTCCAGAATTGTAGGTGGTATTGCTCACTATGGAGATGAAAATCTACCGTGGCATAGATTAGTTAACCGTTTCGGGGGGTTAGCGTCTGGTTTTCCGGGTGGCAGGGAGGTTCAAGAGCAACTTTTGCTTGGTGATGGCGTATCATGTACTAATTTCATAGTTGATGATTTCGAGGAAAAACGATGGCGTCCAAAGCCTTAAGTTTACCGCTCGTAGTAATTGTTGGCCCAACTGCCAGTGGTAAAACATCACTCGCGATTGAAATCGCAAAACGATTTAATGGCGAGATTATATGTGCTGATTCAAGATCAATATATAAAGGTGCTGATATTGCTACAGCCAAACCTAGCGTCGAGGAAAGAAAAATAGTACCTCATCACGGACTTGATTTGGTTGAACCTAACGAGTATTTTTCAGCAGCTGATTTTAAAAAGTATGCCAATAAAAAAATCGATGAGGTTAAATCGCGTAACCATATACCGCTTTTAGTAGGTGGTACGGGTTTATACATCGATTCGGTAATTTTTGACTATAAATTCGGTCCAAAAGCGAATATTAAGTTGAGGCAAAAATTACAACGTATGAATTTAGGTGAATTATATTCATATTGCCAAAAAAATAATATTAAGCTTCCAGATAATATCAAAAACAAGCGCTATATTACCAGATCCATAGAGGTTAACGGGCAAGAATCCCAAAGAAGAAATAAACCGATAAACAATTGTATTATTGTAGGAATTTCAACAGATAGAAGCGTTTTAAGGGATCGAATTGAAAAAAGAGCGGTTATAATGTTTAACGATAAGATTATTGAAGAGACTAAAACACTGAGCGAAAAGTATGGGTGGGATAACGAGGCCATGAAATCAAACATATATCCGTTAATCCATTTGTTCTTGATGAATAAAATTTCAATCGATGAAGCAAAAAACAAGTCCATTACGTTAGACTGGAGGTTAGCAAAGCGCCAAATAACATGGTTAAAACGTAATAGATTTATTCATTGGCTTTCACTAAATGATGCTATGGATTTTTTGACGGCCGAGCTCGCAAAGAGTATGGAATCATGATATTATTAGGGTACTAAAGTTATTCGGAGTGAGTATATGATTGATGCATTATTTGGTTCTAAAACAAGGGTAAAATTATTGCACCTGTTTCTGAATAATCCTGGAAAATCTTTTTTTGTACGCGAGATAACTAGAAAGATCGACGAGCAAATTAATTCGGTTCGCAGAGAGCTGTCAAATATGTTAAACATAGGTATTATTACAAGCGACAGTTCCGATAACAAGTTATATTACCAAGTGAACCAAAGATACGAATATTATATACCGCTTAGGGTAATATTTGGAGACAGCGGTATGGACATAAAAGAGGTACATGTAAATGATGACGGTGATTTGACCGACAAGTACGCCTCGTTATTGGGGGATATCTCCGGGCTCAGACTAGCCATACTATCAGGAGTTTTAGTAAAAGGCTCAACGGCATCCGTAGATGTATTAATGGTTGGCAATATGCCACCCGCTAAAGTCAAGGTGTTTATGAAAGATATCGAGAAAAGTGAAGGCCGCGAATTGAACTATAGTGTTATGTCACATGATGATTTTTATTATAGGCTGAGCATGCGCGATAAGTTTATTACGGAAATCATAAATGGAGCACATAGGGTTATAATTGATAAAGATAAAATAATAAATAAGCAGTAGCGGGGTTTCGGATAGAATGTTTGAGATTGAATACAAGGGTGCAAATTCATTAACTATTAGTACAAAAAATATTAAATTAGCAGTTGATCCTAAATTATCAATCGTTGGGCTGAAGGATCTGCCGACTAAAGATGCTGTTGAAATAGCGACCGAACAAAGGTTTGCGAATTATAATCCAGATGCAAAATTGGTTATTGATGGTCCGGGAGAGTATGGTGTGTCTGATTTCGACATATTAGGCGTGCCGGCTCGCAGACATATTGATACCGAGAATGACGGTCTTAAATCTACCATGTACAGGGTGGAAATAAATGAAACTCGTATAGGCGTAATAGGTAATATTGACGATAAGCTGTCAGACGAACAGCTTGAGAAACTAGGTGTATTGGATATTTTGATTATTCCAGTTGGGGGTAATGGTTACACGCTAGACGCAACCAGTGCTGCGGGGCTGGTACGTCTGATTGGACCAAAAGTAGTTATCCCCGTACATTATGCGGATAAACAACTTAAATATGAGGTTCCGCAAGGTGAACTAAGTTTGTTCATCACCGAGTTGGGTGTTCCTGTTGAAACTGTGTCTAAATACAAATCAAAACAAGCTGCTAATCTTCAGGCGCAGTTATCGGTAGTAGAGCTAACGAGATCTTAAAAAGATGTAAATAATAAAATAATCCCCAAGTTAGGGGATTATTTTATTTTGAGTATTACTCTTATTTTTTGGTAATAACACCTTTTTTCTTAAGCGTTCTTATCGCTTGGGTGCTTAGTGACATAGTTACTTTTTGACCATCAACTTCAAAGGTTTTCTTTTGCAGATTAGGCTTGAAGACCCTTTTGGTGCGACGTAAAGAAAAGCTGACGTTGTGGCCAAATTGTTTACCTTTTCCGGTTAATTCGCAGCGAGCTACCATAATATACTTATCTTTCTAATTTACTTTTACAGAGTCTTAATAAGTATATTCATTTTTACCCCATATGTCAAGATATGAAACGGTGAAGCTAAACAGGTCGTAAACTGATATACTGGGACATATGAGTATAGATATCGTCTATCTGTTAGTGGTTTTCGTGGTTATCATAATTTCTATGACGTTCCATGAGGCTATGCATGCGTACGCAGGTTATTGGCTTGGTGATGACACAGCCAGGCTAAGCGGCAGATTGACATTGAACCCCATAAAACACATCGATCCTTTTTTAACGATTTTACTGCCACTACTATTGGCTATATCCGGAGGGCCAATTTTTGGTGCCGCAAAGCCGGTCCCTTATAATCCAAATAACATACGCTGGAACGAATGGGGCGCCGCCTTACTTGCCATAGCGGGCCCCTTAAGTAATTTACTATTGGCCTTTGTTATTTACGGTATATCGGTAGCTTTGGGCGAACCAGTTGATTTTACCACCAGTTCGGTTGGTTTGGACGAGCTGATTCTTACCCTAGGTGTAGTGGTCAACTTGGGTTTTTTCATTTTTAATATGATACCGATTCCGCCGCTTGACGGGTCAAGGGTGTTATATGCACTTGCACCGGAATTTGTTAGACGATCCATGGAGTATCTAGAGCAATTTGGTATTGTGATTGTTTTCTTACTAATTATTTTTGCCGGGTCGGCTTTTACCGTGTTTATATCTTCGATAATGTCTTCATTTATTGATTTATTCGCACATATTTTCGGGGTCTAAAAAATGTTATAATAGATATGTCTCGGGGTAAGCCTAGGCGTGTATGATTTTCCTGAATATCATATAGATAGGGAGCTCTAATGATTCATCTCTGAGGAGTTGATTTGCGAGCACCCACCTTGCCTTTACGGCGGGGAATATCAAGCGTCGATAGCAAGCCTCGAGATGTTTTGTAAAGATAATTAACTGATATTTTGATATAATAATCATGGCAGCTTGTTAGGTGATCGCCCCGTGTATTTTGTTTACATGGAGAGGAAAGTCCGGGCAGCGTAGGGAAAGACAGTCGCTAACGGCGACCGGGGGCAACCCCAGGGAAAGTGCCACAGAAACAAAACTACCCCTCACCATTTTCAGGATGTAATAGTCTGGTTACAAATCATGAACGTGGTGAGGGGTAAAGGTGAAACGAGTGGGGTAAGAGCCCACAGCATTCCGTGGCGACACGGCGTGGAGGTAAACCCTGTCTGCTGCAAGGAGATCTGCATAAAATGGCGGCTCGTCAGCAGGTCGTTATCCGCTCGATTTGACAGGCAACTGTTAGACTAGATAGATGATCATCCAAGACAGAACCCGGCTTATAGGCAAACTGCCAAATAAAATAACCATTCTCATCGCAGAATGGTTATTTTAATTTAGGTATTTATTTTTTTGATTCTTTGACTATTTCCGCAAAAGCTCCAGGTTCGCTAACTGCAAGTTCGGCTAGGATTTTCCTATCGATGTGTATATTAGCTTTTTTAAGGCCAGATATAAGCTTACCGTAAGTGGTATCAAGTTCGCGGGCAGCCGCATTAATACGTGTAATCCAAATAGCTCTAAGATCCCTTTTCTTGTTGCGTCTATCCCGGTATGAGTATGACAAGGCCTTTATGACCGCTTGTTTTGCAAGACGATATGACCTCGTTCGATAATGCTGCATGCCTTTGGCTAACTTTAGGGTCTTCTTGTGCTTTGCTCTTGCTGCTACGCCTCGTTTTATTCGCATAATGTTTCTCCTTAAACTCCTAGGGCTTTCTTGACGTTTTTTGCTGCCGACCCACTAACGCTAGCCGTTGTATTGATGGCACGTTTACGACCTTTGCTTTTTTTGGCAAGCATATGATTGCCAAATGCGCGTCGACGGGTAAGCTTACCGGTGCTAGTAATTTTTATACGCTTGGCTGTTCCTTTATGGGTTTTAATCTTTGGCATTATTTACTCCTTATAACTATACTCAAATTACGTCCATTCATTTGAGGTTTTTGTTCTACTACTGCATATTCTTCAAGTTGGGTGGCTATTTTGTCTATCATTTCATAACCCAGTTCTTGATGAGCCATTTCTCTTCCGCGGAAGAATATTAAGATTTTTACTTTATGTCCAACGCTTAGAAATTCACGAATTTTGCGGAGTTTTATCTCTAAATCATTTGCACCAATTTTTAATCCAAGACGCATTTGTTTCAATTCCATTGTCTTGGCATGCTTTTTGTTCTTCTGTTGCTCTTTCATCTTTTGGTATTGAAATTTACCCCAATCGACGATTTTAGCAACAGGAGGATCAGAATTAGGTGAGATTTCGATTAAATCAACCTCGGCATTTTCTGCTGTCTTTAACGCATCGGACAGGCTCATAATTCCCAGCTGTTCGCCGTTTGTCCCTATGACGCGCAATTGCTCAGCCTTAATCTCGTGATTAATTCGAATTGATTTACTGATCTTTTGTCTCCTTGGTTGGCACGATAACAGTTTTTTAATGGACTGTTCGCTAGTTATTCTATCAGATAAGCAACACTAGTTCAAGTAATTATTGCTCTATACTGTAAAGCTTCTCCAATATGTTCTGCAGTTATATGTCTTTCTCCTGCTAAGTCTGCTATTGTTCTAGCCACTTTTATGACTTTGAAATAGCCCCTGGCGCTTAGCTTGAGTTTATCGGATGCTGATAAAAGAAGGTTTTTCGCTTCGTTTGTTAGATTTGCGTACTTATTGATCTGGCGGTTTGACAGTGATGAGTTGTAAATCGTACTACTTTCATATCGATTATTTTGCATATTTTTCGCAAAATTTATTTCGTTAACAGATGTATTATGTTGTTTATTTATCACCGATTTCTCAATCAGTAATGCTTTGTTTGGAACTTTCGATACATTAACGATTAAGTCGATTCTATCAAGCAGAGGCCCGGATAATTTCTTTTTATAGGCAAGTATTTGAGCGCTTGTGCATGTGCACTCTTTGGTATTGTCTCCCAAATACCCACACGGACATGGGTTCATGGTAGCGACCAACATGAAGTCGGCCGGGTATGAGGCGTGGCCGTTCACTCTTGTGACATCTATCATTTTATCCTCCAAGGGTTGTCTTAAGGATTCTAGAATCGATCTGGGATATTCCGGTAGTTCGTCCAAAAAAAGAACTCCCGTGTGGGCAAGGCTAATTTCTCCGGGTTTAGGTTGCTTGCCGCCGCCAACTATTGAGATAATACTTGAAGTATGATGAGGTGACCTAAAGGGGCGACTCGTAATAACTTCACCGTTTAAATCACCGGTAAGATTATGTATTTTTGTAGCTGATATTATCTCGTCTTCCGATAGGTTGGGGAGTAGATTAGCCAAAGCTTTTGCTAACATGGTTTTTCCTGCGCCAGGCGCTCCTGAAAGAAGTATATTATGGTGTCCGGCCGCTGCTATCACTATGGCGCGCTTGGCTTGTTCTTGGCCTTTTATGTCGTCTAGAATAATTTTATGCTGGGTGACCTTCGAGCCACTTGTCATTACTGTTTCTTCGGGTCTAATATACGGTTTTAATATGACTTCTTGTTTTAGGTGTAGGAATAACTCTTTCAGGGATTGTATACCAATGATTTCTATACCAGTTATTAAACCTGCTTGAGCTGTATTTTTATGTGGTAAATACACTATTTTGTAACCGGATGATTTAGCTTTTTCAACTATATTCACCACTCCTTTTATAGGCCTTATGCTTCCATCTAAAGCTAGTTCTCCGGCGAATATTGCATCGTCCAACTCATTTTGCGTGAGCTGACCGCCGATACAAAGAATCGCCAGGGCGATAGGTAAATCATAATGAGCGCCATCTTTGGGGAGTTCAGCAGGGGCCAGATTAATAGTTATTCTTTTTTTCGGAAACTCCAAAAGAGAATTATTTATAGCACTCCGGACTCTCTCCCTTGCTTCGTCGATCGCTTTATTGCCAAGACCGACGATTTGCAAAGAGGGTAGCGACTTAGTTGCATCGCACTCGACTTCGATCAAATGCCCGCCAAAACCGATAGGGGCAACAGTTTTTACTATGGAAACCATAAGCATAATTTAAGCATAACTGGATTTTATCTACAACAAGTGTTATAATTAATATGTAAGTTGGGGCTGATTTAGCTTTCGACGAAGGGAATTTAACAGGTTATCTTGCAAGTCGAACGTACTCGTTAAGTACAATCTAATTGCAACATTCATTGCTAAGGCTAAGAATTACGTAGCTGAAACCGTATCTGGCATTGCCAGTATGGTCCAGTCACCAGTTCTTGCTACAGCTCGAGTTTAATATTCGAGCCACCATACTTTTTAGGTGACATAAGAAAGCTGTGGTGTCATACACGATGTCACTTACTGATTAACGGGCAGCAACGTTAAGACAGGAAACTACATTGCGCGGCGACTCGGACGTTTTCGTTTGACTTATTAGTCTGAGAAACCGTAAAAGACCAAAGCAAACTATGCTTGTAGACGGATAACAGGTTACTCTTCGGACCGGGGTGCGATTCCCCGCAGCTCCACCATATTTTTTGCATCAAAAAAACAACCGCCTGCGAGGAACGGTTGTTTTTATTGTGGAGTTTATATTATCTGTTTGTTTTTGGCTCTTGTATAATTTTTTTATTCAAGGGCTACCCCTATAATAGGACTATAAAGCGCTTGTGTCAATAACATTTTCAAAAAAAGTTTAGTAAAAAATACTACGTGTGGAAAAAGCTGTCTTATATGGTTTTTTTGTATATTAAGCCAAGTAGAATCAAATAATCGTAGCATTGTCATACGGGACGTTAAGGTTTCTGCTTTTTGAGTACTATAAATGATAATTTCGATATAATAAATGCCAATATAGCAATTCGAAAAAACATTCAAAAACATTTCTTGACATTTGCATATTACGTGAATACACAAAATTGAATCAAATAATTAAAACAGAAAAGTAAATCATCATGTGTCGTTAATATACTAATTTGCTACAAACATGATCAACATAAGCAAAGCATGTTAAATCGTAAATTAACCATATGTTTATAAACAATACCGTTTATGTAAATGATAGATGAACGCTTGTATATAAAACAAACAAGCATCGTAGTTAGAATAATAAAATATTATGTTAAAAGCACAACGTTATAAAATTATCTACACTAATGTTTTTGTCTCTTAAAACATACCACGTTATTAATTTAAAACGTGTAAATAACATCGGATATTAATCATAAGTTCATTGACTAAATTTGTTGTTTATGCTAATGTGAGGGGAAGTTCTAGTAAAAACAAAAAAGAACCAATTACCTTAAAAATTAAAACAATTGACCGTATTTTGACGGGGACATAGCGACAGCACGTTTCTGGTATTGCTAAGGCTCCGCCAAATGGCGTGTAGCGCGTGCGCTAGTACCACATTCACATCAATCAGTCGTGATGACTGCGGGTTTAAAAAGATGTTGAGGAAAGCGCGCAAGAGATATGTGCCCCGAGATTTCTCGGAGCGGTCAGTCTAAAGCCTGCAGCGGCAGGTTGTCAGCGGTTCACACGCTCATTAATAATTTTTTTCAGCGTATGCTGCAATCCTGACATTAAGACTTGTCGCTCAGGCTAATTTCATGTCTTGAAATAATAATGTTATAGTTTATTGGTAATGCTGAAGGTTATCGTATCCTTTTTGACCGTTGTAAGCATGTTGTTGCTTGTTATTTTGTTGAACGTTACAACGCCATCGACGTCCGGGCCCTTTGGGATTTTGGCTGTATTTTTGTTTGCCTACCTTTTACTAATGGGTGTGTTTACCTATTTACTAGTATGGGGGAGCCGTGTTGTGGCTTATCTTTTTGTGACCTTTAAAGCCAGGAGACCGATTGAAGCATTAAGTTTTAAGCGCTCGTATTATTATTCTTCGGTCTTAGCGGCAGCTCCTATTATGCTTTTGGGGCTTCAGTCGGTAGGAAGAGTTGGGTTTTATGAGTATTTTCTGGTGTTGGTTTTTGTATGTATTGGTTGCTTATATATCTCAAAAAGAATTAGCTAAATTTGTTACATAAGCTTGTGGTTATCATGTTATAATTACAGATATGAAACCAGAAGCGCCATTAACTAATACTAGCCCCGAACAACAGCTTCCAAAACAAGGGTCTAATATTGAAAGGTCTAATGATTTAGGTGCCGTAGAGTCAGGTGTCGAAAAAAGCGCAGAGTCTTATGAGAGAAAAAGCGAATTAAGCGCAGCAGCGGCAGACGCTAGCTCAAGCGTGGCAACCGTAATACCAACCCCGATTTCTTCTGGTCAGGTCGCTAAGGATGATAACTCGATAACTATAGGGGATTCTAATCCTATAGTTGCTAATGACGACGATCTTATCGAGAGAGAGTGGGTGGATAGGGCAAAGAAAATCGTTGCCGAAACACAGGACGACCCCTATCAGCGTGACGAGGAGGTAAATAAACTGCAAGTTGATTATTTGAAAAAGAGGTTCGGAAGGGAGCTGGGTGGCAGTGAGTAAGTTATCCTCCAGGTCTGAATAATAAGATATGCTGAGTTTTATTATTACAGTGCTGGTAATTCTAGTTGTAGGGGCGGTGGTAGCGTGGTTTGTTTTCTCTCAATACAGAAAAACACTTCGAGACGCTAAGAATTATGAGCGTGGGCTCAAGATGATCCCTATGCATATCCACATTCCTCCTTCAGGCGAAGATATGGAAGCGAATGGGCGCGACGAAAGGGATATCACCGAGGAAGTACTTTCGGAGGCTCAGGTTATGTACAATATTATTTCAAGTACTGCGACAAAAGGTTTTAAAAGTCGAATATATGGTCAACGGCACTTATCTTTTGAAATAGTAGCTCATGAGGGATTGATATATTACTACGCGATAGTCCCCGCCGTTCTTACGGATGTTATCAAACAAGCGGTAGCAGCTGCCTATCCAACTGCGAGACTGGAGGAAGTAGAAGAACATAATATATTCAATCAAGCGGGAAAGATGAGTGGCACCATCGGTGGTGAATTCACACTAAAGAAAAGTTATGTTTACCCAATAGCAACCTATCAGGAATCGAAAAGGGATGCAGCCAGAGCAATTCTGAATGCCTTGTCCGCTGTTTCGCGTGATGACGGTGTAGCGATACAGTTAATGATGAGGCCTGCATCTGATGGCTGGACGAAAAATTCCGTATTTGTGGCTAATAAGATAAAAAAAGAGAAAGGGTTGAAGCCCGCGGGTATCGGCGATATATTCAAGCCAAAAAATTTAATGGAGGCCTTATGGAAACCGCCCGAAGTAAAAGAGACAAAACCAGAGGAAAAGCAGCTGACGTCCCTAGAACAAGGCTTAATAGAGGCGATAGAGGAAAAAACCAGATACCCCGGATATGAGTGCTTGATTCGAGTGGTAGTATCATCTAACACGGCAGCAAGGTCGCAGGCTATCTTGAAGAATATCATTGCCGCCTTTGCGTTGTTTGATTCAACCACGAATAATGGCTTTAAGTTTAATATCGCAAAAGACATAGACGAGCTGGTCACGGCCTATATTTTTAGATTTTTCCCTCAAAGCGTGACGCAGAATGTATTAAATAGTGTTGAACTAGCCACGGTATTCCATTTGCCAGACCAAAATAGTATTCCTTCTTCCCAAGTGCAGAGGCAAGCAGCAAAACAAGTCGACGGTCCTACTGAAACTATGGAAGAGGGGTTATTGTTGGGTTATAACGAATTTAGGGGTGTAAAAAAGCAGATAAGGCTTAGTACAAAAGACAGAAGACTGCACACGTATTTCATAGGACAGACCGGTACGGGTAAGTCTAGTTTGTTAGAAAACCTGGCGTTTCAGGATATGATGGATGGCCGAGGGTTTGCGTTTATAGACCCACATGGCGATTCGGCAGAAAAGCTTTTGGGGATGATTCCAAAAGAAAGAGTCGAGGATGTTATTTACTTCTGCCCTAGCGAAATGGATAACCCCATCGGTCTAAATTTGTTTGAATTTGAAACTCAGGATCAGCGGGATTTTCTGATTCAGGAAGCTATCTCTATGCTTTATAGGCTGTATGACCCTGGGCATACTGGGATAATCGGCCCAAGATACGAACATTGGTTTAGGAATGCTGCATTGACTATAATGAGCGACCCAAACGGTTCAACGTTTATTGACGTTCCACAGGTATTTAACGATCAATCATTTACTGACGAAAAATTGAAGTATGTAACAGATCAAACCGTATTAGATTTTTGGTACAAAGAAATGGCTCAGACTAGTGAAGCAAATAAATCCGAAGTCCTTGGTTGGTTCGTCAGTAAGTTCGGAGCGTTTTTGTCCAACGAAATGATGCGTAATATCATCGGTCAGACGAAAAGCGGATTTAATATGCGCGAAATTATGGACAATAAAAAGATTCTGATAGTTAACCTATCAAAAGGTCAGACGGGTGAGCTTAACTCGCAACTTCTAGGTATGATATTCGTCATGAAGTTCCAAGTTGCCGCGATGGGCAGGGCCAGTGTACCTGAAGACCAACGCGAAGACTTTACGCTATACGTTGACGAGTTCCAGAACTTCGCAACCGATTCATTTGCTACGATTCTATCCGAAGCGAGAAAATATCGTTTGAATTTGGTACTTGCAAACCAGTTCATGACTCAACTAACCGAAAATATACGCGAGGCAATACTTGGCAATATCGGTACAGTTATCAGTGGCCGAATCGGTATTACCGATGCAGAAATATTGCAAAAGAAGTATATGCCTATATTCGATGCCGAAGACTTAACCAAATTGCCAAATTATCAAACAATAGTCTCGGTAATGATAAACAGCGTGCCTTCATCTGCTTTCAGTATGTCTCTAATACCTCCAATGGGCAAGCCAAACCCACAACTGGAAGACGCGATAAAAAAGCTGTCAGCGGCAAAATATGGTCGTCCAAGGGCAGAGGTTCAAAAAGAGATATTTACCAGGCTTGGGGCGGGAGATGCGGTTAGAGAACAAAAAATAGAGGCCGTTAAAAAGCTTCAGCAAGAAAACACAAAACGAACTATGCCCAATTCCGGAAAGCCAATCAATAGTGGCGGCTCGTCATTTATGGATGAATGGCTAGCGAAGCGTCAACAAATAAAAGCATCACAATCAAGTCAACCAATTCCAAGTACTTCACAAAATAATACAATGCCGACACCCAAACCACAGCCGCAACCAACTAGTGATGACAACATAGACAAATTGAATATACGAGAAGGTAGTGATCAGGATGATGGTGTTTCGATAAAGTTACGCTAGACCGTTAGGATTTTTTGCCGGTAAATAATACTTTCAAGTAGTCGTATACAACTCCTAGTACCCAGCCGAAAGCAAACGAAGCAATCGTTTCAAAACCGGATAGAGTATAACCGAATGTTTTGGCAGTTGTGTATATTACTAATGTTAAAAGAAACGCCATAAATGCACCGGCGAGCATAGCATTTGGCCTGGCAACCGAACTTCCGACTATGTCGCTGGTCTTTTCAATGTATTTATTATGAATTACCTTACTGAAGGTGCGATTCAAGACGGGCAACTCGTTTTGTACGTGATGCATGGTTTGTGAAAAACTTTTTTCCCGCTGTTTCTTGCTTATCGGCCCGCGTCTTGGGTTATTATTATGCTTCTCAGCCTTTTCGTTACCGCCCGATTCAACGCTTACAGCGCTTTCCAGTGCTTCCTTGCGAGCTCTTTCTGCGCGTGTTTCAATATCGCGAGGAGAAAGCTCTGGGGTGGATTCGGGGGTTTTTGATATCTTTTCGACATGTTCAATAGAAGGTCTCTGTATTTCGGCTTTGTTTTCATGATTGTTTAATTGTTCTTGGTTGCTCATTTCTACATTCCTTATACACCTAGATGGTTCCGGTGCTTATGTCTCGTCTTATTAATTGAACTTCTCGTTTGACTTGGCGGGTCCTTGTGTAGAAATATGTTGCTATCGCCAATGTTATGCCCATAAATATCATATTTTCAGTTGGGCCTGTCTTTGGTAGTTCTTTCGCGACACTTTCAACAACTTTTGTAGTTGGGCAGGCTACTTTTACGCTTGTAGCGTTACCGAACACGTTAGTCACTATGCAGTCATATGAGGTTGGATCGCTAGAGCCGCTTGCGGTTGCAGGTATTTCATCAAATACTTTGACCACGAAAGTCCTACTTTGCTTGTCGCCCGGGTTTAGTGTTATATCCTGCCAGGATAAAACTTTTGTCGTTTTATTAAGCGTCCCGCCGCCGCTGTCAGTTAAGGAAGCGTATTCTAATATATCTCCGATATTGTCTTCTAGTTTCAGTGTCGTCGGGCTTAAGCCGGTGTTTTCAATAGTTACGGAATAACTGATTTGATCTCCTGGATTGGCGATCGTTGAAGCTGCATTTATGAAACCCTGTGAAGTGTTAGTTGCGGTTTTGGTCCTTTTTATGTCAGGCACGCACTCTTTGTCAAAAATCCAAATAGTTTCGTTTCCGGGGCATGGTTTACAGTTTTCATCATCTGACGATAGTTGGGGGTTGAATATACATGGTTTGGGGGCAGGAGGTTCATCGACTACTATTTTTACCTTGCATGCTTTGCTTGTGACTGTTTTTTGTTTGCCATTTACCTTGAAGGTTACGTTCAGTACGGCCGTATATGTGGCCCCTTTGTTTGCGTACTTATGGAGTATGTTTTTTGGGTTCGTGGTCGTTTTACGTGTGTTGTCACCAAAATCAAATCCATAGCTTTTTATAGATGCCCCATTCTTTGCGCTAGCCCGTCCATTAAACCTGTATTGGTTATCGCCCAGTAACCTTGCCGATAAGTCATCGCAGGAATATTGTGGCGCTGGTGGCTCCGGCACAGTGGTCGTAACCAGATTTCCGCAAGATTGCATTATGGCGAACCAACCCATTTTTTTAGAATGGCCAATCCAAGCGTTCACGCGCATACTAGAATTTCCCCATAATTTTAGAGGTCTGGAATAGACGGTAGTAACTTTTTTACCATTCGTATTATATATAGCGTGCTGTCTTTCGCCCTGGGCATAGCTGAATCTTGAAGCGTAACCCCAGGACAGCTTGTTTCCAGTCACGAACGACGAAAACTTCGAAGAGGCTATTTCACCGCGTGTAATTCCTGTGTAATTAATAGTATCCTTTAAATGCTTGGTGTTGGCATCATAAGCTCTTAGAAAGTTACTTATTGAGTTACCGATTCCACCAGATACCATATCGGTTTCGCTTGAAGCATTAGCTGATTCTGGGGGCTGAAATACTGCGAACGACTGAACTACAAGGGCGAGAACTAGGAATATTAACCCAAGTCGCCTGGTTGTTTCTTCTTTTTTCAACCTCTTTGCATAAAATCCAAGTTGCCCAACTAAAGCAGGGCTGAAGGGTAGATTTGACACAATTTTTTTAAACATATTTGTTTTGCTTATAATACCTCTTATGCTACACTTTAGCATAACAAATATGTTCAACGCAATAGCTTGAGTGAACACAAATTATCCGCTATAATGGTAGTATTGTAAATAGCTAGGTTAGTCCAAAACGGATGAGGGAGTTTGGTAGTGGTTAAACAAACAGAAAGCAATTCTTATGACGGGGCACAGATTCAGGTACTCGAAGGCTTGGATCCGGTTCGAAAACGTCCCGGTATGTACATTGGCAGCACCGGATATGAAGGCATCCATCATTTAATAAAGGAAATCGCGGATAACTCGATCGATGAAGCCATCGCTGGTTATGGTACGAAAATCATGATTACCATACAGGCAGATGGCGGAGCAAGAGTTGAAGATAACGGTAGGGGAATTCCAGTAGATAAACACCCCAAGACGGGAAAAAGTGCCCTAGAGACAGCTTTAACGATCCTACATGCCGGCGGTAAGTTCGGCGGTGGCGGGTATAAAGTTTCATCAGGCTTGCACGGTGTTGGCTCTAGTGTTGTTAATGCATTATCAACAAAATTAATAGCCGAAGTATCTAGGGGCGGAGAGCTGTATCGCATGGAGTTTGAGAGGGGTGTTGCGAAGGGTCCTCTTCAGAAGTTGGGTAAAACCGAACGTGAAAGAGGAACTACCACTATATTTTATCCCGATCCTACAATATTCAAGGAATCAACAGAATTTGACTATAAATGGGTTGTTAATTACCTAAGACACCAAGCTTATTTGACAAAAGGCGTGTACGCCTCTGTAGTGGACGAGAGGACGAATGAAAGTCGGGCATTTTATTTTGATGGTGGCATCCAAAGTTATGTCAAACACTTAAATATCGGCAAGGATGTGTTGTCTAATAATATATTTTACGTTGAAAAACTGGTAGAAGACTCAATGGTAGAGGTGGCAATTCAGTATAATGATGGATTCATTGAGACCATAAGGCCTTTTGCCAATAATGTTTTGACCATAGACGGCGGCACCCACCTGGTGGGCTTTAGGTCTGCGCTTACGCGTACCATTAACGACTATGCGCGAAAAAGCGGGTTACTAAAAGAAAAAGAAGATAATCTGACAGGCGATGACATTCGCGAAGGATTAACGGCGGTTATATTAGTAAAACTACCCGATCCTCAATTTGAGGGACAGACCAAAAACAAGCTTGGTAATCCCGAGATTCGACGTTACGTCGAACAAGTGATGAACGAGTATTTCTCATACTACCTAGAAGAAAACCCCAATGTCGCAAAAGGTATCGTAAATAAAGCTGTTTTGGCAGCTAGGGCACGGAAAGCAGCCAGGGCGGCAAGGGACAATGTTATCAGAAAAGGTGTACTGGACGGTTTAAGTTTGCCTGGAAAATTGTCAGACTGTTCCAGTAAAAATCCAGCCGATTCAGAACTATACATTGTCGAGGGTGACTCAGCCGGCGGTTCTGCTAAAACAGGGCGTGACAGCAAGACTCAAGCGATCCTTCCGCTCCGAGGTAAGGTGTTAAATGTCGAACGCGCAAGGCTAGACAGAATGCTTGGTAATAACGAGATCGTCAGCCTGATAAAGGCTATGGGTGTAGGTATTAGTGATCAATTTGACATCTCGGGTCTTAGGTATCACCGAATTATTATCATGACCGATGCCGACGTTGACGGCAGTCACATTGCTACGCTGTTACTTACTTTCTTTTTCAGGTATATGAAAGAGGTTATCGAAGGTGGTTATATCTATCTTGCAAAACCACCTTTGTTCTTGCTGAAAGCCGGTAGTAAAAAGCAATATGCATATAGTGACGAAGAGCGCGACAGTATAATCGATAGTCTTATTAAGGAAAAAGTTGAAAAAGGCACAAAGGTTGATGATGATGCAGACAGAACAAAACAAGCTGGTCTAACCTTAATGCAACGCTATAAGGGTCTGGGCGAAATGGACGCTGAACAACTTTGGGATACGACTATGAATCCGGAAAACAGAGTGTTGATTCAGGTTAGAATCGAAGATGCCGAAGAGGCAGATGCGATATTTACAAAGTTAATGGGCGATCAAGTAGATCTGAGAAAGAGTTTCATACAGGGACGTGCGAAATCACTAAGCCTAGAGGAGTTGGATATATAGACATGGACGATGAAAAAAATACATCAATAGAAGGTGAAATTATGGATAATATCCCTCAAAATCATTCGCGTGTTGTCGAAAATGAAACGATTGAAGACGTAATGGAAGACAATTTTCTCAGATACTCCATGAGCGTTATTATCGACCGTGCATTGCCTGATGTTCGTGACGGCTTAAAGCCCGTGCATCGCCGCATATTGTATTCAATGGGCGAGCAAGGCTTGAGGCCGGGCGGCAAGTTTACCAAATCTGCCAGGATCGTTGGCGATGTCATGGGTAAGTATCACCCTCATGGTGAGTCGGCTATCTATGATTCTATGGTTAGGCTGGCACAGAACTGGGCTATGCGTTACACACTAGTTAATGGGCAGGGAAACTTTGGTTCTATGGACGGTGATCCTGCAGCTGCCCAGCGCTATACCGAGGCAAGGCTTGACAGGGCTGGCAACGAACTCTTGATTGACTTAGAAAAGGATACGGTTGACTTCAGAGATAATTACGATGGTTCAGAAACAGAACCAGCCGTTCTTCCTGCGAAGTTGCCTAATTTATTATTAAACGGTCAAATAGGTATTGCTGTTGGTATGGCAACCAGTATCCCGTCGCATAATCTGGGTGAGTTGGTCGACGCATGTGTTCATTTGATTGATAACCCTGAAACAACTACCGTTGATGACTTGTTGAAGTATGTCAAAGGACCTGATTTTCCTACCGGGGCAATCGTTTATGGCGGAGCTCCGATGAAGCAAGCCTACCAAACCGGCCGTGGTAGTGTTGTAATCAGAGCTGTTGCATCAATTGAAGAGAATAAGAGGGGACGCAGTCAAATTATAGTTACTGAAATTCCGTTTGGTGTAAATAAAGCAACACTTATAGAGAGAATTGCTGATTTAGTGAAAGACAAAAAAATCCTATCAATCAGTGACATTCGTGACGAAAGTTCACGCGGACTGGTTAGGGTTGTTATTGAACTGAAGAAAGATGCATATCCCAAAAAGATTCTAAATCAACTGTATAAATATACATCATTGCAAACTAGTTTCCATTTCAATATGTTGGCACTTATCGATGGTATCCAACCGCGTATTTTAGGGTTGCACGAGATTTTGGATGAATTCGTTAAACACAGGCAGGTAGTTATCCGACGCAGAACGGAGTTTGAGCTTAGGAAAGCTAAAGAGCGTGCACATATCTTGGAAGGCTACAAGATTGCATTGGACCACATTGACGAGGTTATCAAGACAATTCGTGCAAGTCAGACTACTGAAGAGGCGGAAGTTGCGTTGATCGAAAAGTTCAAACTCTCTTCTATCCAAGCAAAAGCTATTCTTGCGATGCAACTGAGGCGCTTGACCGGTCTTGAACGCGAGGCGATCGAGAACGAGTTGAAGGAATTGATTGATTTAATAAATAAACTTGGGGCAATATTGGCAGACGAACATGAAATTCTGAAGATTATCAAATCAGAGCTTCTTGAAATGAAGGATAAGTATGATGATCCAAGACGCAGTCAGATGATTAATCACGAGCTAGGCAAATTTAGTGACGAAGAGTTGATACCGGAAGAAGACAGTGTGATTTTGCTTACTGCTGAAAATTATATAAAAAGGACCCTGGTTAGCGAATATCGACGCCAAAACAGGGGCGGAAAAGGTAAGCGTGGTATGACCACCAAAGCCGAGGATGTAATTAACCAATTGATTCCCGCTGGATCACATGATTTCTTGTTGTTCTTTACGAATATGGGCAGAATATTCCGGCTTAAGGCGTATGAAGTACCGGCTGCAAGTTTGGCAACCCGCGGCATAGCTGCCGTAAACCTGTTGCAGTTACAACCGGAAGAGAAAATTACTTCGATTATCCGGCACGAGAAAGGTGCAAGCGATGAAGGCTATCTGTTTATGTCCACGGCCAAGGGTACAATCAAGAAGACACCATTGAAAGACTATGCGAATATACGAACCAACGGGTTGATAGCGATAAAACTGGATTCAGGTGATGAATTAAGCTGGATCCAAAAGACAACAGGTGATAACGATGTAATAATATCAACATCTGCCGGACAAGCTATCAGGTTCAATGAGAAAGACGCCCGACCAATGGGACGCTCGGCAAGAGGTGTCCGAGGTGTTCGCTTGCGACCACACGACTGGGTTGTGGGTATGGATATCGTTGACGACAGCAGGAAGCTTTTGGTAATCAGCGAGAATGGATATGGTAAAGCAACGAAAGTATCCAACTTCCCAGCCCACAAGCGAGGCGGTGTTGGAATAAAGGCAGCTGTGGTTACTGCTAAAACCGGACCGATAGTAGCGGTTCACACGCTTGATCCGGAAGCAAGCGAGGTGCTGTTGGTATCTAACGGTGGCCAGGCGATAAGGGTTGGCCTGAAGGGGATTCCTACATTGGGCAGGACCACCCAAGGAGTAAGGATTATGCGCATGAGCGAAGGTGATAAGGTCGCGTCAATCGGTCTTATGCCTGAACAAGATAAAGATAAAAATGAAGACATAGGAGAAAAATCATGAGCCTAGCTTTGATAATATCGCCTTATTTAATAACTATTCTGTTGGCGTGGCTGGGTGCCCATGTAATTAAATATATAGTCAGCTCTCTTAGGAATGAGAAGTTAACTCTGAAGGGATATTTGTTTACTTCAGGCGGTATGCCTAGTGCGCATAGCGCGGCAGTAATTTCGATGGCAACTATTATCGGATTGAGGGACGGTTTTGATTCCGGACTATTCGGAATAGCTATGTTATTTGCTGTTATTGTGATGTATGATGCTATGAAAGTTCGCAGATCTTCGGGCGAACAAGGTCTAGTCATACATAAATTAATCAAAGAAACCAAAAGCAAGATCGAACCTCCTAGAGTCGCGAAGGGACATAGCCCTACAGAGGTAGCACTTGGTGCTATGCTTGGCGTAATAGTTGGCTTCGTTGTCTTTTTGTCTACAATTTAAGAGAAGATTCCTCTTGACTGAAAATGGTTATATGAGTTATGATGGACAACAGTCTGGTCGCCCTATTTTAGTGCGTGAACAACAGGGAGTTGTACAGATTAAAGTTCTTTGACAATTTAGTTGTGCAAATCATCGTCAGTTAATATTGAGTTATGTGATCGCATCGATTTATCGATGACGATTACTTTTATGGAGAGTTTGATCCTGGCTCAGGATGAATGCTGGCGGCGTGCCTAACACATGCAAGTCGAGCGGCAGCGCAGTCTTCGGACTGGCGGCGAGCGGCGGACGGCTGAGTAACGCGTGGGAACGTACCCCAAAGTGAGGAATAACCGCCCGAAAGGGTGGCTAATGCCGCATATGATCTTCGGATTAAAGGATTTATCCGCTTTGGGAACGGCCTGCGTACGATTAGATAGTTGGTGAGGTAAAGGCTCACCAAGTCGACGATCGTTAACTGGTCTGAGAGGATGATCAGTCAGACTGGAACTGAGACACGGTCCAGACTCCTACGGGAGGCAGCAGTGAGGAATCTTCCACAATGGGCGAAAGCCTGATGGAGCAACG
>Ga0172375_10002314_pt1 | contig 29841 bp, 27 predicted proteins | sample LakKiv1m_FD_114537 | JGI IMG/M metagenome (GOLD analysis project Ga0172375, IMG submission 114537) | Freshwater microbial communities from Kabuno Bay, South-Kivu, Congo - kab_092012_11.1m | ecosystem: Environmental > Aquatic > Freshwater > Lake | place: Democratic Republic of the Congo... | reverse complement strand
TCCATATCTTTCGCATGAACAGATTATGCCATAATACGCCTACGCTCAGCCAGACTTCGCTTCGGGCGGCCATTCATCCCCGAGCTTAAAAGCTCGGGGGTTTCTGGCCGGGGCTTCTAAAATGAAAACCGCCAATATACTGATTGCTGTATGTAATTGTTTTATCATCGCATTGTCCTTTATTTGATTAACTTCTTTGTTCCCGAGATTCTCCCGACATCGACTGCACAACTCCGGCACGAAACCAGGGCATCGATGTATTTGTCCCTCGCTTCAAAAAGCGTACGCTGGGCATCCAGCACTTCGAGGTATGAGAATTTGCCCTGGAGATAGCCTTTCCTGACCGAATCATAAACGGACATGGCCCTGGGGATAATTTCGACCTGCAGGGACGACACCTTGTTCGAGGCCGACAGGAACTCCTGGTATGCCTCGACAAGAGCCGCATTGGCCGAGACTTCCACGGACAGGCGCTGCTTTTCTGCCACGGAAATTAAAGCTGCAGACTCCCTGACATTTCCCTGGTTTCGATCAAATACTGGAAACGGAATCGACAATCCGAGCACAAAAGCATCCTCACCACTGTCATTGAAACGGCGCATTCCGCCGGCAATCGAAACGTCCGGGATACGTGCCGCTTTCTCCGACTTCAATGCGACCTTCCTGTGCTCAACCTCTGTGCTCCAGCGTCCCACATCGGGATTATTTGTTAATCCAGTTGCGAGTTCTGGCATTGACGGCAGTTGCGGGACGGTAAAGAAATCACCGGTAACGCGCTCAAACTTCGGACCCACGCTTCCCCACATCGCCGACAACTGGACACGGGCGGAATCGAGTTCTCTCTCTGACTGGAACAACTGGCTTTTCTGCTGCGAAAACAGAATCTTCGCCTTTTCCTCCTCCATCGGCGAGACTTTCCCGGCCTGAACCCTGGCTGATACGGCTTTCAGGAAGTCCCCAGCGAGGGTCATAAACTCGTGGTTCAAGGCGAGTTTCTCCTGTGCCCCCTGCACAACAACAAACTTCCGGACAGTCTCTGCTTCAATATCAAGCTGACGGGCCGTCAGGTCGAGAGAGCTCAGCTGACGGGCCAACTCGGCCTTCCTGATGCGCTTTGAACGCTTTCCACAGGTCTCCAGTTTCTGTTCCAGCTGGACCGTATATTCGGCGCTGTCAAAATTCTTCATCTCGTTCTTACCGAGCACATTCTCAGCTTCAAACGAAAGGTCCGGGTTCGGACGCACCCCTGCCTGGATCTTCCTGGAATCCGCGGCCTGCACCTCGAACTGGGCAGACAGGACATCCGGGTTGGCTTCGCTTGCCAGCTTGATCACCTGGCCCAGGGCAATCTCGCCGGCAGGTTCTTCAACAGCCCTGCTGGCAGCAGCGCATGAGAACACTGCAACAAGAACCGCGCATAACTTCAAACATCTTTGCTTAATCATACAATTCCTCCACAACACGTAATCAAGGGTTTCGAACGAATAGAAATCAGAGACAAAGCAGTAAAAATACCGGAACGCTATGAACACTTGATCTTGGACTTCCGGCAAACCGCCCGAATACTCAGGCTAAAGGAGGTCGAAATATTGAAGAAACAAGCAGAAGTGAATACTCAGAAGAACTGCAGCAGAACATTGATTCAAACCGAGCCTGGAAAATAATTCCAACGTTCGGCGAAACATCCACGGCAACCCCGTGACACAAACAGAAACAGTCTGGAGAAGCAGAATGTGAATGACAGTCAGATTCATGCAACAGGTCTAACCCGGAAACAGAAAAACAGAAAAGACCTGCCACCACAAGAAGAAGCAGGCAAAGCCAGCGATAAGATTTTCCCCTGCGCAAATATGTGATCATAAAGGATTCCGTTCAATGGTCGTGTAACGTCTACAGGGTGACATCCTTCCCGTCAAGGGCAAACAATTACACTGCTGTCTTTTTGAGCGCCGCACGGGCACTCGCAATTATCTATCGTCAGCCAGCCCCCGCATCGCCGCAACCCCTGCTGCCACCGGCGGCTTTCCCGCCAAGCAACATCGAAATACCGGCCCTGGCCGAATCGTAGACAAAAGGACGCCTCTCGACAACATTCCTGCCCTTGTCCAGCACGTAGAAGAACGGAACAGCAGACACGCTGAAGTACTTTGTACTCAGCGACTTGTCGGCGTCAATCAGCACGGTACTGCCCGGGGATTTCTCTGAATATACACTCTTGACTGTTGCCGCATTCTCCCCAAACGCAACGATCGCAAAGCCCGTTTTCCTGCCGTACCGCTTCTTAAGCTTCTCAAAATCATCAAGCGCGTTCACGCTGAAAGGGCACGTTGTGGAACTGAAAATCAGAAGCGCACCCTTGTCCTTGCAGACAGAACCAAGCGAAGTCTCTTTGCCGTCAAGATCCATGATCTTGAAATCTGGAATGTTGCTTCCCACCCTGGCAAGTGGCGGCGTATACATTTTCTTTTCTGAGTCAGGCTTCTCGCACAGGATTTCGGACACCATTGCCTTAACTTTCTCAGGTTCACAGCCGCCGGCAAAACGAACCACCCCATCCTTATTGACAATATAAAGCGTGGGATAAAAGAAAAATTCAAACCAGGCTGCTGCCGTTCTCCTGCCATCCACCAGGTAGTTCAGAGCCGGATCCAGATTGCTGGCGGGCCCAAGCGACTTGCCTCGAAGCGGCACATCTATGCGATAAACCGCCACTCCCTCCGGTTTGGATTTCGAATACCGGGTCAGGAACGACGTGGCAGCCTCGGTGCCTGGACAACCTTCCATACCCAGGAGCACCACGATCACTTTCCCCTTGTTCTGGGCCACAACTTCCGGCACGGGAACCGGTCGTGCTGTTCCACCGGCATTCGGGCCCAGCAGTCCGCAGGAAGATACCAACATGGCCATCGCAACCAGAAGACCTGTTTTTACAGGAAGAAGAATTCTCATTGTGTTTTCCTTTCTCATTTACCGCAACAACTGCCCTTTTCCCCGCAACAGGCTCCGCCGCCGCCGAGCATTCCATTGATAAGGCCTGTGGCACAACCAACCCCGGTATTAACAGCAATAGCCTCTACAGGACAGTTTTTTGCACAGGCCCCGCACTCCATGCACAAATCCCTGTCGCAAACAACAGCCTTGCCGTCCCTGACCGAGAACACACCGTGCGGACAAACAACCTCGCACAGGCCGCACCCGATACATTCCCCCACATCCAGCTTAAGGCTCACAACTTCCGACAAGTATTTCATGATTTGATGACCCCCGAGACAACCCAAAGCACAATTCCGGCAACCAGTGAAAGAATCTGCAGCGGAATCGCAAACTTCATCTCGCGCTTCACACCAGCCTGCGACGTAAATGTCGAACACCCAGTAAAATTCATCGCCATGAAAGAAGTGATCGAGATGGTCACAAGCAGCCCTGCCAGCAAACTGAGTCCGGTCATGACATTTTCGGCGAGGAACATGTATACCGCCCAGCATGCCAGGCCAGCCCACAGTCCCTTCAGCGAAAAAGCCCGGCCAGGAAGCAGAGGCAAAAGCAGAGGCACCAGGATGCTTCCTGCCAGAAAAGCCATGGACACAACCATAAGCGCATCAACTCCGCGATCAAGCATGACCGCAGAATCATAGCTGCCACTGCTGAAACCGGAAATCAGAACAAGCCCGATGACAAGCAGCGCCGCATATTTGAGCCAATGAACTATTTCCACCGGAACAACAACAAGACGGTCAACCAGGTCGAACCGCACCCGCCGCATTTCGGGAGTGGTCTTCATTCCACCAGCAAGAAACGCCTTGATATCGCAGGCGCGCACAGGCCCGTATACCACAGAGAATCCGCATTCTTTTCTGACCACATGCGCCGCAACGCCGACTGCGCCAAGCTGGGGCACTATCAGTCTTCGGTGCGATACGATCTTTTCAAGACTTACGGCCCGGACACGGTTGATAACTTCATCAGTTCCAAAAGTCCCCTTTCCGGCCGCACACCAGACATTCACTCCCTTTGTGTCAAGGACCAGCATCCACGCATCGACCCCGCCAAGCTCTTTTCTTAACCAGTCAAACGAAAGCTTGTAGTTAGCCGAAACAAACACCGGCGAATTCCCATCCTGGTTTCCAACAGCATAAATCCCAGGCTCAACAGAATAGTTCATTCTATTAACATCCAGCCTGACCCGCACAGCTCCAAGAAAGTCCCGCCAGGTGAGCATGGTGGAGACTCTGGGTTTCCTGCCTGCAGCAGTTTCAACCCAGCCGGCAAACCACGGCCGATTCTCAGTTCCCGCCCCGGAAACCGACGCGCAGGAACAACAGCATTTCGCGATACTATCTACTTGTCCGTCCATTGCTCTTTACCAGCCTTTTACCCACTTCTTTGACCGCATCCTCTGCGCAGTTAAAGAAATTCATTATGCACGGAATCGCCAGGCTGCAGTAAACCTGGAGGCCTTCCTTCCGGACCTTCACTATCCCGGCATGTTTGAGGATCGACAAATGCCTTGATATCGTCGACATGTCCACGCCGATCATTTCCGTCAGCTGTCCCACTGTTCGTTCCCGGCAGCAGACCTGGTCAGCAATATAAAGGCGTGTCGGATGTGCAAGGGCCTTGATAATCCTGACCCTGGCTTCCATTTTAACCTTTGTCTTCTTATCCATACACAATACTCCTATTTGCTTATTTGGCCATATTGCCAAATAGTATCATACTCTTCAAGGACAATCTTTCGATTTAAAAGTCTTTGCCTTATCATGTTTTCCCTCGTATTCTGAGCAGAAATAAAACCGGAGTCCATTTAGACGGAGAGTAAACATGAAGATTGTCATTATCGGCGGAGTGGCCGGCGGAGCTTCAACAGCGGCACGGGCACGCAGGCTGAACGAAAAGGCTGAAATCATTATACTGGAGCGCGGCAGCCACGTCTCGTTTGCAAACTGCGGACTACCCTACCACATCGGCGGCGTGATCAAGGACAGGGAAAGCCTTCTTCTCCAGACCCCCCAGAGCCTGAAGGCGTCATTAAACCTCGACGTCAGGACAGGACATGAGGTAACCGGCATCAACCGGCAAAAACATTCAGTCTCGGTAAAGGAACTCGAAACCGGCCGGCAATATGACGAAACTTACGACAAGCTTGTGCTTTGTCCCGGCGCAAACCCTGTCAGGCCACAGCTTCCAGGCATCGACCACTCCTCCATCTTCGTTCTCCGCAACATAGACGATATGGACAAGATAAAGGCGAAAATCAACTCCGGCGCCAAAACAGCTGTCGTAATCGGCGGCGGTTACATTGGCGTGGAAATGGCCGAAAGCCTCCGCGAACTCGGCCTCGCCATCCACCTCGTGGAAATGGTCGACCAGCTCATGCCGCCCCTTGACCGCGAAATGGCCCGGGATCTAGAGAACCACATGATCCGCCACGGTGTTAAGATCCATCTCGGAACAGCCGCTGCCGCTTTCAGGGATGATTCAGGAATGCTTTCTGTAGAACTGAAGAACGGCGATGTCCTGAGAACAGACATGGTCATCATGTCCGTTGGCGTAAAACCCGAAACCGAACTTGCGAAAAAGGCCGGCCTCGAAATCGGCCAGCGCGGCGGCATCAAGGTCAGCAGCACGATGCAGACCTCAGACCCCGACATCTACGCAGCCGGCGACGCCGTGGAGGTTACGGACTTCATAACCGGCGCACCAGCGGTAATTCCGCTCGCCGGGCCCGCAAACCGGCAGGGACGGATCGTCGCGGACAACCTCATGGGCCTCGACAGCAAATACACTTCAACCCAGGGAACGGCCATCGTCAAGGTGTTCGACATGACCGGCGGAGTAACAGGCGCAACTGAAAAAACACTTCTCAAGACGGGAATAAAGTTCAGGAAGATATACATTCATCCGTCCGGCCACGCAGGTTATTACCCGGGAACCGCCCCGATGAGCATTAAGATGCTTTTTGCCCCCGACAGCGGAAAGATCCTCGGCGCACAGGTCGTCGGGTTCGACGGCATTGACAAGAGGCTCGACGTATTTGCCACGGCCATCCGCGCAGGCATGACCGTGTTCGATCTCAAGAACCTGGAACTCTCTTATGCCCCGCCCTACGGTTCAGCCAAGGACCCGGTCAACATGGCTGGATTCGTCGCAGAGAACCTGCTCAGCAATGAAGTCGAATTCTGGTACGCCGAGGACTATCCGGAGAAAACCGGGAACGGGCTGATACTGGACGTCCGCGGCCCATCGGAATTTGAGTCATGGCATATACCCGGCGCAACAAACATTCCGCTAGGCAAACTGCGCAAACAGCTGGGCCAGCTTCCAAAGGACAGACCGCTGTATATCTACTGTAAGGTAGGATTCCGCAGCTACCTGGCCTACAGGATACTGAAACAGAGCGGATTCCCAGTTGTCAGTACCCTTTCGGGAGGTTCATTGACATTCTGCAGTTATCACCCCAACTCCGTTACAGGCCAGCAGGAAGATGAAGAAAGAAACACTTATTCCACTCCATGGCGGCTATCGAAAACTTAAGAGTTTTCAGATGGCTCAACTGGTGTTTGATGTAACTGGCCGGTTTTGCGACCGCTACATCGAGAAACACAGCAGAACACACGACCAGATGGTTCAGGCTGCACGAAGCGGAGTTCAGAACATAGCCGAAGGCAGCCAGGCCTCAGGCACTTCCAAAAAGACAGAGCTCAAACTCACAAATGTCGCACGTGCAAGTCTTGAAGAACTGCGCCTAGACTACGAGGATTACCTGCGCCAGCACTCACTGCCACAATGGACACGCGAAGATCCACGCAGGCAGAACCTGATTAATCGCCGATGCAAGACTGCTGACGATGTCGCCGCCTGGGTAGAACAATTGTGCGAGAGTGGACGAAATGGACCGCATGGACCTTGTGGACATAAATCGTCGTCCACATCGTCCACTCCGTCCACAAAGTCCACATCTCCCGCCTTCCCCGAGTTTGCCGCCAATGCCGCGCTCGTGCTCTTGACTGTTGCCTGCAGCCTGCTTGACCGCCAACTTGCTTCGCTGGCAAAATCCTTCGAATCCGAGGGCGGCTTCACTGAGCGCCTTTACCGCGTGCGTTCCGAAATACGCAGGTCCACTCCGTCCATATCGTCCTCAAAGTCCACCTCCTGACCCCTCCCTGATATCTCTTGACTGGCATGGAGCGGGAAAAGTATCCTCCTGATTTCATTCTGAGCCGAAAGAAAGTTGGGAAATAATGGCATCAAATGACTCCAATATTGCGCTGGTTGTAGGAGGAAGCCGCGGAATAGGCCGGGCCATCGCCCTGAGCCTCGCCCGCTCAGGCCTCGACATATGGCTGACATACCAGAACAACAGCAAGGCTGCCATCGAAGTTAAGACTGCCATTGAGGCCATGGGACGCACATGCGAACTTCTCCAGTTCGACGTCGCCAATTATGAGGCAGTCAAGGCGGCCCTCCAGGAGAAATCAGAAAAAACAGCCCCTTATGTCGTCGTCTTCAACGCCGGGATCGCAAAAGACAATCTTTTTGTCTGGATGACCAAAGCCGAATGGGACTCTGTCCTCGACGTGAACCTGGACGGCTTCTACAATGTTGTCCACACCGTGCTGTTCCCGATGCTCCGCGAAAAACGCGGACGCATCATTGTAATCTCCTCAACATCAGGCCAGATCGGCCAGGCCGGACAGGTGAATTATTCGGCCTCAAAAGCCGGCCTTATCGGCGCGGCCAAAGCCCTGGCCCGCGAAGTGGGAAAGAAAAACATCCTTGTCAATGTCGTCGCGCCCGGAGTGGTGGAAACCGAAATGGTCGAACATCTTCCAAAGGAACAGATTCTCCCGCTGATCCCGATGAACCGGTTTGGAAACGTTGAAGATGTTGCTTCTGTCGTCAACTTCCTGGCCACCGAAAAGAACATGTATGTCCACGGCCAGGTTATCGGCGTCAACGGGGGCCTGGCAATCTGAACGCCCTTCATCCCCTGTTCATTGAATCCGACAGATGAAAAAATACGATCATATTGTTGTGGGAAGCGGTGCCAGCGGCCTGACCGCCACCCTGCTCCTGGCCCTGAGCGGCCGGAAGGTTCTCCTCCTGGAGAAAGCACCGCGTACCGGCGGTTCGCTGTCGCGTTTCCGCATAGACGGGATCCCCTTCGATACCGGCTTCCACTTCACCGGCGGACTTACGGAAAACGGGCTGCTCCGCCGCATGATGAAAGTGCTGGGCATCGAGAACGACGTGGAAACAATGTTCCTCTCCCCTGCCGATGCGCACCACTTTGTTTTCACCAGGGAACAGCGCATCATCGAACTGCCTGCCGGCATCAAAGAGGTAAGGCGAAAATGCAAATCCGATTTTCCCGGCGACCAGGTAGCCGTGGACAGATACTTTGACATGCTTGAACGCGTGTACCTCCAGACAGCCAGCACTGACATCACCCGCCTCGGCGAGAATTCAAGCAGGATGGACGAAGAATTCATAAGCCTCCATGAAGTCCTTGACGGCATCACGGACAATCCCCTCCTTAAAGGGGTGTTTTCCGCCCTCGGCATGTGTTATGGCGTCAAGCCGTCGGAAGTGTCATTCGCGAGCCACAGCCGCGTCTGCTACGATCTCTATGAATCAACCGCCCGCTTCCGCAACGGCGGCGACGCACTGGTCAAGGCGTTCGAATCACAATTTTCCAGACTGGACGTTGAAGTACAATGCAGCAGCTGGATCACCCAGCTCCGCGAGAATTCTTCCGGCCATGTCGAAAGCGCTGTTTTGAACAACGGCGACGAGATCACATTCGAATCCGCAATCCTGACGATCCACCCGAAACAGATACTTGAAGTCCTCCCAAAAAGCATTGTTTCAAAGGCATTCACACAAAGAGTTGAATCTTTTGAATCTTCGATCGGATTTTTCACCCTGTTCGGAACACTTGAATGCGGGACAAATCCGGATTTCGGATCGTCGATAGTCTCCCTCTTCCCCACCTGCGACTTTGATGCAATGCTCGACCCGGCCTATGCCGGGGAACAGGCACTGGTGATCGTCGGGAGCCGTGAGACCGTCCGTAACAAACCCTGCCACGTTACAATCGTCATGGAGCCGTCATTCCCCCGAAACCTTGAACAATGGTCTGGATCATCAACGGGAAAGCGTCCAGCTGAGTATCTTGCCTACAAGGAACAGCGGGTTTCGGAAATTGTGAAGCGCCTCAAAAACCACGACAGTAAATACGGCACAAATTTCCGTGCGATGGGAACGGCATCTGTGCTAACTTACCGTGACTATCTGAACTCTTTTGACGGCTCTGCATATGGAGTGAAGCAGAAGCTCGGCCAATACAACCTGATCGGCCGGCTGCCGGTGAGGAACCTGTTTTCCGCCGGCCAAAGCGCTCTTCTGCCGGGGCTTACAGGAGCAATGATGTCATCGTTCATCGTAACCAGGGCAATGATGGGCAAAGAGAATCTTGGACGTTTAGTGAAAGAAAGACTATGCAACTGAGAAGAGTGGCCATTACAGGAATGGGAAGCATATCCCCTCTCGGGCGCGGTACAATGGCGCTGACCGAAGGGATTGAAGCCGGCCGAAGCGGCGTCCGTTACATGGAAGGCTGGAACCAGTACACCGGACTCCGGAGCCTGGTTGCGGCTCCTGCAGAACTCAAGGACGAGAAACAGATTCCGCGCATGGCGCGGCGTTCCATGGGGCGCATGAGCATCTTCGCCGCACAGGCGGCCCAGGACGCCATCGCCGATGCCGGCCTGGACCCCGCGTTCACCTCTTCCGGACGGCTCGGATGTGCAGTCGGGTCGACAACCGGCAGCGCCATCAGCCTTAACCAGACCTTCGAGACCATGCTGCCCGACAAGGACCTCAGCAAGCTTTCTTCAATGATGTTCTTCCAGTGCATTTCGCACACCGCCTCCATGAACGTGGCCCAGTACCTCAGGATCAACGGGATGGTAATGGCTCCCTGCGCGGCCTGCGCTTCAGCGCTGCAGGCCATGGGACTCGGTTACGACATGGTCCGCCTCGGCAGGCAGGACGTCATGCTCTGCGGCGGTGCCGAGGAACTGCATCCGACAGTAACAGGTTCTTTCGACGTTCTTTTTGCCACATCGGTAAAATACAATGACCAGCCCCAGAAAACACCGCGACCATTCGACCGCGACCGCGACGGGCTTGTCTGCGGTGAAGGCAGCGGGATACTCGTCCTGGAAGACTACGACCGCGCAGTCCAGCGCAATGCCCGCATCTACGCCGAAGTGCTCGGCTACTACACCTGCAACAGCGGGGACCACGTGAGCGAATCGAACAGGGCAAACATGGTTACCTGCATGCGGGAAGCCCTGAAACTCGCCGGAATCGAACCGTCACAGGTTGATTACGTTAACGCGCATGCCACCGCCACACTGCAGGGCGACAAGGAGGAAGCCGAAGCCATTCATGATGTCTTTGGCAGCTCCGTTCCCGTCAGCAGCCTCAAGGGACACCTTGGCCACACACTTGGCGCCTCTGCGGCCATTGAACTCTCCGCCGCCCTCTCCGGCATGCAGAAGGGCATGATTTATCCCACCCTGAACCTCGAAAACGTAAGCCCGGAATGCGCTGGTATAAACCATGTTGCCGGTTCACCACTGAAGCGGAAAGGAAATATATTGGTGAAGAACAGTTTTGCATTTGGCGGAATAAGTGCCGTTTTGGTATGTAGAGTACCTTGATACGAATACCAGCTAAGGAAAAGAAATGACCAAAGAAGAAGTCATCAAAATAGTAAACAACGTTTTCGAAGAACTGTTCGAGGTTCCACCTGAAAAACTTGCGCCCGAGGCCAGGATATTCGATGGACTTGGACTTGACAGCCTGGACACTGTTGACCTGATCGTAGCCCTCCAGAAACGTTTTAAAGTCCAGATCCGCGAAGACGAACGAGTCCGGAACATTCGCACGCTGAACGACATTTACGAGTTCATCCTGACCCTGGAGCAGGAACAGGCGAAGAAAAGCTGAGAGAATAATGAAGCTCTTCAAGCTGCTCTGGCTGAATATTACTTTTTATATCCTCCTGGTGCTGTTCACCTTTACGGCGATCCCCCTGATTTTCCTTTTTATCGGATGCCAGGTGCCGTTCTCACCGCGCCGCCGCATAATGCGCCTAACAAGGCAGGCGATAGTGTGGTATGGAAGTATCGTCATTTTCAAACTTCCGCTTCCGCTGGTACGCGTCCGCTACGAGGACCACACCGGCGGACGCAGGCCAATACCTTCCATTGTCGTATGCAATCACAAGTCATCTTCCGATCCATTCCTGATGGCTGCACTTCCCGTTGGTGAATTCATCCAGATAGTGAATAAATGGCCGTTCCGCCTGCCGGTCTGGGGTTTCGGCGCACGCATGGCAAATTATCTCAGTATCAACGAAATGCCCGTGGAGGAATTCTTCAGACAGGCAGGCAGCCTCCTGAAAGACGGAGTCTCCCTTGTCGCTTTCCCCGAAGGCACCAGGGCCAGGAGCCGGGAAATAGGACAGTTTCATGGCACGCTCTTCCGCCTGGCAATTGCCGAAAAGACCCCGATCATTCCAGTATGCATTTGCGGAAACGAGCACACCCCGCCGCGCGGCACCATGCTGCTCCACCCTGCAGTTGTAAGGGTCAGGCAGTTGCCTGCCCTGGCGTGGGATGACTTCAAGGATATGAACCCTTTTCAACTCAAGAACCATGTGAGGAATATCATAGCCAGGGAACTCGACGTCATGGAGGGATACGCATGAACATTTTCAAGGGCAGCCCGGAGATTGAATTCAAGTCGCAGAAAAGCGCCCTGGCCCGCCAGTCCGCCCTGCTGAAAGAACACCTTGCCTATTGCGCCGGCAATTCCCCTTACTACCGGCGCCTCTTCAGGAAGAACGGGATCAGGCACCAGGCGATCAGGCTGGATAACCTCGCAAACATCCCCCTGACCGACAAGAGCGACTTCTCCAGGCACAACGATGAATTCCTTGCGGTCCCGCAGCCGGAGATCGTTGACATCGTTCTCTCCTCCGGCACCACGGGCAAACCAAGCCGAATCATGTATACCGAGCGCGATCTCCAGCGCCTGGCATACAACGAACAAATATCCTTCGCTTCATGCGGGGTTACCGCAAAGGATATCGCCCTGCTGACGTGCACAATGGACCGCTGTTTCATTGCCGGCCTGGCTTATTTCCTCGGCATTCGCGCTCTCGGCGCTGCGGCAATACGCAACGGTCACGGCACACTCTCCAGCCACATGGACATCATCAGGTCAATCAAACCAACAGTCCTGATCGGCGTTCCTTCATTCCTCCGCAGGCTGGCCCATTACCTCAAGGACAATGGAATAAACCCGGCTAAAACATCCATTGGCAAACTTGTCTGCATAGGCGAACCTGTGCGCGGACAGGACATGAAACCGCTGAAACTCGGAATCGACCTTGAGCAGCTCTGGAATGCAAAGGTTTTCTCCACCTATGCGTCCTCTGAATGCATAACCACCTTCTGCGAATGCACTGCCCAGAAGGGAGGACACCTTCACCCCGACCTCGCAATAATAGAAATCCTCGATGAACATAACCTGCCGGTTCCGCCTGGAACTCCAGGCGAAGTTGTGCTCACGCCGCTTTCTATCGAGGGAATGCCTCTTGTCAGGTTCAAAACCGGCGACATCAGCTTCCTGATCACGACTCCCTGCTCCTGCGGCCGCAAGTCACCGCGCCTGGGTCCCATCCTCGGCCGAAAACAGCAGATGATGAAAGTCCGTGGCACTTCCCTTTATCCCCCGGCGGTATTCGCGGCAATGGATGAAATTCCCGGCATCGGCGATTATTACCTAGAAATCAGCACAATAAACGAGCTGTCCGACGATCTCGTGATCCACATCGCGGCGCGCCCTAAGCTGCCGCCCCTTGATGCCCTTCGCGAAAAGCTCCAGTCCAGGCTGAGGGTAACCCCGACAATTGTAATTGACCCGGAAGACGAAGTCCGGCAACGTATGTATCCGCCTGAATCAAGAAAACCGGTACGCGTCATCGATAGGAGATTAACCAGGTGAGTTGTCGCAGTTCCATGATTGGAGCCGAATTCTCTCGCACTGATATTGCTGAGACAGCGAGACAGGGCCGCCTTCTCTCGATGGAAATCGAGTTCAACCTCAGCTGTAATTACCGCTGCCAGTACTGTTATGTCGGCCAGAATAACACCAATGGAAACAAGGAACTCTCCGAACAGGAAATCCGCGATGTAATTCTCCAGGCAAAAGAACTCGGCGCCAGGAAAATCGTAATCCTTGGCGGCGAGCCGATGATCTATCCCCGGATCAGGGAAATGCTCACCTTCATCCGCGAACAGGGACTCACAGCGGAGCTTTTTACAAACGGCACGAACATAACCCCTGACATGGCCAGGCTGTTGCATGACCTCGGCGTGCAGGTGGTTCTGAAGATGAACAGTTTCGAAGAATCCATACAGGATGAACTGGCGGGCCTGAAAGGCGCTTACAAGATCATCCAGACGGCCTTCAAGAATCTTCGCGATGCCGGATTTCCCTCAGAAGGACACTTCATGGCGGTCAACACGATCATATGCTCAAAAAACCTGCACGAGATCGTACGCATGTGGAAATGGCTGCGCGACCAGAAGATCGTGCCTTACTTTGAAATCATGACACCGCAGGGCAACGCAGTCAGGAACAAACATCTCGAGGTTGACCTGCCGGCCCTCAAGGACATTTTTAACCAGCTGGCTGAAATCGACCGTACCCAGTACGGCGAGAAATGGGACCCCCAGCCGCCGCTTGTCGGCAGCCGCTGCCTGCGCCATCAGTTCTCGTGCCTTGTCAACTCCTACGGCTATGTAATGCCCTGTGTCGGCGTCACACTCCCGGTCGGCAATATCCGCAACCACAAACTCGCGGATATTCTCCGCGACAGCGAGGTGGTCAAAGACCTCCGGAGTTACCAGGATACCATCCGAGGTCCCTGCGCCGAGTGCGAAAACGCCGCTATCTGTTACGGCTGCCGCGGCGCCGCATACCAGATGACCGGTGATTACCTGGCTTCGGATCCGCTCTGCTGGAAAAATGCTGACAAACAGGATGAAATCATGACCCTCCCCGCCCCTGTTGACGGAATGATACCCCACGACGGGCCAATGCAGCTGGTTGACAGGATTGTGTCCGTCGGGGAACGGGTAGCCACGATCGAAACAGTCATACACCAGGACAGCCCGTTCCTTGAAGAAGACGGGACACTGTCCGGCGAAATATATATCGAGCTCATCGCACAGGCCGCGGCTGCGATGAACGGGTTCCGCACTGCCCACCAGAACGGCGATATCAGGGGTTTCCTGACCGGCGCGCGCAACGTTAACATAATCGCCAGGGCAAAGGCCGGCGACACTTTGTCCATCAGTGTTTTCAAGGCAAACCGCTACGGCGACTTCGGCATCATCGAGGGTAAGATATTCCGCGGCCAGGAACAGCTTGCCAGCGGGGAAATCAAGGTGTGGCACAACACCACTAAAGCGGCAGTAAGCGAGCCAGTCCAGTGAAGACCAGCCAGTCAGCCATCCTGTGGATAGTCGTCCTGACGATACTCCTGGCCGGAGGCATTGCCAGGCCTGGAATCGCCGAACAAACCAACACAATCTCACCATCTAACACAAATTCTTCGGCGTTTGTGCTTTCCGAACTCCAGAAGGCACTTTCCTCCACGACAAATGTACTGACCGGTTTTGTCCAGGAAAAGCAGATGGCCATGCTCAAGAACAAGGTAATCATCAAGGGACAGCTGGCCGTCCAGCAGCCCGACCTCTTCGCCTGGCACGTGAGTGAACCCATCCGCTACAACCTGATCCTGAAGGGCTCGACACTCCAGCAGTGGGATGAGGTTACCGGCAAGGAACAGAAGATGTCGCTGGCTAATAATCCGGTCTTCGAGATCGTAAGCCGCCAGCTCAAGGCCTGGTTCGGCGGACAGTTCGAAGCGCTTCTGAAGGATTTCGATGCCAGAATCGACCAGGCGGCAGAGCGGAGCATTCTCCTCACGCCCAACAAGGACAGTTTTGCGCGCAAGGCAATAAGGCAGGTCGTCATCACCTTCCGCGAAGACAAACGGTACCTTGAAAGAATCCTCATCGAGGAAACCGGCGGCGACACAACTCTTATGACTTTTACGAATACCGTCCTGAACACAGCAATCGAGCCGGTGGCATGGGAGGTCAAGCCGAATGGCAGATAGCCGTCTTTTGCGTTTCTTTCCCGTTTTGGAACGACGAAGAGGCCTCGTCACAGGAATCCTGGTTGCCGTGCTGGTACTTTCCGGCTTGAGCCTGTTCAACCTGCAGTTCGATAACACGCTCGACCTCATGCTCCCATCAAAAAGCCCGGCCCAGCGGATGATAACTTTCCTGCGGACGGCAAATTTCTCCAACAAGGTGATAGTATCACTGGAAAACCGTGATCCTGCCGGGACAAAGGACAAACTATTCGAAGCAGCCGACCGCATTGCCGAATCACTCAAACCTCCCATAGTAACCAAGGTTACAAAGGGGATGTCAGCACCAGACCTGATGAGCGACGCCGGATTCTTCCTGCGCTATGCGCCTCAGATGCTGAGATCCAACGACCTGGCAGTCATCGATTCGATGATGACTGAAGACGGGATCAAAGCCATACTTAAGCAGAGATACAGCCAGCTTTTGAAACCTGAAGGCATGTTCATGGGGCGCGCGATTCAGTCAGACCCGCTTGATATCAACCGCGTAATCCTCGACCGGCTGCAGGAGCTCTCATCAAGCCTCGGGTACGCCGTCAAAGTCGAGAACGGCCATTTCGTCAGCCACGACGGCCAGCACGTGATGCTGATTGCAGAAACAACTGCCTCAATGACTGACGTTTCTGAAGCGCGGCAATTGCTGAAATATATGGCGGACCGGACCAGGGATATCCCTGCGGGTATCCACGTTTCCCTCATCTCCGGTTACGCCCATACAGTCAGTAACGATGCCACCATCACCCGCGACCTGGGAGTTATTTTCACCATCGCATCAATTGGCTTCATCCTGATATTCGTATTCTTCTTCAAGGACATCCGCGGCCTCTTGATTTTCCTCGTGCCGGTGCTTTCAGTGATTATTGCAATGGCACTCACCAGCCTGGTTTATCACAGGATATCATACTTTGTCCTGGCATTCGGCCCGGTGATTGCAGGTATCGCGGATGACTACGGAATCGCCACATTCGTTGCCGTCCTATACGGACGCCGCCGCAGCGAGGCCGTAGCGGGGGTGGCAAAACCTGTAACAGTTGGAGCCATTGCCACGATGGGAATTTTCTTCGCCTTTTTCTTCTCTCACATACCGGGCTATCACCAGCTGGGATTCTTCTGCGTAACGAGCATCCTCCTTTCCCTGTTCCTTGCCCTGTTTGTACTGCCGCTCTGGTTGAAGGAACATGACAAGTCAGCGCCGCCGCCTGCTCCCCCCGATGAAGGCCGCCGGAAATCGAGAATACTTGTGTGGGTATTCTTCATTTTTCTCGCCGTATCCGGGATACTGGCCTGCCGCATACGTTTTGAGAGCGACGTAACAAAACTCGATGGAACCAGCAGGGCCATCCTCGACACTGAAAAGGAATTCCAGCGGGTTTGGGGAACAGGCGAGAGGAGCGAGGCAATCCTTGCGGTCGCCGGAACAAATTACGAACAGGTTATTGCCGCAAATGACGACCTGTACGTAAAAACCCGCGAAATAGTCGGGACCAATGGCCTCGCCAGCTTTGCCTCGGTATGGCCCTGCAGCAGGGTCCGCTCAGAAAATGCGCAGCGCTGGGTTGACTTCTGGAAGTCAGGGCGGGAGACTCACCTGCGAACGCTGCTGGCTGAAGAAGGCGCTTCCCTCGATTTCACCGCAAACGCCTTTGATCCCTTCTTCGCCCGCCTCTACGAAAACAGCAACGTTGTTGACGAGCCTGTTTCAAACAGCGTTTTTTCAAGCCTCAAGGAACGCTTTATCCAGTCCACGCCTGAAGGTTTCCAGACACTGTCATTCTTCCCTGACAAACCCGGAACCGTGATCGCAGTGTCAGGCGTCATAAGCAACCGGACGGACGCATTCATCGTTTCGCGTACTGCCCTTTCCTCTATCCTCTCGACAACTTTCTCAGGGGAAATCGTACGCACGTCCTGCTTTGGCATATTATTTATTATGCTTACTTCCTTCCTTTTCCTGCGCACTGTAAAATCAACCCTTGTCGCACTGGTGCCCGCACTGGCCGGAGTTGTAGGCCTGCTTGGACTCATGGCCGTCATGGGACAGCCGCTCAACGTTTCCAACCTAATTTCGGGAATCGTGGTGTTCGGACTGTGTATAGACTTCGGAATACATGTACTCCACGCCTGCCAGCACCATGCCGGCAAGGCGACGCGAACTGCAATCACCCTCGCCGCCACCACAACACTGATGGGCGCGGGAGTGCTTCTCTTCGCCCGCCATCCCGCACTTTACTCCGTCGGCCTAACTCTTGTGGCCGGGGTCGGATTCGGCTACATCGCCGCCATGTGGGTGGTCCCGGCCCTCTATGCGCTGTTCTGGAAAAACAATCCGGAGGAACACTCATGAAAGACAGAAGGACAGGGAACGAGAAGGCAGAAGCCAGGAGCCAGAATTCAGAATGAGGACGAAAGCGAGAAATGTAGGAGCGCGGCTCCGTCCGCGCGATCCGGAAAAAGAATCGCCCGAACGGAGTCGGGCTCCTACAACAGAAGAAGAAAACTGTGACAACTTTAAATCAGGACTTGACCAGCATTCTGTTGTTCGTCATTCAATATTCTGCTGTTCTCCGGAAAGGATTCTGCTTTTGACCGTCTTAGCATGTTCTGTCCTCTTCCCGGGTTGTGCATCAGTTCCGCCGTCCAGCCAGGTGATAGCACCGGAAACAGCCATCCGGCAGTTTGAAAAGAAACTGCCGCAGAAATTCGAGGCCATGCATTCCGTTGTCATCACCATCAAGCCGCACTGGTGGTGGCCGGCCTTCCGGCAGGTGGCTATAGGTTACTCACGGGTGGACCGGCAGGCTGATTCGTTCGACGTGACATGCCTCTCACCGCTCGGCATGAAGCTGCTCAGCATATCCCGCACAAACGGGCAAACCAGCGGCATGTTCCTCCTCCCGGTTAAGGGAAAACAGGACGCGATGATCAGCTCCACCGGCGATGCAATCTTCCGCGCCTACTTCGACATGGCGCCCACGGCACCAACCCGGACATCAGGAAGGCATCATAAACTCGTTTTTGAGCAGACAAATGGCAACAGAATGGTCCGCTATACTTTCTCTTCAGAAAGCGCCCTCCTGCTTTCCAAGGAATATTACGAGGGGAAACATCTCGTTATGACTGTTACTTATGACAAATATCCCTCTGCCGGGGAACGGGCGTCTCTTCCGCTCATAATGACACTTCGGGACCACCGGTACGGTTTCAGGCTGGAATTCCAGCTCAGGGAATACAGGGATGTGTCCAATTGACCTGCGCCTCGCGCCTGTGCTACTCTGCCCCACGCTTTTGCATGAACAAGATGATGTGATTGGGGCCTCTGCTTTTGTCTCGCTGCTGTAGACTCAGCGAAGAAGATACAAATCCCCTCTCCCTTTGAGGGGAGAGGGCCGGGTGAGGGTGGAGTCTTTCTTGGACCGAAGTTATGAACAAATTGGTACAGGCAATTGAAACGTGTATGTCCGGATTCGAATCGGATGGAACCGGATGCCTGTCGGCATGCTTTACCTTTCCGCCTGATTTCCTCGGATTCCAGGGTCATTTTCCCGGCAACCCCGTCCTGCCCGGCGTCTGCATGGTACAGGCTGTAATGGTAATGGCAGGGAAATGGTCAGGCACACCGCTGGAACTGAAAAACATCGTTACGGCAAAATGGTTCATGCCAGCCGGCCCTGACACAATGCTTAACTTTGCCGTACAGGTTATTGCCGGCGAACTGGGCAAAACAACACTCAAGGCGAAAATCAGGAAAGGCACTGAGAAAGTCGCCGAACTAACAGTGGAAACAGAAGGCATAACGACCGGACAAGGAGCCCATCCATGACCCGGCGCGCAAGGACAGTCTTTTTCGATCGTGAGCCGGGAGCACCTGAACCACTCCGCCTCAGGATAAAGCGGCGTGTAAGGTTCAGCGAAGTCGATCCAATGGGTATCGTCTGGTTTGGCCGCTATGCCACCTACTTCGAGGAAGCCTCCACTGAACTCGGGAAACTCTGCGGGCTTTCCTTCCCTGATTTCATAAAGGCAAAACTTCGAGTACCAATTGTCCAGCACCACGTGGACTACATCCATCCGCTCCACCTCGACGAGGAATTCACGATAGCCTGCTCGCTGATATGGAACGAAGGCGCCAGGCTGAACACCGAATACGAATTGTTCAAGAACGACGGATCAATCGCAGTGCGCGGATATACCGTCCAGCTTTTCACCAGCGCTGACGATCACCTGCCCTGCATTGTCACCCCGCCCCTTCTGGCACAGTGCCGTCAACGCTGGCTGGCCGGCGAGTTCAGGGAGTTGCAGGCATGAGCGTAGTGGTTGTTGAACATGACCTGGTGACCGCATACGGCGCCGGACTGGACCGGTGCTGGCAGGGCCTCCTGTCAGGCAAACCTGCCACTTCCCACGTCAAACGGTTCAACACAGATTCATTCCAGTGCCATATCGCCGCCATGGTTCCATCACTCGACACTGCGGCTTCATCCTCACTCGTCATGCAGATGCTGCAGCCGCTTTTGAAACGCCTGGAAGGCCGACTGCCCGCAGGAACCGAGGTGATACTTGCATCGACCACCGGGGAAATCGACCTCCTGCAAAGGGAACTACTCGGTGGAACGCAGGCTCACGACAGCCGGCTTTACCACCTTCTTGAAAAGACCAGGGAGCTGCTCAAAGTCAGCGGGAAAGGCCTGGTAGTTTCTGCTGCATGTGCCTCTGCATCAGCCGCCGTGGCTCATGCCGGGATGCTGATCGAATCAGGCAACAGGAACTCCGTGCTCGTGGTGGCATGCGACGCCGTTAGCGAATTCGTCTATTCGGGTTTCTCTTCACTGATGGCGCTTGACCCCGAGGGCGCCCGTCCATTCGACCGTTCGAGGAAGGGGCTGACCATCGGCGAAGCCGCTGGCTATGCCCTGCTCATGGGCAGCGAAGCAGCACGCCGCGAAAAAAGGCCGGCGATCTGCGAAGTCGCCGGCTGGGGCCTCAGCTGTGATGCAAACCACATGACCGGTTCATCACGCGACGGAGTACCGCTCTCAATGGCAATTCAAAAGGCATTATTGAAGTCGGGACTGGCCGCAACCTCCATAGGATCAATTTCAGCTCACGGAACAGGCACGCCATACAATGATTCCATGGAAATGAAGGCGTTCAAGCTGGTATTCGGCAATGAACCGGTGCCGACCTACTCGGTTAAAGGCGCGGTCGGCCACACAATGGGAGCAGCCGCGCTGGTGGACATGCTGGTGGCAGTAAAGTCACTCAACGAGAAAGTTGTCCCGCCTTCCGTCAATGCCAGGGATATCGATCCGGAAGCCGCAGGCTGGGTTTCCCCTTCTGCCCTTCCCGCCCCCCGCATGGACACCGTGCTTTCTACGAATTCAGGATTTGGCGGAATCAACACTGCACTGGTTATGAGAGCATGAATGACCATCTGAAAACAACCGTACTGGGAGCCGGCTGGCTGGATGCCGGCACTTTCGGCTGTGTACGCCGGAGCGAACGAACTGCCTATGGCGGGAAGACGGGAATTCAACCGCCATGGCAGAACGCTGAACTGCTGGGAGGCCCGGTAAAGAATATCGGCCGTTTTGACGCCGTATCACGGCTGACCTGCTGTGCCTGCGCGCTTGCACTCCGGGATGCAGGACTTTCAGCAGAAGAAAGCCGGAAACTGGATATCGGGATTCTCGGTACCAATACCGACGGCAGCCTCGATGCAAACCGTTCCTATTTCTCCGATTACCTGAAGGCCGGAAGGAAGCTGGGAAGCGGCCACCTCTTCATCTACACTCTCCCGACAAGTCCGCTGGCCGAGGCGACGATTCATTTTGGCCTCAAGGCCTGCAACCTGTATATTGGACATGACGGCGGCGGAGCGGAAACTCTCCTTGACGATGCGTTACTGCTGATCGAAGACGGACAGGCGGCCAGGATACTGGCAGTCAAAGCCGCCTCCAGCGAGGCAATCTGCCTCCTGCTGGGACCGGGAAAACCCGGCAGCGGTAAATCTCCGGCCGTCAATGATGTGCGTAAATTTGTTGCCGGTGAAAAGAGCGTGAACGGAGTGGTTTCGAAGCTTGAAAAGATTTTCTGAGGCAGAATGAACCTTAAATTGATATATCCGCGATGGCCAAAACTGAAGAACCAGCCGGAGTTCCACCTGCCGCCGCACGGGCCGGTATGCTTCGCGGCAACAGTTCCGGAAGACATCAACCTGACATTCTGCGATGAACACGTCCAGCCGCTGGACCTGGCTGACTCCCCTGACCTCGTCGCACTGTCCGTAATGCTCAGCTGCCAGCTGCCCCGCGCAATAGAAATAGCAGACCACTACCGCGCCAGGAAAATTCCCGTGATCTTCGGCGGAATAAGCACCATGCTGCATCACCAGGAAATCCTTGATCATTCCGACTCTCTCTTCCTGGGAGAGACGGAGGGCCGGTTCGGCGCCGTAATCGAGGACTTCAAGAACGGCAGGCTCAAGAAAGTCTATGATTACCTGACTAATTTCCCCGACATGAACCTTATCGGACCAGCGCGGCGCGGCATCCTCCAGCGCGAACTTTACAACTTCCGCGGTGTCCAGATGGTGGATCTTGTGCACGCCTCGCGCGGATGCCGGTTCAACTGTTTCCCCTGCTGCACGCCTTTCCTGGGAGGACGCAAGTTCAGGCCGCGGCCAATAGCGCGCGTGGTGGAAGAATTGTCACAGATCGACAACAACAGGCTTTTTATCGTCGACAATTCCCTGGCACAGAACGATGAATGGGAGAAGGAACTGTTCCGGGCCATGGCGCCGCTGAAAAAGAAATGGATATCCCACCCGATCAAGGACAATGACGAGATACTCGACCTGGCCGCCGCCGCTGGCTGCTGGTACGTCTACCAGGCGGTCATTGATACGTCCGATGTAATCCGCCAACGCGTTAAGCGCCTGAAGGATCGCGGGATCGGGGTTGAGGGAACTATCATTCTCGGCACCGATGAACACGACGAGGATTACATCAAGCGGCTGGTTGATTTCCTGCTCGACATCGAACTGGACCTGGCGGAATTCACCGTTCTCACCCCTTTTCCACACACATCAATCCGGAATGACCTGGAAAAACAGGGCCGCATCCTTCATAACCGCTGGGAGGAATACACCGGCGGTACCGTCGTCTTCAAACCGGCGCGCATGAGCGCAGACAAACTCCAGGAAATGTACGAGTACGCCTGGAAGACATTCTACCATGACTACAGCAAGGAAGTTAAGATGGGCAAGCTGTACATGAAGGTGATAGCCAGGGAACAGGCTGACGGCACATACCGGCCGATGAGACTGTCGAGAAACCGCGGATGGAAAACGCCGGTCAGCGAAATACAGTCATGAAGATCCTCCTGATATCCTCTAACATAGCCGAGACGCCTTATGCGGTCTATCCGCTGGGAATGGGAATGGTGGCGGCAGCGCTGGATCAGGACAACCACCAGGTAACCATGTTCGATTTTCTTCACCGGGGACAGTCGCTGGACGCTGTAAGGGAGATTGTCCGCAGGGTAAATCCGGAACTTGTCGGCATCTCTATCCGCAACATCGACAATGTGAATTCGCTCAACGAGCAAAGGTACATCGACACGGTAAAGTCCATTGTCGGAGTCATCCGGGAAGAAACAAATGTCAAAGTTGTAATTGGCGGATCCGGATTCTCGGTGATGCCCGGCGCCGTTCTTGAAGCGGTGGGTGCGGATTACGGAATTACGGGTGAAGGCGAGAATATTTTCAGGAAGTTTGCCGCGGACGCCGCGAAAGGGCGGTATCCGCAGGAACGGATCATTAATGCCGCGCCCAGTCTTACCGGAGCAGGCATCCCGTCGGCCATCTACAACCCTGAAATGATGCAGTTCTACCTGCAGAGCGGGCACATGGCATCCATCCAGACCAAGCGCGGCTGCGAATACGGCTGCGTTTACTGCACCTACCCTCTCCTGGAGGGACGAACCCTGCGCGAACGCGAACCTTCAGCCGTCGTCGATGACATGGAGGCACTGTTCAATAACCATAAGGCCAAATACATTTTCTTTACCGATTCCGTATTCAACGACAACCGCGGCCGTTACCGCGCCATCGTGCATGAACTTAAGAGGCGAAACCTGCAAATCCCCTGGTCGGCATTCTTCAAGCCAAGCAGGGAGCTCGACGATGGCATTGTCTCGCTCATGAGCGAGACAGGCCTCAAGGCGGCTGAGATCGGATCTGACGCAGCCAGCGATACAACACTGCGCGGCATCGGGAAGGATTTCCTGTTCCAGGACGTGGAGGACTGCAATACGCTATTCCTGAAGCATGGAATCGCGACGGCCCACTATTTCATGTTTGGATGTCCCGGCGAAACTCCGGAAACCGTGCATGAAGGAATCAGCAATATAATGAAGCTCAAAAAGACCGCGATTTTTGTGTTCCTTGGCATACGGATACTTCCCGATACAGCCCTGGCCGGCATTGCAATTCGCGAGGGACTCATAAAGAAAGACCAGTCGCTGCTGGAATCCGTTTATTATATCTCCCCGAAAGTGGACCGCGCCTGGCTTGAGGCTACTCTCAAGGAAGCATTCTCAAAAACACGTCACATTGTCTTCCCTCCGGACGCACTGGAGGCAAAGCTTCATTTCCTCTTCAAAATGGGATATACCGGATCACTGTGGGACCTGGTTGCAAAAGCCGATAGGCCGCGCAAAGAAAAGGCACAAAATAACAAAGGCATTTAGCTTTAATTTCCTAAAACTCCGGATTGGCGCCATGGTAACCGCGCGATGCATTTGGTGCTGAGACAGGAATGGAGGATAGAAACACTCGCATGCAAGTCGCCATGCTTCATGGCGTTGGGATCGCGTTGTGCATTTCGCTTTCTTAGCGGAATGATTTCGCGAGAGGCGCCACTACGGCAAGGCGGAGCGGTGGCCGGTATACTTATGGTATCCGGCCAGCCGATCCAACACAGCCGGAGGGGATGCATCACGCGAAAGGATTCCGCCGAAATGCACAACGCAACAGAAAAGAGATTGAGAAAACATATACCGGCAAACCTATGAACACCGCCAACAAAAAGGAATCTACCTGGTGCGTGATTCCGGTGTACAACAACAAGGACACCGTTAAATCCGTCGCCCTGGCCTGCCGGAACGAAGTCCAGCACGTGGTCGTGGTAGATGACGGCAGCACTGATGTTGATATTGGCTCTCTTTTCACAAACACGGACATCACAGTCCTTAAGCACGAAATGAACCTCGGCAAAGGCCAGGCAATCCTCACCGCCCTTCGCCACCTGAAAGACCACAGCGCAGAGTGGATGATCACTGTTGACGCCGACGGCCAGCACCATCCGGAAGATATCCGTAAGTTCATCCCGCTGCTCGGAGAAAACCCCGCGGCGATAATAATCGGCGCCAGGCGCATGGACTCTCCTAATGTGCCGGCATCAAGCCGGTTCGGCATGAAGTTCTCCGATTTCTGGGTGAGGCTGGAAACCGGGCTGTTGGTCCGTGATTCCCAGAGCGGATTCCGGGCCTATCCCGTGGCTTACATCTCGCAGTTGAAACTGAAGGCCAATCGCTATGATTTCGAGGCGGAGGTATTAGCTAAGGCCGCCTGGGCCGGACTGAACATCCTGTCTGTCGATATAAACGTCACATACCAGGAAAAGGCTGCAAGAGTTTCGCATTTCCGCCCGTTCATGGACAACCTCCTCCACACTCACCGGCACGCCCTGCTTGTCAGCCGCCGCCTTATGCCGTGGCCTCACAGGCGGCTGCTTCCGCGCGAACAGAATGAATTCCTGCTGTTCCTGAGGCATCCAATAATATTCTGCAAAACCCTGCCGAAGGAATATTCTTCTCCTTCTGAACTCGGAATCGCGGCCGGGGTTGGAACGTTTATCGCCGCCCTGCCCATCTTCTCCCTGCACACAATAGTAATAGTTTACGTAACAACCCGCCTGAGAATGAACCGCATCATGGCAGTTGTCATCCAGAACCTGTGCGCACCGCCTTTCGTACCGGCCGTGTGCATCGAGATCGGTTACTTCATAAGGCACGGAAGCTGGCTCAGCGAGATATCCAGGGAAACGCTCCTTCACCAGGCACCGGCAAGGCTGTGGGAATGGCTTATCGGATCGCTGATACTCGGGCCGCCCCTGGCAATCGCAATTGGATTTATCATATTTGCACTGGCATCTTCCGCCAGGAAGAAGGCACAAAACCGGAATTCAGAAGTCAGGAGTCAGAATTCAGAATGATTCAGCAATTGTTTTACAATTTGTATTTCATCTCCCTGCTCCCGGCATTTCTTGCACTGACTCTTGCCTTCCTCCCGACTGCCCGTGCACTGGAGTTGAACGCAATTGCTGCTGAGGGCGAGCCGGTCTGGGAAGCCGGTATATTCGGCGGCGCAATCCTTCTGCCCCATTACCGCGGTTCGAAATACTACGATTTTTATGCAGTGCCGTTTCCCTTCTTTATCTACCGTGGAGAGGTATTTGAAATGGACCGTGAAGGAGCGCGCGGAATTTTCTTCAAGAGATCATGGGGTGAGGTGGATTTCTCCTTCCAGGGCAACCCGCCGGTAAAAGACGATGATGCACGAGAAGGAATGCCGGATCTGAACCCCCTTGTGGAAGCCGGTCCGGCCTTCAGGCTGTATTTCCAAAATGACGAACCCGGAACCAAGCTCTACCTGCTGGCGGCCCTTCGAGGGGTAGTTTCTGTCGACACAAAGGATTTTAGGCCCTCTTACACCGGTCTCCGTGGCGGCCTGAGCCTCGTTCTCAGTGATTTCAAGTTCAGGGACGAATCCCCATGGAAGTTCGGCGGGAACATCGGAATTGATTTTGCCGACAACAGGTACAACAGCTATTTCTACGATGTGACAGAAGAACAGGTGATTCCCGGACGAAACGCCTACTCCAGCAGCGGGGGTTATGGCGGGGCCTGGCTGTCCGCATTTGCCAGCAGGAAACTCAGCCGCAGCCTTGAATGGGGCCTTTTCCTGCGTTGGGACAATATCAACGGGGCCGTATACGAAAGGAGCCCTATGGCGCGGGAGAAAGACAACATCCTGGCAGGAACAGCCCTGATCTGGACCTTCGCTGAATCAGAGAGACGCCGGGCCAACAGGTAAACTTGGCAGGACGGCCATAATGGTCTAGGATCTGAACATGATCGCAGAACCACCCATTGTCAAAAAGATGCCGGCCCGCAAACGCGGCAACGCGCTTGGCTTCTGGTTTTTCAGGACCAGCCTGAGGCTCTTTGGCTTACGCGGCACCTACGGCCTTCTCTACATAGTCTGTACTTATTACCTTTTCTTCGACAGGGCCGCTGTTGAATCGGCGCTTGCCTATATCCGGCGCCGCTTCCCCCGGCATTCCCCGCTTCGGCAACGCATTGACACGTATCTGCTTTTCGTCAGCCAGGGCAAGAACCTTATCGACCGGTTCTATCTCCTTGCAGGCGGACCTGAAATGAATGTCCCGGTGGAAGGCTGGGACAAAGTAACAGATCTTCTGAAAACCAAGCAGGGTTTTGTGCTACTGATGTCCCACCTCGGGAACTGGCAGGCAATCATGACCGCATTGCGCCGCATAAACCGCAGGGTTTTTCTCCTGATGCGGCCTGAAGACAACGCCGCGGTGGCGGAATCCCTGAAACTGGACGCCGGCGGCGGCAACATCTCGGTCATCTCCTCCGAAGATCCCGTAGGCAGTATAGTTGCCATAATGGATGCCATCAGGGACGGCGGTATTGTTTCGATCATGGGTGACCGCAGCTACGAGTTTACATCAGTTAATGTAATCTTTCTAGGCGACCAGGCAAAGTTCTCGTGCGGCGCATTCCACGTTGCCGCGCTGGCAGGCTGTCCGGTAGTCACCCTGCTGTCCGCCAAGACTTCAACACATGAACACAGCGTCAGGGTTGTCGATGTCGTTTACCCGAAGTATACGAGGGACAGGGACAAGAAAGAGCAGTTACGCGACTGGGTCCAGGTTTTCGCAAAGCACATGGAAGACTATGTTGCCCAATACCCATTCCAGTGCTTCCTCTTATACGACATCTGGAAAGATGCAGCAGAAACAAAAGGAACAAAGCAGCAAAGGCACTGAGCAGGCAATGTTCCAAAGGTTGGCAAGTGCTTTTCTCACCCTCACCCCAACCCTCCCTGGCTCGCTGAAGTCCTTTAGCGAAGGCGGCTCCCCTGGATGGAGAGGGAGCCTGGATATAACTCCGGGTTGGCGCCTTTGGGCGTCATGTAAACGCGTCTCGCATTTCGCTTCTCTGCGCAAATATTTCGCGTCAGATGGCGTTGCGGATCCCGCTCCTGAGCGGGATCCGCCCGGCAAGGCGGAGTGATTGCCGGTATACTTAAGGTATCTGATGAGCGCGACAACACCCGCCTGCAACGCTATGCGCAGCATTGCGGGCAGGCAGCCGGGAACGCCATATGGCACGAAAGATTTGCGCAGAAATGCGAGACGCCCGCTTTGACTATTCACATAGCCTAAAGGAACGAGAAGCTTCTTGACGCTTTATCGGCGATGCAAGAAACTACCCTCACATGCAGAATCCTGACAGCACCGATGTCGTGGTCATTGGAAGTGGAATCGGCGGTTTGACCGCTGCAGGTATCCTGTCCAAGGCAGGGCTTAAGGTTTCGGTGTTTGAGGCAAATGGCCAGCCCGGAGGATATCTCTGCGGATTCGAGCGTAATGGTTTTATTTTCGACAGCGCAATCCACTGGCTTAACCAGTGTCATCCCGGCGGATTTGTCCACCGGTTGTTCAGTTACCTGGGCGATGATTTTCCGCAATTCCACCCGCTGACTCGCATCAGCCGCACATGCGGAACAACCTTTGATTACCTGCTGACCACATCTCCGCAGGCACTGCAGGATCGCCTTATCAAGGATTTTCCCGGCGACGAAAATGGTATTCGCTCTTTCTTCCGTGATGCAAAAACCCTGGGGCTCCGGTGGAATCAACTTAATGATCTAATGCGCACCAGCGAGAGCATGGGGCATCCCGAAAAACTGGCCCATGGACTCCGGATGCTTGGCTGGTACATTCCCATGATCCGGCACATCAAGGCGAATGCCGACCAGGGCGTGGCCCGGTATTTCCACGATCCTGAATTGCGCAAACTGTTCGGGTGGCAGGAGAGTTTTATCTCCATGCTGATGCCGGTTGCATGGGCAACAACCGGAAATTATCATGCCCCGCCGAGGGGCGGCAGTCGAACCCTGGTGGACTGGCTTTGCAGAAAGATCAAGTCAGCGGGTTCTGAGATTATTCTTAACAAGCGGGTTTCACGTGTATTAACAGACGGGCGGCACCAGGCTACAGGCGTAGTGCTGGAGGACGGGAAGACTGTGCAGGCCGGGCACGTGGTATCGGCTGGCGACTTAAGGACTCTATTTGATGAGATGCTGCCTGCAGATTCCGTGTCAACGCGTTTGCGGAGAGCAGTGCGCACGGCTGATATCTATTACTCAATCTTTGCCGTGTTTCTGGGCCTGGACTGCGACTCCGCCTCCCTTGGGTTTGGCGAGGAAATACTTTACCTGACCGGGGATGACGTTCCCCGTACTGAACAGTTCGGCGGAGATCCCGAAAAGACGGCACTAACCATCCTGGCTCCATCCGTTCGAGATCCTTCTCTTGCCCCGGCAGGAAAAGGCACCCTCACGATTCACTGTCCGGCTACAATTGATAGCTATGAAACCTGGCATACTGAAACTGGACGGAAACGGGGAGCAGCTTACAGGGCTTTCAAAGAGCAGTTTGCCAATATCCTGATTCGGCGCGTGGAGGAGAGATTTGCTCCCGGCTTGAGCGGCCATATCGAAGTCAAGGAGGCAGCAACACCGCTCACCTACTGGCGATATACCGGCAACACTGATGGAAGCATCATGGGTACGCGCCCGACCGGCAGGAATATCATGGCACGGGTATCCCGCTGTACCACCCCCGTACGCAACCTGCTCCTTGCAGGACACTGGGCCGATTATGGCGGCGGTGTTCCAGTAGCCATGCAGACCGGCGCCAACGCAGCCCTGCTGATACTGAATGACCGCAAGCCGGATGACGGGCAGATGTTGAAAGATTTAATGGATGGCAAGCTTTGCAGTTTCCAATGAATAAGTCTTTAGTCAAACAGCCCCCTCTCCTACGTCCTCTCCCTCGAGGGGAGAGGATTGAGGTGAGGGTGAATGTCAGTGGCTGTATGTCGCATTTTACGCGTAGTCCATTCAAATAGACTTCTTTGCAATACGCTGACTGCCAGACACTTACAACCGAACTTCTCAAGAATACCTGCCCGGCAACTCTTACCGGACGTGAAACTGGGATTTCACCTGCTTCCCGTTGATCAACTCAGTCTTTCTCCACGCGTTGCGCAATAATAAAACGTTACCGGAGCATTTTTGAAGACTTGGGCGGTTGCGCCATAATTGATGTTACCGAAGCTGGTTGAGTATTTCATTCTGTTTTGCATCTATGAGTCTCCTT
>Ga0172375_10002313_pt1 | contig 29844 bp, 26 predicted proteins | sample LakKiv1m_FD_114537 | JGI IMG/M metagenome (GOLD analysis project Ga0172375, IMG submission 114537) | Freshwater microbial communities from Kabuno Bay, South-Kivu, Congo - kab_092012_11.1m | ecosystem: Environmental > Aquatic > Freshwater > Lake | place: Democratic Republic of the Congo... | reverse complement strand
GCAAAATTCGAAGTCGGATCTGGCTGCCCCGAACAGTCGCTACGCTCCCACGGGGCGCACGCGAGATACGACTTCGAACATTACAAAACTGTGGACAGAATCAACAGAAAACCCTTATTGTTCGAGATTGGATATCGAACAGTCTGCTAAATTAGCGAAGATTGATGAGGACGGGGTGACTTTTCACTCGCATATCGATGGCTCGGAGCATCGCTTTACGCCCGAGAAGTCGATGCAGATTCAACATAATCTCGGGGCGGATATTATCTTTGCTTTTGATGAATGCACTTCGCCGTTGGCTGATTATGATTATCAAAAAGAAGCGATGGAGCGCACGCATCGCTGGGCGGAACGGTCATTGGCGGAGCATCAGAGGTTGAATCGCGAGGCAAATTCGAAGTCGGATTTAGTTACACAAAATACGACTTCGAATCACCCCTCGCTCGGTGAACTGGATTTGTCTGAAGGGCTTGGTGAGAAGTCGTATCTCGCGCAGCCAGATCCGACTTCGCACCGGCCCGCTCTGTTTGGCATTGTCCAAGGTGGACGATATCAAGACCTGCGCGAAGAAAGTGCGCGGGTGATTGGTGTAATGGATTTTGACGGCTTTGGCATTGGTGGCTCATTTAATAAAGAAGATATGGGCACGGCGGTGGGTTGGGTGTCGGCGATTTTGCCTGAAGATAAGCCACGACACTTGCTCGGTATTGGTGAGCCGGAGGATATTATAGAAGGGATTAAAAATGGTGCTGACACTTTTGATTGCGTAACTCCAACGCGCATGGCGCGCAATGGGACTTTAATGACAAAGAATGGTCGTTTGAATATTCTCAATGCTCAATATAAAGAAGATTTTAGGCCGATCGAAGAAGGTTGCGGTTGTTATACCTGTCAAAATTATACTCGCGCTTACTTGGCCCACCTCTTCCGCGCCAAAGAAATGATGGCTGGCACACTTGCCTCAATTCATAATCTTTATTTTCTGATCAACTTTACCGAAGAAATTCGAAATAAAATAATCAATGGCGAAGATTTTTAAAATAAAAAGCGATTTCAAACCAGCCGGGGATCAGCCCAAGGCAATTTCGGCGTTGGTGAAGGGGTTGAAGAAGGGCGCGAGGCATCAGACCTTACTTGGGGTGACCGGTTCGGGCAAGACCTTTACGGTAGCGAATGTGATTGCCGAGTACAATAAACCGACTTTGGTGATTGCCCATAACAAAACGCTGGCGGCGCAATTGGCGCAGGAGTATCGCGACTTCTTCCCTGACGCGGCGGTGCATTATTTTGTCTCCTATTACGATTATTATCAGCCCGAGGCCTATATCGCCCACTCTGACACTTATATCGAGAAGGACGCGAGCATTAACGAAGAGATTGAGCGTTTGCGACATGCTTCAACCCAAGCTTTGCTGACGCGACGCGATGTGATTATTGTCGCTTCTGTTTCTTGTATTTATGGCTTGGGTAGTCCGGAGGAATATGCGAAAAGTTTTGCGCGCTTGCTGGTGGGTGATAAATTTACGCGTCAAGAAATTATTGAGCGCTTGATTGAACTTTATTATGAACGAACTAACGCCGACTTAACCCCGGGCACTTTTCGCGCGATTGGCAACTCAATTGAGATTATGTTGCCGGGTGATCGGGAGATTGTGAATTTAAAGCTTGCAGAAGATAGCATAGACAAAATCTTAATAATAGATGCTATTTCGCGCAAGATAATTAATGAACCGACCGAGACATATCTGTATCCAGCTAAACATTTTATCACTACTGATGATGAACGTGATCGCGCAATTAAGTCTATTAAGTTAGAATTGGATGAAAGACTGAAAGAATTAGAAAAAGAAAAAAAGCCACTTGAAGCTGAGAGACTAAAAAGACGAACCAATTATGACCTCGCCATGATTAAAGAGGTTGGCTATTGCAACGGGATTGAGAATTATTCGCGCCATTTGTCGGGACGCAAAAAAGGGGAGGCTCCGGCGACACTATTAGACTACTTTTCTAAGATGCCAAATGGCAAAGCCGATTTTCTTACTGTTATAGATGAGTCTCATGTGGCCGTGTCACAAATTCGTGGCATGTATGCCGGCGACGAGAGCCGCAAAAAGAATTTAGTAGAATATGGCTTTCGCTTACCAAGCGCGCTGGATAATCGTCCGCTTAAATTTAATGAGTTTGAGGAGCGGGTTGGACCGACCATTTATACGAGTGCGACACCGGCAGATTTTGAGTTAGAAAAATCTAGCAAGGATGGAATTATTGAACAAATCATCAGGCCAACCGGCTTAATTGATCCGGAGATTGAAGTGAGGCCGATTGTGAGTGGCTCGACAAAGCAAGCGAGCCAGAAGTCGTACTTTGTGGAACTAAGTCCGACTTCGGGCGAAGCTAAAAATTCTCGAAGTGGTTCGAAGTCGGATCTGGCTACGCGAGATACGACTTCTAACCACCAACAGTATGCTGGCCAGATTAAAGACTTCATTACCGAATCACAAAAAGAAATTAAAAAAGGTAATAGAGTAATTGCGACCACTTTGACCAAAAAGATGGCCGAAGATTTGGCCGAGTATCTTAAAAATGAGGGTGTGAAGTCAGAATATTTGCACAGTGAGGTTAAGACACTCGAGCGCATCAAAATTCTCACTGATTTTCGCCGTGGCGAGTTTGATTGCTTGGTTGGTGTCAACTTATTGCGCGAAGGATTAGATTTACCCGAAGTTTCTTTTATTGGGATTCTTGATGCCGACAAAGAGGGCTTTTTGCGCTCGGATGTTTCGCTAATCCAAACCATTGGTCGCGTTGCCCGCAATCTAGCCGGTCGGGTAATTCTCTATGCTGATGTCGTGACTGGCTCAATGAAGAGGGCGATTGGTGAGACTAACCGTCGTCGGGCGTTGCAGATTGCGTATAATAAGAAGCATAATATTACTCCCAAATCAGTAATTAAAAATATCAAAGATATTACTGATTCGCTCTCAACCGAGCGCCATAAAACTGTTGCTAATCTCTTGGCGATTGATCTAGCCGGTCTTGATAAAAAGAGTCATAAAAAACTGATCAAAGATAAGCAAAAGCAGATGAGCGAGGCCGTCAAAAACCTCGACTTCGAAACCGCCGCCATTTTGCGGGATGAGATTAAGGCACTAGAGAAGATATAGCAACGATTTACCTTATATGTTATAATTGCTACATCACCCTATGGGCAAACCAGAGGGCATTTAACTTATGGACAATGTAATCAAAATTAAGGGGGCGAGAACTCACAATTTGAAAAATGTGAGTTTGGAGATACCGCGAAACAAGCTGGTGGTTTTTACTGGTCTCTCGGGGTCGGGCAAATCGAGTTTGGCGTTTGATACGATTTTTGCGGAGGGGCAAAGACGCTATGTGGAATCGCTTAGCGCTTATGCTCGCCAATTTTTAAAACAATTACCTAAGCCGGACGTGGACGAAATATCGGGTTTATCGCCAGCCATCTCGATTGATCAAAAATCGCGCTCGCATAATCCGCGCTCGACCGTGGCGACGATCACCGAAATCTATGATTATCTGCGCGTGCTTTATGCGCGAATTGGTAAACCGTATTGTCCGGTGTGTGGGACGCGGATCGAGAAATTGTCACACGAGGAGATTGTGAATTTTGTGAAAGAAAGGATGGGGGAAGCTAAGCTTCCCGGAACTCTGACCGAGGACTCGCCTTTAAAGGCCTCTCAAGGCAAGTCCTCGGTCATTCTTCTTGCGCCAGTGGTGAGGGGGAGAAAGGGCGAATATTATCAATTGCTCTATGATTTGATTGAGAAGGGTTATTCCGAAGTGGTGATTGATGGCGTCACGCACAAATTACGCGAACGGATCGTGATGGCTAAGACGAAAAAGCATGATATTGATGTCGTCGTCGATTCGATTCCCTTAGCTGATTTTAATTCTGTCACCGAGGACTCGCCTTTAAAGGCCCCTGCCCGACCGGCAGGCGGGTCTCAAGGCAAGTCCTTGGTGGCCAAAGCTGTCGCTTCAGCCAAATATGACTCGGCGAACGAGAGATTAACCGAAGGGGTTGAGCGGGCGCTTAAAGAGTCGGATGGGTTGGTAAAAATTTCAATCAATAATGGGCAATTTTTATTGTCGGCCAAATTTGCTTGCCCGAATGACGGCTTCTCTTTCCCGGAGATTGAACCAAGATTGTTTTCTTTCAACTCGCCTTATGGCGCTTGCCCAACTTGTCATGGTTTGGGTACTAAACATATGTGGGGCGAAGAACTTTGCGCTGATTGTCAGGGCGCGCGGTTGAGACAGGAGGCGTTGCAGGTGCGGATTGGAGGCGATTCTAATGCGCATAACATTGTTGAAGTGACCGAACTTTCAATCGCCAAGGCTTACGACTTTTTCAAAAATCTCAAACTGTCTGCTAAAGATAAGGCGATCTCGGAGGTTTTGTTGAAAGAAATTAGCGCAAGACTCAAATTTTTGCTCGATGTTGGTCTTGATTATATCGAGCTCAATCGTCGGGCCGGCACTTTATCAGGTGGAGAGTCACAGCGTATCCGCCTTGCCTCACAACTTGGCTCGCGTCTTGTTGGCACGCTCTACGTGCTTGATGAACCAACGATTGGTTTGCATGCGCGCGATAACGATAAGTTGATCAAAACTTTACTTGAGTTGCGCGACTTGGGCAACTCGATTGTGGTAGTGGAGCATGACGAAGACACCATTTTTGCCTCGGATTATCTCGTTGATATCGGGCCGGGCGCGGGCATGCATGGTGGCAAGATTGTCGTGGCCGGTGAGACTGACAAATTACTCACCAGTAAAAAGAATGATTATAATTCGCTCACTGTTAATTATTTGCGTGGCGATCGAGAAATTGAAGTACCTGAGAAGCGTCGAAGTAAAGATAAAGGCACGATCAAAATTCGCGGCGGCAATGTCTTTAATATTAAAAATCTTAATGTTGATCTCCCCCTGGGCAAAATGGTGGCGATTACCGGCGTCTCGGGTTCGGGCAAATCATCATTGGTTTATGAAATTTTGCATAAAAATTTACAAGCTCGACTCGAACGCCATTATCGCACTAACAAAATTTTTAATTGCCAAGAATTTAGCGGTTCAGAATATTTGGGTCGAGTGGTTTTGATTGATCAATCGCCAATCGGTCGCACGCCACGCTCTAATCCGGCCACTTATACCGGCGCCTTCACTTTTATCCGCGAATTACTGGCCGAGACCACTCTCGCCCGGGCGCGGGGGTGGAAGGCGAGCCGTTTCTCCTTCAACGTCCAAGGCGGACGTTGTGAGGCCTGTCAGGGCAACGGCGAAGTGGCAGTGGAGATGCACTTTCTCCCTACAATCTACGTGCCATGCGACGTCTGTAATGGTACACGTTATGAAAAAGACACGCTTGAAGTGGTTTATAAAAATAAAAATATTAATCAAATTTTACACCTAACCGTTGAGGAAGCCCTTGATTTCTTTGTTGACATTCCAGCGATTTACGATCGCCTTAAGACCCTTAACGATGTTGGCCTTGGATATTTAGAGTTGGGCCAATCGGCAACTGATTTGTCTGGTGGCGAGGCTCAACGCGTTAAAATCTCGGCCGAACTTTATCGTCCACACACTGAGCGGACCTTGTATATCTTAGACGAACCGACGGTGGGCTTGCATTATGAGGACGTCAAAAAATTAAACGAGATCTTGCAAAAATTGGTGGAGAGGGGAAATACGGTCGTAGTGATTGAGCATAATATGGAGGTGATCAAGTGCGTTGATTATATTATTGACATGGGGCCAGAGGGTGGTCTTGGTGGTGGCCAAATCGTGGCCAAGGGTACGCCTGAAGAAGCGGCCTATGCACCAGGGTCACATACGGCTAAGTATCTGAAACGGGCGCTAAGAAAGAAATAAAAAGATCCCGCGGCGCGTTTACGCGCCGCGGGATTATCTGCCTCTATCACTACCACCGCTTGTTGTTCCAGCTCCACCTCCTTCTCATCGAACGTGTTGCGCTCTCGAAAGAGTCGAGGGCTTTTTCGGCCTCGGTCACGGGATCTTCTTCGGTTGCTAACGTAACTGCTCGTTGACGAAACTTGCGGAAATTGGTGGGGCCTTTCCCTTCATGCCTCACCGGTACTAATGGACACAAACCTCTTCCCATGCTTACCTCCTTCCATTTTCTTATTGAACAATCTCCTTTTTCATATTATAATCTAATTGATGACTAGTCAAGACCCAAAAGGGTATAATCTGCCGGACAAACCGGGTGTTTACTTCTTCAGACAAGGCCGGGAGATTTTATATATCGGCAAAGCGACTTCGCTTAAAGATCGGGTGCGAAGCTATTTTGCTGGCGATTTGGGTGAGGCTAGAGGTCCAAAACTTGAACGAATGCTTGAATTAGCTAATAAGATAGACTGGCAAGAGACGGATTCTGTCCTCGAAGCGTTGCTACTTGAATCAGAGTTGATTAAGAAGCATCAGCCCAAATATAATTCGCGTGAGAAGGACGATAAGAGTTATTGGTATGTGGTTATCACTAACGAAGACTACCCGCGCATTTTGCCAATTCGCGGCAAAGAGCTTGCGCGAGATCCAATCTCAAGGCTCATCTCAAGGCTCCCCGAGATTGGATCTCGCGCAAGCGTTTTCGGCCCTTTCCCATACGGCGCCGAGATTAGAGAGGCGCTCAAGATTATTCGTAAGATTTTTCCATATAGGGATACTTGTATTCCGAATTCGGGTAAACAATGTTTTAACAGGCAGATTGGTTTGTGCCCCGGTGTTTGCACGGGTGAGATTTCAAAAACTGATTATCGTCAGATTGTGCGTAATATCAAACTGCTTTTTAGTGGTAAGAAAAAAGAGATTGTTAAAAATTTGGAACGTGAAATGAAAACTCTATCGAAAAAGCAAGAATTTGAAAAAGCCGGCAAAATTAGAGATCAAATTTTTGCGCTACAACATATTCGAGATGTGTCGTTATTAAAGAGCAATGTGAGAGATCGTTTTTCGCGTAGCGAAATGGGATCTCGCACATTGCGCCTTGAAGCCTATGACATTGCCCATTTGAGTGGCAAGAACACCGTTGGGGCAATGGTGGTGTGGCAAGATGGCGAAATGCAAAAATCTGAATATAAAAAGTTTAAGCTCAAAGGCGCCAAAGCGAATCAAGCTGATGACTCGGCCAATCTGCGCGAGATATTAGAACGTCGTCTTGCTCACCCTGAGTGGCCCTGGCCAGATATTATTGTAGTGGATGGCAATCAAGTGCAAGCCGAAGTAGCGAGAGAAGCTGTGAGAAATGCGACTTCAGGTGAGCCCGAAGTCGTTTTTCGCACGGCTTCTCGAGTAAACCCACAAATAATTGCCGTAACCAAAGACACCAAGCACAGAGCCTCAAAATTGCTTGGCGACTCGGGCATTATCCACGACTATCATCGCGCCATCGTTGAAGCTAATGCCGAAGCTCACCGTTTTGCGCTCAATTATCATAGAAAAATAATGCGTCAAAGAGTATAATTATGGTAAAATATACTTACCATGTTCTCTGGGCTTAATTTTGATTTTAATTTTTCTAATGATCCAGACTTCTGGCTTTTTGTTGCGATCTTTTTTGTTATTTCGTTTTGGGTCGGCTACTTTTGGCGGAGTCGCGAGAGTCGGACAAAGTGGTTGATTGAACAGGCCAATTTAAAAACTCAACAAATCCTTGAGCTTGAAAAAGTTAATAAAGAAATGCTCGATAAAAATCGTGAACTCTACTCTAAAGAGTTGGCGTTGACCATGGCTAACAAGCACTTGCAGTCATTAGAAGATGCTAAATCCAAGTTCGTCTCGGTCACTACCCATCAGTTGCGCACACCCCTCGCGGCCATTAAATGGACTCTCGATATGGCGGCTAAGGGGCAATTAGGAATGGTTAATGATGAACAAAAAAAATTTTTAGGCAAAGGCCTCGATAGTACTAATCGCGTTATCTCCATCGTCAATGACCTACTTAAAATTGATTCGATCGACGAAGAGCGTTCGCAATACGAATTTCATCCAACCGATTTGATCAAATTGATCGGTGATGTTTTGTTCGAGTTTCATAATCAGGCTGAGATCAAGAAGATTAGATTAAACTTTGTCCGCCCCGAGACCAACATTCCTTTCTTAGATATTGATGCCGATAAAATCAGAATTGCCATAGAGAATCTGGTTGACAATGCGATCAAGTATACAATTGAGGGCGGTGAGGTCTCGGTCATTGTCTCAGACAATCGTCTAAACAGTGCCGAGGGGGCAATCGAGATTTCTATTTCCGATACCGGGATCGGTATTTCGTCAGGCGATGCCAGTCGAATCTTCCAAAAATTCTTCCGGGCGGGTAATGCGATCCAAAAAGAGCCGGATGGTTCTGGCCTTGGTCTCTTCATTGCCCGAGATATCATTGAGAAGCATCGCGGGGCGATCTGGTTTAAGAATCGACCAGACGGCCAGGGGACAATTTTTACCTTTACTTTACCTTTGCATCAGAAGAAAGTATAATGACCGATAATTGGTAACTATTAACAATTAACCAAAAATAAATTATGGACAAGAAAAAAGTTTTCATTGTTGAGGATGATGAATTTCTGCGTTCACTCAATGCTAAAAAGTTGGAAGATGAGGGTTATGCCGTGGCGATTGCGGCTGATGGTCAGCAGGCGCTTGATAATATCCCTAAAGAAAAACCCAATTTGATTTTTCTCGATCTGCTTTTGCCCGGAGTGAGCGGTTTTGATGTTTTGGCTAAAATTAAAGCTGAGGCGGCGACCAAAGATATCCCGGTTATCGTCTTCTCTAACCTTGGCCAAAAAGAGGATATCGAGCGAGCTAAAGGTTTAGGGGCGATTGATTTCCTGGTTAAAGCTAACTTTACTCTTGATGATGTTGTCGCCAAGATCAAAGATATCTTAAAATAATTAAATGGCACCAATTAGGGTTGGAATTTTGCGCGGGGGCAAAGGGCACGAGTATGAAGTGTCGCTTAAGACTGGCGCTAGTATTTTAAAAAATTTACCAGTCGACAAGTATCAACCAGTCGATATTCTGATTACTCGCGATGGTGGTTGGCATATCAACGGGCGACCAACTTCGCCCGAGCGAGCGATTCGGAGCGTCGACGTGGTTTTTAATGGTCTGCATGGCGAATTCGGTGAGGATGGGCAAGTTCAACAAATTCTCGATTCGTTTCAAGTCCCTTATACCGGTTCTGGGGCTCTAGCTTCAGCTCTAGGGATGGATAAGCATAAAGCCAAAGAAATTTTCAAAAAAGCTGGACTCAAGGTGCCTAATGGCGTAGTTATTAAGCGCGATTATCAAACTGATGCTGAAGCGATTGCTTATGATGTCTTTCAAAAAATCGCTCCTCCCTGGATTATTAAGCCGGCCGATGGCGGGTCGTCAGTGGGGCTATATTTAGCCAAGACCTATCCGGAGTTAATTCAAGCGTTAGAATCTTGTTTCAATTATACTGATGCGGTCTTGGTCGAGGAATATATCCGAGGCAAAGAGGCGACCGCTGGTGTGATCGAGGGCTTGCGTGGCGAAGAACATTACTCTCTTCTCCCGACTGAAATCGTCAAGCCGTCTGGCGCCGGTGTCTGGGATTATGAAAATAAATATAGTGAAGACCATAAAATCATTTGCCCCGGTCGCTTTACCAGAGAAGAGAGGTCTGAGTTAGAACGTTTGGCTAAAATTACCCATACTGTTCTCGGTTTACGTCATTACTCTCGTTCGGATTTTATTATTTCGCCCAAGGGAATTTATGTGTTGGAGGTTAATACTTTGCCCGGCCTAACCGAGCAATCACTAGTGCCTAATTCTTTGCGGGCCACAGGTATCTCTTATGACCATTTTCTTGATCATTTGATCACCCTTGCTCTTGAACGGCGGTAGTTTATAATCTAAGAATGAGCAAAAAATTCTGCTGGTTATGGGCCGGATTATTTTTTTATCCCTTTTTTATTTTGGCGCAAACTTGGCCACCAGGGGTACCGGTTTTGCTCTATCATAAAATCACTCCTAATTCGGCCGAACTTTCCAAAGTTTGTTGTACCCTGTTGACCAAAGATTTTGAAAAGCAATTAGACTATCTTACCCAGCACGGTTATCAAACGATCAACCCTGATCAACTTTATGATTACTTAACGAACAATGTTCTCTTACCCGCCAAACCAGTGATGCTCACTTTTGACGATTTTCACCCGTCTGATTATAAGATCGTTTTACCGCTACTGCTTGAGCGTAATTTTACTGGCACCTTTTTCGTACCAAGTAGCTATGTGCAAGAAGGGCCGACTAGGCAAGTTGGTTTGTTGGCTTTGGCCAAAGCGGGGATGGAGATTGAATCACACACTGTCTATCACTATTTTATGGCCAAAGTTATCGATCGAAATAAACCAATGAAGGCAACTCTTCGGCCTGAGACTTCACGTCGAGAATTAATCGAGTCTAAGCGCTGGCTTGAAAAAACTTTGAATAAAGAGGTTAATTATCTCGCTTGGCCAGGCGGGGCTTTCAATGAGGATCTAATAAAAATGGCTAAAGAGTCTGGTTATAAAGGTCTCTATCTAGCGCGTTCGACTTGTTTGCCATACTTACGCACTTATCGTGACAACAATCAGAGTTTTTTTAATATCTATGGCTTAGACAGCCCTGATTATATTAAACGGATTGATGTCGATACCTTCTTAACTTTTGCTGATTGGCAATATATTATGGAACATGGCAACTTGCCAAAAAAATAGTTTTGTAGTATAAAAATAGAGGAGAAATTGGTCTCTGCCAATTGGAAGGAGCAGAAGGATGAAGAAAAAACGGGCGCTTAGCCCCTGCCGCGACTGTGCCAAAAGTCGTAAGCACGTGAGTCATGTGTTTGCCCGCTGTCACCAATGTGGCGAACGGCTTTGCCGGCGAGTGAAAGCGGAAAATAAGTGTGTAATAAAGGGAGAGACACGATACAAACGGGATAGCAAACCGTTCTGTGGACCATGTTTCTATGGTTATCGAGCTGGCTGGCAAGACCCGCCGGCCGAAGACGCGGCCTAGCTCCCAACAACACAAGGGCGTGCAATCTAGTGAGATCGCACGCCCTTTAAGCTTGGTTTTTCCCTTGCTTTCTCTTTGACCAATTAGCCAGTTTCGATATCAAATCCGGTAATTGCCGGTGTAGTACGTCGATGTACCAGCAATTGAAGGCGCCGGTCAGGATAAACAAAAAGATGTTGATCCCGACTAGCAGATAGAAACTTTGGCGAGGCAGGTCAGTCAGAAGCCATAGACTCGTGATATACGAAATGTTCTTGTAAGTTGAAATTGAAACGGTATCAAGAACGAATCGGTGCCAACGATTGCTTCGATTAGCAAATCCTAGCTTGTAAATTCCTTCGCGAGCGAAACCAAAGAAAAATGACAAGATGGCATCGACCAATCCGCTGAAGAGCCGAAAACCGACGATGTTGGCTACCGAGAGACCCAAGTAGAGCTCAATTGGCGCACCGATGGCTGTTCTCACTACCCCAACTAGATTGATTGCCAAACCACTAGCCAGCGATAAGAACAAGAAATCACGTTGTTTGTGATTCACTACGAATCACCTCCTTTCCACGGGTCAATCTAGCAAAATTATTGATTTCTTGCTAGTAATGGCAGGGATTACTAGTTTAACTTTTATTTTTATGAAAAAAGAAAAAATCAGCTTAATTTTGAGTGTCTTATTAATTAATTTGTTTCTAGTTACTCCTGTCTTAGCCACTAATGCCACGTTTGAAATTTATACTATTTCAAACTCTATAATTTCTCCCAATAATAGCGTTGGAGTTCTCGATGATACTTCTATCGACATTAAATTTTCTTCTGAAGTAACAGACGTCTCAGTGGACATCCTCGATAGTCTTGGGAATCTAGTCAAACATATTTATGACGCAAACAATGTTACCAATCCGACTCCAAAGACTTGGGCAGGCAAGGATAGCGCTGATAGTTTTGTTATAGACGGAGTCTACACGGTTCAAATTGTCTATGCTGATGCCGGGGGAGTCGCCACTGATACCGCTCAAACAATCACCGTGGATAACACCTCACCAATTATTGCGCTGATTGGCTCCAACCCGGTGGATCTAACTGTCGGCGATACCTATGTTGATGCCGGAGCAACTTCTTCTGACAATATTGATGGCGATATTACCGCCAGTATCGTTACGGTCAATCCAGTTGATACGGCGCTAATTGGCGCTTACACTGTTACTTATGATGTTTCGGATCTGGCTGGCAACTCGGCAACCCAAGTCTCTCGAGTGGTTAATGTTAATCCTATCCCTGTTACGCCAATAGCAGAACCAGTTATCGATCCAACTCCGCCCAGTCGTTCTGGCGGATATGTCCGGGGGTTCGAACCCAACTTCGGTTTCGTCTTAGGCACTTCAACCGAGAGAATTGAAAAAATCAGTGAAGAAGATTTACAGCAGATAGAAGAAAAATTGCGCCAAATTAAAAGACAATTAATTTTGATTAAACATCCAGAATTGGCCAATATCTCAAGCTTTGCAGTTGAGGAAACGATTCTTGAAACAAGCTCGACATCGAGCACCGCAACCAGCACCCCAAAGAAAAAGTGGTGGCAAATTTTGTGGTAAAAAAAGATGGCGAGCGCTGACAGGGGGGTACTGTCTGGACGCTCGCCGATGGTGGGAACGAGCTCAAGCTAAGTTGGGAACTCAGCTTAGCCAAAGACGCTTCAGGGGACGAAGCAGGGGAAGGCTTTCCCCTTTAGCGGAATCTATTTAGATGATATCAGACTGTTATTTTTTTGTAAAGTTTGATATATTTAAAAGCATGGGCCATTAGCTCACTTGGTAGAGCGCTTCCATGGCATGGAAGAGGTAAGCGGTTCAATCCCGCTATGGTCCACCCCGTTATTATTTTGGTAACCGGGCCGCTAGCTCATCTGGCTAGAGCACCCGCTTTGCAAGCGGGAGGTAACCGGTTCGAGCCCGGTGCGGTCCACTGACATGTTAAAAGAATTTTTTATTAAGAAAATGCTTAGAAGTAAAGGGGTATCGACTGAACAGATCGACTCACTTTTGTTAATCATCAAAAAAGATCCAGCCTTATTTCAGCAGATTGCTCAGGAAGTGCAAACCAAATTGGCCAGTGGCGGTGATCAAATGACTATTACGATGGAAGTAATGAAAAAGCACGAAGCACGGTTGAAAGAATTGATGAATCAATAATCATGGGTTTAAGTATCGGCATCGTCGGTCTACCAAACGTCGGGAAATCGACGCTGTTTAACGCGCTCACGCAAAAGGGGGTGCCGGCGGAGAATTATCCGTTCTGCACCATTGACCCAGCGGTGGGGATTGTGGCCGTGCCTGATGAGCGGGTTGAGGTATTGGCCAAATTATCAAATTCGGCTAAGCGAATACCGGCCGCGATCGAGTTTGTTGACATTGCGGGGTTGGTTAAAGGCGCCTCGGAGGGTGAGGGTTTGGGCAATAAATTTCTCTCTCACATTCGCGAGGTTGATGCCATTGCGGAGGTCGTGCGTATCTATGAGGACTCGAATGTTACCCATGTTTCAAACAAAATTGACCCAATTGATGATATCGAAACAATTAATCTTGAGTTGATTTTGGCGGACGAGCAAACGGTGACCAAGCGAATTGCTAATCTTTCTCATGATGTGAAGCGGGGCGACAAAGAGGCGCTGGCTGAAAATAATATCTTATTAAAAATTGAGGAGGTGTTGAAAGCCGGTCAAATGGCCAACACGGTTAAATTGACAGAAGAAGAACAAAGAGTGATGAAGGGCTTTCAACTAATTTCGGCCAAGCCGATACTTTATGTATTAAACAAAAAAGCTGGGCAAAATCCCGAAGTCGGACTTCGGGCTCCTCGAAGTACGACTTCGGGAGAAAGATTGCCGGTTATTGAGTACTTAGAAAAGATAAACTCAAACTATGTAATAGTTGACGCCAAAATTGAGGGTGAATTGTCTGAGCTTGATAAAGGGGACAAAGAAGTTTTTAAAAAAGAATTAGGAGTCGAAGATGATGGCATTAATGACTTAATTAAAGAAAGTTACAAAATGCTGGGGTTAATTACCTTTCTCACTACGGGCGAAGACGAGACACGAGCTTGGACGATTAAAAAGGATTCAACCGCCCCCGTGGCCGGCACTGCTATCCATACCGATTTTTATGATAAATTCATCAGGGCCGAAGTGGTGGCCTACAGCGACCTCGTGTCCTCCGGTTCATATGCCAGCGCCCGCGAAAAAGGCCTCGTCCGCACTGAAGGCAAGGACTACATCGTCAAAGATGGGGATGTGATTGAGTTTAAGATATAACAAGATTAAAGAGAGTTTAAAATCTAATCCTAGCGCTTGACTTTTATTATTACTGGTGATATAATTGAAGTAGATTGTTTGATGAAGTGGGAATAGTGGGATGAGGCAAGCTTGGCCTGTTGTCAACTTGCCCAGCGGTTTAACTCCTCCAGCAAAGGCATCGGCCACCAAAGCGAGTCGTCAGTCGCAAATGTGGGGCGATAAACGGCTGTGGCCAGCGGTCTCCAACGGGTGGGATTCCTTTACCGGTTTGGACGAGCTAGTAGTCTGGACCGGGAGCAGTGGGTGCGTCGACTGCGTCTCAGAATAATGGTTGCCGGATAAATCTGTTTAGACGGACCAGTGTTTAAGCAGACTAGAGGCAACCAGGACCGAATTCCCGGATCCCAGGGTCTGGCTGGACATCAAACAAGCTTGAAGTAAGTAAGCCGTTCGCGCGCACGCGAACGGCTTTTCTTATCGAATGTACCGATCTAAGCAAAGACTGCTTGTCGTCGGTATGGCAATTTCCTGTGTTCAGCTTGTCGTCGGCCGTGGCGAGTGTCGATTCGGATAATAATCGTCCGGGTGACGGTCACCGGCATAACCGCGACAATGGGCTGACTGGCCTCTTCTTGTTCTCTCTCTTGGTCAAGAAGACGGCAAATCTTTTGGGAGCAATTTATGACAACTTCTTCTCGAACCCTCCTTTCCCCCTTCCAACCATAAACATACAAGAACTGGTCCCGGGCGCTAGCTACCAACTGGGGGGTAACTGAAGTGGGCTGATGGAACCGTAACTCCCACTTTTCCAAGATGTTGCGATAGTGCATTTCAATCTCGAACCGCTGTTTTGTCATACTGACCTCCCTCTGGTTACAATCCTAAAAACAAGATCCATTTTTATTGTAACAAACTTCTCTAGTTTGCCAAATTGAAAAACTTCTAATTCGTGTTAAAGTAGAGGGATGGAAAATGGCTCTAAATACGATCATTTGAAAATCGAGAAAAAGTGGCAGAAGGAGTGGGCAAAAAATAAAATTTACGAAACGAGTGAAAGTAAAGGCAAGCCAAAAACCTATGTTCTAGACATGTTCCCATACCCCTCGGGCGAGGGCCTGCATGTCGGCCACCCCAAGGGTTATATCGCGACTGATATTTATTCTAGATTTAAACGAATGAATGGTTTTAATGTCTTGCATCCGATGGGTTGGGACGCTTTTGGTTTGCCGGCCGAAAATTACGCGATTAAAAATAAGGTGAATCCGGAAATTGCGGTCAAAAAAAACATCAAATATTTTAAATCACAATTAGAGATGATCGGTCTCGATTACGATTGGTCGCGCGAAATTAATACGACTGACCCGAAGTATTACAAATGGACGCAATGGATCTTTTTGCAGATGTTTAAAAAGGGCTTGGCCTATCAATCTTGGGAGCCGATCAATTGGTGTCCGTCATGCAAGACTGGTTTGGCTAACGAAGATCTTGAGGATGGTAAATGTGAACGTTGCGGTTCCGAAGTGATCAAGAAGCCAATGCGCCAATGGGTGCTAAAAATTACTGATTATGCCGATCGGTTATTGAAAGATTTAGATAATTTAAATTGGCCCGAGTCGATTAAAGAATCACAACGAAATTGGATTGGGCGTTCCGAGGGCGCCGAAATCTCTTTTCCGCTCAAAACTAAATATAAATATGTCATTTTACACGGCTGGAGGTCGAGCAGTAAACGTTGTTTTATTCCCTGGCTCAAAAAAGAGCTCGAAGAGCGCGGACATGAAGTGCTGGCGCTTGATTTGCCTCATCCTTTTATCCCCGATGTGATGGAACAAGCCGAGTATGTATTGAAAAAAGTTAAATTTGATGAAAACACGATCATTATTGGTCATAGTTTGGGCTCGGTCGTTGCTTATCGTATTTTGGAACAACTTAAACACCCAATTCATAAATTAATTTTGGCGGGCGGATTGATCGAACCCAAGTTTCGCGACAAAACGCGCTTGGCGGCCAAATATCTAATGAGTTGGAAATTTGATGTTGAGAAAATTAAAAAGAATGTTGGGCAAATCGTTATCTTAGAAGATGATAATGATGGTCTGATCCCCGATGGCGAGTCTAAGGTGATTCAGGCGCAAATTGGCGGAGAGACTTATCGAGTCAAAGCGAATAAACCACATTTTTGTGGCGCGGTTGAGCCACTCGTGCTCGATCATTGTCTTGATGAAATTAAAGTCTTTACTACTCGGGCCGACACTTTGTTTGGGGCGACTTATTTAGTTGTGGCGCCAGAATTAATTAAAACTAAATTTAACCCCGTAAAATCGCTACGCGATCACGGGGCGAGAATTAAAAATTGGAAGGAAATAGAAGATTATGTCAAAAAAGCTGAAAAAAGAAGTGAAATTGAGAGAACCGCTGAAGGAAAAGAGAAAACGGGGGTGGAGTTGAAAGGACTCAAGGCCATTAATCCAGCCAATGGTAAAGAAATACCAATTTGGACAGCCGATTATGTTTTGCCTGATTATGGTACCGGCGCGATTATGGCCGTACCAGCGCACGATGAGCGCGACTGGCAATTTGCCAAGAAATTTAAATTGCCGATTATCAAAGTAATCATGGGTAATTTGCCAGAGATGGTCACGGCGGCGGGGGAGCATTTATATACCGGTCATGGCAAATTAGTTAATTCGGGCGAATTTAATGGCGCCGATAGTGATAAAGCGAAGGTGGCGATCACCAAGATGGTGCGGGGGCAGATTGTGACTAAATATAAACTACGCGACTGGGTCTTCTCGCGTCAGCGTTATTGGGGCGAGCCAATCCCGATAATCCATTGCGATAAATGTGGAGTCGTACCGGTACCAGAAAAAGATTTGCCAGTTGAATTACCGAAGGTTAAGAGTTACGAACCGACCGGCACGGGCGAATCGCCGTTGGCCGATATTGCGAAATGGGTCAATGTTAAATGCCCGATTTGTGGTGGCAAAGCCAAGCGTGAGACGAACACCATGCCCCAGTGGGCCGGCTCGTCGTGGTATTATCTCCGTTATATCGACCCGAAAAATGATAAAGCTATTGCGGACAAAAAGAAATTAGATTACTGGTTGGGAGCCAGCCTGCCCCGTGGTGAGCAAGGCGAGCTTTACGGGGTGGACATGTATGTCGGTGGCACAGAGCATGCGACCCGGCACTTAATTTACGCGCGTTTCTGGCATAAGTTTTTGCAAGATATTAGCGTAGTTGATTGCTCCGAACCTTTTGCCCAATTAAAAAATCAAGGTTTAGTTAGTGGCGCCGATGGGAGAAAGATGAGTAAGCGTTGGGGCAATGTCGTTAACCCGGATGACGTAGTGCGCGATTTTGGCGCGGACACTCTGCGCGTGTATGAGATGTTTATGGGACCCTTCTCGCAAGGGGCGGCTTGGAGTACGGATAATTTGATGGGGGCAAGGCGGTTTGTGGAGAAGGTGTGGCGGTTAAGCGGGAAAGTAGCCTCCGTGCGAAGTCCCATTTCGCTACGCGAAAAACGACTTCTCACCTCGGCCACTGGCGAGATCACCTCGGCGGTGGGAAGTCCGACTTCAAGTGAGCCCGAAGTCGTACTTCGCACTGCCCTCGACCAACTTCTTCACAAAACCATCAAGCAAATTACCGCTGATATCGAAAATTTCGATTTCAATACCGCTGTTTCGGCCATGATGATCTTAACTAATGCTTGGGACAAAGCTGAATCAATTTCACAAGAAGACTGGCAATTATTCCTCAAACTCCTCGCGCCCTTTGCGCCTCATTTAGCTGAAGAATTGTGGCAGAGCGGAGGCGAGAAAAAGTCTATTCACTTGTCCGCTTGGCCCAAATATAACGAGGCAAAACTAGTGAGTTCGACTATTAACTTAGTCATCCAGATCGATGGCAAAGTTCGAGCCACGATTAGCGCGCCGGCTGGTATCAGTCAAGACGAAGCCCTTAAACTCGTTCGCAATAATGAGATTGTCCAAAAATGGCTGGCCGGCCAAGAACCCCAAAAAATCATCTATGTCCCAGATCGGCTACTTAATTTGGTAGTCTAATCCGCCAGCTGGCGGATCCCCAAATTAGACCACGGTTTTTGTGTGTTTGACTTATTTGGGCTTTAATGATACAACTATATCATTATGAATATCCAATATAAGGACACCACCAAAAAATTATTGGCTGAGTTGCCCGTGCGTAGTCGCGATGTATTAATCAAGCGCTATGGTTTGGGCAAAATTGCTCGTCGCGAGACGTTAGAGGCGATCGGGGGCGAGTATAAAATTACCCGTGAGCGCGTGCGCCAGATCGAAGCCTTTGCGCTTAATTTGCTTAAAAAGTCTAAGACCTACGCTAGTACCCAGACAACCTTTGCCCAACTTAAGAAAGCGATGGACGACTTCGGCGGGGTAGTGCACGAGCAAGATTTTTTGGAGTTCTTAGCTAAGGATAAGATGAACCAAAATCATATTCACTTTATTTTGGTTGTCTCCGACGCCTTTACCAAGATGCGGGAGGACGATAATTTTCATCATCGCTGGACGACTAATCCGGAGTTAGCCGAGAAGGTTCACACTTCGTTACAAAGTCTTTGCCATAATTTTTCTGAAGGCGACCTAGTGTCCGAACCCGAATTGATTGATAAATTCTTAGCGGAATTGAAAAAGATTTCAACTGAACCAAAGATCGAACAATTTGCCAACAAGTGGTTAAGGATCTCTAAACTCTTGTCGAAAAATCCGCTCGGTGAATGGGGCCTCGTTACTTCACCCAACATCCGCATGCGCGGTATTCGCGATTATGCTTATCTTGTCTTGCGTCAAGCTAAGGCGCCGTTGCATTTTACTGAAGTGGCCAAGCGTATCCAAAAGACTTTTGGACGTGAGGCGCACCCGGCTACTTGCCACAACGAATTGATTAAAGACAAGCGCTTTGTGTTGGTTGGCCGTGGCCTCTACGCTCTTACCGAATGGGGTTATTCTAAGGGCACGGTGATTGAAGTGATTGAACGTCTGATTAAGAAAAATGGCCCAATGACCCGCGAGCAAGTGATTGAGCAAGTGTTGAAGGAGCGTCAGGTTAAAGTCAATACAATTATTGTCAACTTACAAAATCCTAAATTCTTCAAGAAAAGCGCCGATGGTAAGTTTGCTATTGCGAAATAAAAATCTTATAATGTTAGGTAATGCTTGATCTGTATTACCAGTCTTTTGTCTATTTTATTTATCTTTCGCCTTTTCTTTTTGCCTGGTTATTGTGGCAAGCTTATTTGCTCTATATTCGCTCCAATTACATCAATAAAGAAGAGCGCATTTTGTTAGAAATAAAAATTCCGAAAGAAATTACTAAGTCGCCCAAAGCAATGGAACTTTTGTTGGAAGTTTTCCAACAGACTTATGAGGGCGAATTAATCGACCGCTTCATTAAAGGGAGTATCCGGGGCTGGTTTTCGCTGGAGTTAGTATCAATTGGCGGGAAAATTCATTTTTATTTTCAAATTCCCAAGTTTTTTAAAAATGTTGTCGAGACACGGATCTATTCACAATACCCGGAGGTTGAGATTACTGAGGTCGACGACTATGTTAAAGAAGTAACTTTTGGCCAACCTGATTCTCCCTGGGATATCAAGGGTTGGGAATATGAACTAAAAAAGGATGACGCCTATCCGATTAAAACTTATATTGATTACGAATTAGAGAAGGATCCGAAAGAAGAGTTCAAAATCGATCCACTGACACCCCTGCTCGAATTTTTATCATCGATTAAGCCCACCGAACGTGTTTGGATCCAAATCTTAATTATGGCGGCGAAAGATCGTTTTGCTAGCTACGACAAAAAGGACAAAGACTGGGTATTATTTAAAACTAAATATACTGAAAAAAAGATGGGCGATTGGCGGACAAAGGGTAAAGATTTGGTAAAAAAATTAAGTGGACGCGAGGATGTTGCCGATATGGCCAAAGCTTGGACTAAGATGTCCCTTACCGATGACGAGCGAAACACTCTAAAATCAATTCAGCGTAATCTGAGTAAGATTGGTTTTGATGTTGGGATCCGTTCTGTTCAAGCTTCAACTACTGGCATTCACCCAGCGGTAGGAGTTGGGCTTAATTCGGCTTTAAAACAGTTTGGTTCCGACAATCTTAATAGTTTTAAACCGAAATTACAGACGGCTTTTGACAATCCTTGGCAAGATCCTTTTGGTTGGCGTGCTAAACGCAAGAAAATTAGGCACTTTAAATACTACTGCAATCGTTCTTATTTCTACCCGCCAGCAAGCAAGAAGCCGATTGGTCTAACCACTGAAGAGGTTGCGACGATTTATCATTTCCCCGGTCAAGTGGCAACCACGCCGACCCTCGAACGTATCCCATCGAAGCGAGGCGAACCACCTGAGAATTTGCCGATTTAAATTATGGAGGAAATCAATCAACCATTAACAAGCTGGGGTAAGTTGGGTTTGGTCGTGATAATTGTTATCACCGCTTTTTTGATCGGTCTGATTATTTTTACCGTCTTTCCGCCCGATAACTTCCCAGCAGGTACTTTTATTCATGTCGATCGGGGCGACACAGTCTCGATTATTGCCGGCAAATTGAAAGATAAAAATCTGATTCGGTCTGAAGAAGCTTTCAAGATTTTTACCTTCTTGTTGGGCGGAGAAAAGCGAATGCAGACCGGGACTTACTTTTTTAAAACGCCCATGTCAGTAATTAATGTCTCGATTAAAATTACCAATCGTTATCTTGGTTATAAACCTTACCCATTCACCGTTTTTGAAGGGATGCCAAATGCCAAAATCGCTACCGCTCTTGCTAAATTATTGCCCAGTTTTGATAAACAAGAATTTCTCACTAAAACCAAAGAGCTCGAAGGTAAACTCTTTCCTGATACTTATTTTCTATCTAAATATGATACGATCGACGAGATTATTATGGAAATGAATCAAAACTACATGGAGCATCTCTCACCTTATCGCGCGCAAATTTTACTCTCCGGTCATTCACTCGAACAAATCCTCACTATGGCCTCAATTATTGAACGTGAGACCAATACTGATGAAGCTCGTCACCTCGTAAGTGGGATTTTATGGAAGCGTTTGTCGCTCAATATGCCCTTACAGGTGGACGTAGCCAGAGAAACTTACAAAGAGAGGGGTCTACCCGATCAACCGATTGCTAATCCTGGCTTAGAGGCGATTGAAGCGACCTTAAATCCCGTTGAATCACCTTACCTCTACTATCTTACTGGCCGTGATGGCAAAATGTATTATGCCAAAGATTTTGCTACACATAAAAAGAATGTGCGTTTGTATCTCCGTTAAAATCTGTGGTATAAATTGAGAGTGAAAAAGAAGAGAGTTTACGTGGGAATGTCAGGGGGCATTGATTCATCAGTCAGCGCCACTTTATTGAAACAGGCGGGTTTTGAGGTGATCGGCGTGTTTATTCGTGTCTGGGAACCCTCTGGTTTCGTCTGCACTTGGCGACAAGAGAGGCGAGAAGCGAGACGCGTGGCGGCCCATCTTGATATTCCTCTAATTACTCTCGATTTGTCTAAAGAATACAAAAAGAAAGTTGTTGATTATTTCATTAGTGAGTATCAAGCTGGACGCACGCCTAACCCAGACGTAATGTGCAATAAACATATAAAGTTTGGTGTCTTTTATGATTGGGCGATGACCCACGGGGCAGATTTTGTCGCGACCGGGCACTATGCTCAAACGCTGGAGGCGAAACCTCTGGGCACTTCGAGGTTTCGCCTCCAAGTTTCGGCCGACAATAATAAAGATCAAACTTATTTTTTGTGGAATATCAAACATGAGCAGTTAGCCAAAATTTTGTTTCCAATTGGCGACAAAACAAAAACCGAAGTGAGAAAATTAGCCAAAAAATTTGGTCTACCTAACGCCGAGAAAAAAGATAGCCAAGGTTTGTGCTTCATCGGCAAAATTGATTTTAAAGATTTTCTTAAAAGAGAACTACGCCCAAAAAAGGGGAGGCTCAACCTCCCCCTTGGGAAGGTCTTAAATGAAGCTGGTAAAATAATTGGCCAACATGACGGCGCGATATTTTTCACCTTGGGTGAACGTCGCGGTTTTGAGATTTTTTCTCATCAACCCAACGACAAGCCTTACTACATTATCGCCAAAGATATCAATAAAAATACTCTCACCGTCTCACAGATGTTCGATATCCAATCTCGAACACTATACAAAACTGTGGATATCGAACAGACGAACTGGCTTGGTGAGTTGCCCGATGGGGGCTTGGAGGTTAAACCTCTGGGCACTTCGAGGTTTAACCTCCAAGCTCGAGTTCGCTACCGCCAGCCACTTCAAAAATGTCAGCTCGCCAAAATTGACCCGATCAAAAAAACCGCCACCATCATTTTCGACGAGCCCCAACTGGCTGTCTCCGGCCAATCCCTCGTTCTCTATGACAAAGATATTTGTTTGGGTGGCGGTGTGATAGAATAATTAAGATGGAAACAATCTCAGACCCCAAAGAAGTTTGGGAACAAAAATATCAGGAGGCAAGAGACTTACGAAGACAGATTTATTCCGCCGCTAGGACTGTGGGTTTGGCTGGCAGTAAATGGCTGGATTTTCTCGCTGAGGAAATTGATCCTCGTCTGAAAAAAATTACGGGGCTAGAAAATACCAATGATCTTAGACGTTTTGCTGTTTTTCACCCGATTATTGGCAGTTCTGTCGATTTTAAGTTATGTCCAGAAATTGACCTCCCTGGCGACATTATCACCAATTTTCTAAAAAAGATTCTTGAAAAACTCCAAGCCGCTGAAGCAACTGGATCCTTCGACCCTTCATCACTCGACCAATAATAATTCTCAATTAATTTCCCCATATCAGAGAAATTTGTTAAGATAAGAGGCAATGAGTTCGGAGGAATTACGGGCAAAATTTTTAGCTTTTTTTGAACAGAAGGGGCATAAGCTTGTGCCAGCCTCTTCGTTAATTCCCGAGAACGATGCCTCGGTTCTTTTTACCACGGCCGGGATGCAACAATTTAAGCCCTACTATATCGGCCAAGCCGACGCGCAAAAAGATTTTGGTAGCTTGAGTACAACCTCGGCCCAAACCTGCGTCCGCACTTCTGATATCGACGAAGTGGGCGACAATACTCACCTGACTTTTTTTGAAATGCTAGGCAACTTCTCTTTTGGTGGCTATGGCAAAAAAGAGGCGATCACTTATGCCCACGATTTTATTACTAAAGAATTAGGCCTCGAAATTTCGTCGGTTACTTTCTTTCGTGGTGACTCTAGCGTTCCAAAAGATGAAGAATCAGCCAGCGTCTGGGCCGAATTGGGAGTTAAAGATATTAGAGAAGATGGGCCAGACGTCTTTTGGGGTCCGACTGGCAATTCTGGCCCTTGTGGACCAACCACCGAGATCTATTGTCGCAATGCTAGTGGCGAAGAAGTTGAGATTTGGAATATCGTCTTCAACCAATATTTTTGTGAGGGATCACGGGCCGAACTTGATGCGGGACAAGCAAAATTAAGAGAAATTTCGCTTGGTATTGATACCGGCATGGGTTTGGAGCGCTTGCTCACCATTACCCAAAAGCAGGCCAGTGTCTATCAAACCGATCTTTTTGCCCCCATCTTGAGCGAAATTAAGCAACAATCAGCGAAATTTGATGATCAATCGGCGCGGATTGTCGCTGACCATGTGCGGGCAGCGACTTTTATGTTGGCTGATGGAGTGGTGCCCTCAAATGTTGAACGCGGTTATGTTTTGCGCCGAATTATCCGTCGGGCGGTGCGTTATATCGACAAGATGCAAGCTGATAGTAATGCTTTGAGTCAAATTGCGGGTGTGGTAATTGAAAAGTATAAGGAAATCTATCCTAAACTCGAACAAAATCGCGACAAGATTTTAGAAGAATTAAAAAAGGAAGAAGAGAAGTTTCGTCAAACTTTAACGCAGGGGATTAAAGAGTTTGAAAAGGGTCGCGACCCGTTTGACCTCTATCAAACTTACGGCTTCCCGATTGAATTGACCGAAGAATTGGCGAAGGAAAAGGGAATTAAGATCGATCGTCAAGCTTTTGACGAAAAATTAAAACAACATCAAGAAATTTCTAAAGCTGGCGCTGAACAAAAATTTAAAGGCGGCTTGGCCGGCACGGGTGAGATGGAGACTAAGTATCACACGGCGACCCACTTACTTTTAGCGGCCTTGAGACAAGTGCTGGGGCAAGATATCACCCAAAAAGGGAGCAATATTACGAGCGAGAAATTACGTTTTGATTTTAATTGGCCCGAGAAATTAACCACCGAACAACTCAAAGTGGTAGAAGATTTAGTTAACGAAAAAATTGCTGAAAAGATTGAGGTGGAAATGCTTGAATTGCACAAAGAAGAGGCCAAAAAACTGGTCACTGTACGCTCGTTTGATGATTCTAAGTATGGCGATACGGTTAAGGTTTATAAAATTGGCGATTTCAGCACCGAATTCTGTGGCGGGCCCCATGTCGCTAACACTAGTGAGCTTGCTTCGACAAGCTCAGCACGAGCGGTCAAATTCAAAATTGTGAAAGAAGAAGCGGTCGCGGCCGGGATTCGAAGAATTAAAGCGACACTTGATTAATCTTATCAACTTTTGCACTTGGTGTTTTTAAAATAAAATCTTATAATATAAGGTGATGCTTTCTCGATCAAAAAAGGCGAGACCTATTACTGATGAAGTTATCGGGATTATTGATATTGGGAGCGCGCGGGTAAGTGGCGCGCTAATGACCGCGTGGCCAAAATTGAAAGGCGAGATTAGCGAAGCCCTAGAGTGGCAAGATAAACCGGATTTCAAACGCTTTCAACTTGGAGTTGAAACTGCCCTAAGAAAAGTGCTGGCTAAAATGTCCCATAGTGGTAGCGGTCGACCAGAAGAATTATATATCTTTCTCTCCTCGCCCTTTTTTATTGGCAATACCAGCCTCATCAATGCACGAAGTCGACACCAGATTGAAGTCGATCCGCCTTATCTCGCAAATTTAATTAGAGAAAACATCGCTGATTTAGCCAGTGAAGATCTGGTTAAACTAGAGAGTGAGGTGATGAAAATCAAGCTTGATGGTTACGAAACCGAAAGACCAATCGGCGAGACGGCGCAGGAGGTACAGCTTGCTTACTGGCAGAGTGTCGGTCACATTGAACTCTTGGAGCGTCTACGCGATATTATTTGGAAAGTCCTCCCCCATATCAAAATCCACTTCCACTCTTTTGCCTATGCGACTTATGCCGTCTTTAGTGAACTCTTGCCTGATAAAGACTGGGTTTTGCTCGATACGGGTAATGAATTGACCGATATTTTGGTGATTAAAAATGGTTATTTAGCCGAACATCTCTCCTTCCCTCTTGGTAAAAATTTTCTAATTCGCGAGGTCGCCCAGCAACTACAAACTGTCCCGGCTGAAACGTTGAGCGCGCTTGATCGACACGCGGCTGGTCATGGCAACAATATCCTAAACGCTCGGCTTGAACCAATTCTGGCAAAGGTCAGCCAAAAATGGTTTACCAGTTTAGAAGAGGCCCTGGGCCAAGTTCTGCAAACAACAATTTTGCCCGAAACCATTTACCTCTTTGGCGATGAGCCAAGCGACAAACTCTTTGCCGATTGGCTCAAGGAGGCTGATTTCTCTGACCTATCACCAAGTCGCCACCCACCCAAGATTGTCTATGCGGAAAAGCCCTTAATCCAGGCCGTTCATCGGCTAGAGAGTCTCTCCGCCGGTAAAACAAGCAAGCTATCCCCACCGCTTAAAAACAGCTTCCTTTTGGTTGAAGCTTTATTTTGTGCTACCATTAGAAATAGTAAATTAGAAGTTTGGCCCTTTAATCAATTAGTAAATAATATGAAAGATATCATCAATACCAAAAAAAGTTTGCGGGACATCTTCCCTAGCCGAGGTGGAGACGAAGTCGAGTCTGAAGAAATTAGTTTTAAGACTTCGGGCTATCAACCAGTACCCAGTCGGGTCCCGAGTGGAAGCGGGGGAATGATGGTTAAAATCTTTATCGCCATGATTGCTTTGGCTATTGTCGTTGGTGGCGGATTTGCTCTTTCGACTCAATTCGCCAAAGTTACGGTCAAAGTTACTCCTCGCCAAGGGCGACTCATGGTCAGCAATACCTACGAAGCAACTAAGGATGGCGCCTCTGGTCTAAAATTTGTTTTAGCTTCTAATATTCAGGCAATCGATGAGGTCAGCGTACCAGCAGGTGGGAGCGAAACGGTCAAGACTAAGGCCCAAGGCCAGATTGTCGTTTATAACAATTACAGCACTAAATCACAAAACTTGATTGCGACTACCCGTTTCGAGACTCCTGGCGGTCTTGTCTATCGCACTCCCAAAGCAGTTGTTGTCCCCGGCCAAACTAAAAATTCTAAAGGCGAGTTGATTCCTGGACAATTAGAAGTTGCCGTTCTGGCCGACCAACCCGGTCCCGGTTATAATCTTAAAAATGCTGATTTCAAACTCCCGGGCTTTAAAGGGACGGCCAAATATAACAAGATCTATGCCCGAACCAAAACTGAGTTGGCTGGCGGGGCAGTTGGCACACAACCACAGGTAGCCGAGGTTGATCTGACTAAAGCCAAGACCGATCTTGAGAAACAATTAAAATTGAAAGTAGTCGCTAAACTCAAGCCCCAAGTCCCAGACGACTACGTCCTCTTTGACGATGCCATTGTAATTAACTTTTCTTCTCAATTGATCAATGATTCAAACAAGCCAGATCAAGCAGAACTAAAGATGACCGCCGACGCAACTGGTGTCTTGCTCAATAAGAACGAATTAGCCAGTTATTTAGCCAAGCAACAAGTTCCTGATTACAAAGATGAACCAGTCGAAATCAGTAATTGGTCAGATCTTAAGTTCAGTTTAGTTGACACCGATGCTCTAAACTTAGCTACTTTGGATAAGATTAACTTTAAACTTAATGGTACTGGTAATTTAGCCTGGTCGTTTGACCAAAAAGATCTGAAGGAGAAGTTGCAAACAGCCGGTGTCAGTAATTATAAATCGCTTTTCAGTAAAGATTTTCCCCAAGTCCAGACCGCTAGCCTGATCTTCTCTCCGCCTTGGGTCAGGAGTATCCCTAGCGATAACAGCAAGATTAAAATAGAGACCGACCTTAGCCAGCCCTGATCTTAGGGGTTGACGCTTGGCCCTTTAATTTGCTAAGATAGTTTGGTCGATTTTGGTAATGGAAAAAGCGGAAAAAAACGAAACTATTGCCGGTGTTGTCACCGAGGCTTTGCCTAATACCCAATTTAAGGTAAAAATTGACTCCGGCCAGGAGGTTTTAGCCTATTTGGCCGGTCGAATGCGTCTCCATCGCATTAAAGTTCTCGTCGGAGATAAGGTTGAACTCGTCCTCGATGATTATGGTAGCCGTGGCCGAATTACCCGGCGTTATTAAAAAGATGAAAATCAAGTCAACGATCAAAAAAAGATGCGCCAAGTGCAAGATGGTCAAACGCCGAGGCCATCTCTATATTATTTGTCCCAATAAGCCTCGCCATAAGCAAAAGCAGGCCTAATTTTATGCGTATTTCTGGTATCACAATTCCCGATAACAAACGGTTAGAATATGCCTTAACGGCCATTTATGGTATCGGACTAACTCGCTCACGAAAAATTCTGGACACGGCCAAGGTTGCCCATGGCAAAAAAGGCCCTGAGATCAATGCCGAAGAAGAAAATCGCATTAGGAAAGCGGTCGAAAGTTTCAAAATAGAAGGAGAACTAAAACGTGAAATTTCCGGAAATATTAAAAGATTAAAAGATATTAAAAGTTACCGTGGTACGCGTCATTTGAAAGGTTTGCCCAGTCGTGGCCAGCGTACGAAGACCAATTCGCGCACTCGTCGTGGCAATGTTCGCAAGACCATGGGTAGCGGTAAGCGCAAGGTTGAGAAGAAATAAAATTTAAACGATTGAGTTATGGGTAAAAAAAGAATCATCAAAAAGGGGGGTCAAGACAGTGGCGAAAAAATCGCCAGTAGTTCTCGTGTTTCAAAGAAAAAAATTGATCACGGTATTTTAAATATTGAAGCCACTTACAACAATACTAAAGTCTCCCTTAATGATGTGACTGGTAATGTCTTGCTTTGGTCTTCTAGCGGCTCACTGGGTTTCTCTGGATCTAAGAAAGGGACGCCGTTTGCGGCCGGTAAAGTAGGCGATTTAATCGCTGACAAAGGTTTAGCGATGGGCTTAAAAGATGTCGATGTGATTATCAGAGGTGTCGGTGCTGGACGCGAGTCAGCCATGCGCGCCTTTGTCGCCAAGGGTATTAACATTTTATCAATTAAGGATCGCACCCCGGTGCCCTTTAACGGGCCAAAGGCTAAAAAGCCAAGACGAGTATAAATTTTTATGAAATTAGGACCAAAATTTAAAATTTGTCGACGCGTTGGAGATCGAGTGTTTGGTAAATGCCAAGGCACTAAGTTTACCATTTCTGGTACCGAGCGCGTTCGCCGGGGAGGCAAACATCCTAAGGGTCAAGCCTCTGAATACGCTCAACAATTAACCGAAAAGCAAAAGGCTCGTTTTACTTATGGCCTGACCGAACGCCAATTCTCCAATTACGTGGCCGAGGCGAAAAAGAAACCTGGCCACGATCATTCAGTGGAGCTCTATAAACGTCTAGAATCACGGATTGATAACATTATCTATCGTCTTGGCATAACTAATTCCCGCCAAGCCGCTCGCCAACTCGTTTCTCACGGACATATTATCGTTAACGGTACGAAAACTCGGGTACCGTCTTATTTGGTCAGAACTGGTGACAAAATCGGAATTCGTACCGGCAGTCGAAGTAAAGGTCCGTTGACCGGTTTAACTGAAAAATTAGCTGGGAAAAATGTTCCTGAATGGCTCTCTCTCGATTTAGAAAAAGGGGAAGCGGTGGTCAAAGGCGAACCCGTCTTTGGTCAAGAGGGCACTATCAATTTTGGCGCTATTCTCGAATTTTATAGTCGTTAACAATTTTACTAATTATTTATTAATAGCTTAATAAAAAACATGTCTGATTTTAATATCATTTTGCCGGCCAAGCCTCGCGTCGTCAGCGAAAAAGAATTCGCCGGCGTTTATGAGATCGACGGTCTCTACCCGGGCTATGGACACACCCTCGGCAATTCGCTTCGTCGAATTATTCTCTCATCTTTGCCCGGCTTCGCCATTACGTCACTTAAAATCGACGGGGTTAGTCACGAATTCTCAACCCTCGCCGGGGTTAAAGAAGACGTTATTAATATTCTACTTAATCTGAAAAAGGTGCGCTTTCAAGTAATTGGTGATGAGCCACAGACAATTCGTCTGTCAGTCAAAGGTCCTAAGGAGGTCACCGCTAAGGATCTCAGTGTCCCGGGTCAGGTGACGGTCGTCAATCCGGCTCAAGCCATTGCCACTGTTACTGACAAAAACACTACTCTG
>Ga0172375_10002311_pt1 | contig 29850 bp, 37 predicted proteins | sample LakKiv1m_FD_114537 | JGI IMG/M metagenome (GOLD analysis project Ga0172375, IMG submission 114537) | Freshwater microbial communities from Kabuno Bay, South-Kivu, Congo - kab_092012_11.1m | ecosystem: Environmental > Aquatic > Freshwater > Lake | place: Democratic Republic of the Congo... | reverse complement strand
TAAGAAATGGAATTATTGGAAGAGATGAGACCTCTGGAAAATTAATTAATTTAGTTAATAAAAAAGATTTAAGAAAAGTTGAGAAAGGAACTGAAGAATATAAACAAATAATGTCACAAGTTAAAAGAACTGATGAGGGTATAGAGATAGAAGTAAGTGGAACAAATGGGAAATTAGATACAAAGTTTGAATGTAAAAAATGTGGAGGTAAGACTCCAATATTTGAATCCGGATGCCATAGTCCAAAATGTAAAGACTGCGGACATGACAACGGAGTAGGATGCGGATAAAATGAAAGAGAGAACAAGAAAGATTTTAGAAGAATTTGACTTTGAAAGAATGAAAAAAAATAAGAGTAAATGTATTTGTTATGAACAGGATAAACCATGTCATAGTCCAGAACAATTAAATGGACAATCTTTAAATTGTTATTTTTGTTATTGCCCTAATTATGGAGAGAAATGCAAAATTAATTCTCCATCTGCCAAATATATTAAAACCCTTAATGGAAAAAATCTTCTTGATTGTAGTGATTGCGCTTTCCCTCATCTAAGAGAAAACCTAATAAGATTAATTGAGGGTGAAGATGATAAGAATTAAAATAAAGAAATTAAATCCCGACGCTAAAATCCCTTCTTATGCTCACCCTGGAGATGCAGGAATGGATTTATTCTCTTGTGAAGAAGATTTTGTTTTAAGACCAAACTATCGGAGACTTATTGGAACTGGACTTTCAATTGAATTACCTCCAGGATTTGTAGCTTTAATTTGGGATAAGAGCGGAGTTGCAAATAATGGAATTAAAACGATGGGGGGAGTAATTGAACACACCTATCGAGGAGAATATAAGGTTATTTTAGTTAATTTATCTTCAAAAGACTATGAAATAAAAAAGGGACAAAAGATTGCTCAATTTTTAATTCAAAAAATTGAAACTGCTGAGATAGAAGAGGTTAATAGTTTAAGTGAAAGTGTTAGAGGAAATAAAGCATTTGGAAGTAGCGGGTTGAATTAAAGAAGGGTTTCTAATTTCGAAATCATTTTTTCTTTTATTTGTCCTTTTGAATCATAGATACTAAATCTAATTATTTCTGGAACAGTTCCTCCATGCATTGCACATCCTTTTTCATAAAGACTATCTATCCAATCTGAAGCGTATCTCTTGTTTACTAAAACTTGATATTCTGGATTATTTTCATAATCATCAATAGCCCTACCATTACTTCTTTCTGATTTAAGTTGCAAATAATCTTGAGTTGTCCAGTTCTCTGGACCGCACACTACAAATATATGCGTTGGAGAATTTTTAAAAGCAATTTTATGCCCCGGTAAATTAAGATAATTCTCTATACTTATTCCATTTCGTAAAAATTGAGAATCAAAAATTTGATAACAGGCAGATTCTTCACTACGACTACGAAGAATTATTCTATTATTTTCTCTAAAAGCTTTTCTAAATCTTAAAAATTCATCTGTTCGATAGGCCTGATGGGCTAATGCTGCGGCAATAGGATTCATTTCATCTCCAAATTGAGACCGGTTTTGTTCTATTGTTCTGTTTAATTGTCCGGCTCCCCTTTTTGTTGGTTCCTCCATAATCCAGACATCTGCAGAATTAGGGTCAACAAAGGTAGTGACATTATTCCTTACACAAGAAGCAATTTGTAAATCCTGATTTGTTCCCCCTCCAGACATCATATTATAAGTTGTGGATAAAAAATAATCTTTAATATGAGGAGGTAATTCAGAGATACTTGAAAATCTAGAGTTTAATAATTTAAACTTTTCTGCATGAAATAAGGCATCTATTTCTGTTCCTCTCAAATCTCTCACAATTAAATTCTCTTTTTTGAAATAATTAATAATATCTTTAATCTGGGTGCTTGTTCCACTCATATCTGGACCAGCAATTACTAAATCTAAAAATTTCCCTCTTTCCATTTTATTTAAACTGCAATTGGAAAATTTATTTTATCGTAAGAAAGATAATCAAGAAATTTTGTATTAGAAGACTGCCAATTGAATATTGAAGTAAAATTTTCTGTCTCTGCTCTAGGCAATGCAAGAGGAGTTCTTGTTAATTGTTCTTTTGCTCCATCAAGATGATTCTCATAAATATGAACATCACCTAAGAATCCAATTAATTTCCCTTCTTCAAATCCAGACTCTTTGGCTAATAAGTGAAGAAGTAAACCATAACTTGCTATATTAAATGGAAGTCCAAGCATGGTATCCACAGACCTTTGATTCCATAGAAGGTTAAGCTTGTTATTAATTACTGTAACTTGAAAACCATAATGACAGGGAGGAAGAGCCATTTGAGATAATTTTTCTGGATTCCAGGCGTTCACAATCATTCTTCTATCGTTTGGATTTTTCTTTAAGGTTTGCACAATCTTTGACAATTGGTCAATTCCTTTTCCAGTATAATCAGAATCAAAATTTTCGTAATCTGCATTCCAGTGTCTCCATTGAAATCCATAGATTGGACCTAAATCTCTTTCTGCTTTCATTTTAGATTTGGATACTTCATCATTTCCATAAGGAACTTTTTGAGGATTACACCATTCATCCCAAATAGTACACCCTCTTTCTTGGTACCAGTGTTTATCTGTAACTCCTTTGATAAATCCCTCTAGTTCTACTTTAATAGCTTTTTGAGCCATTTTTTTCGTAGTTAAAAGAGGAAATCCTTTAGACATATCATGTTCAAACATTGCTCCTGCAATAGCTAATGTATTAATACCCGTACGATTATTTTTCCATTCACCTTCTCTTAAAATTTTGTCAACTATCTCTAAATAAGCTTGCATTAGTAAGAGTAAAAGAAATTTCTTTTTAAACATCTCTCTTCTAAAAGATACAAATGAAGATTTCTTCTGGAAATATTTTATATAAAAACTTATAAAACTGATTTTCTTAGGTTAAGGATGGTAAATAATAACGAAGTTCAGGAATTAAGTGAAAAAGAATTTGACGCTTTCACTAAAAAGGACGTGGTATTAATAGATTTTTTTGCTGAGTGGTGCATGCCTTGCGTTATGATGACTCCTGTAATTGAAGAAATTAGTGAAGAGTTTAGGGGGAAAATAAGAGTTGGTAAGGTTAACATTGATGATAATCCAAATTTAGCTGAAAAGTTCGGAGTTAGTTCAATTCCTAATTTTATCTTGTTTAAAGAGGGGAAAATTGTAGAACAAGTTATTGGCTCAATGTCTCAAGAAGAAATTGAAAATGTTATTAAAGGATATATTTAGAAAATTTCTTTGAAAATTTGATTCATATATTCTATTGCCCAGTTTCTTAAAAATAAAGCTCCTGGAAAATAATCTATATTGTGCGAGGCATATGAAAAGCTCAAATTATATCCTTCCATTTTTTTAAAGGTAAACTCTTGGGTTTTTTCTTTTGAAAACCTAATATAATTATTTGGAATGATGGACTCACAGTTTACATCTTCTTCCCAAAAATAGAGACTTCCTCCTCCGTTTCTGCTTATTGAAAAATCACTAACAAACCCGTTGTCCAAGGTTTCAATATTATCTCTCCAAACCTCATTTAAAATTTGGTGACCAAGATGATTAGCGATGCTTGCTCCTTTTTTTAAAAAAGATTCTTCATACCAAGTTTTTAGTGATAAATCTTTTTCTGCATTAGTATAAACTTTAAGTTCATTATGCCATTCTTGTGCAACTTTTGGAAAAATTTCTTTTGCAATTTCAGGTCTTATATTAATAGAGAGGTCCAAAAGTTTTGGATGAATTGGAATTTTAAAACACGAGCCATACAAGATAGGTAGTTCTTCTTTTGTTAGAAATAAATTGCCTAATTTCATAGAAAGATAATTAGTGTTAAGTTTAAATGAATTATGTTAATATAGGATAATTTTATAAACCGATTCTCTCTATTTTTTATAATGGCTCCGTAGCTCACGGAAGGAACCAAGGTTCCTTAACGCTCAACCTCCTTTTAGGCACGGTTGAATTTTGAGCTACTTTAGTCAGAAAACAACAATGGCTCCGTAGCTCACGGAAGGAACCAAGGTTCCTTAACGCTCAACCTCCTTTTAGACACGGTTGAATTTTGAGCTACTTTAGTCAGAAAACAACAATGGCTCCGTAGCTCAGCCTGGTTAAACTCCAAATAAAATTTGGGTAAGAAACCATCCTTCGCTATTTAGTCAGAAAACAACAATGGCTCCGTAGCTCAGCCTGGTTAGAGCACCGGACTTTTAATCCGGGTGTCGTGGGTTCAACTCCCATCGGGGCCATTTAATAAAAAAGTTGTGGGAGTTGTGGTTGCTGGACTCCTAGAACCCGCAGGAGGTTGTAGTTCAACTCCCATCGGGGCCATCTTTTGCTGAAATTTTATAAAAGAGACATTTAGAGACTAAAAGATATTTTCTATTTAGAAATAGAAACATTTAAAAACCAAAAAAATCAATTCATTTTATTATTATAGAGTCACTAACATAATGTTAGCAAATATATGACTCTGGAATTAAATTCCGACGATAAAAAAGATGCACGCCCTACAACCCAAACAAACAAAGTTAAGCGAAGAAGAATCAAAAAAAATTCTTAATTCTTTAAATGTGTCCAAAGCTCAACTTCCAAAAATTCTTTTAAATGATCCTGCAATGCCTCAAGGGGTTACAATTGGCGACGTGATTAAGATTGAAAGAAAAGAAGATGATAGATTAAATGTTTATTATAGGGTGGTTGTTTAAATATGTTACAAAACGATAAACATCTTATTGTAAAAAGATATTTAGAGGATCATTCACTTGTTGAATCAAATATTATTTCCTTTAATGAATTTATCGAACATCGAATGCAAGAAATTGTAGACGAAATAAATGGAACAATTGAAAATGAAGAGTTTGAGATTAAACTTGGAAAAATTGAGGTTGGAAGACCAGATATTACTGAAGCTGATGGAAGTTCTGCATTAATTACTCCTTACGAAGCAAGATTAAGAAATTTAACATATTCTGCTCCAGTTAAATTAGAATTAACTATTAAAAAAGATGGAAATGTGGATTCAGAAGTTGTTGAAATTGGAAGAATTCCCGTAATGGTAAAGAGTAAAGCTTGTAATACTGCTGGATTAACAAGAGAACAATTAATTCAGAGATATAATGATCCTTTAGACACTGGGGGGTATTTTATTGTTAAAGGAAACGAAAGAGTTATGGTTATGGCAGAGGACCTTGCAGAAAATCAACCATTTATTGAAGAAAATAAAAAGAAAGAATTAACATTAAAACTATTTTCATTAAAAGGAACTTATAGAATTCCTATTACTATAATGGAAAGTAAAGAAGGAATCTTCAATGTTTCTTTTAGTAGATTCAAAGATGTTCCAGCGATAGTAATATTAAAAGCTCTTGGATTGGTTAAAGAAGCAGATATTGCAAAATATATTGGAAAAGAAACTGATAGTGTTATTGTAAATTTATATGAATTTGTGAATCTCGCAACAAAAGAAGACGCAATGATGTATATTGCTGAAAAAACAAATCTTCAAGGAACAAAAAAAGAAATTATGGATAGAGTTAAACAAAGAATTGATTCTTATCTTTTCCCTCACATTGGTCAAGCTAAAGAAGATAGAATGAAGAAGGCAGTTACATTATGTAAATTAATTAAACAATATTTAACAGCAAAAGAAAATCCAGATTTAAGAACAGATAAAGATCATTATGCAAATAAAAGAGTTAGACTTTCTGGGGATTTATTAGCTACATTGTTTAGAGTTAATTTAGGAATTCTTATTAGAGATATTCAATATTCATTACAAAAATCTTCAAAGAGAAAAAAGTATTTATCAATTAAGATTTTAGCTAAGTCTACATTATTCTCACATAGAGTTGAATCTGCTATTGCTACTGGTTCTTGGACTGGTGAAAGAAGTGGAGTTACTCAAAATATGGATAAAACAAATTATTTAGCAATGATTTCTCAGTTGCAAAGAGTTTCTAGTATGCTTGAAAGTGAACAAGAAAATTTTGCTGCAAGAACTTTACATCCTACTCATTATGGAAGATTCTGTCCTATTGAAACTCCAGAAGGAACTGAAATTGGCTTAAGAAAAAATCTTGCTGTTTTAGCAAAAGTTTCAACAAGAGTTGAATTGGATGTAGATAGATTCATTAAAGATTTGGAAGCTATTGGATTAGAAAAAGACGGTAGCGATGGAATGGAAGTTTTTTTCAATGGAGGATATATTGGAAATGTTAAAGATGCTGGTAAGTTTGTAAAGACTGTTAGAGAAAAAAGAAGAACAGGCCACTTTCCCGTTCAAATGAATGTTAGAAAAGACGATGGATTAAGCACAGTCTCAATTTATACTGAACCAGGTAGAACATTAAGACCTCTTGTTGTTGTTGAAAATGGGGCTTCAAAATTAAAGAGCGAACATTTAGTTCAATTAGAACAAGGAAGTTTAAAATGGATAGATTTAGTAAACAAAGGAATTATTGAATATTTAGATGCTGCAGAAGAAGAAGAAGCATATTCTGCATTAAAGGAAGAAGAGATTACTTCTGAACACACTCATGTTGAAATAGACCCAATTGGTTCTTTGGGACTTTCAATTGCAATTGTTTCGTATGCAAATCACGATCCAAGTTCGAGACTTCTTAAGGGAGGAAAGACCCAGAAACAGTCATTAGGACTTTATGCTGCAGATTATTTATGTAGATTAGATACAGATGTTTCTATTTTACAATATCCTCAAAAACCATTAGTAAGAAGTTTTGTTTATGATACTCTTAATACCTATCCTGCAGGTCAAAATTTAACTGTAGCAATTATGACTTATGAAGGGTATAATATGGAAGATGCCATTGTATTAAATAAAGGAAGTCTAGATAGAGGGGTTGGAAGAAGTTTCTATTTCAGACCTTATTCTGCAGTTGAGATGAATTATGCTGGAGGATTAAAAGATGAAATTGTTGTTCCAGATAAAGATACTTCTGGATATAGAACAGAAGAAGCTTATAGATTATTAGAAGATGATGGAATTATCTATCCAGAAGCAGATATTAATGAAGGAGATGTTGTTATTGGTAAACTTTCTCCACCAAAATTCTTATCTGAAGCAAGAGAGATTTCAGTTAGAACAAAAAAAGAATCAAGTGTCACATTAAGACAAGAAGAAAAGGGAATTGCCGAGGCTGTTTTTGTTACAATAGATGATGAAGGAAATAAGATTGTTCAAGTTAAAACAAGAGACCAAAGAATTCCAGAACTTGGAGATAAATATGCAAATCCACACGGACAGAAAGGAGTTGTTGGAGCAATTGTTCCAGAACAAGATATTCCATTCTCAATTTCAGGAATGAGACCAGATGTAATTTTCAATCCACACGGGTTACTTAGTCGTATGACTGTAGGATATTTATTAGAATTAATTGGGGGTAAAGCTGCAGCAATTAGAGGAGGAGTAGTTGATGGAACTCCATTCAACAATGAAAGTAAAGAAAATATCGAAGAGGAATTAGAAAAACTTGGATTTAGACATGATGGTAAAGAAACAATGTATAATGCTATCACAGGTAAAAAAATTCCAGCAAAGATTTTCGTTGGAAGTTTATATTATTTAAAATTGAAATATATGGTAGGAAACAGAATGCATGGAAGAGCTTCTGGTAAAGTTGCATTATTAACAAGACAACCAGTTGAAGGTAGAGCAAGAGGAGGAGCATTAAGATTGGGAGAAATGGAACAGCAAGCATTAGTTGCTCACGGAGCTTCATTATTATTAAAGGAAAGATATGATTCAGATAAAGTAACTTTACACATCTGTTCAAAATGTGGAACAATTGCACTTGAAGATACAATTAGAAACAAGATTATCTGTCCAATGTGTAATTCAGAAGAAGCTGAACCCGTTGAAGTTTCATATGCATTTAAATTATTAGTTGAGGAATTGCAAGGATTGCATATTAATACTCAATTTACATTAAAGAATAAATACGAATAAAATGGCAAAAAAACCAGTAAGAAAAAAAATCGGGGAAATTAAGTTCAACTTACTTAGTCCTGACCAAATAAAGAAACTTTCAGTTGCAAAAGTTGTAACTCCAGAACTTTATGATATCGACGGTTATCCTGTTGATGGTGGATTAATGGACTTAAGACTTGGAGCAGTTGATCCAGGAGTTAGATGTAGAACTTGTGGAGGAAGAGTGAAAGAATGTTTAGGTCACCCAGGAAGTATTGATTTAGCTAAAGCCGTTATGCATCTCAAATTTATTCCTTTAATTGAAATGGGATTAAGATGTTTCTGTCAACATTGTGGTAAATTAATGTTAAGTGAAAAAGAATTAGAAAAATATTCTGCAAGTGAAAGGGCTAAGAGAGCTAAAGATGCAAAGAAATGCCCTCATTGTCATGAACCTCAAGAGAGAATGAAATTAGATAAACCGACAAGTTTCTATAAAGGAAAAACAAGAATTTTCCCGACAGAAATCAGAGAACATTTAGTTAGAATTCCAGATGAAGAGTTAAAGAAAATTGGGGTAAATGCTAGAACTTCTAGACCAGAATGGGCAATTTTAACTTCATTACTTGTTCCTCCAGTAACTGTGAGACCTTCAATTATTTTAGAAACAGGTGAAAGATCAGAAGATGATTTAACACACAAACTTTCTGATATTATTAGAGCTAATCAAAGATTATGGGAAAATTTAAACGCCGGGGCTCCAGAAGTTATTATTGAAGACCTTTGGGATTTATTACAATACCACGTTACAACTTTCTTTGACAATGCTGTTGCAAGAGTTCCTCCAGCAAGACATAGAAGTGGTCAACCATTAAAGACAATTACTGAAAGAATTAAAGGTAAAGAAGGAAGAATTAGAAAAAATATTGCAGGTAAGAGAGTAAATTATTCTGGTAGAACTGTTATTAGTCCAGACCCAAGCTTAAAAATTAATGAAGTTGGAATTCCATTCGAAATTGCAAAGGTTGTTACTGTTGCTGAGATGGTTAATGATATTAATATGGATAAATTAAAAAAATTAATCCAAAAAGGGGCAGAATATCCTGGAGCAAATTATGTAATAAGACCGGATGGAAGAAAGAAAAAAATTACTAACGATCTGAAAGAAGAAATTATTACCGAATTGAAAGTTGGTTATCAAGTTGAAAGACACTTACAAGACGGAGATATTGTTCTGTTTAACAGACATCCTTCACTTCATAGAGGAAGTTTAATGGCACATTTTGTGAGAGTGCTTCCAGGAAGAACTTTCCGAATGCATCCTTCAGCATGTAATCCTTATAATGCAGATTTTGATGGGGATGAAATGAATATTCACTCTCCTCAAACTGAGGAAGCAAGAGCTGAAGCAAAAATTTTACTTGATGTTAAAGAAAATTTAATGTCTCCAAAAAATAATACAAATTTAATTGGATGTGCAATTGATGCAGTTACAGGAAATTATTTACTTGGATTAAAAAAATTCACAAGAGAAGAAGCAAACCAATTATTATATAGATCTGGAATTGACGAAGAAGCTAAGAAAAATCAAACCGGTTTAGAATTATTTTCTACATTTTTACCAAATATAGATTATAAAACAGAAACAATTCATATTGACGACGGAGTAATAAAGAGTGGAATTATTGATAAAAATGTATTTGGTGGGGAGGATGGAGAGGTAATTAAATTAATTGATAAGAAATATGGTAGAACTGAAGCATTTGAAATTATTAAAAAAGTTTCAGACTTGGGAAGATTCTTTTTAACAGATTATGGTTTATCCCTATCAATTGAAGATTTTGATTTAGATCCAGAATTACTTAAAGAATGTGATGAAATAGTTAAAGAATCTTATCACAAAGTAGAAGAAATTTTAAAGAAAGAAGCAAATGGAGAATTAGAACTTATTCCAGGTAAGACTGCCGAAAAATCAAGAGAAACTTATATCTTAAAGGCTTTGAACGAAGCAAGAACTTTGATTGGTCAGAAAATTAAGAAAAATTTCCCAGAATCAAATCAGGCTAGTGCTTTAATGAACTCCGGAAGTAAGGGTAATATTGTTAATATTGCTCAGATGGCCTCTTGTATTGGTCAGCAGGCTTTTGCTGGAGGAAGAATTGATTTTGGGTATACTGATAGAACCCTTTCATTTTTCAAAAAAGGAGATTTAGCTCCGGAAGCACGTGGATTTATTAGAAGTGCTTTTATTAAAGGGTTGAAACCAGAAGAATTTTTCTTCCAGTCTATAACAGGAAGAGATTCAATGATGGATACTGCCTTGAGAACTCCTAAATCAGGATACTTATATAGAAGATTAGCTAATGCTTTCCAAGATATTAGAATTGAGTATGATGGAACAGTTAGAGATAGTGGAAATAATATAATCCAGTTCGTTTATGGAGGAGATGGAATTGAAGTTACAAACATGCATATCGGAGGTAAGATATGTCCTGGTGAAGCAATAGGACTTGTAGCAGCACAATCTTTTGGTGAAGCTTCAACACAGATGGTTTTGAATACTTTCCATATGGCTGGTGTAGAAGAGATGCAGGTAACAACAGGTCTACCAAGAATTATAGAAATTTTCGACGCTAGAAAGAAACCCTCGACTCCAAAAATGGAAATTTATTTAAATAAAGATTATAATAACGAAGATCACGCTAAGGTATTTGCAGAAAAAATAAAAGAAGTTACTCTTAAGGAAATTTCTTCAGAGATTAATCTTGATTTTGGTTCAAAGAAAATCGAAATTAAAATTGATAGAGAAGGACTAAGAAGAACTCACACTACTATTCCCACAGTTGTAAGCAGATTAAATGAAATGGGCTTCGACGTAAAAGAGCATAATGGTTTGATTGTTCTTGAAGCTAGCACTTATACTTTCAAAGAAATTTATAAATTAAAAGAAAAGTTAAAGACAACAATAATTTCTGGAGTTAAAGGCATTGAACAAATTTTAATTGTAAAAAGAGGAAAAGACTTTGTGGTTATTACCTTAGGAACAAATTTAAAAGAGATTACTAAGATGAAAGAAGTTGACCCAGAGAACACAATTTCAAATGATTTACACGAAGTTTGTGCTATTTATGGAATTGAAGTTGCGAGACAATTAATTATCAATGAAATTAAAGAAGTTATTAATTCGCAAGGTCTTGATATTAATGAAAGACATTTAAGACTTGCTGCTGATGCTATGACTAACACTGGAGAAATCAAAGGTGTAACAAGAATGGGAATTATTGCACAGAAGGCTTCTATTTTAGCAAGAGCAACATTCGAAACTCCTATTAAACAATTCGTAAATGCAATTGTTAAAGGAAGACATGATAAACTTTCAAGTGTTATTGAAAATATTATCCTAAATCAACCTGTCCCAGTAGGTACGGGTCTTCCAGGATTATTAGTAAATATTATTGGACCTCTAACCAAAAAAGAAAACGAAAAGAAGACTGCAACTGCTCAAGTAATAGAAGAGGTTAATAAGTAGTTCTGAATAATAATTTTTATAAAGACCTTTAATTTAAAAGATTTGAAAATGATAAAAACAATTGATATGCAAGATATGAGATATCTAAGTCTTTTTGAAAAAATAACTCATATTAGAACAAGATTTTGTTTTAAATATAATGATACATTAATGTTTTGCGTCGAGAAATCCGAAATACCCATGGCCTTAGGAGAGAGAGGAATGAATCTTAAAAGAATAAGTGACATTGTAAAAAAAAGGGTTAGAATAATTGCTAAACCAAATGGGATATCTGAGGCAAAGATTTTTATTCAAGCTATCGTTGCTCCTGTTGAATTTAAAGAGATAGAAATTAAAGATAATGAAATTATTTTAACTGCTGGAATGCAAAGTAAAGCTGCCCTTCTTGGAAGAAATAAAAGAAGATTGCTTGAAATGCAGAGCATTGTTAAAGATTTTTTTGAAGTTAATTTTAGAATTATCTAAAATGAGAAAAGAAATTATTTCTGACTTTGCCGTTGAATATTTTGGAACTCCTAATGAACTACGAACTCAAATTAGTTTTATATTAGACGATTGGCAAGAATGCTTTAGAGGACAAATTCAAACAGACTTAGAGAATATAGGGGAAATTTATGACCCTTCTAATCACTTTGGAGATAGATATCAAAGAATTTATTTTAATAATCAAAGAATAATGTATCGAGTAAATTCCTCATCTCAAGAAGAAATAAAATTTAATTTTGGTTTAATAAAAAAAATTTGTGAAAATGCAGATTCTAAATTTTTGGGAAACCCCCAAGAAGATTAAAGGATAATAGGAATCTTTATAAAGCGATTTCATTAAATATTCATATAAAATGGGATTAAAGAGCGCTAAAAAGAAAATAAAAGACCGGAAGAAATTCCGATGGAAAGATAGAGATTATAAAGTGAAAACTTTAGACCTTTATGCTAAATCAGATCCACTTGGAGGAGCAAATCAAGCCAAGGGAATTGTTATTTCTAAATTCCAAAAAGAAGCAAAACAGCCAAACTCAGCGATGAGAAAATGTTGCAAAGTACAATTAACTAAGAATGGTAAAACTGTTGGAGTTTTTATTCCCGGTAATCTTGCTCAAAAATTTATTGATGAACATGATGAGGTTATGATTGAAAGAATTGGAGGAAAAATGGGAAGATCAAAAGGAGATATTCCCGGAATTAGATATAAAGTAATTAAAGTAAATGACCAGCCATTAGAAAGATTGTGGTTAGGTAAGATTGAAAAGGGTAGAAGATAAAATGAATGAATTTAAATATAATCCAAAAAATTTTGAAAAAATAAAAGCATATTTAGACAATCAAGAAATGCTTTTACCTGCTTCTCAGCCTGCTGGAACAAGAAATCATGTTTATTTTCCAGTAAAAGGTAAAGGATTAATTTCTTTAAATCAAGGAGAAGGAACTGTTCATTATTCCCCCTTCTTAGATGAAAATGTAGAATTAAAAAAAGGATTATTAGCATTAACAAGATAAAATGGTAGAAGCAACAAATCTAAAGTTTAAAATTTTTGATAAATATGATGTTTCAGAAATTACTGTAAAAGATTTAGGATTACAATCAGCAATTAATTTAGAACCAAGATTAATTTTGAAAAGTGCAGGAAGAAATGTTTCTAAGTTTGGACAAACTAAGGTTAATATTGTTGAAAGATTAATGAACAAAATCGCTATTGCAGGACACAGAAATAAAAAACATAGAATTGAAGTTGGAAGTTCAACAGGAAAATATACTCGAAATATGAGAATTGTTCTTGAGGCATTTGAAATTATTGAAAAGAAAACTCAAAAGAATCCTGTTCAGGTCTTAGTTGATGCAATTGAGAATTCTGCCCCAAGAGATGAAGTTACAATTATTGAATATGGAGGAGCAAGATATCCTCAAGCTGTTGATGTTTCTCCCATTAGGAGAGTTAACCAAGCACTAAAACATTTAGTTCATGGTTCTTCGGATAAATCTTTTGGAAAGAAAAAGAAGTTTTCTCAAGCATTAGCTGAAGAAATTATGCTTGCTGCAGATAACAATGGTGAAAGTGTTTCTGTGAAGAAGAAAAAAGAATCAGAAGCTCAGGCTGATAGTGCTCGTTAAGCGAATTTTTTAAAATTAGATTTTTACAGGATAATCCTTTAGAATATCTGAGACGGTATCTAATATATCTTCATAACGTTCCATATCTTTTTCTTTTAATTAAAAGATTATTAAATCTTTCTATATAGAAAGCTCCCTTCTAATACAAAATATTTATAAAGCATTTTTTCAGTAAATATTTATTCGAGATGAGAAATATAGAAAATGGCAGAAAAGGAAACAAGCTTACATAAGATTGAAAGACTTACTTCTAAACAAGATACTATTCGTAATGTTGCTACATCTGCACATATTCACCACGGTAAAACTGCCTTTACTGATAATCTTTTAGCAGCTGCAGGAATGATGGCTGCGAAAAATGCAGGAAGTTTAGAAGACGGAATGGCAACTTGGCAACACACAGATGAACAAGAAAGATTAATGACTGTAGATGCTGCAAACGTTTCAATGGTTCACAGCTTTAATGGAGAAGAATATCTGATTAATTTAATTGATACTCCGGGTCACGTTGATTTTGGAGGAAATGTAACAAGAGCTATGAGAGCTATTGATGGAACATTTGTATTAATCTGTGCTGTTGAAGGAATTATGCCTCAAACAGAAACAGTTCTTAGGCAGGCAATTAGAGAAAGAGTAAAACCTGTTTTATTCATTAACAAGGTAGATAGACTGATTAATGAATTAAAAGTTACTCCAGAACAAATGCAAGAAAGATTCATGAAGTTAATTGAAAACTTTAATCATTTAATTGAACAACTTGCTGAAAAAGAATTTGTTGACAAATGGAGAGTTAGCGTATTAGATGGAAGTGTGGCTTTTGGTTCTGCAAGAGAAAACTGGGCATTATCTATTCCTTTCATGAAAAAGAAAGGAGTTAGTTTTAAAGATATTTATAGATTATACGACGGGAGTATGACTCAAGCTGAAAGAGATAAATGGGTATGGGAAAATGCTCCTTTAAACGAAGTAATTTTAGATATGGCTGTTAAACATTTACCTAATCCTATTGAAGCACAAAAATATAGAATTTCTAAAATCTGGCATGGAGATAAAGATTCTCAATTCGGAAAAGATTTATTGACTTGTAATAAGGATGGAGAATTAGGATTTGTAGTTACAAGAATTGTTATTGACCCTCGTTCTGGAAAAGAAATTTCTGCCGGAAGAATTTATTCTGGAACAATGAAAAGTGGAATGGAAGTTTATTGTAATAATGCAAAGAAAAAATCAAGAATTCAACAAGTTTTGGTTTATAATGGAATTAAACCAGAACAATTAGAAAATGTTCCTGCCGGAAATGTTTTAGCAGTAAGTGGGCTTGATGTTGATGTGGGAGAAACAGTTACCTTAACAGAACAAACTCCCTTTGAAGAGATTAAACATCTATTCCAACCAGTAATTACAAAATCAATTGAACCAACTAAAACTGCAGATTTACCAAAATTAATTGAAGTTTTAAGAAAGGTTTCAAAAGAAGACCCTTCAATTAAGATTACTATTAACGAAGAAACTGGAGAAAGTTTAATTTCTGGAATGGGAGAATTACATTTAGAAATTATTGAAAATAGAATTAAAACAGAAAAAGGATTAGAAGTTAAAACTTCTTCACCTATTGTTGTTTATAGAGAAACAGTTGGAAAAGCTTCAACACCTGCTGAAGGTAGAAGTCCAAACAAACACAACAGCTTCTTTATTAAGGTTGAACCTTTAGATGCACAATTAGCTTCTTTAATCGAAAAAGGAGAACTACCAGAAGGAAGAATCAAGAAAAAAAGTGATATGGTTACAAAAACACTTTCTGGAATAGGTTGGGGTTCTGATGAAATTAGAAACGTAAAAGAAATCTATAAGGGAAATATGTTATTTGACGAGACAAGAGGAGAGGTTCATATTGGAGAGGTAATTGAAATGGTTATGGATGCTTTTGAGATGGTTATTGACCAAGGTCCTTTAGCAAGAGAGCCATGTATGAATATGAAAATTACTTTAACAGATATTAAATTGCACGAAGACGCTATCCACAGAGGGCCTGCTCAAGTTTATCCCGCAGTTAGAGATGCAATTAAGGAAGCTATGAAAGAAGCAAATGCTTCAATCCTAGAACCATTACAGATACATGTTATTGAAGTACCAGAGGCTCTTATGGGTTCTGCTACAAAATTAGTAAGTACTAAGAGAGGTCAGATGTTGAATATGACTCAAGAAGGAGCTTCAGTTCAATTAGAAGCAAAATTACCCGTTGCTGAAATGATTGGATGGTCTAGTGATTTAAGAAGTGCAACTGAGGGTAGAGGGGTTAGTTCCTTGAAAGACCAGTTATTCGAAAAGATACCTCAATCTCTACAAGCAGATGTAATTAGAAAGATTAGAGAGAGAAAAGGATTAAGTGAGAATCAGTAAATCCCTGAATTATTCCTGAGTGAAAAGAGGCATAAATAAAATGGCCTCAATATATTTTCAAACAACCCATGATTGCAATTTATCTTGTGAACACTGTTTTCAAGATGCAGGACCCCATAGAAAAGATGAAACAATTTCTCCATCTGATTTTGATAAATCCATACATAATATGCCCCCCTCGCAGATTAGCCTTGACTTGACCGGGGGAGAACTTTTCAAAAATGAAAAATTACTTTGGGAATATTTAGATATAATTAAAGTTCATGATAAAAAAAGAAAAAATCCTTTTGAAGTTAACATTCAAACAAATGCTCTTTGGGTAAGAGAAGGAAAAGAGAAAATAAAACAAATTTTTGAGAAATTAGAGTATTATAAAATTAAAGAATTGGATGTAACTTCTAACGATGAGTATCATGAAAAAGTTGGAATGAAAAAAGAATATATTGATGCTCTTCGTTTGGCTCAGTTCGAATTTGAACCCGATTTTAGTATAGATATTAGAGGAGCCCAAGGAAAAAATAAAATTTTCCCTACAGGTAGAGGAAAGAATATAGTGGATAAAAATACGATGGATTATGGCCCTTATTCTTGTGGAGGATGGTTAGATAGATTACATGTAAGTATAACTCCCAACGGAGAAGTGTATTATTGTTGCTTTAATCAATTCCCTTTAGGAGGCAATATTATCAATGAAAAATTAGAAAAGATAGTAAAAAGAGCAAAGAGAAATCTTGATTTGCATAATCTAAATAAAGATGGAATTAAAGGCTTGGCATTAGGAAGAGGAGAAAATTTAAAATTCGTAGAGAAACAAATAAAAGAACATGGAAACTGCGGTTACTGTGCAAATCTGCAAGGATTATTTTTTTAGATTAGTTTTATTATCAACAGGATTATAGAGAGAAAAGGATTGAGTGAGAATCAGTAAGTGTATTCTTAGTTGTAATAATCCTTATATATTTCCCTCACCTTGATTTATTATGGGACAATTTCTATCCTGGATTAAATTTAATGAAAAAAATTATTATTTAACAGACAGGGAGGTTAATTCTGAAAGATGGAAAGAAATTGAGAAAAATTCAACTCCCGACTTTGCATTAAGCTCTGAAGCAATAAGAAGATATCATGATTTAGGAAGTTTTGATTTGAATTATAGAACAAACAAGGAATTTTGGAATGGAGAGATTCCAGGAGAGATGAAGGTTGATTGGAATTATGGGCATTTTGATGGAATGTTAAACCTTCTAGGAGAACAAGACATTGGAAATATTTTAAAAAATGCTCCGGACTCAATTGCTTTTTGGATAATAAAAAATAAAGAATCTCTTTTTTTGGAGAATTTGATTAAAAGTAACTTTTGGATTTATAGACTTGCAGGATTTCTTGCATTAAGAGATTATGAAGGAATGATTAAGGATAGGGACTCTTCTAGAATAAATTTTATAGGAGCAAACATTTTAGAAAATCCTGAATTAATTTTCAAAAGCATTGAAAGAAGATTATTTGTAAATAATGAAGAAAATTATAGAGCAATTCATTTAGGAACTAGAAGAAAATATGACGCTATGAGAAGAGATAAAAAATCTTCAGGAATTAGATTAATTGCTCAGAGTATAACTAAAGATTATGATGCAATGATAAATGATTATTATCCTTGGGCAAGATTTGTTGGAATAATTGGAACAATTTATGATAGAGAAGATAAATTAGAAATTTATAGACCTGAAATAAAATAAAAGATTATTTTTCAAAAGATTTTTAAAGTTTCATTAAATCGCAAAATTATGGGAATAGATGACTTAACAAGAAAATTTGAAATTAGCCAAGAATATTTAGAAAAATTAAAAAAAGGGGAAATCTCTCAAGAAGAATATTATCTTGCTTATAGAATTCTTTTAGAAGATAGTGTAAAAGAGACATCTAAAATTAAAAAAAATCTTGATCTGTTTGCAGCAAAAGTAAATTATTTTAAAACAAGTATTGTTGGTTTGCAAAAAAGACTTGGTGAGATAGAAAGTTTATATGCAGCTCTTTTTGAATCTTCTAATGACATCATGACTCCTCATCCCTTTCCTAGACAAATAAAAGAGTATGAAGAACAACAAGAGGCACAGAAAAAAGCAAAAGAAAAAAATTCTCAAGCTTCCAAAGAATAAAAGATTATATAAATTGAAAATCCTAATCTAATTTATGAATAGAAAATTAGTTTACGCTCTTATTTCTTTGATTATATTTCTAGGGATATTATTAATAATTCTTTTTGGAACATTCCCTTTAGATACTTCAATTAGTAATTCTCTGGATAAAATAAACAAAGGATTTTTCGAGGGATTTTTTTTATTTTTAGCAAAATATGCTGATGTGATTATGGTTGCTATTACAGTTATGTTCTTGGGAATTTTTGTTTCAACTAAGAAAAAAACAAATAGGTGGATTTTGATTATTTCTCTCGGTTCAGGATACATTATTGAAAAAATAATTAAATTAATTCTAGAAAGACCAAGACCTTCTTTGCAATTAATACAAGATTTAGAAAATAGTTTTCCTAGCGGGCATGCAACATTATCTATAATTTTATTCTCGTTAATAATCTATTTTTATAAAGATGAAATAAAAAATAAAACAAAAAAACTTTGGTTCATTGCAATGAATATATTCCTAATTTTACTTATTGGATTTAGTAGATTATATGCAAATGTTCATTGGCTTAGTGATGTTTTGGGGGGATTTGCCCTCGGATTTTGCATTTTTAACTTAATTTTATTTTTATTTGAGAAGAAAAAGCGGTTCTAACCGAAATATTTATAAACCTAGTTTTTTATTAATTAAACATGGCAAAGCTGAAACTAACGTTTCGCTAAATCCATTTTAAATAAAGGAAAACAAAAATGGCTAAAGAAAAACCAAACATGAATGTTGTATTTGTTGGGCATGTTGATGCTGGAAAATCAACCACTATTGGTAGATTAATGTTTGATGGTGGAGCAGTATCAGAACAGCAAATGGCAAAATTAAAAGAAGAAGCAGCTAAAAATGGTAAAGCTGGTTTTGAATTCGCTTATGTTATGGATAATATTAAAGAAGAAAGAGAAAGAGGAGTTACAATTGACTTATCTTATAAAAAATTAATGACTAATAAATATCAAATTACAATTATTGATGCTCCTGGGCACAGAGATTTTGTTAAGAACATGATTACTGGTGCTTCACAAGCAGATTGTGCTTTCTTAGTGATTGCTGCTCCTTCAGGAGTTCAACCACAAACAACTGAACACTTATGGTTATTAAGAACAATGGGTGTTAAAAACTTAGCAATTGCAGTTAATAAAATGGATGCAGTTGAATATAAAGAAGATGCTTATAAAAAAGTTAAAGAAGAAGTTGGGAAATTATTAAAGGGTGTTGGGGTTGACCCAGAAAAAACTGCTTTTATTCCATGTTCAGGATTACAAGGAGATAATATTTATAAGAAATCTGCAAAGATGCCTTGGTACAATGGACCAACAATTCTAGAGCAATTTGATATCTTCCCTGCTCCAGAACCGCCTACAAACTTATCAATGAGAATGCCAATCCAAGATGTATATGAAATTACAGGTATTGGAACAGTTCCAGTAGGAAAAGTTGAAACTGGGATTATGAAAGTAGGTCAAAAAATTATAATTCTTCCGGGTAGAACAGGTAAGGGAATCAATGGAGAGATTAAGACTATTGAAGCTCACCATGAAACATTACCAGAAGCACCTGCAGGAGATAATGTTGGAGTTAACATTAGAGGAATTGGAAAGAAAGATGTTGCTAGAGGAGATGTAATCTGTGAAGCATCTAACCCAATCCCAGTTGTAGAAGAATTTATTGCTACAATTACAGTAATTAATCATCCAACTGTATTAGCTAAAGGATACACTCCAGTATTCCACGTTCATACTGCTCAAGTTCCATGTCAATTTACAGAATTAATTTCTCAAATTGATCCAAGAACAGGTCAATCAATTAAAGATAATCCTGACTTCTTAAAGAATGGAGATACAGCAAAAGTAAGAATTAGACCTCAAGGACATTTATGTTTAGAAACTCAAAAAGAAAATCCTTTCATGAGTAGATTTGCAGTAAGAGATGCTGGTGCAACAGTTGCAGCTGGTATGTGTACTGAAATTGTAAAGAGAAAGGCTTAAGTTTTCTTTAGAGATTCCAAAATAATTTTAAATAAATTCTAAAAAAATAAAATGAAAATTATCCATAAATATTCTTGTGGAATCGAAGAAGCATATACTAGAGTAAATAATTTTTTAGAAAAATTAACACAAGATTATTCTCACTTTATTTCTCATCCAACAAAAGAATGGGATGATAGAAAGCAAGAGATGAATTTTGAGTTTGATTTAGGAGGAATAAATATTACTGGAAATGTTGCGCTTTATAATGAGGATCTGATTCTTCATGGAGATTTACCCTTTCCAGCAATTTTAATGAAAAGGGACATTGAAAAAATAATTCAAGGAAATCTTGAGGAAATATTTAAATAAATTCTACAAAAATAAAATGGCATGGCTTATACAATTAGTGAATAGTGCATGGGCTCTTCTTAAAAGTTATTTTCCTTGAATTTTCCCAAATACTTAAAAACCCTCGAGTATTTTATTTTTAATGATTACAAAGTTCATGCATAAAAAAGAGTTAGAGGATGAAATTGCTGGTAAGGGGGATTTTGTTCAAATAGACCATTTACAAAGATTTTTAAACTTAATGCCTCCGACGGATATGAAAAAATTTGCATTATTGAAACTTGCAGAAATTTATGATAGAAAAGAGATGTATAAAGATGCTGCAAAGGCTTACAATGATATTTCAGTTAGTTCTTTTACCTTTTCAGATAAGATAGACTATCTTGTTCTTGAAGCGAAAGAGCTTGCAAAAGGAGCTCATTTTGAGGACGCTGATAGGGCAATTAGAAGAGCCTTTACAGATACAAATGCTACCCAAAAAGCAAATGTTATTGCTGAACTAAAATCTTTTTACAAACAACAAGGAGATTTACTTGCAAGAACAAACAAAACAAGTAAAGCTGCATTATTCTATGAAAAACTTTTAAGAATGGATTTGAAATCTGCAGACAAAGAGGAAATTAAAACTGCTTTAATAAAGATTTATGAAAAACTTGGAAAGATGAATGAAGTTAGATTATTGAAGGGTGTTTAAGATATTTCTATAGCACATATAAATTTAAATATAATTAAAAAATTCTAAAATTATGCCCAATTATGCAATTATACCCAATGTAAGTCCAGAAGATTTTAAACATTTGAAGGCCCAAGAAAGCAAGCTAATTGAAAAATTAAAAAGTCCGGGAGTTTGGCCATGGCGTCAGATGAATTTAGTTCAAGAGATAAAAACCTCTCTTAAATATAATTCTAGAAGAAAAATGGTTGGAATTTATGTTGAAGAAAATGGAAAATCTCACCTCATAGATAAAGATTCAGATTCTCCAATAGTTGGAAGTGTTGCGGAATATTATAAGAGGCTATTGGAAAAAGAATTAGCTTTCATGATTACTGAAGATAATTGGATTGATGAAATTTTATGATTTCTCATCATATAAATTTTTATAAACATTTTATTATTTAATTTCTTATGAAATTATCTTTAGAAGAAAAAACCAAATTAATTATTCTAAGTGAAAGAGCTTCAGAACTTTTGGTTGAGATATTAGCTGAGGAAAATTCCCAACAGAGAATTACTACAAAAAAAGATATTGATTTTAATAATACTATGACCTTATTACATTATCATTGTCCCTTGCTTGCTGAAGCTTATGCTAAGATGTATAACTTCATTCAAGAGGCAAAATCCAAGGAAGAAGATTTAACTTATTTGAAAAGATTAAGAAAAGAGGATTTTGGAAAAATTACTGAAGGGGAAGCTGATATAATCTATTAGGATATAAATTTTTATAAACTCCCTAATTCTTGAAAAACTATGACAGGAATTGACGATTATGTTGAGCATGGTTTTCCTATTGAATGTAGAGGAAGAGATGAAGAGGGAAATGGGGTTTTAGATAAACCTCTTAATACAAGAGTAAAAGTTTACAAAAGTCCCGGAAGTAGCATGATTTCAACGGATACTTCGGATTGCCCTTTTAATTATGGGCCACATGGAGAGTATTGCACTGCTTCTGGACAAGAGAAGATTTTATGCCCTTATTCTGTTGATTTACCCCTGGAGAGATAAATTCTTAAATGAAAATGTTTATAAATTCTGACGAATATAGATTAATATATATTGTATAACTAAAATTATACTCTGTATGATGGGGATTAATGATGAAAAAGAGAAGTTTTGTTGTTGTATTGAAGAACGATTTTTTAATTAATCAATTATCGAAATATATTTAAACTAAGAGGTAACTATAAAATGATGACAAAAGAAGATAAGTTAAAAGAAATTATTAAAGAACAGCAAAAGGTAATTGAAATTTTGTCAAATCGAGAAATTGTTAAAGGTTTAAAATCTGCTCTCGAAGATTTTAAACAAGGAAGATATACCGTTTTAACTAATTGATTTCTCTAACTCTTTAATTACATCTTCTCCAAATTCTTCAGATATCTTTTGCATTTCAGAAAATAATTTTTTATACTCTTTACTATCTTGATAATTTTTACTATGATTAATTGCAGGTCCTAAGATAAATAGAATAACTGCCCTTTCCTTTTTTATACAATAAACCCGATATTTATCCGTTACCTTTATTTCACAAATACCAAAATGTTGCTTAGACATAGGACAAGCCAAATGTGGATTTTCAATTAATTTTTTAATTTTCTTTTCCACTATCTGGATAACAGAAGAATCTTTTAATTTTATCAAACTCTCTTTATATGTTTTAGTTTCAAAGATGAAAATTCTCTTACTCTCCATCGTTATTCTCCCCTTTTTTTTCTTTTAATTCTTTTGCCTCTTTGTTTGCAGTATTAATGATAACAATCATACTAGATAAAAATCTATCAACCATTCTTGAAATGTTCAGTTTTTCCTTTTGCAAAAATTCCATGTTCTCTTTTGAAAGATATAAAGTAAATGCTTTTTTCTCTTTCTTTCTTTCCATTTCTATTTCAATTTCTTTTTTTAATTCTGCAAGTATTTTATCTTCCATACTTATAGTTTACATATTTTTATATGTAATTGATACGTATGACTTATTTTTAAAGCTTTTGCTTAATTTCGTTTATATTTCCCACTTACACAAGATAATTGGACTTTTTCTCCCAAAACCTTTAAAAACCCAATCTTGCTTTATTAGATATTAGAGAAATACACTCAAATTATTACTCACCATCACACTCATTTTGTTAGTGTTCGACCTGTGAACTAGTTCAAGCAGTATTTTTCTAAATGAAATCCTAGATTTCAAAAAATTAAAAAGGAAAACAAAACAAAAAAATGGCAAAAGTTAGTCCAGTATCAATCAAATATATGATACATGCAAATATCACAGCAGAAGGAAGTTTAGAAAAACCTGATGTGATTGGAGCTTTATTTGGACAAACAGAAGGATTGCTAGGAGCAGACCTTGAAATGAGGGAGCTTCAGAAAGAAGGAAAGATTGGAAGAATTGAAGTAGAGATTGAAAAACAAGACAGACGAACTGTTGGAGTTATTCACATTCCTACTGCTTTAGACCAATCTGAAACCACTTTAATAGCAGCTGCTATTGAGACTATTGAAAGAGTAGGACCTTGCGATGCTCAAATCGAGATTACAAAAATTGAAGATGTGAGAGGAAGCAAGAGAGATTATATTCTTGACAGAGCTAAAAAGCTTATGCAGGAAATTCAAGGCTCAACAGACTCAAGAGAGATTTCAAATGAAATTAAAGACTCTGCAAAGATTGCAGGAGTTAAGGAGTATGGAAATAGTAAGCTTGCATGTGGAGACATTTCTGGAGAAGAACTTATTGTAGTGGAAGGTCGTGCTGATGTTGTTAACCTGGTTAGAGCCGGTGTTAATAATGTTATTGGAATGAACGGAACAAAAATGCCAGATGAAATTAAAGAATTGAGCAAAAACAAAATTGTTACATTATTTGTCGATGGAGATAGGGGTGGAAGATTAATTGCTCAAAATGTTTGTGAAAATGCAGACATTAATTATATTGCAATGGCACCGGATGGAAAAGAAGTTGAAGAACTCGCAAGTAAAGAGATTCTAATGAATCTTAGAAAGAGAGTTACTCCAAAAGAATTTTTCGCAAATGAAAATTTTAATGGGCAAAGAAGAAATTTTGAACAAAGAAATTATAACTCTGGTCCAAGAGATTATAGAAATAACTCTAGAGACTATAGAAATGAATCTCGAGAGGCTCCAAAACAAGCTGAGAAAACTCAGTTAGAAATTGGGGTAAGTGAAAAAGAAAAACTGAAAAGAATTTCTTCTGAACTTAGAGATTCAGATAGAGCAGTTCTTTTAAATTCCAAACTAGAAGAAATCAAAACTGTTTCTTCAAAAGCTTTAAGCAGAAGTCTTGAGAGAGCCCCAGACACAGTTGTTATTGTAATGGATGGAGCCGTAACAGGTTCTATTTTAGAAGCAGCTGAAGCAGTGGGAGTTCAAACAATTGTTGCGAACAACTTCAAGACAACTGATACAAAAATCAAATTATTAAGTTTGTAAATTAAGCCCTTTTTTAGGGCTTTTTTTATTTTTTATATATTTCTATTAATAGATAAATTTAAATAGTTATACAAGTATGTATAACCATGCCACAAGAGATGTTAACTCGAAATATTTTACATTATCCTCAGTTAGATACAATTCTAAGAGTAGAGGATTTTATTAGAGAAAACTCTGGAGAATTTAAGAAAAAATCACTTTGGGAAAATTTGCCTAAAAAAATGATTTATCAAACTTTTTGTGTTATTTTTGATTATCTTTTGGAATCTGGAAAAATAGCATTAGACAAAGAAGGGCATGTTGCATGGATATGGAATCCAGAATTAGTAGCAAAATATTTGGCAAGACCTGATTTAAGTTGGAAAAAAGTTAAATGAAATCCGAAATAAAATTTGCTGATGAAAAAATTCAAAATAATTTTGAAGAGTTAGAAAATTCTAGAAATGAAGATAAAAATTTGTATAAATGGATTTGCAGAGCATTTGAAGATTTAGAAGAAAATGCTTTTTGTGGGATACAAATTCCTAAAAGATTAATTCCAAAAGTCTATTTAGAAAAATATAATCTGGATAACCTCTGGAAATACGATTTACCTAATGGTTGGAGATTAATTTATTTTGTTACAAACGGACAAATTCAAATTTTATCAATTATTCTTGAATGGATGAGTCATAAGGATTATGAAAAAAGATTTAAATATTGAATTTTAAAAATCTCATTTTTATAACAATAATCTTTAAATACCCATTAATTATATTTCTTCTATGAGAGAGATAGAAAGCAAAAAAGAGATGGTGAATTATATAGAGAATTGTTTAGCAAGAGGGATGTCTATTGAAGATGTTTATCAAACTCTTCTTACACAAGGATATTTGAAATCTATGATTAATGTAGCCTATGAGGAAGTCCAGAAGAAAAGAAGAGCTCAAAAAGAAGCAGAAGATGCAAGAAGAGCAGAACAAATGAGAAATATGCAAAAAGTAGAAGTTGTTTCTGAAGCTCCTAAAAAGAAGTCTTTCTTTGGTGGATTGTTTGGGAAGAAGTGAAAAGTTGTTTTTTTATATAAAGTTTAGAGTTCAATATTAATTGAAAAATTCTTTTCTTATTTTTATTTTATCTTTACACACCCTCCATAAATGATTTGAAAGCGAAAGTCCAGATTTTCTTTTCCTGTCTGTAAAGTAAGCTAAAATTACATTTATTCCATCTTCAAACAAATCCTTGAGGATTGGAACGAAATCTGTATCTGAAGTTAAAACAATAACATCAGAAATTCCTTCCTTCTTTGGAATTCTTGATAAATCAATTGTTAAAAGTGTATCTACTCCTTTTTGTTGAAAAGTATTATCAATTTTTTGACATCTTCCTTCTCTAACAATAATTCCAACTTCTTTTAATTTTGCAACAAATTTATCATATTTTGCTTTTCTTTGGTTTTCTTCTTTTGTGGGAGTTGAATCTTGATAGGGGGGAGCTGTATAAAAATAAATCTTCTTACATTCTAGATTTTTAGATTTTGCAAGATTTCTTGCAAAAATTTCCATTTTATATTTTAAAGGAATCCCCTCTCCAAAGAATTTAGAAATGAAAGAAAGATAACCCGCATCAATGAAAACAATTGTAGACTTCATTTTAAAAAACATCAGGCAACCCGTAAGGATCACCTGGGTTTATGTTAAAATAGTAAGAAATAGTGATTTTATAATGTTTTCGGTAGACAGTTTATTTCTTTAAAGTAAAAATACTCCTCCTAAAAAGAAGTCTTTCTTTGGTGGATTGTTTGGGAAGAAATAAGAATTTATTTCACTTAAGATCAAAAATATCCTCTATTTCTGATTTTTGTGTTTCTAAAATATTCTTTTTTGTGGTATTCTCTTTTTCTATACAATTACAATCATGGGGGATAATATAACCTTCTTGTTCATCATAAACTTGTAATTTGCCATTATCCCAAGTTAATGGGAATAATCTACATACTGACGGAATAATTCTTCTATTACTAATTTTCCCAGATCTTACTAATTGGTAGAGAATACAACCTTTCCCTTGTTTACTATGAAAAATACAAAAACCATTTTCTCCTTTTACACTTCTTATTGAATTATTGCCTAGATATTCAGAATCTTTAGAAAATGTTTTTCTAAAACAGTCATTTATTTTCTTCCCAATAAGTTTTTCAATTATATCTTTATTCTGTATAACTAGATTAAAAGATTCTTGGTCAAAGTCTGTCCCATATTTACAACAAGCATCATCACATTTACAACCATAACAACCTTTCTCATTGAACCCTTTTTGTAAAAAACATTTTTTTGATATTTTTGATATTTTTATCTTCATAATAGTTAGAAATGAATAAAAGATTTATTAAGTTATTTATCTGTTCGATAATTTTGAATTGCACATAACATCGGGCTTAAACAACCCGAAGGGCTCGAGCGGAATGTAATGACCTCGAGTGTTTTGCAGACTAAATTAAGAATATAAGTAATCTGCAAAATATGGGAATTTTCCGAGCTGAGGAAAATTCTGTTTAAGCCCTGTTCAACGACCCGAGCCCAGCAGGGCGAGAACGCAGAGGGGCAAGCGAGATTAATTTTAGACTAATTTTAAGGGCGGGGGAAGGCAGTGCGTTTTTCACAAGTATTCATTTATCAATTTCTTTAATTTGTCAGCTTTTTCTATTAATTCCTTACTTTCTAATTTTTTGATCTCATACAAAGTTACAAATTCCTGATAAAGTTCGGGTTTCTTTAAAATTTCAGCTAACTGCTCTTTTATCCATTTATCATAAGCGATAGGATAAATTTTACTTTTTAAGAATAATGCCTGCAAAAATTCGCGTGTTGCATCATAAAGTCTTTTAAATGCTTGAAAATACAATCCCCTCTCAACATAAAGAGGTATATGGTCCAAATTATTATGCATAAATTTCTTCACTTCTTTAAATCTTTTTTTACGAAGATTTTCATCATAGTAAGGGAGATATTTTTTCTGTAATTTTTTAAAATAATCATTTCTATCAAATAAAACAATTGAATATGAAAAAATATTTCCTATAGCCAATTCGTATTCATCTGGTCCAGAAGTCCAACCCCTTTCGGTTATTTTTATTTTTCCATCGGTTACTTCTAAATCAATATGCGAATATTTTCCCACTCTTGATAATTCGATGAAAACCTTGTCAGTTTTGTAAATCTCTTTGAATTTATCTTCAATTTTTTTAATATCTGCTTTTGTTTTTACAATTATGCAAATATCTAAACAAGAATCTTTAGATGCTTTTCCTCTTGCACAAGAACAAGTAAGTAGTATACTCATTACCTTTTTATCTTTGCTAAAGATTTCAACTAATCTTTTTGCGGCGTTTTCGTGTTGAATTGTTGGATAATAGTTCATAAGTTAAATAATCTTAGGGGTTTTATAACTTTATCGTTCGCACTGCCTTCGGGTGGGGGATGGAAATAACTAAAATTAATCTCGCGCAGAGTTTTTTCCCGCAGGAAAAAATTTCGTTGAACATCGGGCTTAAACGAAGTTTTGACCCCTCGAAAATTTCGACCTCGTGAGGATTTTCCCCATATGGCTGGAAAATCCGAACAGAGATGGAGAAATTTTCAGAGATGGGGCAAAATTTGGACGGAGAAGCCTGCAAGGCTTCGAAGTCGGTTAAGCCCTGTTATATTCGTCACGAAGTGACCGAGGAATAGCTGCAAGCGGTTTTTTGCGAAGCAAAAAAATTCCGAAGAGTTTATTTTTGTGCCCGTTAGTATTTATGAGTATTTGATTTAGAAAATTTAAATTTCATATTTTCTAAATGTTCTGTAGCCTCTTTCGTTTTAGTAGAAACAATTTCTTTAATTTCAATAATTTCAGCTTCATTATTTTCAGTATTATATAAAGCAAAACTAGCATTTCCAGTTTTATGGGCGGATATTTCTCCAGGATTTACAATAATGCAATTATTGATTTTATCTATATTTTTCTTATGGTCGTGCCCATAAAATACTGCATCGAAATCTCCAGATTTAGCCATAGGTTTTGCTAATAAAGGATAATGCGTAATGAAAATTTTTCTATTATCTATTTCTAAAAAATCAAATGTATCAAAACCAACTGCAAGATTACTTTTTTCCGACAGTGAAGTTTTAGTTATTGCGACTTTATCTCCATCATTATTTCCCCAAATTGAAATAACTGGAATGTCTGAACTTGCTAAAGTTTTTGCAATTCCATTATTCATAAAGTCGCCAAGAAAAATGATTTTTTGGACATCATAATCTTTAACTTGTTTTAGGAATAAAACTAAGTTGTGAAAATTTTCATGTATGTCTGAAATTATTGCTATTTTCATAATATTATTTAGAAAGAGGCTACATTTATTAAAGTTTTGCTTAAGGGTACAAAAATAAATTGAATATAACATCGCGATTAAGAGAAGTAAATCCGAAGGATTTATTTCCCCGTAGGTTTTGAGGCAACCCACAAAACCGAAGGGCGTAGCGGAGTGCAACAGAGCGAAGTCTTAATCGCTGTTATATTCGTCACGAAGTGACCGAGGGATAGGTGCAACCGGTTTTTGCGAAGCAAAAAATCCCGAAGAGTAAGCGGGCGGGCGTTTTAGATAAATATATAAATCATTTTTCAATTTATATGGTATTATGATACTAAAATCTCAAAATCCTAAATTTATTTTACGGCCTAAGAAAAAGAGTGATTTGCAATCTTGGTATGAAAATCAACTAGATGAAGATACTGCCAGAAATTTTATGTCCACGCCAAAAAATTTTGAGGAAGCTAAAAAAGAATTTTTTGAAAAAAGTAAAAATTCCGAGAGTTTTGTAATGGATATTGATGGCGAATGGGTTGGCAGTATCGGAATTCATGATATTGTAAAAGGACACAAAGCAATAATATCTTATGAGATTGCAAAAAAGTGCAGAGGCAAAGGCATCACTACAAAAGCCGTAAAAATGGTTACCGAATATTTCTTCAAAAAATATAAACTAAAAAGAATTTCTGGAAATGTTCGGACATTCAATAAGGCCTCTGCACGAGTTTTAGAAAAGGCCGGATACAAACTTGAAGGGATTTTGAGGAAAAATAAATTGAAAAATGGCAAATTCATGGATGATATGGTTTATGCTAAAATAAAGTAATTCTAGCCCGTCCGCTTATTGAATATAACATC
>Ga0172375_10002309_pt1 | contig 29853 bp, 30 predicted proteins | sample LakKiv1m_FD_114537 | JGI IMG/M metagenome (GOLD analysis project Ga0172375, IMG submission 114537) | Freshwater microbial communities from Kabuno Bay, South-Kivu, Congo - kab_092012_11.1m | ecosystem: Environmental > Aquatic > Freshwater > Lake | place: Democratic Republic of the Congo... | reverse complement strand
TCTTTGGTTAGGCTTTTGGTGAGAGCAGTTACGGGCGGTGCGAGCGAAGGCTCTGGCAAAAACAAGCAGCATTTCCTGCGAGCACTTAGCCCGAACAAATGAACCAGAAGCCTAACAACAAATATCAAATATCTTTGGTTATATTTTCGATGAAATTATCCGTGATATGCAGAAACAGGATTGCTCTGAATTCCTGAAAAAAATTGACAAGGATAGTATTTGCAAGTATAAAATATAACTGTTTAATTATTAAAAATGCTGAATATGAAAGGTTGTTAATAGCTCCCGGAGCAGCGGGTGAACTGACCGCGTAATACAACCCGATCAGCGTATAAGGCACTGAAAATAATGGTAAAAAAAACAAGCTACAAGGATTCAGGTGTTGATATTGATGCGGGCAATGAGTTCGCGCGCTCGGTAAAGGCCCTGGTCAAGCCGACACTGCGGCCTGAGGTTATTTCCGAAATCGGCGGATTTGCCGGCCTGTTTTCTCTCAATACAGAAAAATACCGCGCTCCGGTGCTGGTTTCATCAACGGACGGCGTGGGGACAAAGCTGCGCATCGCCACCATGATGAACAAGCATGACACCGTGGGTATAGACCTTGTTGCCATGTGTGTCAATGATATAGTCGTGCAGGGTGCTGAGCCCCTGTTCCTGCTGGATTATATTGCCACCGGGAAAATCGAGCCGGGTGTGCTGCTTGATGTCATCAAGGGCATTGTCAGGGGATGCAAGGAGTCCGGCTGCGCGCTCATCGGCGGTGAGACCGCTGAAATGCCATCCTTCTATAAAGAAGGAGAATATGACCTGGCCGGTTTTGTGGTCGGCGTGGCTGATCGTGGAAATATTATCGATGGCTCCACTATTGCCGTGGGCGACCGGCTCATCGGCATAAGCTCAAGCGGCCTGCACAGCAACGGCTTTTCACTGGTGCGAAAAATACTGTTTGAAAAACACCGCCTGAAGATTGACGATTATATAAAAGATTTGAAAAAGACCCTGGGAGAGGAGCTCATCACGCCCACCAGGATTTATGCTAAAACCATCAGCAATGTATTGCGGGATTTTACGATCCACGGCATGTCCCACATTACCGGCGGCGGGCTCATAGACAATATCGAACGTATTCTGCCCCCCGGCTGCACGGCGCAGCTGAAAACCGGTAGCTGGGAGGTTCCGCCCATCTTCTTCCTGCTGCAGGAGCGGGGCGGGCTGGACCAGGACGAAATGCTCAGAACCTTTAACAACGGTATCGGCATGGTATTGCTCGTCGCCGAAGAGGACGCGGATGATATTATGCTGCGGTTAAAAGGCCTTAAGGAAAAGGCGCATGTTATCGGTGAGATTGTTGAGCAGACCGGCACAGCAGGCAGGATTGAATTTATTTAAAAGCATTCTTTATTGCTGCCGGATTGCGATACTCCCGGCCGCTAAAATATGATTTTACTCTTTCACAATGCCAACCACGGTTTCTCCGGCTGTAACCGCATCCCCCTTCTGTACCGTTATTTCCGTTGACAGCGGGCAGTAGATTTCCGCGCGTGAGCCGAAGCGGATCATGCCGATGCGCTCACCCCGCTGCAGCGCGTCGCGGTCTTTTTTATAGAGCACAATCCTGCGCGCGATAAGCCCGGCGATGAGCTTGACGGCAATGGCGCGGGAAGAAGCCGGCTCCTGTATCCCGATAAAAATGCTTTCATTGTCAAGGGAGGCTTTTTCCTTGAAAGCGGAGATGAATTTCCCCGGATTGTAGTGCATAAAATCTATCGTCCCCTTCATAGGCGCGCGATTCACATGCACGCTGAAAACTGACATGAAAATGCTCACCCGTTTGACCGACGCCTTGAGATAAAGCGGCTCCTGCACCTCCCTGATATCAATCACCGTACCGTCGGCAGGGGAAAGCAGCGAGCGGCTGTCAGCGGCAGATCTGCGCTCCGGGTCGCGGAAAAACCAGGTACAGAACAGGGCAAACACCAGGGAGACTATGGCAACAGCCCGTGCCCCGGTCAGCAGAGCAGGCGGCAGGGCACAAGAGAGCGCATAAAGGGCGAGCGCGAAAACCACTGCGCCGGCAATAAACGGAAACCCTTCACGGGCTATAATAGAAGGCATGAAACATCCATCCGGGAGTTATTTTCTTTTTACGGGCTTCTTAAACAGGAGTTCAACCGCGTCCTGAATCGTCTCTATCCCCACTATCTCAATATTCTCTTTAGTCTTCATATTTTTCAAGTTTTTTTTCGGTACCAGACACTGCTTGAAGCCGAGCCGTGAAGCCTCGGTGATGCGCGCCGGCGCCTGGCTTACGGCGCGTACTTCACCGGTCAGGCCGACTTCGCCGCAGGCCACCACATGTGGCGGCACGCTCTGGTCAAGCCTGCTGGAAGCAATCGAGATAATGATCCCCAAATCAACACCAGGCTCGGTGAGGCGAAAGCCTCCGGCGATGTTGACAAAAATATCCTGGTTGTAGAGGGGCATGCCCAGCTTTTTTTCCAGCACGGCCACCAGCAGCGAAGCCCGGTTGTAATCAACACCGATGGCTGTCCGGCGCGGCAGGGCAAGGGTGGTGGGGGCGACCAGCGCCTGGACCTCAACCAGTATGGGCCGGGTGCCTTCAATGCTCGGCACGACAACCGATCCGGGAGAGTTTTCCGGGCGCTCTGAAAGAAACAATTCCGACGGGCTCAGGACTTCCGCCAGGCCGGATTCGCTCATCTCGAAAACGCCAATCTCATTCGTTGAGCCGAAGCGGTTTTTTACTGCGCGCAGAATGCGGTAGGAATGGCCACGGTCTCCTTCAAAATAGAGCACGGTATCAACCATGTGCTCAAGCACGCGCGGCCCGGCAATAGCCCCTTCTTTAGTGACGTGCCCGATAAGAAACGTCGCTATCTCCATAGTTTTTGCGAGCAGAATGAGCTTGCCGGCGCACTGGCGGATCTGGCTGACGCTTCCCGGCGCCGACTCAAACTCCGAGGTGTACATGGTCTGGATAGAGTCAATGACCAGGATGGCGGGGGAAAGCTGCTGCACTTCCTGCACGATATTTTCAAGCGATGTTTCTGCAAGAATGTAGAGATTGCCGTACAGCTGCCCCAGCCGCTGGGCGCGCATGCGCGTCTGGCGCAGCGATTCTTCACCTGAGATGTACAGGACTTTCTGCCCCTCGCAGGCCAGATGGATGAGCGCCTGCAGGGCAATGGTTGATTTTCCGATGCCCGGGTCGCCGCCGATCAGCATTACCGAGCCGCGCACCAGCCCGCCGCCGAGGACCCGGTCAAGCTCATTGATGCCCGTTGAAATGCGGTCCTCGTGATTGACCTGTATCTCACGTATGAGCTGAGGACGGCTGCCCGGGGACGTCACGCCGGGAATGAGCTGGGAACTGCTTTTGCTCAGCGCGATGTCCTCATAAAAGGTGTTCCACTGATCGCAATCCGGGCATTTGCCCAGCCATTTCGGCGCCTGATAGCCGCAGAAGGAGCAGGTATAAACGGTTTTTTGTTTCGTCATATATATAAAGAGAAGAGGAAAAACAGATAAAGTGCCGCAGCCCAGAGTTACCGGATAAAAAAGTCAGTGGACAGGAACGCTTATTCTGCAATTTGTCATTTCGGGCCTTGCATCTGATTATCCGTTGTAATTGGTACCCTTTTTTCTCCCCACGCCGTAGGTAATAAAAAGCAGGGTGGTTATGAGCAGCGGTAAATTTTCCAGAAATCCCACCTGCAGGAAATAATAATTTACAGCTGTAATCACTATCAGCACAACGCTCAGGGACAGAATCAGATGATTCTCAAAAATTGATATGGAAGCATCATCGGCTGGTTGCGTTCTGGGTCCCTTTCGCGCCGAATACTCTTTCAGGGACATATTACGGAATTCATTCAGCTTTTGTCTTTCAAAAGTGCCTAGCCATAAAACACCGAACCAGAAAAGGAACTGACTTATAATTTTCAGTATCTTGTCAGCGGTCGGGCTGTTAATGGATATGGTCAGGAGGAAAAAGATAATACTCAATCCGATAAACATGAAACTTCTCAATTGCGTGGCCCAGAATATCCGCACGCAAACAATAACCATCCATAGTGCAAGAACCGTTAAGACTATTTGATCCAGATTTTTAGGCATAAAGAATCCTTTCACCTGCTGTCATGGCCTTGCAGGAACTGGCCTTGTGCCTGAGCTGTAGACGAATACTATGCAATTAGCATATTTTTGTCTATCTGCAAACAACACTTTCAGGTTTCATGAAGATGGTAAAAAGAAATATTTCCGGGGAAAAAACTTTGTGCTGAGACATAACTGAACAAAACTGATCAAGATGGCTGCAGCCACTTTTTAATGAAATGTGCGAAAATAAAAAAGCCGGGAAGCAGCCACTCTTCCCGGCATTCGACAAAATATCAGGATCATACACAATATGTATCGGCATTACCTGTAGAACATAAACGCAATTTTAGGGTACCCAATCATTTATTGAATATCAGCCAGCGATCACCCTCACTGCCGCTTCATGCCGTCATAAACATCCATACCGTATTTAATGCCCCAGTAGATTCCCCAGGTAATGCCGCACACGAGTCCGCTGTAAAGAAACAACAGCGCCCATTCTTTTGGATCGGTGTGTTTGAATTCGACTTTCATGACAATATACATGAAAAAAATAACCGGATTCACAATTGACAGTACCGCCATCACCCTGAACAGCGTATCTCTGAAACTCATAGTATCTCCGCAAGGTACAGATGGTGTGTGATTATAGTGCGCCACTATATATAATTTTATCAGAGAAACACAGGTAAAAATTATCTCGTACGGAGAGTGCAGGCTCGGGCAGTGATTTATAAAAAAACACGGGCAGACTGAACATCTGCCCGTGCCTTTTAATAAAAAATCAGCAAAGCGCGCGTGCGCGTTATTTTTTATCCCGCAGCTTCTTTGCCTCTTCCCACATCTCGCCGAATGCTTTCTCGGTCTTCTCGCTCATGACCTGCCAGATGGCAACCGTCTTGAAATAATCGTTATTGCCCACGTTAAACAGGACCTTTTCTTCCGGCGTGACCAGGTCACCCACATTATTGACCACGGGCGAGACACCTTGCTGCTTGACCACCGCGGCCTGAAAAGCGGGGGAGAGCTGCAGGTTGATCCACTCCTCGCACAGCTTTTTCTTCATGCCTTTGGCTGCATGGGTAATGCACCAGTAGTCGATCCAGGCAGAGCCGCCTTCTTTGGCGGTCGCGAGCTTCCAGTGGCCGCCCTTCTGGTTTGCCTTCACCACCGAAAATCCCCAGGTAGTCGCAAGAGCCAATTGCGGGAATTCATCGGCATTGGCTTCTCCGTCCCAGAGGCTATTTGCCCCTTTTACCAGCTCATTCAGCCTGGGCTGAATCTTATTCCGGTCAAGCCGGTCAATATCAAAAAGATCAGCGTATTTATAGCCAAGCACAAGGGCTGTTATCCAGATATTGACCTTGTGAAAGTTGTTGTTGATGGTGTACTTGCCGGCATACTGAGGATCCCAGAAAATATTCCAGCTGGCAGGGGCTTCTTTAATGACATAAGTGTTGTATGCCAGCCCGTAGGGGCCGCAGTTATAGGGAAGGCCGTAGCGTTTATTTGCGCTGTTGAGCGATTTGTCTGCTTTGAAAAACGGCAGCATGTTTTTGGCATTGGGAATATTTTTCATGTCAAGGGGAGCCAGCAGTACGCTGCCTTTCTTAAAACAGTCGAACCGGGGTGTCTTGGCCATATCAGCCGGCGGTGAAATCATGTCCGCGGTGCCATTTTTGGAGGCATTATAAAAATCCTCCTGTCCCGTGGCATAGCTGGTCTTTATCTCCACGTCCAGTTTATATTTTTCTTTTACCATGCTTTTAAACGCCTCGATAACCGCCTTGTCGGCATAGCCCTCCCAGCAGGTAATGTTGATGGTTTCAGCCGCTGCGAATAGTGTCCCGGGGAGCCCGGCGAGAGCAAGCAGCGCAGCTGCCAGCAGTAAGAGAGATAATCTTTTCATAGGATCCTCCTTGGTTGATGGTTAATAAATAAAGTATAGCTGATCTTCTGTCTCAAGCGCACCTTTTTTCCGTGCGCCGCAGAAGGGGGATGCCGCGACTGAAAGCAGCAGCCATCCCGTTACCTCTTGGCTCTTGCATCACCCCCTCCCTCAGTTAAAGTTGCCAACAGCTGATTTTAGGGTACCTCTAATTATTCGATTTGCGCTAATCAGCGAGAAGAAAAAACAACGCGTTACATTCATAGGACTTTTTGAAAATACTATTTTAGAGTCCCCCTTTATTGATCCAGCCCGCATGGCCCTGTTGCTTTACCAGCGACCGGCGATGACACCGCCGCCAAACGAAAGCAGCCCGATGCCGAGCAGAATCGGCGAGAGATAAAACCATGCCGGCTCCCTGGTTTTTGTGTATTCAACGGTGCGCGCATGCTGCACAATGGCTTCCACCACATGGTCTTCGCAGTGCGCTTCACCGGCCCGGAAATAGCGGCCGCCGGTTGCTGCGGCTATCATTTTCAGGGTGCCCTGTTCAAGCCGGGTCTTCAGATAGGCGCCGTCTTCGTCCGTGTAGTAGTCAGCGATAGCGGTGCCCTCCGCGTTTCGAATGGGGATGAGCACACCCTGTCCCATGCCGGTGCCGATGGTGTATATGGAGATGCCCAGCTCAGCCGCGCGCCGGGACGCCGCATCGATTGCCGACGTATCGTCGCTGATGTCCTCGCCGTCCGAGATGAGGATAAGTGCCCTGGCCCGTTTCACGGATGCAGCGGAAAGAAGCTCAACACCGGTCATGATGGCCTGGCCCAGATCGCTTCCGGGAATGGCAATGGTTGTATCATTTAAATGTTTCAGCAGGTACTGGCAGTAGCTGTAGTCGGTTGTGGAGGGTATTACCTCAACGCCCCTGCTGGCAAACATGAAGACCCCCACACGCTCGCCCCTGAGCGCTGAGAGGATATTCAGCGCGCTATAGCGGGCGCGGTTGAGCCGGTTGCGCACGGGAAAAAGCTTTTGTCCTTCCGGCGGAATCATTTCATCTTCCGCGAGCATTGATTTTGAGACATCAATGCCGAGCGCAAGGTCAATGCCGCCGCGATTGAATACGGTCCGCAGGTACTGCAGCTTCGGCTCAGCCAGGCACAGAATCAGCGCCATGAGGCTGATGTTTAACAACAGGGTTGCTGACGCAAAGGCGGCGCGGCTCTTGTTTTTACCGGCAAACCTGACCAGCCATTGTGAAGCAGTCAGGTGCGACATAAGCGCGCAGCCCGCAAAGAGAGGCACAACCAGCAGCAGCCAGATATAATCGGGATTGTCGAGGGCCATAATATGGAGCTTATTTCTTGATTTTTGTTTCTACCGGCTCTCCGGGAGCATAGCCCCCCATTTCAGGAATCAGGGTTTCAAGATTTTCTTTCAGAGCCTGGTTCTTTTCCAGGTCGGTTTTAACCGCCTCGATTTTTTTAACATACTGCTCGCTGTTCAGGAGCTCAAAATTCCAGCGGGGTATATTTTTATACTCGGCCGGCGCAGCAATGCTGTCCACAGCTTCGATTGCCGCTTTGTAGTCTGAGAGCGCATCGCGTATCATGCCCTGGACTTTGTCGGCGTTTTTTTCTTCATCGAGCATGACAAACGCTTTCAGCAGCCTGGCCGAGCCCGCGATATTGTACAGCTGCCAGACAATCTCCGGCCGCACGGATCCGGCATTTGCCAGCAGGCTGCTGCACTGGTCAAGCATGCTGTCGAGATGCTCTTTCAAGCGGGCGTTGGAGACGGGAACCTCCTGCTCCAGCGCGGCATTATAGCGGCACATCTGGACTGATTTCAGCAGCGCCATGGCTATCCGCCATTGCCGCTGCAGAATCCGCAGCTGCACTTCAGGCAGGGGAGACGAGATTTTCTGGTACTGTGCGGCAGCCGCGGCGTCATCGGTTATGGCGTCGGCGGCCAGCAACTCCTGCTGCAGCGAGCGGCTGGCGCGTTCCTGCGCCGAGAAGCTCCGGTACTGCAGGATGCTTCTGATGCAGAACGCCAAGGACAGCGCGGCAGCAAGACCTATCCCATACATCATCAGTTTTCGTGTGGCAGACATGGCGATATCAAATCTTTCTGAAATAAGGGTTTATCTGCAGGAAACAGTAGATACTCAGCGCGCACAGGGCTCCTGCACAGAGAAGCCAGCGTGTGTCTTTTTTGCGCTTGACGATTTTTTCCAGAAAGCGGTTCTTTTCCATTGCATTGATCTCGTTGTAAACCTCGGTGATTTTCTGCCGGCTGAACGTCCGCGGCATGTAGAATATGTGCCCGGCCGTGGCTTCTCCCGCGGGCCCTTCGAGCGCGATGCGTATGTCGCTGGTGACCTCTCCTTCCACCACAATGAGGTACAGCTTAATGCCTAACTGCTTGACCAGCGCAACCACATTGACAAAATTGAGCAGCCCCTTTTTCGCATCGTCCTCGCTTTTAGCAGCCTCAATGCGGCCGTCGGTAAACAGCACGATGGCCATTCCCTGGCCGAAATCAATTTTCTTCAGTTTTTCCGGGATGGCGATGGATGCGCCTGATCTTCCCACCAGCGCGTAGCGCAGGTCGTTTATCTCCTCGTATGAGGGCTGGTCCTGCTCCGGCAGCAGCATGAAGAATACGCATACGGCAAGCCAGGCAGCGTAAGATGCATTGGTTGCGCCGCCGACGGTCAGCTCCCTGAAAATGTAGGAATCAGCCCTTCTGCTTAACAGCTCAAGCTTTTGCTTCAGAATGTTCTTATCAAAGGCAGGGGGGGAGATGACTTTGGCGAAGCTTGAAAACGCCACGATGCCGATCAAATCGTCCCTGCTGCGCATATCGATAAAGGCGCGCGCGCCATCAAGCGCCACATCCCCGAGCGTGAGGCGGCCGCCCTCATCGCCGGGTCTGCCCATGGAGCCGGAAAGGTCCTGCACCAGCATGATCCACCGGGATTCAAGGAATGTTTTTTGCCAGTAGCTGGAGTACTGGATATTGGCCGCGGCAAAAACCATGAGTACCATGGCGAGCACTGCCAGCACATCCAGGACGTACTTTTTGACGGGCCCGGGTTCAAGTTCTTTTCCCAGCACGGCTACCCGTGAAAAGCCGGTTTTAGCGACCGATTTCTTATGCAGATACAGCATTGCCGGAATAAGAGCTAACAGCAGCAGTGCCCAGGGGTATTGAATGCTCATAGCTGATCTACGCTTATGCTGCCGCCTGAGGAGCGTTCAGGTCAAGCAACCGCAGAATTTCCATCCGTATCTGATCTGTCTCCGGGCAGGTTTCCTGCTCGAGGGCAACAGCATTATCAATGGCTGCGAGGACTGTTTCCAGCACGTCAAGATACTGCCCGGGAACCAGGTCCTTAACACTGCCGGCAAAATAGTGCGCGCTGCCGCCCGGCTGTTTCAGGGACCTGCCGTAGCGCGCCAGGACATACTCGCGCAGCAGCGCTCCTGCTTCGCCAAGATACGGCCAGTGCGCGTGCTGGGGGGCGGCCTGCGCCAGTACCCGCAGCCGTTCAGCAAGCAGGTCTTCCCTGGTCCGTAGCGCGTGGCGTCGCAGTTCCTGCCGCTGCCGGAAAAAAAGAACGGCAAACAATGTCAGGCTCAGGATGAACACCAGCAGCCCTGCAGCAGCCTGCCACAGCCGGATCTGTGACCGGGAATGCAGGGCGCCGGCCTGATAGTCGGGCTGTACCGGAGCAGCCGGCACCAGCAGCCGGAATTCCTCCTTCACTGCCGGGACCATGGATGCGACCCGGAATGTCACGGGTTTGGTTTCGATAGAGCGGACGGTGTCTCCTGAACAGGCAGGGCAGGTATAGCTCACGGTGACCGCCGGGATTACAAATTCACCGGGCGCGAAGAATTTGATGCGGCCGGTTATAATGACCGGGCTTTTGCTTATGACTTTGGTGTAATCATAGGGATCAAAGCTGCAGTCAAAGAGTTCTTTTTGCAGCTCAGCGGGCCGCAGGTTGATGTTTGCGATGGAACTGGGATCGATGCTCACCCGATCGGAAAACTCGATGGCGAACATAAAGGGGACCGTGTCGCCGATGCGCCCGCCGTTCATGGCAAGCGTCAGCTGCGCCCTGATGGCGGGCTTAATCTCGACCAGATACGGTCTGGCCCGGAGCACGCTGATATCCTCCGCCATGAGGTTGAGGGCCGTGAAAAAAGGAAGTTCGAGCACATTTACCCGGCAGATGTTTTCTTTTTCATCATACACCGCATGTGCCTGCGTGAGCAGGGAGGCCCGTCGCTCCCGGTCGGCGCTTGCCTTCCACTCCAGGTCAAAGGTATTGAAATAGGCCCACATTTTATTGTCCAGGATAAGTGCCGGATGGGTATAGAGGACGGCTTCTTCCTGATTGAGCTGGTTTATGATATCTTTCAGCTCATCCCGCTTCAAACCCTCGCGCAGCCGGAAAAAACAGGCATCCTCGGCGATGTTTGCGTCATACAAATAGTCAACAAGGGTGCTGCGGCTTTTGATGAGCGCTTTTGCTTTTTCCGGTATAAACGTGTCATAGGTGCCCTCAAACCCGTTGGCCGCCCCGGCGTAGCGTGAGTCAAATACCACGGTAAGCCACAACATGCTGATGCCGGGAACTATTTTTTTGTCGCCGTCATAAAACCAGATGTCGTCAAGGGAGAAGAGGGCGGGAGGTTTTTTCACCTGAACGGCGGAGCTGAAGCGCGTCACTGCGGCGGTGCGGGAATAAGGCGCCGCGATACCCAGCGCCACGATGAGCGCAATAATACATTTTTTCATGTGCTTCATGGTATGCGTGGTTTTATTAATGGGTTAATGGGGCGCGTTTCATAAACGCGCCTAACGTGTTCTTCCAGTCATCTGCCGGTGTTATGGTCACCAGGTCAATGCCGGCCCGGTTGAGCCGGTTGCGCGCCGTTTTCCGCGCCCGCTCCATGGTTTTATTATAGATGTTCCATTTACTCACATCAAGAAGCCGCGTTGCCCCGGTTTCATAATCATAGAGGGGCAGGATGCCCCGGGACCCGGGGGGCAGCGCCACCTCGCTTTCTTCAAGCACCTGCACGGCCTTCACGTCGTGCTTGCTGGCGCCGTGGACCGTGGTGCGGTGGAAGCTGTAGCTGAAGTCAAGCGGATACATGAAGTCAGACAGAATAAACGTCAGGCTTTCGGGGACTTCCGTGACCAGCTTGGTGAGCGCGAGCTGGAGACTGGTGGCGCGGCACGCTGCCGGCTCCGCGCGGGCAATGGCCGCGAGAATCTCCATGAAATGAGACCGGCCCATGCGCGGCGGAATATAGGAGACAATGTCATCGGCAAAAAGAATCAGCCCGCAGCCGTTATTGCTCATGACCGCGCTGTAGGCAAGCGACACCGCGATGTGCGCCTGGAGAAGCTCCTTGCGGCCGAAGCTGACCGAGGCGCTGATGTCGTAGAGCAGCATGACGTTGAAATAGCTTTCGGCCAGGTACTCCCGCACGTAATATTTCCCGGTTTTTGCTTTGGCCTTCCAGTCAATATTTTTAAACGGGTCAGCCCGCTCCAGTTCCCGCAGCGCCCAGAATTCATAGCCCAGACCCTTGAAGGTGCTTTCCCAGTCGCCGGGGAACGGCGCGTTAACCCGGTGATTGATAAATATATCAAGCAGCTCTTTTTTTGACAGAAGGCTCTGCTCTGTTTTCATGGCGCCAGTCAATACGGCGGTATGGTTTGAATAATTTCCCGGACGATTATGTCCGGGGTTATCTCCTGGGACAGGGCACTGCTGTTGAGCAGGATGCGGTGCCTGAGGACATGCACCGCGCAGGTGGCCACATCATCAAAGGTGACAAAATCCCGCTGCCGGCAGAAGGCATAGGCTTTGGTCAGCGCCAGAAGCGACTCTGTCGCGCGCGGCGAGGCGCCGAGCCTGATATACTGGTGCACCTCGCGGACGGCAGCCTGCTCTTTATAGGTTTCATTCGGCCGGGTGGCAATACAGATATTCAAAATATAATCCATAACCTTGCGGCCCACCCGCACCCGGTCGTGGATGAGCTGCTGGATGGCAATGATATCTTCAAGGCTGAAAATCGTCTGCACCGCTGCTTTGAGCTGGTCGAAATTGGAATTTTTCCTCTCTATGAGCTCAAACTCCTCATCCCGGTGCGGGTACCCGACATCATATTTCACCATGAACCGGTCAACCTGCGATTCTGCCAGGGGATAGGTGCCGATCTGCTCAATCGGGTTCTGGGTCGCCAGAACCATGAAGGGAACGGGTATCGCATAGCTCAGGCATTCGATGGTTACTTCCTTTTCCTGCATCGCCTGCAGCAGCGCGGACTGGACCTTCGGCGACGCACGGTTTATTTCATCGGCGAGAAAAATGTTGCAGAAAACGGGGCCGAAGTAAAATTCAAATTTCCGGTCCTTCTCATTCCACACCATGGTGCCGGTTATGTCGCTGGGCATCTTGTCCGGGGTGAACTGAAAGCGCTTGAAATTGCCGCTGATAACTTTTGCAAAGGTTTCAACGACCAGACTTTTTGCCAGGCCCGGAACCCCCTCCAGCAGTATATGGCCCTTTGCCAGAAGCGCATACAGTATAAGGTTGATCATCTCCTCCTGGCCGATCACCACCTTTGCGATCTCGGCTTTTACCTGCTGGATCTCAAGGGCATAACGGGTGAACTGCTCTCCCGTGCCGTCTGCCGCTGTCATTTGATTCTGCATATAATTACTCCCCGGTATTGTGGTAGCCGCAGGTACTCCAAGCTACATATATTCAAACCGCTTGCGGTACTTTATAATCAGATAGAGAAAAAACGGGCCGCCGAGCATTGACGTAACAATACCGATTTTGAGGTCGACCCTGACGATAAGCCGGACAAAAAGATCCGCATAGATAATAAAGACTGCTGCCAGGAGTCCAGCGAATACAATAAGTTTGCGGTTGTCAGGGCCGATGATACTGCGCATGATATGCGGCGCCACAAGACCGACAAACCCAATAACGCCTGCTACCGCAATGGCCCCGCCGGTTTCCACGGAAGAAAAGAACAGCAGCATATTGCGGGCGCGTTTCGTGTTGACGCCAAGATTGGCCGCTGTTTCCTCGCCGAGCATGAGGATATTTAAATCCTTGACATAGAAACAGGTCCCCAGCAGCGCTATCAGCGTTGTGGGGAAGACAATGTTGACATGTTCCCAGGAGCGGTTGTTCAAATCGCCCATAAGCCAGGTTACAATTACGCGCCCCACGTCAAATTCCCTGGTGCTGAGCGATATGATAAACGAGGTCAATGCGCCGAACACGAGGTTGAGCGCAATGCCCGCAAGCAGGAGCGTGGAGATGGATGTCTGGCCGCGCGACGTGGCAATGGCAAAGACCATAATCAGGGTGAGCACTGAGAACAGTATGGCAAAGAGGGGCAAAGCCAGCAGGGACTGGGATGCAAGCCCCAGGTATATTGCCAGCACGGCGCCCAGCGCCGCTCCTGAGTCAATGCCCATCACCCCGGGGCTTGCCATGGGATTTTTGAACAGCCCCTGCATGATAGTGCCCGCGCCCCCGAGGGAAAAGCCCACCAGCAGCGCAACCAGCAGCCGGGGCAGCCTGCCGTCCCAGACAATGGTTGCATCAACCGGCCTGACAGCCCCTGAAAACAACCCGAGTTTTGATAGAATAACTTTCAAGACATCAGTGATGGTAATCGGCCATTCCCCGGACGTCAGGGCAAAAAAGCCACCCGCTACGATAAGGATACATAATGTTACGAGCAGCAAGACATCCTTTTTTATCATGGCGTTACCTGCCGCTTCGGGTAGATGAGCCCGGCGATCAGATCAGCGCTCAGCAGCATGAACTGGGAATCAACCCGCAGATAGACGCCGGGCACATAGTAGATCGCTTTATCCTGTATGGCACGGGCATAAGCAAGCACCCGGTTTGACATGAGCAGTTCTCGCAGGCCGCTTCTTTCCGGCACCACGATCACATCGGGATTCCACTTGAGCAGTGTTTCATAATCAATCTGCGACCAGGATTTAATACCCTGTTTCGCTCCCACGTTGACGGCATTAATAATAGTGCAGATGGACGTAAAGTTAGAGGATATGCCCGGGACATAGCCGCCTTCGTCATAGTAGAGCACCCGGACGGGCTTGTCTCTCCGGGGAATTTTATTCCGGATCCCCCGGATTTTTGCATCCATAAGATTAACCAGCGCCCGCGCGTTGCCCTCTTCACCAATAATTCTGCCGATAAGAAGCACCTGCTCTTTAATGGACTCAATGGTCCCGAAATAGCCAAGGTCAAAAAAAAGGATGCGTGCCTGCCTGAGCTTTTCCTTGAAATCAGCGCTGGAATAGAAAACCGTAAAGACCAGATCAGGCTGATACCCGATCACCAGCTCGGTCTGTTTTGATTTAAAAATCGGCCCCCGCGCTTTTATCTGGCCCGCGATAAAGCTCGAGTCGGGGTCTGCAGAAAACTCGTTGAAGGCGATCAATCGTTCCCGGGGGCATATCGCCCATAAAATTTCCGCAACGCCGACTGCGTGCGGTATGATCCGCACGGGTTTCTTCTGTATGGTAAAGACTTTGTTTTCTTCCCTCAATGTATCTGTTTTAAAATCATAGACCTTGAAGGTGTAGGGTATTTCCCGCGGCCAGGGTCCCTCTTTCACTGCTGTGCCCCGGACAAAGCTCAGCTCTTTTTTTAATTCTGCCAGGGCAAGAGGAGGAGCAGTTTCCTGCAGTGAGCGTTCCCCGGCGCGGGCCGCAGTGATAAGAATACAATACAGTATAAGGATTACGGTGACGGGTGTAATTTTCCGCATGATATCAGGCTTACCGAAACTTACGCATAGAAATCAAGGTAAACTGCGCTATCGTTTTTAAACTCTCTGACATTTACTTCAAACACCTGGCGGATATTTTCCCGGGAGAACGCGTCTTCCGGAGAGCCGGAAAAAAATAATTTACCCTGATGTATGATTGACACCGTATCACAAAACTTTCTCGCCAGGTTCAAATCATGCATGGTTACCAGTATGGTCTTGCCCTGTTTTTTCAGTTCATGCAAGACCTCAAGAATGGTCAGCGTATGCTTGATATCAAGCTCGGCAGTCGGCTCATCCAGCAGCAGGAGCGCTGCCTCGGTGGCCAGTGCCCGGGCGATGATGGAGAGCTGGCTTTCGCCGCCGGACAATTCATTGATAATGCGGTCCTTTAGTGGATAGACCCCGGTCTGCTGCAGGGCCCGCTCGATAACGGCACGGTCCCTGTTGCCCAGGCCCCCAAAGCGGCCCAGATGGGGGTTCCTGCCCATGGCAACGACATCATAGACGGAAACGGGAAAGCTGACCGTTGTATGCTGCGGCACCAGGGTGACTATGGTGCTCAGGTCTTTTCGGGGTATTGACCGGTAGTTTCTGCCCTGTATGAAAATTGTTCCGGCCTGGGGCTCCCAAATCCTGCAGATATTTTTCAACAGGGTGGATTTGCCGGAGCCGTTCGGGCCGATGATGCCGTGAATTTTACCGGCTTCAAAACGGGCGGAGACCTCCGTCAGTATCTTTTTACCCTCAATTAAAAAAGTGATGTCCTCTATCACCAGCATAGTTTCACCGGCTTATGAGCAGAGCTTGAATTTATACGCAACCGGCAGAATAAACTTCGCTGCAGCGACGCAGCAGAAGCCGAACGCGACGGTTATACTTATTGCCGGCGTTGTCAGGGCAGGGGAGAATTCAGCGGTTATGCCTAATGCCGCCCAGATGAAAATCTGCCCCAGCAGCAGCTGGAAGTTCTGTGCCAGGGTGTATATTACCCAGAAGTTTTGCGAGAGCTTGAGGTTTTCGCCCCTGCGGATTTTGATTTCAATGATTTTAAACCAGGTCCGGCCCTCGACAATCTGGGACGAGCCGTCGCACACATGGTGCAATAGATACAGCACCACCAGAAGATGGGGACCAAATGACAGGCTATGAAAAAAGTATTTAAATACCGGCGGGAAGCACAAGAGCAGGCAGACCGCGCCCAGGGCCTGGCCTGCGGCGATTCCCACATGAGCCCAGATTAAACGTGGAATCTGGAAGAGCGGGTTCTGCGCAACCTCCAGCTTATCTATAAATTCCGATGTATACGTGCTTGAAATCATGGATATTCCCGGGTACGCATATTTCACCAGAACCCCCAGGATGGCAGCGACTTTCAGCTCCTGCTCGGCCATTACAAACATGGTATAGAGAACCACGCCGTCAAGGATGTTTTTTCCGATAGTATAGCAGATATTGCCTGCTTCGCCATAGCGGTAAAAGGGCACGGAAACAAGGGCTGAAATATATAATTTAATTTTTTGCGGTAATGCCGGGGGTGTGTAGCCGGGGTATGTTGTGGTCTGGTCTTTTTCCATCTGCAAAAAGCTCGGCAATGGCTCTGACCTGTTTTTGAAGAATGCCGGTGGTACCGTCAGTTGAGGAAGGAATAAAAAAATACACAAGGGGCATTGGGCAAATGCCCCTTGTGTATTTCATGGATTATGTTGCCTGCATCAATTCTTTGAGTAATTTAACCGTCTGCTTAGCTGCATCTTCAGGTTTTGTTGCCATGGTGGAAATACCGCATACCACTTTCACGATATTGTGGTCGCATTTCTTTTCCGCCCAGACTGATGCCTTGGGTGCTGCAATGTAGACAGAGTATGCATTCTGCCCGGTGCCCGGCCGTTCTCCAATTATATGAAGAACAGCTTTGTTTTTATTCGCATCAGATTTTCCGAAGAGAATATCACCTGCCATATATCCTGCTCTGACGCGGCCGCTGGTAACAACAATATTTTGCTCTCCAACGGTTATCCCCGCATCTTTGAGCTCTTTTCGCACCTCTTCAATATAGGGCATGAGATGCCCCTGGGCCATGATAGAGTCGGCGTTTAACCCGTCAGATATGACAATCTGAACATCCGGGTCTTTACCTGCCCATGAGTCTCGCAGCTTTTCAAGGGCAGCAACTGATTGTTCACTGAATTTTTCACCGGTGTCAGGATGGACAATATAATTTTCCCGGTCCTTTGACAGGGTGGAAACCTGGACAGCGTTTGGAATTGTTTTGATGAAAGCCGGGGTGAACTCTGCCCAGATAGCTTTCTTTGCATCGGCATAGAGTTCCCGAATCTTTTTGTCCAGTGTCGGATTTAAATCCCAGAGATTTTTGCCGTGTCCCGCAGCAAGGGGTACCTTGTTGCCGGTTTCAAGCCAGGTGTTATGAATTGCATCAAACTTCTTCTTCCCTTCAGACATAATCTCGTCCTGGGATCGCGTATCGCCTTTTGCTGTGCAGAACTGATAATATACCCAGAGGGGATCGCCGAAGTGCTTGGTGGGTTTGCCGTTCTTGTCAATAACCTGAATTCGTTTAAAGAATTCCCACATGGCATCATTTACCTTGTAGCCGAATTTGTTACGGATGCGCACATGGTCCTGATATGCAGTGGTCAGATAGCTCAGCATCGGGTCATTCTTGGTGGGAAGTGCCATGAGATAGGCCGGATTAGCCGGCATAATCTGATCAATGCACCAGTCAAGATCATCAAGGCTTACTGACATGTGCAGGGTAGAGCAGATATCAAGTCCTGCGGGCAGGCCCTGGAGTTTTCCCATCAATATATCTTCCAGGCAGCAGCGGACCAGCTGCTCCCTGGTCCTGAAAATTTCAGGTCCGATAAAGCCGGCAACATCGTTAAAATGGGTCCAGGCGCCCTTAGGCTGGCCTTCGGCAAGAATCTTTTTCAACCCGCGGGCAAACCCGTACTTGCGGGATTCAAGAACGACCATGTCCACGCCGTCAGCGCCTCCGTTGGTGAAGTCAGCGCCCTGGCCGGTCTCGTAGTAGAGACCGTATTTTTGCCCTGCGCGGGATTTTGCATGGTCGACCATCTTTTCCACCGTCACGTCAAATGTTTTGTTCGCCGTGTCGGTTCCTGCCAGGCTCTGGAACATAAACGCTACCATGCCGGGATTTTCATTGAAGATTTCACGCTGCACGTCAATGTGGGATAACACACACCAGGGAATTGTATCTTCTAATTTAAATGCTACAACAACATCTCTGAGGGCTTTTTGAACCTTAGTTACACTTTCTTTTCCGCCATCCACTGGATTTGTACCAATAACTAAATCGCCGACTCCATAGGAAAAAGCGCTTAAGACCTGCCATTGAATTTCTTCAGGGTCATCGGTTGGGGAGTTGGGCTGGATGCGGGCGCTCATATAGCCCTTCGCGCCAAGCTTGCTTCCCGGCAGCGGGTTGAATATTTTTTTATCTACCGCAATAAGTTCCTGGTTGCTCATAATCTTCGGCAGGCAGCCCACTACCTCGCTGTTCATGCCATCCATGATGGACTTAATTTCAGCTTCAGGCTTGGCGAGAAGATAGGCCTTCATCTTGCCCATGGTCCAGTCCTTTATCTTATCGTACTGGGCTGAATCAGTTGACTTGGCGATAAATTTGTAAAGGCTGTCATTCAGCAGGGGGTGCTCGGTTATATCCTTGATGGTGGTATTCGCTAAAAGCTTGCGTGCATTTTCTCTGCTGGCATTATCGTCGGCTCCTACGCCGATTGCCAGGTCACCCTCTTTGAAGGCATTTGCCGCACCGATTACCTGCTGATACAGGGTCTGGTCAAAAGAACCCTTCACCCGTTCGACATACTTAAAAACATCTTCACCGGGTTTGACGTCCTTAATGGCAACGGCACTGCAGTAGGTGGTGAAGGCAAAAAAACCGAGGGCAATCATCGCTGTGATCGCAATTGTTCGCTTCATACTTTGAGCCCTCCTATTTAAAATAAATTCTTCAGGTTGGTTGTGTATCTGTTCGGTAAATACAAAGACTCATTTTGTAACTATCTGTGAAGCGTCTGCTTGTCGTGCAAGTAAACAACCCCGCCTTTTCAGGCGGGGCGTTTACTATGCACGTTTCTTTTAAATCGCAGGTATCAGTCAGATCAGAAAGCCACTTTAAGCGTAACGCCTCCATAGACCCAGCTGGAATTGGTATTTGAGTCGGGTCCGCGTGTTATAGCATTAAAACTGCTCTGTCTGATGTTGGTCTGCGCTTTATTGCTCATCGGCATTGAGTAGTTAATTGACGGTACAACAGTCACAAAGCTGTTAAGCGGAATGTTGTATGCCGCCCAGATATTGGCATCGTGCATGGCCTCGTAGTCATACTCGGTGCTGTTGATGCGCATGTAGCTGATCCATGCGCCCACGTCCAGAGACTGTTCCCCGCAGTAGCCGAGGATTTCCCGTTTGCCCGTGGAAAAAGAGTGGGATGCCCCTAAATTAAAATACCAGCGGTCTCCGCCCAGGGCGACTTCCCGGTATATGCTGAGGGTCGGCTTGAGCAGCACATCAAGGCCCAGGGTGGTAAACAGTTCCTGGCTGGCTCTGGTGAACGTGGAGGGATCGATATCATAATAGATGTAGCCGAAGGTGTAGTTCAGTTTTTTCCAGCTGTTGCTGTAGGTGAGTATCCAGTCGGTTTCCCACCATTTATTCTGGGAATCTTCTCCCGGGTTCCCCTTATATGCGGTATCAAGATCGCCCCACATATTCATGCTGAACCCCTTGTATGAAACGGTAATCGAGGGGAACATCACCAGGCTGTCTTTGCTCAGTTCATAACCTCTCCACACATACTTTGAATAGAATGTCCAGGAGAGGTTACAGGTAGGCCGCTCCTCCTTGTCCTCCTGGGCAAGCACCGCGGTGCTGAACGAAAACACCATAAGGCCAAGCAACATTGTTAGAAGAATTTTTTTACCCATCATGTACTCCTTTCTTTTCGTTTTTTAATTTATAATCTTATACTCTTGTCAGTTTTCATTACATTTTCCTGTACTTGTTAATACATTCAACAAATTTATTCTGCGGCTTCTGGAGCTACAATTCTTGAGCCGCTAAAGAAGAAATAAATGGGGTCTGTGGGAACGTCCTCCCCTTTCAATGTTGCAAAACCCACCCCTAATATGCTCGTACCCTCACTAAGTATCGCGCCGGTAAAATACATGGAGAGGCTTGAAGCAGCTATGCCGCCGATTTCCACATTGTAAGCGCTATAGGGAAAGACAAGAAAGTATATGTTTGGATCTAAGGTATACGTGTAATATGACCCCTTGCCATCCGCAAGCGAAAGCAGGAACACCGTGTCTGTTTGAAAGGTAGCATCTGTATTGAGGTTTATACCGACTGATGTCATAATCGACAACCGGTACACGCTTCCTGTCAGCCCTGATTGAGCGTTTGCGACTGTCGAAGAAACGCCGATTAACAGAACCGCGCAAAAGCACATAGCTAATAATTTTTGTTTCTTCAGCATAGTGTCCTCCTTTTGTTTAGTGTGTTACTTTTTAGTTGCCTCTTTGTTTCTCACTCAACGATTACGCTGCCCCCGAACTCCTTGGGCGATTCGATTTCACCCTTCTGCCCCGCGGCTTTCATTTTGCCGGCCCGTGTAACTTTATATTTGTAGGTTCCCCGTTCTATAAAGCAGATGCTTGCCACGGCACCGGATTTAACTTTTTTAGCGGTAAAAGCGCCCAGTGTATCTTTTTTGAAATTGACCGGGTTTTCACAGGCGGTGGTGATTTCTTTACTGGTGAACGCGATAGAAACCGGCGCCATGGCTTCGTTAAGCCAGATTACCGTGGTTCCGATATTGACCTTCAGGGTTTCAGGGTTAACGCCATTGGGATAGTTAACCTTGATTACCTGATGCCCGGTAACTTTCTGCTCCTGGGCTGCGCCCTCCTCCTTTGCCATGACATTGCTGTACGGCATTAACAGTAAACCGATACATGCCGCTAATGCTAAAACTTTCATTGTCCTCATAGATGATACCCCCTATCTGTTGTGTTGAAATTTTTACTGCGAGAAAATAATGCCTCACCATATATCGCTTCTCTTAAACACAAGAGTTATAAAAAGTTTACCGGCCGCTTAAAAAAACAAAAAGCCGCTATACTCTATTAGTTGGCTTTCCAGCTAATAATGAAAGCGGCACCCTTAGTAAGTTTTAACGGTATCTCCGGATTAATAGCCTTAATCATTGGCATTACCTTCCCCAACCCTCTGTTGCCGGAGCATGTATTTAATTAATCATCCTGTGTAAATATTGTCAAGCTTTTTCTTTAGTTTTAATTTTTTTAATTTATGTTTATTAGAGCATTATGTTAAAATTATGCAAGAATAAAACAAAAAAATATTTATAATAAAATTATCATTATTTGTTTATATTTAACGATTAATATCGTTTGCTGCTTGTGTGATATTTACGTTGACTGCACTGGTCTTTTGGTATAAGGGTACAAGCAGAAAAAAAAGATTATCCTCTGCCGGATAATCAGCAGAAGAAACTTCTTAACGGGGAGATTACATGGATAATAAACTGAACAAAACGTGCTGTGTGGCAGCTGTACTTGCCGCATGTGTGGCAGGATGCTCAATGATTGAACTGCGCTCGCCGGTGGTTATTCACACCGGGCAGAAAGCTTCGACAGAAACAGCAGCTGCCCCAGTTGAGACAGGGCCGGCAGGCATGGAGCAGGCTGCCGCTGCTGAAGAGGTTAAAGGGGAGAGCACATCTCCGTCCAGCATACCGGTTTTAGCTGAACAGCAGCTCAGCGAGCGCCGGTACTCATCATTAGGCCGCATTACCGTTACAACCCGGGACAAAAAGGGGTTCACCAGCGAACAGGCAGAGAAGGACCTGAAGATCATGGCCTTCAAGCGCTTCGGCACCCTTGCCCATGGAATTAGCAGAATTGAATACCAGGAGAAGTCCGGGCTGTTTTCCGAAGGAAAGAACATTTACCGGGAAGCATCAGCCGAGGTGGTGACCATGACAGCTGCCGGGGAGGCTGCCCCTGCCGGAGAGCAGGCGGCAGAAGCGCGTGACGCAATCCCGCCCCTTGAAAAAATTACAATCCTCACCGCCGATGATCTGTTCAGCCGCAATTTCAGGGTGCTCGGCAAAGTGACGGTACGTGATGCAACCATTGAGGGCATGAGTCAAGAACAGGCCCTTAAATCACTGAAAATCGAGGCCTACCGCCTTTTCGGCTCACGGGCAAAGGGACTGAGCAGTCTCAATCTGAAAAAAGAATACCCCATCTATTTTTATAAAAAGCCTCAATTCAGCCCGCCGCCGCAGGTGGCCAAGGGCTATAATAAGGCTACCGCGGAAGTGCTGTACTGGCCCTAAAGTTCTATGATTGCAAAGCTGCTGACCGGTGTGCTTGCTATATGCCTGCTTTTCAGCTGCAGCCTCTTCACCAGAACCGCTAAAATAAAACCAGGCCCGAAGGTCATTACGTTTGAAGCTGACCTCGGGCCTGTTCTTTTTCATCACCGCAAACACCAGCTTTATCTGAAACAGAACTGTGTTACCTGCCACCATAGGGGCAGTGAAAAAACTCCTGCCTGCCGGAGCTGCCACAAAAAGAAGAAGGTTACAATGGAAGGTGACCCGATCGCCTTTTTTGATGTTAAGATGAACCTGTGCCGCGGTTGCCATCAGCGGGAGCGCGACCAGGAGACCTCCTTAAAAGCCCCCATCCACTGCAGCGAGTGCCACGATACGAAAAAAATCAAGTGGAAAAAGTGAGAAGTTATGGTATCAGCAGAGTGAAAAAATAATTGACAAAGATGCAATATTATCCTTACTATAATTGCAGTACGTGTAAATATAGTGAGGTTGCGATGAACATTCAGAGAGATTTACTGCAGAAGATAACCCCCCTTTCTATCGCGCCGGGAATATATTGCCGATGTCGGCCCGCGGCAATCAGGTAAGACCACTTTCCTGGAGATTCTTCAGACGTACTTATGCGATGAGTTGAAGGTCCGCAAAGATTTCATCCAAACAATTACCTTCGAAGACCGCAGGCTGCTGTCTCAGTTTGAAACAGACCCGGCAGCATTCATCCGATCCTATATTCCCCCGCATGTTACCGGACGTTTTTATTTCATGATTGATGAATTTCAGTATGCTGTTGATGGCGGGCAAAAGCTGAAACTGCTGTATGATGCCCTGAAAAACATAAAAATAGTTATCACCGGATCTTCATCCCTTGATATTAAGGCGCACGTGGGAAGAAATATGGTTGGCCGGATTGTGACGTTTGATCTTTACCCGTTTAACTTCCGTGAATACTTGCGGGCTAACGACAAAAGGCTGGAGAGCATCTATGCTGAAAATAATGAACAGGTCATCAACAGCTTATGGAAAGGCAAGGGATTAAAGAAACGGCAGGCTGATCCGTTCGGGGAAGAAATGCGCCGGCACTATGAGAAGTTTTGTATCTGGGGGGGCTATCCGGCGGTGGTGCTGGCGGGAAGCAACGCGATCAGAAGCAAACTCCTGTCTGATACCTATAATAATTATATTTTAAAAGATATTAAAACGCTTCTGGAACTGGCGACGGAGAAAAACCTTCTGCTGCTTTCTCAATATTTAGCCACGCAGACCGGGAATATCGTTGTGTACCAGAATCTGGGCCAGACCGCCCGTCTTGATCATCGTCAGATTAAAAAACATCTAAATATACTGGAAGAGACGTATGTGTGCAGGGAGATCAGGCCATTTTTTACAAACCGGCAAAAGGAGCTTACCAAGAACTCGAAAATATTTTTCCTGGATATGGGATTCAGAAACAATTTGATGGAAAACATGAACAGTCTGGCTGTGCGGCCTGACGCAGGGGCAATAGTGGAGAATGTGGTATTCATCAGACTTAATGAACTGTGCTTCCGGGTGCAGAAGATCAATTTCTGGCGCACCAAAGCCGGAGCTGAAGTAGATTTTGTGATCCATAAACCGGATGCGCTCCTGCCGGTTGAAGTAAAATATACCGGGTTCAAATCAGAAAAAGTGTCCAGAAGCCTGGCAAGCTTTATTGATACCTTTAACCCGGAATGTGCAGTGGTCCTGACAAAAGACTTCTGGGGTTCGGGAAAAAAAGAGAAAACCAGGATTTTATTTGTTCCTGTTTATTATTTATAGACAATGTTTTTTTCTCATTACTCGTTACTCAGCCCGCAGCACTTTCCTGTTGCCTCACGCCTCACGCCTTTTTCGGGTAACTGGCCACGAGTCACGTATTCTATTCTGCAATCTCAAATCTGTAATCAGTTTATTCCCCAATCATCATTTCCATTGACTTTTATAAGTACCTATTTTAAGTACTCTAAATAATGATAAATAATCCTATGAGCCGGGCTGGCTTCGGTTTCTGATAAATCAAAAAGTACTATGTATGAATATTAAGGCCATCTTAGAACAAAAACGTGACGATATTTTTCACCTTGCCGCAAAATACGGCGCTTTTAATGTCCGCATTTTTGGCTCTGCAGTCAGCGGTGAAGAAGGACCGGAAAGTGATATTGATTTATTAGTCGAGCTGGAACCGGATCGCAGCCTTTTTGACCTGGGAGGACTCCAGGATGAGCTTCAATTACTGCTTGGATGTGAGGTGGATATTGTGACCGAGAAGGGGCTGCACTGGTATATCCGGGACCAGGTGATCAATGAAGCTCGGCAGCTATGAAAGAAGATAGACTCTATTTAATCCATATCAGCGAATGCATCGGGCGTATTGAACAATACCTTCCCGACCGGTCAAAACAAACCTTTCTGTCTTCTTCCCTGCTGCAGGATGCCATATTGAGAAATCTACAAACAATGGCTGAATCAACGCAACGCCTCTCAGACTCTCTGAAAGCAAAGCATCCTGAAATCAACTGGCGCAAAATTACCGGTTTTCGCAACCTGCTGGTCCATGATTATCTGGGTGTTGATGCTGAGAGAGTTTGGAAAATTATAGAAATCGAATTGCCAACGCTCAAACAGACAATTACAGCTATGCTCAAAGACTATTCAAAGTGACAGGCCTCTCATCTTTTGCCTGCCTCTTCATCCATTCACCTATTGACCTATTCACCGTCTTTCACTCATCACCTGCTCCTCAGCACTCAGCCGTCCTTCCTATCCGAAATTTGTGATGTTAGTGGCGGCTTGTCTGAATTTGTGATATTTTTAATTAAGAAAGGATGACAACCGCGTGAAAATTCTGGTTGTAGAGGATGACACTAAGATAGCATCTTTTATTGTGAAGGGACTCGAACAAACAGGATTTGTCGTAGATCATGCGGACAATGGTGTGGATGGACTTGCCTTTGCGCAGACCGGAGTTTATGACGGGGCAGTCGTAGATATTATGCTGCCCAGGCTGGACGGTCTCAGCCTTATTGAAGAGCTCAGACGGCAGAACGTAAATCTTCCGGTAATCATTCTGAGTGCCAAGTGTGCGGTTGATGACAGAGTTAAGGGTCTTCAAATCGGCGGTGACGACTATTTAACTAAACCGTTTGCTTTTTCAGAGCTTCTGGCGCGATTGCAGGCGATTATCCGCAGGTCAAGCGGTACCGTCGCGTCAAGCCGTCTCACGGTTGGAGAACTCTCCATGGATATTCTTATCAGGGAGGTGACCCGAGAGGGAAAGAAGATCGACTTGCCCCTGCGTGAATTTGCGCTCCTCGAATATCTCATGCGCAATGCAGGAATAGTCGTTTCCAAGACCATGATTATGGAAAAAGTCTGGGACTATAACCATGATCCATTAACGAATGTGGTCGATGTGCTGGTGTGCAGGCTGAGAAATAAGCTTGAGAAGGGGTTTGAGAAAAAAATGCTGCACACTGTCTGGGGGGTCGGGTATGTCCTTAAAGTTTCGTGACCTTATCTCGAAAACTATCGGTTTCCGGCTGGCCATGTGGTATTCAGCGATTTTTATTCTGAGCTCTCTTCTTTTTTTTACCCTTTCATATTTTTACCTTTCTGAATCAATCCAGCAAAAAGATAGAGAAGTAATTCAGTCTGAGCTTGATGAGTATATAGCCCAGTATGATGCGGGGGGTGCTGACGCTCTGCAAAAAGAAGTGGAGTTTGAGAAGCAGCTCAGTGGCAAAAATCATTTTTTAGTCCGGCTCGCCGGGCCTGAAAATGACACGGTTTTTATGAATGTCCCGGATAAATCAGGGCATCTCGACTATCAGGAGCTTGAAAACAGGGGTCAGAAAAAACACGGGCATTGGTTCTATCTGAAAACTAAGGGCAATAAGGATATTCTGGAAGTCGCACTGCAACGTCTCTCTGATGGTTCTGTGCTTCAGGTTGGCAAAAGCGTGATAAAACGACACGAACTTCTTGAGCGTTTTAAGGAAATCTTTGCCGGGGCCATACTGCTGGTGATTGTTATCGGTTTGACCGGGGGTATCATTTTATCAATTAAAACACTGCAGCCGATTCGGAACTTGCTTGCTGCCATCAACTCGATAATAAATACCAGTAACATAAATGCCCGGGTTCCCACCAGGCGATCCGGGGATGAACTTGATGAGCTGAGTATGGCGTTCAACAAAATGCTGGAGAGGATTGAAACGTTGATAACAGACTTGAAAAGGGGCCTGGATAATGTTGCTCATGATTTGCGAACCCCGATGATGAGATTACGGGTAAATGCGGAGATGGCTTTGCGAACGGAACACACTGAGGATGCGCTGCGCGAAGCATTGGGTTGTTGTATAGAGGAGTCGGACCGCATTACGGCAATGTTGAAGACCATGATGGACATCACCGAGGCAGAAACCGGGGCGATGAAGCTGAATCTGGAAGAGGTAAATATAGTACCTCTCGTTGCGGATGCCGTTGATCTTTACGGCTATGTTGCCGAGGAAAAAGGCCTTACGATTCATACCGCGTTACCGGAAGCACTCTATTTGACCGCGGACAGTAACCGGCTGCGACAGGTCCTGTTTAATGTGCTTGATAATGCGGTGAAGTATACTCCGAGCGGGGGAGTCGTAGATATAGAAGCTTTTCAAGAAAATCGGCGCGTCACAGTCCTTATCCGGGATACCGGGATTGGCATTCCCGCTGAAGAGATTCTCAAAATCTGGGATCGCCTGTACCGCGGTGATAAAAGCCGCTCACAACATGGGCTCGGGCTCGGCTTGAGCCTGGTTAAAGCCATTGTTCTGTCACATAAGGGCACCATTGAAGTAACCAGTGAACCCGGGTCGGGTTCTTCTTTCACACTGCACCTTCCAGTATCATCCGCTTCCTTTGCGTCCTGAACATCTTTCATCATTGTAATGATTTTGTAAGAATATTGCAAACTCGCCGGGGCATTGTATAAATAGTCCAATAAAATAAATAATACCTGAATGAAAGGGGGTGATTTCTGATATAAGCCTGTGTTCTAAGGACGCGCAAAAGGATAGAACGAGTAGCATAATCTTTTATTATCAGAGGAGGTAAAGCATATGCACAACTATAATGTTAACCTGTTTATAAGACATATAAAGTACGGGGTGCTGATTGCGGGGATGCTGCTTGGCTTACAGATGACTAGCAGCACGGCAGAGGCCTTTCTGTTTGGTAATCCCTGCCAGAAGACAGCGCGGGATATTTCAATGTCCTGCAACGCCGGAGCACGGGATGCTTACTGGCTTGCCATAGCAACATGTGATAACCTCCCAACCTCTCAAGAAAGAAAAGATTGCACAGGTCAGGCGCGGCAGGACCGATCATCTGAAATTACTGCATGCAAAGAGCAGTATAACTCACGGCTGGATATTTGCAAATCTCTGGGCGGTGGCGCCTACAACCCGGTAATTAATCCTGCTGATTTTGTTACTAAGATTGACAACCCTTATCTTGGTTTAATTCCCGGAACAACATTTATTTATGAAGGCACGACAGAAGAAGGTAACGAACACAATGAGGTCGCGGTAACAAATGATACCAAAAAGATACTTGGTGTAACTTGTGTTGTGGTGAAAGACACGGTCACGGTGGATGGCGAACTGTTGGAAGATACCCTTGATTGGTATGCCCAGGATAAGGAAGGTAATGTGTGGTATTTTGGGGAAAATGCCAAGCAGTATGCAGGCGGTCTAATTGTTGGCATTGAGGGTTCATGGGAAGCTGGAGTGAATGGCGCTCAGCCGGGGATTGTCATGGAAGCAAATCCTAAAGTAGGGGATATTTATCGTCAGGAATTTGCCCCAGGGGAAGCGGAAGATATGGCTGAAGTGCTTAGCCTGACCGAATCCACCTCAGTCCCCTTCGGTTCTTATACTAACTGTCTGAAGACCAAAGAATTTTCAGGGCTTGAACCTGATGCTATTGAAAACAAGTTCTATGCAAAAGGAGTAGGTTTTATTAAATCAATTGAAGTTGATACTAATTTTGGGAGTGAACTTGTGGGCATCATAAAAAAATGATGGGTGGTTATAGACGGCGCAAACCTTTATCAGCATATGCTTCAAAGAATGGAAAGATTCTGATAAATGTTGACACGCACAGGGTAATGGAGTATTAAATTTTTATAAAGGTACCGTTATGGTTTAAAAGGGAAGATGGTGAAAATCCATCATGGTCCCGCCGCTGTAACCGGGGACGAAATCCACGTAATGCCACTGTCCTGATGCATCAGGATGGGAAGGCGCGGAGAGTAGATTGATCCGGAAGTCAGAAGACCTGCCTTTATAATAGCAGTCGCGGAGTTCGAACCACATATACAGGGTGAAGTAAACCGGGTGCAACCCTCAGGCTGTAGTAATAACCTGAGGGTTTTTGTTTTTGGGGGAACAAACCAGGGCACTGAGGACGCAGTTTCAAAAAAATAATTATCGCTGTGAGTTTTGCGGTTTAAGTTCCATGTGTTTTTTGTTCTTTGTGCTCTCCTGGTTTTTGTTCTTTCTCTGTGAACTCAGTGGTTTGTTTATGTCTGAGAAGGCTCTCACACTCATCTCCGGCGGTATTAAGAGCGGCAAAAGCTCCTGGGCGCAGCAGCAAGGCGAAAAGATCAGCGGCACCAGGGCTTTTATTGCGACAGCACAGGCGCTTGATGATGAGATGAAAAACCGCATCGCAAAGCACCGGCAGTCGCGCGGGGATGCATGGGTAACCTTTGAAGAACCAAAAGACCTGGCGTCGCTGGTGGATGATATAAGCAACAGGTTTGATATCATCCTGATCGACTGCCTGACCATTTGGCTGTCAAACCTGCTCACCATTTACCGTATGGATGAAGAGGCGGCAGCGCAACAGATCGTCGGGCTCAGCGCGTGTTTCAGCCGGGCCGCCTCCCGTTTATTTGTTATCTCCAATGAAACCGGCATGGGAATAATTCCTGCTGATGCGCTCTCACGGCTGTATCAAAGGCTTTTGGGAAGATTGAACAGCCAAGTTGCCGCGGCAGCTGACGAAGTGTATCTCATGGTATCGGGCATCCCGGTGAAGATAAAACCGTGACTCGTGGCACGTGACCAGTGGCCCGGAAAAAACCGAGGGCAAAAAAGTGCCGAGTGCCGAACAGCGAGCGATGAGTAACGAGTCACGAGTCACGGGACACGGGGCACAAGTCACTAAAAAACTTAACACTCAAAACTAAAAACTAACCAAAGATATTTGAAATTTTATTGTCAGGCTTCTGGTTCATTTGTTCGGGCTAAGTGCCCGCTGGAACAATTTGTGTTTTTGCCGGAATCTGTGCTCGCACCGCCCGCAACTGCTTTCACCAGAAGCCTAACGATACAAAATGTGCCTCCCTCGCTGAATCTGGGGGTCTGTTGGAAGGATAATCAAAAAAGAAGAGCATAGCTTGCCAAGTCCGTGTAAGATGTTTCCACGACGAACCATCAAAACACAGACGAGAAAGCCATGCTCATTACAACCTTACTGAATAAGATTGA
>Ga0172375_10002308_pt1 | contig 29860 bp, 20 predicted proteins | sample LakKiv1m_FD_114537 | JGI IMG/M metagenome (GOLD analysis project Ga0172375, IMG submission 114537) | Freshwater microbial communities from Kabuno Bay, South-Kivu, Congo - kab_092012_11.1m | ecosystem: Environmental > Aquatic > Freshwater > Lake | place: Democratic Republic of the Congo... | reverse complement strand
TGGATAGTTCAAAATATACAATTTATGGAGTCCTATCTTCTTCCGATGATCTTAACAGAGTTGATCCTATAATAGATCCAGGCAATTAAATAACAAATATTTTTAATTAAATCAGGAGTTGAATATTTTTAAATTAACTCCTGATTTTTTATTAATAACTATTTTATAACCCGCCTCAATATTAAAATTTAATATCTGAAATTTCATTGAAATTACCGCCTTTTTTAGTATTTTTATGCGCTTCAAAAGGAGATATTTTTATATGGAATTTAAGATAAACAGCAAAATTTTAGAAAAACTTTTAGCCAAAATTATTCCCGCTGTTCCATCACGCACACCAATGCCGATATTGGAAAACTTTCTGTTTGAAATAAAAGATGGTTCACTTACAGTAAGTGCAACTGATCTTGAAATAGCGTTGCGGTCTTCTTTAAATATTGCCGCAGATAAAAATATTAAAATGGTAGTTCCAGCAAGATTACTTTATGATATAGTTCGATCATTAGACGATACCCAGGTAAATTTTTTAGTTGATGGAAAAGGCAAAATTAAAATTACCACCGATAAAGGTAAATATGGTTTAAGTTATTCGCCATCAGAAGATTTTCCTGAAATAGCATCAGTATCAAAAGAAAAAGAAGTTATTATTAATGGCATCGATTTAAAGAAAGCTCTTGAACAAACTTCTTTTGCAATGAGCAAAGAAGATATGCGTCCAGCAATGACCGGAACCTTAGTTGAATTTGCAAGCGAGGGCTTAAGGTTTGTAGCAACCGACGGACATCGGCTAGTTAAATTTATCAATAAAACATTTTCATCAGAAGTACCTGAACAATATATAATTCCGGAAAGAGCCATCTCTGTTTTATTAAAACAATTAAGCGATGCGGATGTTAAAATTTATTTAAGCAAAACATACGCTTCTTTTATAATAAATGATCTTGAGTTTATAAGCCGATTAATAGGGGAAAAATATCCATCTTACAGCAGCGTTATTCCATTAGAGAATGAAAACTTTCTAACCGTTAACAGATCAGAGCTGTTATCAGCAATAAAAAGAATGATGCTTTTTTCAACATCAAACTCTAAGCAGGTTAAGTTTTCAATTGGGGAAAATTCTTTAGAAGTATCTGCAGAAGACATTGATCATGGCTCTGATGCAAAAGAAAATATTCAATGCGAGTACAAGGGCGACCCTATGGATATTGGTTTTAACACGACTTATGTAAATGATATATTATCACACCTTGTTGGTGATAAGGTAGTGTTTAAACTTCATTCTCCAACAAAAGCAAGCATTATAGAGCCTGTTAAAAACGAAGAGAACGAAGATATTATGATGTTATTAATGCCGGTGCGATTAAATAATTAAGATGATCCTGTCCCGTTTATCTCTAAAGAATTTCAGAATTCATAAGAATATCAGCCTTACCTTTTCTGATGCATTAAACTACATTGTTGGCGGTAATGGACAAGGAAAAACCTCTATGCTCGAAGCAGCATATTATCTTTGTACAACTAAAAGTTTTTGTGCAAAAGATATTGAGGCCGTAAGTTTTAATGAAAATGATTTTGAAATTAATGGATTTTTTAGTGATATAACGGAAGACAAGATTAGAACAATTTTTTCTGTGCCTGAAAACCGCAAGTATTATTTTCAAAACGAAAAATTGATTTCCAGAAGTTCACAAATAATTGGAAGATTTCCCGTTGTGATTTTAACTCCCGCAGATCATGCAATTACGCAAGGTTCGCCGGCAGAAAGAAGAAAATTAGTTGACTCAATTATTTCACAGGCAAGCAGCACGTACTTAAATATTTTGTTGGATTATAATAAAACACTCAAACAGCGATCAGTTGTTCTTAATCAGTTAAAAGAAAATTATAATAAAAGTACACTTCCTGAGTTAGAAGCCTGGACCGAAAAACTTATTGAGAGCGGAGTTGAATTAATTCATCACAGAAAAAAATTTATTGATAGATTTAATAAATATATTTTAGATTCCTATAAAAAGATAATTGATGATGTAGAGAGTCCTGCTATTACTTATAACTTTCTTGAAGTTAACGAGGCTGTTGAAATAAGAAAAAGATTTGAATCGCTTATCAAAGAAAGAAAAGAAGAAGAGATAAGACGGGGTGTTAATCTTGTTGGTCCGCACAGAGACGATTTTATTTTTAAGATCAACGAAATAAACCTAAGGACATATGGTTCACAAGGTCAGCACAAAACCTTTCAAACAGCATTGCGATTTGCGGAATTTTTCTATCTAAAAGACACAACGGGCAAAACACCTATTTTTCTTTTGGATGATGTGTTTGGTGAACTTGATGCTTATCGTGCAGGAAAAATAAGTGAGTACCTTAAGGAAGTTGGACAAGCATTTATAACACTAACTGATTTTGCAGATTTTTCTTTTCTTAAAAAAGACGATAAGGATTTGATAATAAAATTAGAAAATGGAAACATCGCTTATGCCTGACGGATTTAAAAGCATTAAAGATGTTTTTAACAGCGATCCCGCATTGAAAAAGATAAGAGCAGTTATAAACGAAAACGATGTAGTTAATGACTTTGAAAATATTTTTCCTGAGTTTAAAAAAGTTGCACAGGCAAAAAAAACACAAAACACGGTAATTACTCTTAAGGTTGAAAATGCTGCATGGCGCAGCGAGTTAAAGTTTAAAGAAAAAGAAATAATAGAAAAAATAAATTCATACTACGGCGAAGAACGAATTACAAAAATCATCTTCTCTGCCAGATAAAGAATTAAAGGAATCAAAATAGAAATGGCTAAATCACAGAATAATAACGAATACAGTGCAAAAAATATAAACGTACTAAAAGGGTTAGAAGCGGTTCGTAAACGCCCGGCAATGTATATCGGAGATGTTAGTTCCCGCGGACTTCATCATCTTATTAATGAAGTTGTAGATAACAGTATTGATGAAGCACTGGGCGGTTATAATGATCGCGTTATAGTTACAATTAAAAAGGACGGAAATGTTTCGGTTGAAGATCGCGGAAGAGGAATTCCGGTTGATTTGCATCCGGTTGAAAAAGTTTCTGCACTTGAAGTTGTTATGACCGTTCTGCACGCAGGTGGAAAATTTGATAAAGATTCTTATAAGGTTTCCGGTGGATTGCACGGAGTTGGTGTTTCGGTGGTTAATGCTTTGTCAGAAAAAATGACAGCCGAAGTAAGAAGAGACAACAAAATTTATTTTCAGGAATATCATAAAGGAATTCCTGTTGAAAAAGTTAAGCAGATAGGAACGTATAAAGGGGATCAAACCGGAACCATAATTACCTTTAAGCCCGATACCGAAATATTTAAAACCACAAAATTTAATTTTGATACTGTTGCGGAAAGATTACGAGAACTGGCTTATCTAAACAAAGACGTAACAATGCTTCTCAAAGATGAAAACGATGGGCAGGAAGAAACATATAGGTTTAAAGGCGGGCTGATAGATTTTGTTAAATATCTTGATGAACAAAGAACGGCAATGCACAAACCCGTTTACATCGAAGGGGAAAAAGAAAACACACCCGTTGAAATATCTTTTGAATACAGCGATTCATACTCGGAAAATGTTCACTCTTATGTAAACAACATTAACACAATAGAAGGCGGAACACACTTAGTTGGATTTAGGACTGCTCTTACCAGAACCCTGAACAACTACGCATATAAAAACGGATTGATTAAAGAAAATAACAAAATAACTTTGACCGGTGATGATTTTAGAGAAGGACTTACGGCAGTAATCTCTGTTAAAGTTATGGAGCCGCAGTTTGAAGGACAAACAAAAACCAAACTTGGCAACAGTGAAGTAAAATCTGTTGTTGAAACAATTGTTGGTGAAAAACTATCCGAGTATCTTGAAGAAAACCCATCGGTTGGCAAAAAGATTATTGAAAAATGCATGCGGGCTGCTGAAGCTAGAGAAGCTTCACGTAAAGCTCGAGATCTTGTAAGAAGAAAAAACGCATTAGATTCTATGCACTTGCCTGGCAAACTTGCGGATTGTTCAATCAACGATCCTGAGCATTGTGAAATTTATATAGTAGAAGGGGACTCAGCAGGTGGATCAGCAAAGCAAGGACGCGACAGAAGATTTCAGGCAATACTTCCAATCAAAGGAAAAATTCTTAATGTAGAAAAAGCAAAGCTTAATAAGATTTTAGAGAATCAGGAAATTCAAGCAATGATTGCAGCACTTGGTGCGGGAATAGGGGAAGAATTTAATTCTGAAAAAACCCGTTACGGAAAAATTATTTTAATGACGGATGCTGACGTTGATGGAAGCCACATTCGAACACTGCTTTTAACCTTCTTTTACAGACATATGAAAGAATTAATTACATCAGGAAGAGTTTTCATTGCACAACCCCCGCTGTACAAGGTTAAAAAGGGAAAAGAAGAACAATATGCTTTTGATGATGAAGAAAGAGATAAAATATTAAAGCAATTTAGAAAAGACGTTAAAATAAAAGCAGGCGTCGTTGATGACGATGATGAAGTTGACGAAGAAGGACAGCCAAAGGGAGTTTCAATATCCCGCTATAAGGGATTGGGAGAAATGAATCCTGAACAACTTTGGTCAACAACAATGAATCCAGAGACCAGAACCGTATTACAAGTAAATGTTGACAGCGCAGCAGCAGCTGATAAAATATTTGAAACACTTATGGGAGACGCCGTTGAGCCAAGACGTGCATTTATAGAAAAGCATGCTAAGTATGCTAATCTCGATATATAATTAAAAATATTTTTTATTTAAGTAATTATTAAAAACTATGACCACAATATTTGAAAAAGTAGTACCCAGAACATTAGAAGATGAAATGAAATCATCCTACATCGATTATGCAATGAGCGTTATTGTTGCACGTGCGTTGCCCGATGTAAGAGATGGATTAAAACCTGTTCACCGAAGAGTTTTATTTGGTATGCACGAACTGGGTTTACCGCACAACAGACCGTATAAAAAATCAGCAAGAATTGTGGGAGAGGTTCTTGGTAAGTACCATCCACACGGAGATACTGCTGTTTACGATTCAATGGTGCGTATGGCACAGGAATGGTCACTTCGCTATCCGCTTGTTGATGGACAGGGAAACTTTGGATCTGTTGATGGGGATTCACCTGCCGCAATGCGTTATACCGAAGCGAGACTGGCAAGAATTGCCGATGAAATGCTTCGTGACCTTGATAAAAACACTGTTGATTTTGCAAACAACTTTGATGAGTCTTTGCAAGAGCCAACGGTTATGCCCTCTTATCTTCCAAATCTTTTAATAAATGGGGCAAGCGGCATTGCAGTAGGAATGGCAACAAATATTCCACCGCACAACATAAGTGAAGTTATTGATGGCTGCGTTGCCATGATTGAAAATCCAAAAGTAACTGCTGCAGAATTGATGAAGTATGTTAAGGCTCCGGATTTTCCGACAGGTGGAATTATTTATGGATACGAAGGCGTTAAAGAAGCCCTTCTTACAGGAAGAGGCCGAGTTGTTATTCGCGCAAAAGCAAATGTTGAAACTCTGAAGAACGACAGAGAAAATATTATCATTACAGAAATTCCTTATCAAGTAAACAAAGCAGTGCTGATTGAAAAAATTGCCGACCTTGTACGCGAAGGAAAGATAACTGAAATATCAAACATTAGAGATGAGTCTGATCGTGATGGAATGCGTATAGTAATTGAGTTAAAACGAGATGCACAGCCTGCCGTTGTTTTAAATCAATTGTTTAAGCACACCCAAATGCAGGTTACATTTGGAGTAATTATGCTCGCTCTTGTTCACGGCACACCAAAGGTTTTAAATATTCAGGAAATGATTCAGCACTTTTTAGCACACAGAATGGAAGTGCTGATCCGCAGAACAAAATATGAATTAGATGCTGCAGAAAAACGCGCCCATATTTTGGAAGGCTACATAATTGCTCTTGATAATATTGATGAAGTGATAGAGACGATAAAAAAATCCAAAGACACCGAAACAGCTAAGAATAACTTGATGAAAAAATTCAAGTTAAGCGAGATACAGGCAAAAGCAATTTTGGATATGAGATTGCAGCGCTTAACTGGGTTGGAGCGCAAAAAGATTGAAGACGAATACAAAGAAGTAATTAAATTGATAGAAAGACTTAGGGGTATTTTGGATAACGAAAGAACAAGAAATAAAATTATTAAAGAGGAACTTCTTGTACTTAAAGAGAAATACGGTGATGAACGCAGAACCGAAATCATAAAAGATTATAAAGAATTTGCACTAGAAGACATCATAGCAGAAGAAGATGTTGTTGTAACAATATCGCACGGCGGATTTATAAAACGTTTTCCGGTTAGCGGATATAGAAGACAAGGACGAGGCGGTAAGGGCGTAACAGGCGCGGGAACCAAGGAAGACGATTTTATTGAACATATGTTTGTTGCGTCAACGCACCAATACATTTTATTCTTTACAGATAAAGGGCGTTGTTATTGGCTAAAAGTTCACGAGGTTCCGGAAGGCGGAAGAACAGCGCGCGGAAGATCTGTTGTTAATCTTCTTGACAAAGATAAGGACGACAACATAACAGCATTTGTTGCGGTTAAAGAATTCCGTGAAGATCAATATCTGATAATGGCAACACAAAAAGGAACAATTAAAAAAACAGTTCTTGCTGCTTACGGAAATGTTCGCAAAGGCGGAATTAATGCAATCAATCTTGCTGCCGGAGATAAACTGATTACAGTTAAAATGACGGATGGAAAAAATGATATTGTAATTGGAACAAGTCACGGATTTGCAATTCGCTTTAATGAAAAAGATGTGCGCGATATGGGCAGAACTGCAACTGGCGTACGTGGAGTAAGACTCGGTAAAGGCGATCACGTTGTTGGCTTGCTAGTAATCAGAAATGATCAAACCACAGTTCTTGTTGTTACAGAAAAAGGATTTGGCAAACGCTCTGATATTAACGATTACAGAATTACAAAACGCGGCGGCAAAGGTGTTATCACGGTTAAGACAACAGATAAAGTTGGTAAACTTATAGCGATGATGGAAGTTGTTGATCGTGATGAGCTTGTAATTATTTCTACACAAGGAATGGTTATTAGACAAAGCGTTAAAGACTTGCGTGTAATGGGTAGAAACACACAGGGCGTAAGAGTAATTAGACTGAACGAACATGATTCGATTGCAGACATTGCCCGCGTTGTTCCTGAAGATGATGAAGAGATGAACGGAAATGGCAACGGCAACGGAAAAAATGACGAGCCATTACTTAGTTAGTTTTACATCTTAATGCTATTATATATTAAATCGTCCCAATAAACAGGACGATTTTTTATTATCTACTTGGCGTATTTTTTGTATTATTAAAGCAGACTATTTTTAATAAAATTATTATAGAACATGAACAAAACATTTATAACAATTCTTTTTTTTAGCACAACGGTTTTTGTTTTCGCACAAAACTCAACAGGGCTTTCTGAAATAAGCAAAGAAGATCTTATTAAGAATGTTAGAATTCTTTCTTCGCCGGAGTTTGATGGAAGATTACCTGGCAGCGAAGGTTACAACAAAGCTGCTCAGTTTGCTGCCGATAAGTTTTACGAACTTGGGTTAAAGTTCGCTGGCGACGAACAGTATTTTCAATATCTAAATGTTGAATACAACAAAATTGAATCTCCCGCTATATTTAAAACCATTGTTGGTGGCGATACAACTAATTATGGATTAGGTAAGGATTTTGTATTACGCGGGTTTACAGGATCAAACAAATTTACTCTGCCCGTTGTGTTTTGCGGATACGGAATTTCTCGTACTGATCTTGGTTATGATGATTATGCGGGAGTAAATGTTAAGAACAAAATTGTAATGGTATTTAAACAAAATCCTAAATGGAAAAACGATGACAAAGATTGGGGAACAAATTATCCACGAGAAAAATCTCTTGTTGCAAAAAAGCTGGGCGCAAAAGGCATTTTATTTGTCTCTCTGCCCAATGATGAAAATCCCCAGCCGCTTATTGGAAGCGTAATGCATGGTGAAGGTGAACAACCCACAGATTTTCCACAGCTTCACATTTCCTTAGATGCTGCAAATCAATTACTTAGCAAAACAGGATTTTCTATAAACGATGTTCAAACAAAGATAGATGAAAAGAAGAAACCACTATCGATGAATCTTACAACCAAAGCACAGATAGAAATAAATGCCAGCTATGAAAAGAATGCCAGAACCATGAATGTTGTTGCAATGATTGAAGGCAGCGATCCGAAACTTAAAAATGAATTTGTAGTTATTGGCGCACACTTGGATCATGTTGGTTCGCAAGCGGGATTATTATTTCCAGGCGCTAATGATAATGCTTCCGGCTCTGCAGGAGTTTTAGAAATTGCCAAAGCTTTTGTTAAAGGAGGAATACTGCCCAAACGTTCAATGCTTTTTGTTTTGTTTGCTAGCGAAGAGCAGGGACTTAACGGCTCAAAGCATTTTGTTGAAAGTTGGCAAAAAGGTTACGACAAAATTACAGCAATGATTAATATGGATTGTATCGGTTATGGCGACAGCATTCAAGTTGGCAACGGGAAGAGTGCACCAACACTTTGGGAGATTGCGCATCAAATCGATAAGACAAGCTTTAACTCAATGGTGGATAGAACATGGAACGGAGGCGGCGCAGACGCAACTCCATTTTTTGAAAAAGGTATTCCCTGTTTGTACTTTGTAACCACAAACAGTTATGATCATCTTCATCTTCCATCGGATAAAGTAGAAACACTTAATACGGTTTTATATGAAAAGGTTGTTAAGCTTGCACACCTTACTGCACTTGAAGTTGCCAATGGAAATTATAAAAGAGAAACATTAATAAAATAAAAATAACGATTTTGGTATTGTCGCGGTGCGGGATTTTTAAATCAAAGGTTAAATCGAAGAACAGTATATAAACCTACCACAAAAGTGTCTGCGAAGTACCGAACCGCCGCTTTTGCCAAACCCGTGTTATGCGTTCGGGCTTCTTTAACATTAAAGTTTCATTTTTTTAATCATCTCTTCAGCGTTTTGGTTTGTTGGGTCTAATTGTAAACTTTTTTCATAATTCTTTATGGCTGATATTTTGTCCCCTTTAGTCATATAAGCTTCTCCCAAACTATCATAAGCATTAAATGAATTAGGATTGGCAATACAACTCATTGTAAAAATCTCAATTGCTTCATCAAATTTATTTTGCGATAATTGTTCGTAGCCTTCTCTAATTAAGAGATATTCTAAAACATCTGTGTTTGCAGGTCTCTTAGTATATTCTAACTTAGCTTCTTCTAATCCATTTTTCAAAATAATTTCAATTATTTCTTGAGTATAATTTTGATTAGTTTCATTGTCGGGTTTGGTAATAGTTGGTTTGTAATTTTTCTCAAAAATTATCTTTGCTATTTCAAAATTAAGTTGGTCTGTACCACGAAATGTTTTATTTGACATTAAAATCAATGTTGTGTTTTCATCAACAAATCGCATAAAATCCGCATAGAAAATATTATTTGTGCCATTATGCCAAACCCTAAAAGTATTTCTATTTGTCTTGGAAACGTCCCAACCATAAGCATAAATAGCGTTGTTATTTTCGTTTGCCCTGATCAATGGATGGTACAATTTTTCTTTTGCTTCTTTCGATAAAATATTTTCAGTCATCAGTGCTTTATGCCATTTAAACAAATCTTCTGTAGTCGAAAGTATCCCACCATTTCCTAATAAGTGATAGTAAGGTGCTTTTCCATTCCACTTTTTATCTGTTGGTTTTCCCCATATCGTATTATTTTTACCATAACCCACAGCAATTAAATCTATATCCCAGTTTGGTCTGCTATAACCCGTTGCTTCCATTCCTGAAGGATTCCACAGGTTTTCGTAAAGGTATTGCTCATACGTTTGTCCTGAGACTTTTTCAATGATAAGGGCTAACAAGCTATAACCTATGTTTGAATATGAAAAATCTGAACCAATTACAAATTGCAAAGGCGAAATCATTACAGAATCAATAAAAGCCGTTTCCGATATTGGATCGTAGTCTTCACCTACATTACTTTGCAATCCTGATTGGTGTCTTAATAAATCGTGAATTGAAATTGTTGATTTATCAACTGGAACATTTTGAAAGTATTTAGTAATAGTGTCGGATGTGCTTAATTTATGTTGCATTTCTAATTTTAGAATGGCTGCTGCCGTAAATTGTTTTGTTAGAGAGCCAATGTCAAAAATTGTATTAGTGGTGTTTTTTTCTTTGAGTTCGGCATTCCTAAATCCATAACCTTTTGAAATGACTACCGTTCCTTCAAGTTCTATAAGCACAGTTCCTGCAAAACCAAGTTTTTCATATTCAGTTAAGTAAGATTCAATTTGTTTAGTTATTTCAGAATAGTTTTTAATTTGTGCAAATGACATTAAATTAAAAAGCAAAGTCATTAATATTACAATAGAAATTCTTTTCATTTTTTTGTTTGTTATTGTTAGTTGTGTCTATGTGTCTTTTAGCCTGACGCCTGACTAGTTTATACCAGCCATAAAGTTGCACATATACAACAACATTATGTTGGCTTTGTGCCACAAATAGCTGTCTTTATTTCTTCTACAAACATAAAATATTTTTTTATAAATCATCAAAGAGCGATTACCAAAAAATTATTTTAATATTTTTTTCATCGCCCCACTATGCGCTTTTATTGTCTTATCCAAATCCTCTTTTGTGTGCGCTGTTGAAACAAACAAAGCTTCAAACTGTGCCGGCGCAAGATAAATTCCACGATTTAACATTTCGTGAAAATATTTTCCATACAACTCAGTGTTTGATGTTAATGCAGACTTAAAATCATTAACCGGCTTTTCAGTAAAGAACACACACATCATTGAGCCAACACGATTCATTGCATAATTTTTTCTAATTGCTTTTAAGTTTTCCTTAAATCCATTTTCTAAATACATAGAAGCTTTTTCTAACTGTACATAAATTTCGGGATGTTCTTTTATATATGATAACGCAGCAAATCCGGCAGACATTGCAAGGGGATTGCCGCTTAAAGTTCCTGCCTGGTAAACAGGTCCGCTTGGAGAAAGCTTTTCCATTATTTCTCTTTTACCGCCAAAAGCACCAACAGGTAAACCGCCGCCAATAATTTTTCCAAATGTAGAAAGATCAGGTTTAATTCCTAAAATCTCCTGGGCACCGCCAGCCGCAACACGGAAACCGCACATCACTTCATCAAAAATCAAAATTATATTTTCTTCATTACAGAGTTCTCTTAGCTCAACAAGAAAAGCTTCATTCGCTTGTACAACACCCATATTACCAGCAATTGGTTCTATAATTATCGCAGCAATTTCTCCGCGATTTTTTACAACAAGTTCTTTTACCGAGTTTATATCATTGTAATCAGCGAGCAAAGTGTCTGAAGCATTTGCTTTTGTAACACCAGGTGAAGTGGGAACGCCAAATGTTAAAGCACCGCTGCCGGCTTTAATTAAAAAATGATCTGCGTGCCCGTGATAGCAGCCTTCAAATTTTATAAACTTATCCCGTCCGGTATAACCACGCGCAAGGCGAACGGCGCTCATTGTTGCCTCAGTTCCACTGTTTACCATTCTAACCATTTCCATTGATGGAACAAGCTCTGTAATAAGCTGTGCCATTCTAACTTCCATTTCTGTTGGCGCACCAAAGCTGGTTCCGTTCTCAAATGTTTTCTTTAGTGCTTCTTTAATAAAAGCCGGATTGTGTCCGAACAAATGCGGACCCCAGCTTCCAATGTAATCGATGTATTCGTTGCCATCTACGTCATATAACTTAGAGCCGGATCCTCTTTCTATAAAGACTGGATCACCTCCGACAGATTTAAATGCTCGTACGGGAGAGTTTACTCCGCCCGGAATATATTTTTTTGCTTTTTCAAATAATTGTTTGCTTTTTGTTGTGTTCATAAAAAAATATTTAATAATTGATAATTGTTAGCAAATTTATAAATAACTAACATATGTTTTATGGTAAAAACAAGAGCTTATCCGTAATATTTTTAAAATAATGTGTTAAATCTCAAATGATTAATCATAAAATATTTCTTGATTTTCGAAAAATAAACACTTAAGTTTTGTCAAAAATTCTTGGATATGAAAAATTGACCGTGCACTAATGTTGTTATTTGGATGAAAATGATGTAAAGACAATTTAATAAATTTATTTTTTAAGGAGGCATAATGAACAGCATTAAATTCTACCATGTATTTTTTCTTTTTTTATTTGTATTGTTTATAAATATAAATGGTATAGCCCAACCCAGTTCTTGGATAAGTAAGGGTCTTGAGGTGGATAGTAGAAGAATTGGAGAAATTTTTTCAGGCACCATGGTTATTAACAAATATGGAGATACCGCATATTTCACAGAGGACGAAGGAGCAACCTGGCTTAGGAGTACGCCTTACGCACCCGGATTACGCCTCGAAAACTGCAGTCGCCCATCTCATCTCTTATTAAAACCGGGAAACAAATCGCTTGGCAACGCGGGTACTTTTGTTGTTGGATATGATGCAAGCTCTAATCCCAAAGCATGGCGGTTTGAAAGTGATAGTCTGATTGAAATCAATATAACAGGCTCAGGAAAGTTGCTTGCGGTGGCCGTATTACAACAGACTGTAATATTTGTTGGAGAAGGCGGAACCTGGAAATCAACTGACGGCGGGAATGCTTTTCAGCAGACATCATTAGGCGGAGCAGATGTTATATATAATCAAGTAGATAGTAAGTGGTATTTGGGAGGATTTCTTGGTATTCACACATCTTCAGATGGCTTTACCTGGGGAGCATCGGTTGCACCAATTATAGCAAATAATTTTGCTGTCAATCCAATAAACGGAGATGTTGCAATTGCAACAGCAGACATTAGTGTGAAAATATTAAAGACCAATGGATCCGTTGTTACGCTCAATAATGGCTGGCCCTTTCCCGCCTTTCCTACTGCAGTTGTTTATGATTTAGACGGAAATCTTTATGCATCGTATGTTAAGTACAGCCCTTCTACAAGCAGCAGCGCAATGAAGTTTGACAACAGTACACAACAATGGAATGACATTGGGGGCATACCCGGCCATGTTATTAATGATCTTGAATTTGCCGTACTATCGGGAGGAACAACAAATCTCTTAGCTGCATCAACCGGTGGTGTTTGGATAATGGAGCTGGGAACAACAGATATTGAGGACGAAATGAATAATCCAATAGAGTTTGTTCTTTATAATAGTTTTCCAAACCCATTTAATCCGATAACCACAATAAGCTGGGAATTGCCAACAAACAATTATGTAATTTTAAAAGTTTATGATGTATTGGGAAACGAAATTGATGAACTAGTAAATGAAGAGCAATCGGCCGGAATACATCACATTAGTTTTAACGCTGGCGGGCTTAGCAGCGGCGCTTATTATTATAAAATTTCAGCGGGAGATTTTTCTAAGACAGCCAAACTGTTGTTGTTGAAATAAGATATATTTAGAAAATAAAGCAGGCAGATAGCGAAATACAAAGCAAATCCGAAGTAATTTCTATACAGCCAAGGAAGCATAAAATTACTTCGGGTTAGTTTTAAGAATTAGTGTTTGTTTTAATTAAAAAGCAAAAGATAATCTTTTTGTTTACCTGCCTGCCGATAATTTTCTGGAATAATTTTCCAGTTGTTTAGTAGTTTTGGTTCTACAACTTTCTGTTGCTCAATCCATTTCATAAGATAATAACGTAAATCTTTTTCAGTCGAATTGATAATTCGTGATGATAATTCTTCTTGTGGGATTTTTGCTCCGCGTGTTAAATGTCCGCCACCGCCATTACCACGGTATGAATTAACAGCAACCTTATATTTTTTATTAAGCTCAAAATCTTTTCCATCTGAAAAACGATTTATCTGAACTCTCTCGCCAAATGGTTTTGTTACATCAACAACATATTCAATCCCAGCGGCAGAATCAAAATTGTAATATCTTTCTTCAAGTTCGGGAGAATTTGTGCGTTCAGAATACTTAATGTTTCCGTTTTCATCAAGTTTAAACTTTAGAAGATGATCGTTTTCAGTATTCATTATATTAAACCAGTTGCCGTAAGAGAATTCCAGATAATCTTTTATTTCCTGCCCGCTTAATTCCATTGTATAAAGAAGATTTTCATATCTGTAAAGATCGAACATGTCCTTAACAAAAACAGTTCCTTTGTCTATTTTAGCATTAAATGAAAGCGGAGCCGTAAATGAAACATCAGCATCTGTTAACTTTAGTTGAACAATATGAATTAAATCAGTAAACTTTGATGGACCGAACATTGCATCACGAGAGGAGATCATTTCTGAAAACTCTCCAACCGGACGAGAAACATAATTCATTGCTTCTTCAAAATTATTTTTATAGCGATTCATAAATTCAACATCCGGGGCGTAGTTTTGCATATCCACAAGTTCACCGCTAATTTCTTTTCTATCATATATCATACACATCTTGTCATACTTTAAAACATAATTTGCAACAGCAAGATTTCGTGCACCGGCAGTTGTTCCGAGAATTAAAACATCCTTTCCAGATGGATTCATAGTTTTCATATTCCATCCGGAATGATCGTGACCAACAAACACAACATCTAACCCGTCAACTTTTTCAGCAACAAGTTTAGCGGCATTTTCATTTTTGTAAGTGTTTTCATTTTGATCATTATATGTGTAATCAACCCCGGCATGAAACAATCCGATCATTAAATCAGGCTGTTCAGTTTCGCGAATTTTCTTAACCCATTTTTGTGCTGTTTCAATAATATCATCAAAACGCATTCCCGACCAAATTATTTCCGGAAGCCATTGCGGAATAGCCGGAGTAATCAAACCAAGTATTGCAATTTTAACCCCACCACGCTCAACGGTTGTATAAGGTTTAAAGTATGGCTGATTTGTTTCTGTGTTTATTGCATTGGCAGCAAGCCAGGGAAAGTTTAATTCACCATTAAACTTATCATAAACATCATGCCCTGTTTCAATGTCATGATTACCAACGGTGCCCGCATCATATTTCATATAATTCATTACATCAGCATAAAGATGAATCGTATCTGTCTTTTCAAAATTATAATAATAAACAACCGGATCACCCTGAAGAATATCTCCATTATCCAACAGAAAAACAATTTGATTAGTATCGGCACGCTGTTCCTTTAGATAAGTCATAACTCGGGCAAGTGATGAGTTTGTTTCTTTATTTTCTTTTAGATTGAAAGGAAAAATTGCGCCGTGAACATCTGAAGTCTCAATAATTTTGACAGTTACTGTCTGAGAGACTCCTGAAAGACCAAGAAAAAGAAATAGTGCAAATATGCTTAAGAATCTTTTGATCATTTAAATATTCCGATTGATTTTTGTTTGCAAGATAATAAAATGAATGATAACACATTATGAAAAAAGGCGACCGTTTTTGATCGCCTTTTAATAGTTCAATTAGAAAAAAGATAGATTCCGGGTCGAGCCCGGAATGACAAAATAAATATATTTATCTCTTTTCGTATGGTGGTTGTTTTGGATTTACAGGTGGATTTAATTTGTGTAATCGCATCACCTCTTCAATTGCTTTTTCAAGCTGCACATCAACACCCTTAGATAATGTTGTTGGATCTTCAGGTACTTCAATGTCCGGATCAACGCCGTGTCCTTCTTTAAACCATTTGCCATCCGGATCGTACATTCTAAAAGTTGGAACGGTAATATTTCCACCATCAATCAATGCTGGTGCGCCAGTAATTCCAATTAATCCTCCCCACGTTCTCGAGCCAATTAACGGACCAATTCCTGCTTTACGGAAATAATCTGGAAACGCATCGCCACCGGATCCGCTCCAACCATTTATAAGCATTACTTTTGGACCAAAATTAGCGACAGGCGGCCATTGCCAATTTTTCCCATCTCGCACTGCCCAAAAGGCCAGAGGTTTTCTATTTAATAATTCTACAAAGCGATCAGGAATTTGTCCGCCATTGTTAAATCTTTCATCGATGATTAATCCTTCTTTAGAAAACTGTGCAGTAAATTGTCTAACAAGTTCATCCTGTCCATCAGTACCTGTACTTGGAACATAAACATATCCGATTTTTCCACCTGTTGCTTCATCAACTCTTTTTCTGTTAGATTCAATCCATTCAAGATTTCTTAATCTTGTCTCATCGCTCATTGTTTTAACAATAATATTCCAGGCTCCATCTAATGAAGGCTTGTCATTAATGGTAAGCTCAATTGTTTTATCTGCAAGCCCCTCAAAGGCTGACCACGGATCTTTTGTTATATCAATCGAAATACCATTTACAGCCAGAACATAATTACCTTCTTTAACCTTTATTCCGGAAGCAAGAAGCGGAGATCTAACCTCAGTATCCCAAACTGCTCCATTAACTATTCGTCTAATTTTATAAGCGCCATTGTCTAATTCCCAATCAACACCAAGATAACCAACCTGTCTTTGCAATGGAGTTTCATCATCACCACCGCTGCGATAAGTATGAGAAGCATTCAATTCAGAAATCAATTCTCCAATTATAAAGTTTACATCACTACGGGTTACTGCGTTATCAATAAGATCCCCGTATTGTTTTTTCATTGCATTCCAGTCAACACCGTGCATGTTTTTATCATAGAAGAAATCGCGCTGCAATCTCCAAACATCTGTAAAGATTTGTTTCCACTCTTCACGAGGAATAACAGTCATTTCAAGTTGATTTGTGGGAAGTTTTTTATCCATCTTTTGATCTGGTGCAATATCAACGACAGAAAACGAATTTTGCTTTGCAACTAAAATCTTTTTTTCATCAGCAGAAACTTGAAATACATCAGCATCATCAACGATTGTTTTTTCTTCTCTCTTATCTAAATCAAAGTAAACAACAGATTTCTTTTTGTCAGCAGAGCCGCTATTTGGTGCACGATGATAAATTACTTTTCCGGTAACTGCCGCAAGGTTAGCATAGTTGCCAGCAGCAGGCGGAAGAATTACGACGCGCTGCTCAAATCCATCAAAATCAATTTTTACTTCTTTGATTTTAGGCTCATCTTTTTTCTCTTCCTTTTTTTCGTCTTTCTTCTCATCGTCCTTTTTTACGTCATCTTTTTTAACCACACTCGAATCATTTTTAGGAGCCAATGGAGAAGGTATATCCTTAGTCAAGGTTACTACAGCAATTTGAGTTGAATTTGGATATGTCCACGTTCCTTCAAAATCACCGTAAACAGGTTTAAAGCTTCTATTGGTTAAGAAGTATAAATATTTACCGGCAGGATCAAAAACTGGTTTTGAATCTTTGTAATATCCGGATGTAACCTGATGAATTTTTTGGTCTTTGGTGTCGAAGATTGCAATAGCAGTTGTGCTGCTTTCAAGATCTTTTACATAGGCAATATATCTACTGTCAGAGGACCAGCTTACTGAAAAGTTTTGCAGATCTCCTTCATACAACCACAACTGCTGATCAACTTTAACAGTACTGTTTTTATCTAAATCATAAACATTAACCGTCATTGTCTGATCAATAAATACAAGCGCTTTACTGTTTGGTGACCAAAATAATTTATATCTATAACCCTCATCAAACGATGTTAATGTTTTTTCTTCAGATGGTTTTTCTAAATCACGAATTGTCAGTTCATATTCTCCGGATCGATCGCTGAAGTATGCTGCATATTTTCCGTTTGGAGAATATGCCGGATATCTTTCTGCAACACCTGATGATTGTGTAAGATTAATAACAGGACCATTTTCTGTTGGAACTGAAAATATTTCACCTCTTGCTTCAATAAGTGTTCTGTTGCCATTATATGATATTGAAAAATTCTGAATCAGCTTTTCAACATTTTCATTTCTTGCCATCAATGTTGATTCATCCGTTACAACACTAATCTTTACATCACGATATTTTTCAGTTGTAAGATCGAGCAGATAAAGCAAACCACCCGCTTCAAATACAATTTCATTGTTTCCGATTGAAGGAAAGCGAATATCAAACTTATCAAAGCTTGTTACCTGTTTTGTTTGTTTTGTGGAAAGATCGTAGCACCAGATATTGTTTCTTTTATTATCACCACGATCAGATAGAAAATATATTTTGTTTTCAGTCCACATAGGCAGTTCATCGCCAGCTACATTATTTGTAATGTTTTCTGAGGCTTTGCTCTCAAGATTAAAAATAAAAATATCCGCAGCCATTCCGCCGCGATATCTTTTCCATGTTCTGAATGCTGCACTGATTGGAGTGTACGCAATTTGTTTTCCGTCTGGGGAAATAACGCCAAATTCGCCATAAGGCAAAGGAAGTTTTTCCGGCAATCCACCGGATTTTGATACTTTATAAAACTGATTGAATCTTTGTTTACCGCTTTCTCGTGAAGAAGCAAAAAGCAAGTTGTTACCATCCGGATACCAATCAACTAATCTGTCGGTCATTCCATGGTATGTTAATCTTGTTGGTAACCCACCCATTGAAGGCATTACATAAACATCAACATTACCGTTATAATTTCCGCTGAAGGCAATTTGTTTTCCATCAGGCGAAAATCTTGCAAACACTTCCGCTCCTTTTGCAGAGGTTAGTTTATTTGCAGTGCCGCCTTCTTTAGGAACTATCCAGACATCACCTGCGTAAGTAAAAGTAATGTGTGTTTGAGAGACATCTGGATATTGAAACATTTTTGCATTTATCTGTGCAGAAGTTATCTGTCCGGCAATTGCAAAAAAGAACATTGAGAAAAAGAAAAAGTTTTTCATAATACTTCTCTCTTTAATAATTGAGAATAGTTGTTTTATAAATGATAGATCAAAATTAGTTAAAACAAAAGAAATGTTTTTAAATCGATTGTTAGACGGTTAAATATACTTATTAACGGGGTAAATCTTTGTGGATAAAGTCTCCAGCCCTGAGTTTTTACAACAGGGCTGAATATGAAGAATAATGAAGTTAATATCTATTCAAAATTCTGTTCAACTTCTGCCGAAGAAAGAATTTCATTTAGTTCATCGGTAAAGAAAAACTTTTCTTCATCAAAGGCTGGCTTAAGATCTGTGTACCAATTTGCATCCTCATCAAATTTAGCAAAAAATGGACGTGCTGCCCAATTAGGATTTCTTCCCTGAATCATTCTAAATACCATTACTTTTTCATCTTTAACATCCGCAACACCAAGTATCTGAACTTTGCCGGGCAAACAAGACATGCTTGGTCCCCTTACAGTTCTGCAAACACCGCTAATTTTCTGATAAGTTTCTCTAAAGATTTTCCACGCTTCAATAAGCGGAATAGAAAAATAATGCTGCGCTCCTGTATTTCTTGCAACAAACATATAGTAAGGAATACATCCAAGCGAAACTTGTTTCTTTAACATCTCTGTCCAGGTTTCAGAGGAATCGTTTATATGTTTTAAAACAGGTGATTGCGTTCGTATCACGGCTCCGGTTTTAAGAATTCTTCTTATCGCTTCGGCAACCGCATCTCCCCCCAGCTCAACCGGATGATTAAAGTGAGCCATAAAGGCAAGATGTTTTCCTGCTCGTTTAACATCTTCAAATAGTTTTAATAAATCCTCTGCATCATCATCTGTTAAAAAGCGGTAGGGCCAATATGCAAGCGCTTTTGTTCCTATTCTTATATGTCTAAGGTTAGGAATTTTAGCTTCGAGTAAAGGACGAATGTAAGTTTCAAGATGCTTGGTTTTCATTATCAACGGATCGCCGCCTGTAAACAGAACATCTGTTACTTCGGGATTATCATGAACGTATTTTACCAATAGCTCAGCTTCTTTTGATGCGAACTTAAGATCTTCCATTCCAACAAACTGCGGCCATCTAAAACAAAAAGTGCAGTATGCATGGCATGTTTGTCCCTGACTTGGAAAGAACAAAACGGTCTCCCGGTATTTGTGCTGCATTCCATAAAGTTTTTCTCCATCAACTTCCGGAACATTATGTTCAATTTGTCCCGCAGGATGTGGATTTAATCTTAATCTGATTTCGTTTGCCGCATCTTTAATTTGCTGTTTATCAGCGCCGGCATCAACAAGAGATTTGATCTTATTATAATCATTAACAAGAAGCATTTCTTTTTGGGGAAAAGTAAGTTTAAACATCGGATCTTCCGGCACATTGTTCCAGTTTATAAGATTTTCAACAACGTAGTTGTTTGTTTTAAATGGAAGCACAGAACCCACTATTTCAATAGCTTCAATTATTTCCTGTGAAACAGACGTAAGTTGGGGGATGTTTCTGAAGTTGTGAAGCATATATGAATTATACTTCATACATCATCTCCTTTCCGATTTGTGAATCCGCAAAAAAAGGATTCGTTTAAGAATTGAATTTATTGCAATATATACTTTTTGATTAGAAAAGCAAGCCTAAACTATGTTTTCTACAAACCATTTATGGATGGGATACATTTCTTTAAAGATTATATATGCAACCATAACCGGATCTTTTTTAGTCAACTCAGAAAAGTCTTTGCCTTCGTAAAAAATATAAAATCCGCTATGTAAAAGAAGATCATTGTAGGCATAATCAGCATCAAAACCTCGTGGAGTTTTTTTATAGGTTCTTCCGCCAAGCTGATATTTTTTATTCTTTAAAATCTTTTTTGTGATTTCTGTAAGCTCTTTTGCTTTAGCAGGATTTGAAACAACTTCACGATACTTTTTCAGTTGATCCTTTGTAAACATATAAACACCAGCCCCAAGAAAAAACAATTTTGGCTCAATGTGAAAGTAAAGACCCGAACATTCCATTTTCTTTCCCTTACCTTCCCAAAAGTACAAGCCAAGATTTGTTTTATAGGGCGATTTGTCTTTGCTAAATCTTACATAGCGATGCAGACGAAAAATAGATTTATCTATCCTGGGAATTGCAATTATGTTCGGAGATAATTCTGTTAATCTTTCACCAAGATCAATTACAAATTGAATTGCTGGTTGGAGAAATTCAAAATCATATCTTACGCGATTTTTTTCAAACCATTCTTTGGTATTGTTTTTAGAAAGTGCGGTTAAAAATTTTATTGTTGATTGTGGAAATGAAATTTCGTTTTTCATAGAATTACTTTAGGTATAAAATTTTTATTGATTGATTAACGTCTCCCGAGATAATAGTTAACAAATAAACGCCGCTTGAGATATTTTTATAATCCCGAGATGGGTTAAAAGTGAATTCATAAATTCCCGAGTAGAAATCCTGATCAACCAGAGTTAGAATTTCATTACCCAGAATATCAAATAATTTTATTTGAGCATGAGCCAGCAAATCAAAATCTGGAGTTGCTGAATAAACATAAAAAGTAGTTTTTTCAGAAAAGGGATTTGGATGATTTTGTCCGATTTCAAAAGTCGGTTTATCGGGCGCATACTTTTTATAGGAAGTATATTTTAATAAAACTCCATCCTGCCCACAAGCAAATCCGGTATACTTATCAACAAATTGCAGATCATAAACAATTGTGCTGTCAAAAATAAATTCCTCAATCCAGGTTTTGCCGCTATCATTAGTGCTTAAAAATTTGTAACCAGCAGCGGACCAACCTTCTTTGTCATCGAGAAAATCAACCGCAAAAGCAATTCCGAAGAAAGGCAGCTCAGTGTAATCCCAAGAAAGACCAGCGTCAGTGGTTTTAATAATTGCTATTGGGTAAAGCAGCTCTGGATCACCCGATAATGTTATTGCATTAAGTGAATCGATGATGTGTATATCATAAATCTGGTCTGGGCTCAAACCGAGAGAAGACCAATTATCTCCGCCATCCGTGGTTCGCCAGATAACTCCGGCAATATCTACCCTGCCGCCAGAAGCATATCCAAAAGTTTTATTGTAAAACGAAAAACTGTTTATTGGCAAAGTTGAAACACCACCCGGCTCAATGAATGCGTTTGTCCATGTCAATCCGCTGTTTGTAGTTTTTTTAATTCCGTTGCCGCCAATAAACCCCACGTTATCATCAACAAAAAATATTGTTGAAAAAATTTCATTTTGAAAAAAAACAGAGTCTTTAACCCAATTTTCACCGCCATCTGTTGTTTTCAATATAGAAGTTCCAAACGGAGGTTCGGAAGGATAAGTTAAAGCCCAGCCGCGATCCGGGTTTATAAAAAATATATCAACAATTGGCGTTGTTACTGTGCTGTTTTGAATGTTCCAATTATTTCCTGAGTCTGTTGTGTTAATTATTTTACCGCCAAGACTAACCGCCCAGCCGTGGTTAACATCAATAAAAAATAATTTTCTTAATGTTTCATCTGTTGGTGATTTTAGTTTAGTCCAGCCGATGGGTTCTTGGGCGAGAAGATGTATGGTTGTAAGTAAGAAAAAACAGAAAAGTAATTGTTTTGATAAATGCATCTTAAGGACAATTGATAAATTTTTAATAGAATATATTATTGTCCTTAAGTTAAAGGCATTTATCTAAATATTAAAGGAGGTTTTGGATAACAGTATTGTAAAATTAATTTAATGTGTTGGAGCAGTTAAAAACAAGAAGGAGCTTTTTAAATAAGTTGTATTTCGTTTCCAACAGAAACGCTTCCCGTCTGTTTACAAACCAGGTTCATTCCAAACATAACTTTATTATTTATTTTTCTGTATTCAGAAAGTGTTTTTAGCGGCTCGTTGCTTCGTTCTGCAGTACCCTGATTTGTTGTTGTGATGACACATCTTGCACAGGGCTTTACTGCTTTAAAAATTAAATGTCCGATTTTAAAATCTTTCCAGTTATCTTCTTCATAGGGTTTTCCGCCGGTAAATACAAAGTTTGTTCTAAAACGATTCATCGGAATTGGTTTGTCTAATCTCGTATTCAAGTCATCCAAGGATGATTGACCAATAATTAAGTAAGGGTAAGCATCAGCAAAACCGACAATATGCTCAACGGGCTCGTATTTTTTTTCTACAATTCTTCTTTCATCTTCGGGCATGTAAACAAGTGAACATTTAATTTTTAATGATTCGGAAACCCACTCATCAAGTTTTTTATCAACAAGAACAGCATTACACAAATCATCCCAGATTTGTACTTTTATTTTCTCGTTGGATTCTGATTCAAAAGGAATTGTTATAAAAGACTTATCTAAAGAATTTACAATCTTAAAACCTGTTTTGGTAAAAGATGGTTTTAACAAAGCAAGTTGGGGGAAATCTCTTTGCGTAATAAAGGTCCCATTTTCATCAACAAGCAAATATCTTCTATCATATTGCAGTCCGCGTTTTCCTGCAAAGGCAGAATCAACAGAAATTCCCCCAAGAGATTTAACAGGGTAAATAAATATTTCAGAAAGCTGCAGACTCATAAAAACTAGTTTATTACCAATCTAATTTTTTCACTGTTTGTTCTTGCCTTCAACCAATCGTTTAATTTTCTCTTTTCGGAGGCAGGAACACCGCCAGAAAACTTTGCATAGCCAATGGTAATGGTATCAATTTTATTTGTTTTGTAATTCATTAGATGAGATTTCTGAACGGACAACTCTGAAAGATTATTAAACAGCGCTTTTGCTTCTTTGGATATATCTTCGATTGGATAATTATCTTTTGTTAAAACAGTAATCTGATTTTCAAGGAGACGTATTTGTTTTTCTTTGTTCTTAATTATTTCTTCGTTCTTTCTGTAAAGATCTTCAATTACACCTGTTCTTAAAGTGGTTAAATCAACATTGCTCTGCGCACCAATACCCTGTTTTATATAGAGATCAGCTTTTTCCAGATTATACTTCGGCAGCTTTGCTTTTGCCATTTCAATCATATCATCAGTTACAATAGCCCCGAGCATAAAAACCTCAATTCTAATTTTACTTGAATCAAAATCTATGTTTCTACTGATTATTTGTGTGTTTGGAAAATTCAACTCGCCGGAGAGAAACATCTGAATGTTTTTTTCTATAAATGTTCGGTTTACAATATTATATGCCATAATTACACTAGGTATTATTGTAATAAGAACCACAACAACGATTGAACGCTTTACCCGTCTTTCTCTTTCCGTATCTAAAAACTCTTTCTTTTGAAACTTTAAAAATCTCACGATGGTGTATGTTGCAAGACTTATAAACACACTGTTTATAAAAAACAGATAAAAGGCTCCTATGAAAAAAGAAAAATTTCCCGAAGCTATTCCAAAGCCGGCAGTACAAAGCGGCGGCATAAGAGCCGTAGCTATTGCAACACCAGGAATTACGTTACTGATACTTTTTCTTGTAGCCGCAACAATTCCAGCTAAACCGCCAAACAGAGCAATCAAGACATCTAAAGTTGTTGGGGTTGTTCTGGCTAACAATTCAGATTGGGCATTGCCCAGCGGGGTTATTAGAAAATAAAATGTTGAAGTCATCACGCTTATCAGGGTTGCAACACCCAAATTTTTATATGATTTTTTGATAAGCTCAAAATCATTAATGCCTATGCCCAAACCTATTCCCATAATTGGTCCCATTAAGGGAGAAATTAACATCGCGCCAATAATAACCGCAGTGGAGTTTACATCAAGCCCGATTGAAGCTATAAATATGGCAAAGATTAAGACCCATAAATTCATTCCCCTGAACTCAATACCTTTTTTAACGTTCTCAATAATTTCTTCTTCGGTTGCTTTGTCTTCTTCAAGATTAAATCTTTCGTGAAGAAATTCTCTGAATAAAACAAAGAATCTTAATTTCTTATCAACTTTCATTTTCTTTTCTAGGACTTATTAAAAAATTTTTATCAAAATAAATTAAAATTATTTTTTATCAACCAGCTCAATCATTACAATTTCCGGTGTTGAGTTATATCTAACCGGTGCCAGCGACATTCCCAAACCACCACAAACTATAGCAAGCATGTTGTTAAAGTAAAAGTCACCTTTAATGTATCGTGTTTCAATTAACGTTGGCGTTAGCTGAATAAATGGAAAAACAAGTGTAATTTGTCCGCCGTGCGTATGCCCAGCAAGAAACAAATCGTAAGAATTGTCAACAGCACTTTGTATTAGAAAATCCTGAGGCTGATGCGTTAAGAATATTCTAAAATCAGAGGTATTTGAAGCGGCAATATTTTTAAGAGTTATTTCTGATATTTCAGAAACATAGGTGTTGGTTATAAATGTTACTCCAATTCTTGAGGAATCAGATTCAAAGAATCTTAATTCATTATCAAGCATTTTTACATTGTGCTTATTTAAAGCATCTGAAACCGCGCGAAGACTTCTTATATTATCTTGTCTGTACGCCCAGTTATCATGATCTCCAATACAAGAATATGTGCCAAATCTGGATTCTATTTTCCCAATATACTTAGCTGCGGTTTCAATATAATCCGGTGAAGAGGTAATAACGTCTCCAGCGATTAAAACAATATCTGGATTTTGATTATTAATCATTTCAACGTAACGATTAAGTCTTTTCCCATCAGTATATCTGTCCGCCTGAACATCTGTTATAAATGCGATTTTAAATCCTTCTAAATCTTTAGGTAACGCATCCTTTTCATAATAGACCGTTCTAACATTTACTGAGTTGTAATCATAAATAATCCTGGCCGGTATATAAATTGCAAAAAATATCGATAGGGCTAAAAATATTTTTACCTGCAGTGGATTAAGTTTTTCTTTGTGTTTTTTATAGAGAGGATAAAAAATCAATTTAAGTAGATCAACAAAAAAGAATAACGCACTTACCTGCAAAATTAGAATGATCAGTGTCCAGAAAGGATATAAAAGAAAATAGTCAGCAAAGATATTCTGTGGAAAAGCAACAGATTGTTTTGTAATTGCCGCATAGATAGCATTGAATATTAGTATTGCTGGATAAAGATTTAACAGAATAAGAAACGAGTAAATAATAATATATTTTTTCTTTCTCGGATAATTGGGAAAGAGAGTTTTAAATACACGATTCAATTTTCTTGTAAAATAATATTCCAATAAAGCAAGAACCACAATGCCAATCAGCACCCGAAGAATTATCCACATAAAAAATTTTCCTGTTACTTCTTTGTTTTATCAATCCACTTTGCAATATCTTTTGCGAAATATGTTAAGAACATATCGGCACCGGCACGCTTAATTGCAAAAGCGGCTTCAACCATAACCCTTTCTTCATCAATCCAGCCATTGGCACCACCAGCTTTAATCATTGCATACTCGCCGCTAACTTGATAAGCTGCGGTTGGCATTCCAAAAGTATCTTTAACTTTTCTGATTACATCAAGATAAGGTCCGGCTGGTTTTACCATTACAATGTCTGCACCCTCTTCAATATCTTCTGCAACTTCGCGCAAAGCTTCATTTACATTTGCAATATCCATCTGATGAGATTTTCTATCACCAAAAGCAGGAGTTGAATCTGCAGCATCTCTAAATGGTCCGTAAAATCCAGAAGAATATTTTGCCGCATAACTCATGATCGGGATTTTGTTAAACCCTTTATAATCTAACGCTTTTCTAATTGCTGCAACTCTTCCATCCATCATATCAGAAGGAGCAATCATATCTGCACCAGCTTCTGCATGAGAGACAGCTTCTTTTGCAAGTAAAGAAACTGTTTCATCGTTAAGAATTTCTTCGCCGCGTAAAAGTCCGCAATGTCCGTGCGAGGTATATTCGCACATACAAACATCAGTAATAACTAAAAGATCTTTTACTTCTGCTTTAAGAGCACGAACAGCTCTTTGAATAATTCCGTTTTCAGCATAAGCCTCCGAGCCAACGTCATCCTTATGTTCAGGAATCCCAAACATAATGACTGCGGGAATTCCCAAATCACGAACTTCTTTGCACTCTTTTACTAATTCATCAATAGACAGATTAAAAACACCAGGCATAGATTTAACTTCTTTTTTTACTTTCTCGCCGGGAACAACAAACAGCGGATAAATCAAATCGTTTTTTGTTAATACTGTTTCTCGGACCATATCGCGCACAAGTGGATTGTATCTTAATCGACGATGGCGAATTGTTGGATAACTAGACATTGCTTCTCCTTCTTTGCTCTGCGTCTTTGCGGTTAATTCTTTGTTACCGCTGAGGCGCAGAGTCGCTGAGAATTATAATTGTTTTAATATTTTATCTACGACAAGTTCTGCATTTTTTACGCAATCTCCGACTGATATTCCGCCGCGGAAATTACCACTTATAAAAATTCCGGGATTTCGTTTTTCAAAATCATCAAAAAATCTTTCGTGTTCAACATATCCTAAATTGTATTGCGGAATCGCTTTCTCCCAGAATCTTTCTGATGTTAAAACAGGGTCAGCGGTAATTCCCATCAACATCTCAAACTCTTTTCTTACTTTTATCAAAATAGCAGATCTCTCTTCTTTAACAAATTCAGGATTTCTTGAACCGCCAATGAATAAAGTAAACGCAGCTTTGGTTTCATCTGTTCTATCTGAAAAAATAACAGAACTCCACAAAGCACCCAAAAAAGATTTGTTTTCTTTTGCTGGAATTAAAAATCCAAATCCATCTAATTCTTGCTTAATTGATTTTTTATCGTACACCAAATAATAAACCAATACAGGCGGATAATAAATTACATCCGAATGTTTCTTAAAATCTTTATCAAATTTGTTAAACAAATTTCCCGCAGAGTATGCTGGAATTGTAGAAAGCACAGCATCGCAATTAAGTTTATTTGCGTTTTCGTTTTGTTGATATGTAACCACAAAACCAGCTTCATCTTTATTGATTAGTGTTACTTCGCTGGAAAGTAAAATTTGATCTCCAAAATATTTTTCAATCGCTTTTGGCAAAGCGATCATTCCGCTTTTAAACGATAACATTTTTGCAGATTGCTTTGCAATTTCTGCGCGTTTTTTTCTTTCGCGGATGCTTCTGACAGTTCCAATAATTAGTCCACCGTATTTTTCTTCTAAGGCATAAAGTTTTGGAAAAGCAGACTTAACACTTAGATCTTCTGGTCTTCCGGCATAAACTCCAGCGACAAAGGGATTAATTGCATAATCCAAAAACTCCTGTCCCAATCTTCGCTTAACAAATTCTGCAAGACTTTGGTAATATCCATCGTTTGATCTTCCAATAAATGGTTCCGCCATCAAGCGTAACTTTGCTTTACCGGAAAATAATTTTGTTTTGATTAATCCTTGTGGAGACATTGGAAGAGAATGAAGTTTGTTATCACGAAGAATGTATCTTTTATTTGCTTGTTTGCTTGCATAGAGGAGTTCATGTTCAAGTTCAAGTTCACGAATTAATTGTCCAATAACCGGAGTTGTTTCAAGCGCGCTGTTTGGTCCGCGATCAAAAAGAAAACCATTTTCTGTAACGCTTTCAATTGATCCGCCAACAGAATTATTTTTTTCTATAATTGTAACATCAAATCCTTTTTTAGATAAAAGATAAGCGGATGTTAAGCCAGAAATTCCGGCACCTATTACGGTTATTTTTTTATTCATAAATTTTTCAGAAACACATTAATTAACATTATTATATTCAAATTTAGTAAAAGATAGGGGAAGAATTAGTGCAGAATTATTGTAAAAAAATGTAGTGCAAGTATTTAAAACCTTCGAGGTAAAAAACCAGAAACCTCGAAGGTTATGATATAAATTATAAATAGCTTTTTAAGTGATCAACATATGTAACGGGTCCGCCTGGCAAATAACCTGTTTGTAAAACCATTTTGCCTTGTGAGTTAAACAAAAGAATTGTTGGATATCCCTGAATGCCAAATCTTTGAGCAAGTTGACTATTGTAAATTTTAGTTTCAGCACTTTGTTCAATTTTTTCTGGGAAATCTACTTTAACCAGAATTAAATTTTCTTCAGCATAATCTTCAAATTCGCTTTTAGAAAAAACTTCAGCGCTTAATTTCTGACACCATACACACCAATCACTTCCCGTAAAGTTAACAAGCACAGCTTTGTTTTCTGTTTTAGCTTTTTGTAAAGCGGTTTCAAGATTATCTTCCCAATTAAGATTATCGTTAGAACCACCCTTACTGCAACCGATTACGACAGCTGTCAATAAAATTGCTGATAAAAATATTTTTTTCAATTCGCACTCCTTTAATTTTTTTAATAGTTTGATTCAGAAATTAATTAATAGATTCACACCATCTTTGTGAAACTAAGTGCCCTTAGTGTCTAAGTGGTGAAAAAAGGCTTTTCCACCAAGGCACTAAGAACACAAAGAAGCACTAAGTCTCTAGTTCGTCTATCTTCTTTGGTTTTGGCGGTCGTTCGTAAAGCTGTGCCAACCCCAAATATTTCAAATGAAGATCATCTTTAATCTGATCCCATGTAAATCTCCACATCCAGTTGCCGCCAAGCTTGCCGGGAAAATTCATTCTTGATTCGCCACCAAGATTTAAAATATCCTGCATCGGAACAATAACAATATTTGCCGCCGATCTATAAGCAAGTCGTATCAGTTCGTAAACGATATCATCACCAAAGTAGTTTAGATATTTCTGTGCGTGATCATAGATGTGATGATTTTCGTGTTTTGCTTTTTCAAAATAAGCACGTGTTGTATCGTTATCGTGAGCGCCAGTAAGCACAACACAATTTTTTACAAAATTGTGAGGAAGAAATTTTGTCTCCATATCAGTTCCAAAAGCAAACTGAAGAATTTTCATTCCTGGAAATTCAAAATCATCTCTTAACTTTTCTACAGCAGGAGTTATTACCCCAAGATCTTCTGCAAGGATCGGAACATCGCCAAGATGTTTTTGAATTGATTTAAATAATTTATGTCCGGGTGCCTTTACCCACTTACCCGTTTCTGCGGTTGGTGCATCACCGGGAATTTCCCAGAATGCTTCAAATCCTCTAAAGTGATCT